>Ga0075021_10001264_pt1 | contig 12870 bp, 12 predicted proteins | sample ColStrG_CSR_2012_FD_72749 | JGI IMG/M metagenome (GOLD analysis project Ga0075021, IMG submission 72749) | Freshwater sediment microbial communities in response to fracking from Pennsylvania, USA - Cold Stream Run_MetaG_CSR_2012 | ecosystem: Environmental > Aquatic > Freshwater > Creek >...
CGGGCAGGGCGGCGAGGTCGACCGGCGACGGACGGCGCGCTTGCGCCCGCACGGCGATGACCTCCACCACCGCATCGGCTCGGGCGTAGCCGTTGCGGCGCTGATGTTCGGTGGCGAACGCGGCGACGTCAGCCACGGTCAGCTCGTGGCTTTGACCCGCGTAGCGACAGTCGACCGTGGTGGTCACCGACACGTCGTCGGCCGGTGCGCCGGTCCCCGCCAGCAACGCCGCCGCCCGCTGGGCGAGCACCTGGCGAGCATCCTCGAGGCCGGTGTGATCGGTGGGAGTGGGCCAGGTCTGCACCAGGTGGCGTTGCTCGTCCGCCCCCAGGATACCCACGGCCGAGAGCACACCGGCCCGGGCGGGAACGATCACGGCGGGCATATCGAGCGCCTGGGCCAGCGTGCAGGCGTGGAGCGGGCCAGCTCCGCCGAAGGCGACCAGGGCCAACCCCCGGGGGTCGATCCCTCGCTCGACCGAGACGGCCCGCAGCGCCTGGACCATGGCGGCGTCCACCACGGCCAACACCCCGGCTGCAGTCAGCCCGGCGCCGTCCAGCGCCGCCGCCGCGCCGGCGAGGTCCAGTCGGCCGATCCCGGGGAACTCGGCGTCGACCGGGATGCGCCCGGCCACCAGATCGGCATCGGTGACGGTGGGCTCGGTCCCTCCCCGGCGGTAGCAGACCGGCCCGGGAACCGCTCCGGCACTGCGCGGTCCGACGACGAGGGCACCCCCCGCATCGACGTGGGCGATCGACCCTCCCCCGGCCCCGATGGTGTGGACGTCGAGCGAGGGCACCCGCACCGCAAACCCGCCGACGATCCGCTCCGACGCCGGGGCGGGGCGGCCCCCCAGGATCAGGCACACGTCGGTACTGGTTCCGCCCATATCGAAGGTGATGGCGTCAGGCCAACCGTTGGCCACGGCCGCGGCCGAGCCCGCCAGCACTCCCCCGGCGGGGCCGCTCAACAACAGTTCGACCGGCCGCTCGGCCGCCTCGGCGGCGGGGACGAGCCCACCCGATGAGGTCATGACCAGCACCCGGCCGGCGTGCTCGCCGAGTTCGCGCAGGTACGTCCGACACGTCGGACGGAGGTAGGCGTTCACCACCGTGGTGACCGTTCGTTCGTATTCCCGGAACTCGGGTGAGACCTCGTGAGATGCGGTGACGTCCAACCCCCGAGCGGCGATGGCCGCGGCCACCCGTTGCTCGTGGCCTGGTTCGAGGTCGGCGTGGAGCAACGTCACGGCCACCGCCTCGACGTCGTCGGCAAAGGTCGCGAGCGTGTCGGGATCGCACGGCTCCAGCTCCGAGCCGTCGGCCGCCAGTCGACCCGAGACCTCGTAGCGATGATGGCGGGCCACCAGCGGCTCAGGACGGTCGAAGTCCTGGTCGTAGAGCGAGGGCCGATCCTGGCGAGCAATTTCGATGAGATCGGCGAACCCCTCATTCGTGACGAGCGCCACCGTGGCGCCGCGACGCTCGAGCAAGGCGTTCGTGCCCACGGTGGTGCCGTGGCAGACGACATCAGCCACGACGTCGCCCATCAACTCGGTCAGGCCATCGACCACGGCTCGCCCCGGTTGGGCAGGGGTCGACGGCACCTTGGCGATACGTCCGTCGGCCGTCACCAGATCGGTGAACGTCCCCCCGGTGTCGCTCCCCACCCGCACGTTCATCGGCCCGTGAGGTCACCGGGGTCGATGACCCAGACCTCGTCGGCCAGGCGATCTTCGATAGAGCGCACCAGCTTGCCCAGGGTCGGCTCCTGCCCGTCCCACACCACGATGGCCTCGCACGCATGGCGAATCAGCCAGGCGTCCCGGCGGGCCAACGCCGCGCCGGCCTGCTGCTTCGACGAAGGCGCTCGCCGCTGCAGTTCGATCACGTCCCGGGCCTGGTCGCGCACCGCCCAGAAACGCTCCTGCGCCGCTTTGGGCCACACCTTCTCGGGATCCGGATAAGGCAACGCCACGACCAACGGGACGCCAACCGCGAGGGCGGCCTCCGCTCCCAACATCTCCGCGCCGAGCCGCAACCCACTCACGACGGCCAGATCTTCGGCGAGTGTGGCCTTGGCCGCGATGATCTCGGCCAAACGGTCGGTGAGGGCACGGGCGAGCGGGTTGTCGTCGTAGCCCCCCAACTCCGGCGGGCGATGCCCGAACACGACGAGCGGGTGGCCGGCGATGGTGGGCTCGGTCTGACCGCCCACCGGCGGCACGGATTGGGCGAGGGCCGCCCGGGCCGAGTCCGGTCCTGCGCCCCCGGCCCACGGGGGACCGGGCTGATCGGGTGGGCCCAGCTCCTCGGGTTCGCCGATACCACTGCGCCCGCGCTGCGTTGTCGCCGCTTCCACGGCCAGGCGGTCCACCAGATCATTCATGGGGTCGCCGCTGTGGCCCTTCACCCACCGGAACGAAACATCGCCACGGGAGCGAACCAGCTCGATGAACGGCTCCCACAGGTCTCGGTTGGCCACCGGCTTCTTCTGAGAGTTGAGCCAGCCTCGCTTGATCCAGCCCTCCCACCACCGGTCGCGGAAGCAATTCACGACATACGTCGAGTCGCTCACCACCTCGAGCGTGCCCTCGAGGGACTGCACGGCGTCGAACGCCGCGGCGATCTCCATGCGCTGGTTGGTCGAGTGCGCTTCCGCGCCGCTGGCGTAGCGGCCTCCGCCCACGGCCCACGCCCATCCTCCCGGACCGGGGTTCCCGCTGCACGCCCCATCGGTGTAGACGATCGTGGCCATGGCGGCATCCTGGCACGGTCAGCCGCCTCCCGGCGGCGCCGGCGCTACCAGACTTCACCGCCGATTCACTGACCTACCGGCCGGTAACCGGGGTCGAGCGGGCATCATGGAACGGACTTGTTCGCCACCCGCGGGAGCACCGGCCGATGACGATCGATGGCTACGTCCATCAACTACACGACGCCGACCCCACCGAAACGGGTGAGTGGTTGGATTCTCTCGATGCGGTCATCGACGCCAAAGGCAAGGTCCGCGCCCGTTTCTTGATGTCAAAGCTCACGGAGCGGGCCCGGGAGCGCCAGGTCGGCACGCCCGCTGAGGTGTCCACGCCCTACGTCAACACCATCCCCACCAACGAGCAGGCCTGGTTCCCCGGCGACGTCGATCTCGAGCGGCGACTCCGGGCCTTCATCCGCTGGAACGCGGCCGTCATGGTGGTCAACGCCAACAAGCGGGCCGACGGCATCGGCGGTCACCTGTCGACGTTTGCGTCCTCGGCGGCCCTCTACGAGGTCGGGTTCAACCACTTCTTCCGGGGCAAGGCCGGAGGTCTACCCGGCGACGCCGTCTATTTCCAAGGTCACGCCGCCCCCGGCATGTACGCCCGCGCCTTCCTGGAGTATCGCCTCGACGAATCTCAACTCGACAACTTCCGCCGCGAGATCGACGGCGACGGGCTGACCAGCTACCCCCACCCGTGGCTCATGCCCGACTTCTGGGAATACCCCACCGTGTCGATGGGGCTGGGACCCATCAACTCGATCTACCAGGCCCGGTTCAACAAATATCTCGAACACCGCCATGTGGACGACACCAGCGCATCGCGCGTGTGGTGCTTCCTGGGCGATGGGGAGACCGACGAACCGGAGACGCTCGGCTCGATTTCCCTAGCGGCACGCGAGGGCCTGGACAACCTCACTTGGATCGTCAACTGCAACCTGCAACGCCTCGACGGTCCGGTCCGGGGCAACGGCAAGATCGTGCAGGAGTTGGAGGCCATCTTCCGGGGCGCCGGCTGGAACGTCATCAAGGTCATCTGGGGATCGGGCTGGGACGACCTGCTGGCCCGCGATGTCGACGGCGTCCTGCTCCACAAGATGAACACCACCGTCGATGGGGAGTTCCAGCGCTACACCGTCGAGTCGGGGGCCTACATCCGGGAGCACTTCTTCGGTCCCGATCCGCGCCTACGGGCCTTGGTCGACCACCTCTCCGACGACGACCTGCGCAACCTTCCTCGCGGCGGCCACGACTACGAGAAGATCTACGCGGCCTACAAGGCGGCCACCGAGCAGCGTGGCGCGCCCACCGTGATCCTGGCCAAGACGGTCAAGGGCTGGACCTTGGGCACCGATGTGGAGGCCCGCAACGCCACCCACCAGATCAAGAAGATGACGCATGACCAGTTGATGGCGTTGCGTCTCCGTCTGCGGGTCGACGACGTCATCCCCGAACATGTCGTATCGGGCGATGAGCCCCCCTACTACCGGCCGCCCGTCGATTCACCCGAGCACCGCTACCTCATGGAGCGACGCCGGGCGCTGGACGGACCGCTGCCGTCGCGCACCACCACCATTCGTCGCCCCCTGGTCATGCCGCCCGACGCGCCCTTCGACGAATTGGCGGCCGGGTCGGGTGCCCAAGCGGTGTCGACGACGATGGCCTTCACCCGCCTGCTGCGCAACCTGGCTCGCACCGAGGGCTTCGGCCCCCGCATGGTGCCGATCATTCCCGACGAGGCCCGCACATTCGGTATGGACGCCCTGTTCCGCGAGTTCGGCATCTACGCCTCCCACGGGCAACGGTACGAATCGGTCGACGCCAAATTGTTGCTGTCGTACACCGAGAGCCAGGACGGCCAGCTGCTCGAGGAGGGCATCACCGAGGCCGGGTCGATGGCCAGCTTCACCGCGGCGGGCACCGCCTACGCCCATCGGGGCGTGCCCATGGTGCCGTTCTTCATCTTCTATTCGATGTTCGGATTCCAACGGGTGGGCGACCTCATCTGGGCCGCGTCCGACGCCCAGGCCAAGGGGTTCCTCCTGGCCGCCACCGCGGGACGAACCACCCTCATGGGCGAGGGCCTGCAACATCAGGACGGGCACAGCCTCGTCCTCGCCTCCACCGTCCCCACCTGTCAGGCCTACGACCCGGCGTTCGCTTACGAGATGGCGGCCGTCATCCGCGACGGCCTCCACCGCATGTACGGCCAGACCGACGACGCCGGCCAGACCGGTGCCGGCGAATCGATCTTCTATTACCTCACGCTCTACAACGAGAACTACGAGATGCCAGCCCGTCCCGACTCGGTGAGCGATACCGACATCATCGAGGGTCTCTACCCGTGGGCTCCTGCCCCCGAGGGGTTCGAGAGCGCGGCCACCATCGTGTTCTCCGGGTCGGCCAACCTGGCGGCCCGAGCGGCGCAGGCGGCCCTGGCCGAACACCACGGCATCGGCGTCGAGTTGTGGTCGGCCACCTCCTACAAGCGACTGCGGGAGGACGCGCTGACGACGGAGCGGTGGAGCCGGCTGCATCCGACCGACGAGCCCATGGTCGCCCCCGTCACCGCCAAGCTGGCGTCGAGCCATGGGCCCATCGTGGCCGTGACCGACTTCATGAAGGCCGTGCCCGACCAGATCGCCCGATTCATCCCCGCGGGTCGGTCGTTCTCCACCCTCGGGACTGACGGGTTCGGCCGGAGCGATACCCGTGAGGCCCTCCGACGGTTCTTCGAAACCGATGCCGCCCACGTGGAGATCGCCACGCTGGCCGCCTTGGCTGACGCCGGTGCCATCGAGCGGTCCGCCGTCGCCGACGCCATCAAACGGCATGGGGTCGACGCCGATCTCCCCGATCCACGCACCCGCTGAGGCCTACCATACGAACGTATGAGTTCGACTCGTCAGGACCTGTTGGATGCGGCCCGGTCCACCATCCGCCACACCGGCCTGGTGGGGGCCAGCTCGCGGGAGATCACCAAAGCAGCCAACGCCAATCTGGGCGCCATCACCTACTACTTCGGTTCCAAGGACGAGCTCATCGCCGAAGCGCTCTTTGGCGAACTCGAGCGACGGGTGCAACCGGCGCTGTCCCTGCTCGCCGGAACGGGCCCGCCCCAAGGTCGCATGCTGGCCGTGGTGCAGGCGTTGAGCGAGGAGTTCGACCGCTCCCATGACGACACGCTCGTCTACTTCGAGGCGCTCCTGCTGGCGGCACGCGACCCGCGCTATCGCCGGACGGCACTCGAGCTCTACCAGTCGCTGCGCCATCGACTGGCTGACGTGATGGTCGAGTTGCAACGTGATGCGACCATTCCGGCTTGGGTGGTGCCCGATGCCATGGCCGGGCTCATCTTGGCGGTAGCCAACGGCATCGCGCTGCAGAGCCAGTTGGATCCGGACGGTCCCAACCACCACGCCATCAGCGCCCAGTTCGCCCAACTCCTCCTGGCCGCCGCTCCCCAACCCGGGACGTGACCCACGCTCGGTACGCTGCCACCCATGGCTGCCACCAAGACCCTGCCCATCACCGGCGATGCCGAGGCCGACCGGCTGCTGATGACCGATCCGCTCGCCCTCCTTCTGGGAATGCTGCTCGACCAGCAGGTCCCGATGGAGTGGGCGTTCAAGGGACCGGCGACGCTGAAGCAGCGATTGGGCGATCGCTTCGACGCCACCGCCATCGCCGCCATGGACCCCGAGGATCTGGTGGCCGTCTTCTGCGAGAAGCCGGCAGTGCATCGCTACCCGGCGGCCATGGCCCGACGAGCTCACGAGCTTTGCGTGGTACTGGTCGACCGCTACGACGGCGACGCCGCCGCAGTGTGGCGCAACGTCCGCCGCGGCGATGAGCTCTACCGGCGGCTGCGCGAGTTGCCCGGCTACGGGGACGAGAAGTCGAGGATCTTCATGGCCATCTTGGCCAAGCGGTTGGGCAAACGACCGGTGGGTTGGGAGGAGGCCGCCGCGCCGTTCAGCGACGCCGTTCCCCGCTCGGTAGCCGACATCGACTCTCCCGAATCTCTGCTGAAGGTGCGCGAGTTCAAGAAGGCCATGAAGGCCAAGGGGAAGGGCAAAGCGGACTGATCCGTCCGCTCGCCTTACGCGGAGGAACTGGCCGCCTGATTGCGTTGACGGTCCAGCCAGCCGAGCAGCACGGCGACGGCCCGGGGATCGTGGCGCAACTGGTGACCGGCGCCCTCGATGATGCGAAGGTCGGCGTCACCGTGGGCGTCGGCCAACACGCGGGCGTCGAACACGGGCACGGACTCATCCTCCGATCCATGCACGATGAGCACCGGCCGGGGTCGCAACCTGGGGGCGGCGGCGACCGCCCGGATCTCCCGCAACTCCCGCGACCACTGGTCGAACGACTCGGGGAACGACGGCGATCGGATGATGCCGACGTCACGGGCGTGCAACAACAAGCGACGCGGGTGGCTCGACCAGTCATCGAAATCGGCAGGCGAACCCAGGGCGGCCACTCCCTGCACCCGCTCGTCGTCGGCGGCCGCGCAGATAGCCAACGCCCCTCCGGTGCCGAAGCCCGCCATCCACACCGCATCCACGTCGTCGAGGTCATGAAGGTACGCCACCGCGCCGGCGAGATCGTCGCGCCAACCGCCCATGGAGAAGTTCCCCTCGGAATCACCACACCCCCGGAGCGTGACCACGAGGACCACCCAACCCAACTCGGTGGCGATCCGGTCGGCCAGCTCCGGGAACGAGCGAGCGGAAAGCCGACCCCCGTCACGACCGAGTGGAAAGCCGTGGGCGATCACCAGCCCCGGCGTCCACGTGCCGGGCGCGCTGCGGGGGTGAGCCAGATGACCCCAGATCCCCACCTCCCCCGACGACGTGAACAGACGCTCCACCCGCGAGCCGACCTAGTGCCCGTCGGCCGAGCCGGTGCCCGACCCGTCGCCCTTGTAGGGCTTGTAGCCGCGATTGCGGGCCTCGGCCAACGTGTCCGGGCCGAAGCACAGGAAGGTTTCGGCCGCCATGAGCTCCTCGATGATCTCGGGCTCGGTGAGGTTGTCGACGTCGTACACGATCTGCGACCGCTTGTCGCCCAGCCACTGGTTGTGCTCGAACTTGATGGGGCGTTCCATGGGGACACTCTGACACGCGAAAGGGGCGCCGCCCGAAGGCGACGCCCCTCCCAACAATGTGCCGGAAGTCCGGGTCACGTGGATTGAACGGGCGGGACGAGTTCCCGAACGTGAACCGGGTGGTGGCTGGCGGGTATTCGCCGGCCGGTCCAGCTCGCCGACTAGCGGCCAGCCACCTCCGAAGTCCCATGAGAACAGTGACTACTCAGTTGGACCACCTCCTTTCCTCGGTCCGGCCAGCGTAGACACGTCGGCGGCACGAGGCACGTCATTTCCGACGCGTTCACCGACCGTTCACACCCGATCAGGCCGAGGAGTCCTCGCCGGTGGGGTCGGCCACCCGGGGACCGATGGCGCCGATGGCCTCGAGGTAGTCGCGCTCGGTGTCGAGCACGGCCACGATCTGGAGGTCGTCCACCTCGAGGCCCGCCTCAGCGGCCTGGCCGATGACGAAGGCCAACCCGTCGTCCTCGGCCACCATCACCGCGTCGGGCGCTGCCTCGAAAGCGGTCTCCGTGGCGACGCCCTTGCCTTCGAGATACTCGAGATGCCACAGCACCAGGGCACGCACGTCGTCGTGGGTGAGTTGTGCCGCTATCTCGAAGGGCAGACGATCAGCGATCCACGCCACCGCTTCGTCCTCGTCGAACACGGAGACCGGCGCCTCGACCGATAGCCGACCGACCACGGCTCCAATGGTCACCACGGCAATGGCCAATACCACCACCACCGTCACACCAATCAGGACCCAAGCCATGGCCCGAGCCTAATTCTGGAAAATTCAGATGCCGATGCGTTGAGCGAGGAGCTCGCGGTGATAGGTCGGGTCACCGAAGAGCAGCTCAGAGGACTTGGCCCGCTTGAAGTACAGGTGAGCGGGGTGCTCCCACGTGAAGCCGATGCCGCCGTGGATCTGGATGTTCTCGGCTGAGGCATGGAAGTAGGCGTCAGAGCAGTACGCCTTGGCCAGGCTGGCCACCGACGGCAGCTCGTCGTTCATCTCCGAAGCGCACCAGCCGGCGTAGTAGGCCGCCGACTTGGCCGACTCAACCTCGAGCAGCATGTCGGCGCACTTGTGCTTGATGGCCTGGAACGACCCGATGGGCCGACCGAACTGCACGCGCACCTTGGCGTACTCGACGGACATGTCGAGACACTTCTGGGCGCCACCGACCTGTTCGGCGGCCAGAGCCACGGCGGCGAGGTCCAACACGGTGGACAGCACGGTCCAGCCTTCACCCTCGGTACCGATGAGCACGCCGGCCACGCCGTCGAGCTCGAGCTTGGCCTGCTTGCGCGTCTGATCCATCGTGGATAGCGCTGTGCGGGTCAGCCCCGCGGCATCACCTTCGACGGCGAACAGGCTCACGCCGGCACCGGTGCGAGCGGCGACCAGGACGAGGTTGGCGGTGTGGCCGTCGAGCACGAACGACTTGGTGCCCGAGATCTTCCAGGCGTCGCCGTCCTGGCTGGCGGTGGCCTCGATGCCGGATTCGTCCCACCGACCGTTCGGCTCGGTGAAGGCGAGGGTGGCGATCGTCTCACCCGAGGCGATGCCGGGCAGGTAGGTGGCCTTGGCCGCATCGTCGCCCGAGTGGATCAGCGTGTTGGCGCCGAGCACCACCGTCGAGAAGTAGGGGGCGCACAACAGCGAGCGGCCCATCTCCTCCAACACCACGATGAGTTCCACGTAGCTGTATCCCGAGCCGCCGAACTCCTCGGGGATGATGAGGCTCTGCAGACCCATCTGCTCGCTCATCTGGGCCCAGACGGCATCGTCATAGCCCTTCTCGGTATCCATCTGCTCCCGCACGGCCGTTTCCGGCGACTTGGCGTCGAGGAACTGACGGACGATGTTGCGAAGTTCTTCCTGCTCCTCGGAGAACGCGAAATTCACGGTTCCAAGCCCCCTCGTTGGGTCGGTCGGCGATTCGCTGCACTGTTTACTAGACCGAACGGTCAAGAGCGAACTGGGTACGCTCCACCCTATGAGCGCTTTGCATTATGAGGACACACAGGCGGAGATCCACAAGCTGGTGGTGGGGCCGTGGGACAACAACGTGTTCGTGCTTCGGTGCAAGGCCACCGGCGACGCCGTGCTCATCGACGCCGCCAACGAGCACGACAAGCTCCTGGAGCTGTGTCGGACGTTGGGCGTGCGCACCGTGATCGAGACCCACGGCCACCCCGACCACATCCAGGCCGTGCCCGCCATCCGAGACGCTGGCTACGAGGTCGGCGTCACCGCCGCCGACGCCGCCATGCTCGACTCCTACGACTACCTCCTCGAGGACGACTCGGTCATCGAGGTCGGACACCTTCGGCTCCACACCATGCTCACCCCGGGCCACACGCCCGGTTCGATGTGCTTTCGACTCGAGGGTTCACCCGTGCTGTTCAGTGGGGACACCCTGTTCCCCGGCGGGCCGGGAAACACCAAGCCGGCCGATGCGGACTTCGACACCATCATCGAGTCGATCGAGCGACGGCTGTTCGCTCCCCTCGACCCAGGGACCTTGGTGCTGCCGGGCCACGGGCTCGACACGACCATCGGCGCCGAGAGCCCCCACCTCCAGGAGTGGGTCGACCGGGGCTGGTAGTTCGCCGATCAGGCCCAGCTGTCAGGGTCGTCGACCAGGGCCTGGACATTGGCCGGGAGCTTCCCGTTGACCAGGTCAGCCAGGGTGACCCGTTCGAGCACGGCCCTCAGGCTGGCTCGCACCGCCACCCACATATCCTGCAGGGCGGCGGTGTCATCGTCGTAGTCGAGTTGCTCGGCGCGCTCGCCGCGCACGGTGGCCAGAGGACCCTCGACCGCCCGAATGAGGTCGGCGATGGCGATGTCGGCCGGCGGGCGAGCCAGCCAGTACCCGCCCTCGGCGCCACGTTGGCTGCGGACCAGCCCGGCTTGGCGGAGTTCGCTCAAGATGTTCTCGAGGTACTTCACCGGGATGTTCTGTTCTTGGCCGATGCGCTCGCCCTTGACGGGCCCACCTTCCTCGCCACCGACGCGAGCCAACACCATCGCTGCCCGCACCGCGTAGTCCACCTTGGCCGTCACTCGCACGGCAGCACGGTACCGTGCCCGACGTGGCCGGTCCCGCGCTCCCCGCTGACGACCGACCGGTCGATCCGTCGCCGGTACACACCGCGGACCTGCCCCCCACCCCTATCCGTGACCGCAACATTCCCGCCGAAGCGTGGATCGAGGCGCCCGCGGAACTGTTGGGTCTGGGCGACGACCTGGGCCATCCCCTGATCGCCTACAAGCGCCGGCTGGGTCGATGGCTGCTGTGGCGAGCGGGACCGGCTAGTCGGGCCGACGCCCGGTACCTGGCCGTGGCCGCCGACGACCTGGGCCAGCAGTACACATTCCGCCTCTATCCCGACGGCCGGGGCCAGGGCACGGGCCCCAGCGGCGAGACGCATAGCCGCTTCCGGGCGTGGAAGGAAGATCTGCGCGCCCACGGGTGACGAATTGCCCACAAAAGTTGGCTTGGGACATTTCCACTATGGCCGTAGTGCTAATACACTTGACCCCATGGCAGTCCCCCTCTTCGAGATCCAGCACCTGCATGTCCGGCCCATCGAGGACGGCCGCAACCAGTCCCCGGGCGAGATCCTGCGGGGCGTCGAGCTGACCATCATGCCCGGCGAGGTCCATGCCCTGATGGGGCCGAACGGCTCGGGAAAATCCACTCTGGCCAGCTCGTTGCTGGGGAGCCCCGAGTACGAGGTCACCGAGGGCCGCATCTTGTTCAAGGGCGACGATGTGACCGACTGGGGCGCCGACGTGCGGGGCAAAGCCGGGATGTTCCTGGCCTTCCAGTACCCCCAGGAGATCCAGGGCGTTTCGGTCCTCAACTTCTTGCGCCAGGCCCTCTCCGCCCGCAAAGGCATCGACCTCTCGATGCTGGAGTTGCGGCTCTCGATCATGGAATGGATGGCCCGATTGGATATGGACCCGTCCTTCGCCGATCGTTATTTGAACGAGGGGTTCTCCGGCGGCGAGAAGAAGCGAAACGAGGTGCTGCAGATGGCCATCCTCGAGCCCGAGATCGCCATCCTCGACGAGACCGACTCGGGCCTCGACATCGATGCCCTCCGCGTCGTGGCCAAGGGTGTGCAGGAAGTCCGCAGTGCCCGGCCCGAGCTTGGTGTGTTGGCCATCACCCATTACCAGCGGCTCCTCGACGAGCTTCATCCCGACCGGGTACACATCATGATCGACGGGCGCATCGTCGAGAGTGGCGGCATGGAGATCGCCACCCGACTCGAGGCCGAGGGATACGACGCATGGCGCTGACCGAACCGAAGCGACCCACCACCGGATTGCTCGACGTGGCCCGCATCAAGGCCGACTTCCCTCTGCTCACCGACACCGTGGTGAACGGCTACCCGATCGTGTATCTGGACTCGGCATCGTCGTCGCAGAAGCCCCAGTCGGTCCTGTCCGCCATGGACGACGTCTACCACCACTCCTACGCCAACGTGCACCGAGGCGTCTACGGCATCGCCGCCGATGCCACCGAACGCTACGAAGCGGCCCGGGCCAAGATCGCTCGCTTCATCGGCGCCCCGTCGACCGCCGGCGTGGTCTTCACCAAGAACGTGACCGAAGCCTTCAACCTCGTGGCCTACACCTGGGGCCGGGCCAACCTGTCGGCGGGCGACGTCGTCGTGCTGACCGAGATCGAGCACCACGCCAACCTCGTGCCCTGGCTCATGCTCAAGCAGGAACGTGACATCGAACTGCGCTTCATCCCGATGGCCCCGGACTTCACGCTCGACCTCTCCGGTCTCGATCAGCTGCTCGACGGCGCCAAGTTGTTGAGCGTCACCGCCATGTCGAACGTGCTCGGCACGCTCACGCCGGTGCGTCAACTGGCCGACGCCGCCCATGCCGCCGGCGCCTTGTGCATGGTGGACGGCGCTCAGTACGTGCCCCACCTGGCCACCAACGTGATCGAACTGGGTTGCGACCTGTTCGGGTTCACCGG
>Ga0075021_10001265_pt1 | contig 12867 bp, 9 predicted proteins | sample ColStrG_CSR_2012_FD_72749 | JGI IMG/M metagenome (GOLD analysis project Ga0075021, IMG submission 72749) | Freshwater sediment microbial communities in response to fracking from Pennsylvania, USA - Cold Stream Run_MetaG_CSR_2012 | ecosystem: Environmental > Aquatic > Freshwater > Creek >...
GTGCTCATCACCGCACCGTTGAACCAGGTGCTGGCCCCGCTATTTGCGGAGCAATCACCAGCGGCGCGCCAGAGCGATGCATGGGCATGTTTCGCCATATTGTCCGGCGTGTGCATGTCTATCGTCATCATGCTGATCGCGCTAGCCGGTGTGTGGGTGCCGTTGCTCGTCCCTGGTTTTGCACTGGCTGGCAAGACGCTGGCGATCGCGTTGACGCAGATTCAGTTACTCAGCCTCATCTTTCAGGTGCCGTTTTGCGTGTTGTGGTCTCTTCAATGCGCCAAAGGGCGCTTGGTTGTAGCCGAAGCCACGCAAGTCATCTCATCATTCGTGTCGCTCGTGGCGGCCGCATTCTTACTGCCCCGGTTTGGGGTACGTGCAGCGGCCTTTGCGGTGGTGCTCAAGACCGCGCTGGATGTGCTGTTGCTCATCCGGATCCTGGGCCCAATGCGTCACATGACGCTACGCTCATCGCTCATGACGAAGGTGTGGCGGCGCGCGCGGTATTTACTTGCGGGAGCTGTCTACTTCAGCAGCGAGTCGTTCGTCAACACTTGGCTGACCTCGTTCGTCGGCGCTGGCGGGTTGTCGGCCTTTTCGCTCGGTCAACAGCTTTACAATGTGCTCGGCCAAGTTGTGCACAAGGCTATCGCCGCACCGATGATGCCCCGTCTAGCGAGCGCCGCGAGTGAAGGCCGCTGGGGTGATGTGCGCCGGATATATCAGCAACGCACCGGCTGGGCAGCCGGGATGGCCGTTGTTGCCTTCGCGGGATTGGTGCTCATAGGCAAACCACTCCTTGGACTGCTTGTTGGTCGCAGTGGGATCACCGCCAGCAATGTCGACTTGATCTGGCTGACGTTGGTTGCGCTGGGCGGTATGTGCTTTGGTGCGCTAATGGGTCAAGTGACGGTGAGCGCGCTGCATGCCCTGGGTGACACCAAAACCCCCACGCAATTCGGTTTCCTCACCTATACGATCTACATCCCCCTAAAGATAGCGGCGTTTACGGTGCTCGGCCTGACCGGGCTGGCCCTGGCATCAAGCATCTTCTTCCTGGTTAACTTGGCTGGACAGTATGTCCTGCTCAGCCGCGCAGTGACGAAGGGTCTGCGGCAGGATATGGGCCAGGCGTTTACGGCCACGTCCAAGTCAATCAGCATTCGACATGGTTGACTGGTCCGCCAAGTCGCCAAACAGGATCTGGCATATGTCAACCGTCCAAGGCGCGAGCCACTAGCTGCCAATCGGTGCGGATCGCTCCTCGGGCCTATCTGCGGCTAGAATTTCAAACAGCATCGTGATCTTAAATGAAGACTTCAAGCGCTATTCGCGCGTGCGAGACGTGGGCCGCTGGTACGTCACGCGTTTTGTCCAAGATGTGGCGGCCGCGTTACCTGCGGGCACGCGTGTGCTCGATGCGGGTGCGGGCGAGTGCGCCTACAAGCCATTTTTCAATCACTGCCGCTACACCGCCGTCGACTTGGCTGTAGGCGAGAGCCGGTGGACATATCGGAACCTCGACAGCATTGCGACGCTCGACCAGTTGCCGTTTGCCGATGCTGGCTTCGACGCCGTGCTGAACACGCAAACCCTCGAACACCTGCGCCGGCCTGCCGAAAGCGTGCAAGAGTTCTATCGCGTGTTGCGCCCCGGTGGGACGCTGTATCTGAGCGCACCGATGGCGCATATGGAACATCAGCAGCCATATGACTTCTTTCGCTATACCTCGTTTGGCTTGCGTGAGTTGGCGGAGCGTGCGGGCTTTGCCGCCGGTGATGTGCGTGTCGAAGCGTTTGGCGGCATGTTCACCCGCTGGGGTTATGAATTGCCCCATGCCCTGAATGTCATGCCGTATTCGGGCATCCCTCAGCGCCAATACAATGCCAGAGGCATCGCTTTGCTGCCAGTCAAAGCGGTGCTGTTTGGTTTCATCCGGCTGACACAACTGTTATTATTTGCGCTCGACCGCTTCGACAAGAAGCGTGATTATCCGTTTGGCTGGTCGATGATCGCTGTCAAAGCAGCGCACTGAATGTGGGTGGAATTCAATCGCCGGTTTGAAACCAGCATGTCGTCTGCCGCAGTTTTTTGGTTGGTTTTTAGAATGAACGCAATTCAGATGCCATCTTGCAGTGTTGATCAGCCAATCGGTCAAGCGTCAAGTGCGCCGATGTCAAATTCGTGTTTTTTAGCGGCCAGACTTACCATGCGGCCGTTCTATGGCCATTACGGGCGCTTATGGGCGCTTATGGGCTGCGCGGCTTGCGGCTGCGTGCGGCGTTGCAACCAATGGCACTAAACGCAAACGCTGAGTTGGAAATCCACATGCGTGTATCTGCCCCATCGAGTTCACAGATCTCATCTAGGCAAGGGACGACCAAGCTGACATCCGGAGTGCCTGCTGTGTCTAGCGAAGAGATTCACACATTCGACCGTGCTGCCTGCCCGTTGTGCGGTGCGGCTGCGGGGTCGCTCCACACGCACTTGCGCGATCGGCTCTACAGCGCACCGGGCGAGTGGTCACTTGTGCAGTGTGTGAGCCCGTCTTGTGGCTTGGTCTGGCTCGATCCAGGTCCAGATGAACACGACCTTGGCCGCATCTATGAGAGTTACTTTACACATGACGCTGAAGCTGACCGTCCGGCCTGGCGTAGCGTCCACCCCCTGTATCGAGCCTGGGTCACGTTCGGTGGCGCATATCGAGCTATCATCAACAACACGACTGCTGGCCGCTTACGGCGTAGGGCCGAAAGCGTATTCCTAGACGGCGTGCCGGCTGGGCGCTTACTGGACGTAGGAAGCGGCGATGGTAGCTGGCTGGCGCGCATGCGCGATCTGGGCTGGCGCGTCGAAGGGCAAGAACTCGATCCGAGCGCGGCTGAGCATGCCCGTCGGACCTATGACCTTGAGGTGCGTGTTGGCTCGTTAAAGGACTTGGCCTACGCCGACCAGACGTTTGACGCAATTACCCTAAGCCATGTGATCGAACATGTCTATGAGCCGGTTGCGCTGTTGGCCGAATGCCGGCGCATTCTCAAACCGGGTGGGCGGTTGGTCGCACTCACCCCCAATGTGGCTAGCTTTGGTCATCGGCACTTTGGCCGGGCCTGGGTCGCGCTCGACCCACCCAGGCATCTATTTCTGTTTTCACCGGTCACCTTGACCGAAGTTGCGCGGCGCAGCGGCTTCACGTCGTTCCAGGTGTGGACCAACGCTGTCCGGGCCCAGTTCATCGCTACCGCTAGCACCGATATTCGCCGCACCGGCGGGCATTCGTTAAGTAAGACCTACACCCTGGCCCAGCTTGTGCCGGCTGTGCTGTTCGAACAGCGCGCCTGGGCCGCATACCGCCGCGACAGCTCGAGTGGTGACGAATTGGTGTTGGAGGCGACGCGATGACCGCCCAGCCAAAGGTCAGCATCGTCGTTACCAACTACAACCAGGCGGACTACATTGGTCAGGGCATCCGGGCTGCGCTTGACCAGGATTACCCGAACCTCGAAGTGATCTTGGCCGATGACGGCTCGACGGACAACAGCCTGGATGTGATCCGGCCCTTTATGGTCGACCCTCGTTTCCGCTATTGTCGGAATGAGCGCAACCTCAAGCGCGTTGCCAACTATCGTAACGCCATGCTGAACTATATGACGGGTGACTGGGGCATGATCGTTGATGGCGACGACTACATCATCGATGCGGGCTTTGTGAGCAAGGCCATGGCTGAGGTCACCCGGCCCGAGAACGCGAGCGTGGTGTTGATTTTCGGCGGTTGTCGCATGCTCGCGCCAGACGGGCGCTTTAGGGATCACACGGAAACGAAACAGATTTGGCAACGGGAGAATGGATTTGCGTATTTTTTGCGTTGGGGTATCTGGCTCGGCCCGCCCCATCAGGCATCCCTATACCGGCGTGACTTGGCCAGGCAACTTGACTTTTATCGTTACGACATCTTGTCAGCCGACTGGGAGTGTCTGCGCCGGTTGGTGCTGCAGGGCGATGTGTTGATGCATGGTCTGCCCGTCTCGGTCTGGCGCAGACATGATGCTGGCGCCTCAAACACGATGGACGTGCAGCAGCGTATCGATGACCTAAAGAGCATCACTGAGCCATATCGCTACGCGCTTGACCTTGGCCTGGATCGTGCCGGTCTGGATGTGTGGCGCACGCGCACGCTCCGGGACTATGTGCTCAACAACATTCGGGCCAGCGTTCTCGCTGGCCGGCCAGATTGCGCGCGCGAATTCCTGGCGTATATTCAAACAATGGATGCCGGTGTGCATCAGCAAGTCGTCCATGGGCTGAGGCGCGATCCGAAGCTAGCGGCTCAGTATCTGCTGCTCAAGCTCGGCGGCCGGTCGCTGGCGAACATGCCGTCGGCCCTGTGGCGGCGGCTGACTTGGCAAAGACAATAACGCGCGTCGGCTGGTATCCGTTAAGTTATCGCAGGCGCAACATAACCGCCGGAGCCTTAATCTGCACTTAGAACGAACGATCAACACTATGCAAAGAGTCCGTAACCTGTTTCGGGCCGCCTTCGAGCCGTCAGCGACCTCAGTCAATGGTGCCGCATCCCGGGTCGATCTACGCGACGTGACGAGCACCTATACCCAAATCGACCTGGCCCCGCTGGACGTGCTCAAGACCGCACCGGTTTGGATGGCACCGAGTGAGAAGTTGCTGCTGTATGCGCTGATCTACGCCATCCGCCCTGAGCGCTATCTTGAGATTGGCAGTTGGGAGGGTGGCTCGGCGCTGACAGTCGTGGCGGCCATGGATGCGGCCAAAACCCGTGGCGTGGTCATATGTGTCGATCCCAAGCCGAACTTTGCCGAGGGCTTGGTCAAACAGATTCGGCACCGGGCGAAGATCATCACTGCCTACTCGCCGGATGCGCTGCCCGAGGCGCAGCGTGCGGCGGATGGGGTGTTTGACTTCGTCTTGATCGACGGTGACCACAGTTATTTGGGCGCGCTCAGCGACGCACGTGGGGTGATGCGTCACATAACGGACGATGCCTGGATTCTGGTGCATGACAGCCACAACCCGATCGTGACCCGGGCCATCGATGACTTTGTGGGCGAGTATGGTGGCCGTGTGATCGATCTTGGTCATCTGACCCGCGAGTTCATCCAGCAGCCGCTTGATGGTCAGCCGTCAGCGCGCTGGTTTGGCTTCCGGCTGTTGAAGGCACAACTTGGGGCACGGCAGAAAGTCATATGATGTGTCTGACAGCCAATTGCGTTATGTTGCACCATATGCGGCTTATATGGGGACGGGAGCGTCTAGGAGGTCCATGGGATGCGGGCGTATGGGATAGCACCAGGCGATGCGTCACACAGTTGTCTCGGACTGGCTGGACATCCTCAGCGTGCATTGCACGTTATGACAGCATGACCATATGACCTGTGTGCCACATTCGGTTTCCCGTAGGGTGTCACGCAGTGAAGGCCATTATTAGACAGTCGACATCCGATCGACTTCAACCGTGATAGCTGCTAGAATACGGCAGACACTTATGTAAACGTTCAAGGCACCGCTAGGCTACTCATGACGACCACGACTGAAAGCGCTTGTGTAGCGCTGCTTTGCTGTTATGTGGGCGAACGATTGGAGACTTACATAATAATCTCCCGAATTGCGTTGGCCTCGTGGTAGCGCGGGACGCGTATAATCATCTCGTCAGAGGCCCCGACAAGCCGTTATGTTTGGACTGGCATGAAACCGGCGCTCATTTCGCGCCAAAATCCCATCAAAGCTGGCGTTAATCCACAAGGATTATTGGTTTTTGAGCCCAGACAGCATACTATGGGGTCGTCTAAGCAGGCAACTCGTAAGGACAACTAGCATCCATAAGCACACACGAACATAAGGAGATGATTATTATGAAAAAATCAAGGACAATCCTTGCATCCACGCTTGCGGCCGCGACCCTAGCGTCGCTCACAGGTGCGGTGCATCCAGCTGCCGCGGTAGGAAAGTTTGCCTACACCGCCGGCGTTCAGGTGCAGAACCTGACAGCCACGGCCGCAAGCGGGGTTATATCGTTCTATAATGCAGACGGCACCTCCGCTTGCGGCCCATCGTTCACGGTCCCAGCCAGCGGCTCATTTACTATGTTCCCATTGGATACCTGCGTTCCAGCGGGTTTCAATGGCTCGGCCGTGGTCTCATCTGATCAGCAGGTTGCTGCCATCGTCAACGTGCTCGGCAATAACGGCGTAGCGGCAGCCGCCTACGACGGCATACAGACCGGTGCCACGACGGTGCAAGTGCCCTTGTTGATGAAAGGCAACTTTGGCTTTGACACATGGTTGAGGGTGCAAAATGTCGGCTCGGCTGCGACAGACATTACCATGAACTACACCGATGGCACGGCGGCGACGGTGAAGAATGTCGCCGCTGGTGCTGCAGCCACATTCGACCAATCTGCAGAACCCCACAGTGTGACCGTATTCGGCGGGTCGGCGACTGCCAGCCAGCCCGTCGCTGTGACCGCGATCGAAGAGAATGCAAAGACCTTGTTCGCCTACGACGGCTTTACCGCTGGCAGCACCAACCCAGTCATCCCGTTGGTCAACGCGAACAATTTCGGCTTTATCTCCGGCCTGGGCGTAAAGAACAGCGGCAGCGCGGCCACAAATGTGACCATCAGCTACACGCCCTCCGGTCCTGGCCTGGGCACTGCCTGCACTGAGACACAAAACATCCCGGCTGGCGGCACGGCAACCTTTGCTCTAGGTGCGTTCACGCTCGGTGTGGCAGCTGGCACTACCACGAACTGTGCCCGTGGGGCGACATTCGTCGGCGCGGCGCAGGTGACGGCTAACTCGGCCAGCCAGCCGCTGACCGTGATCGTCAACCAGCTGAACAACACCACCGGTGCGGGTGAGGCTTACAGTGCATTTGACCCAACGGCTGCCACCAGCAGTGTGGTCGCGCCGCTGATCATGGATCGTAACTTCAACTATTTCACGGGCATGAGCATCATGAACGTGGGTACCGGGCCCACAAGCATCACCTGCAGTTTCTCGGGCAGCGGTGTTACGCAGTCAACTGCTAGCGTTGCAGCGGGTGCAGCCTTCACGGTGCTGCAGGTTAACGCAATCGGCAATGGCTACGTCGGTTCAGCTACCTGCAACGCGGGTGCGGGTGGCAAGATCGTTGGCATTGTCAACGAGTTGAATTCAACGGATGCCGGCGACCGGTTCCTGGTTTACGAAATGGTCAGCAAGTAATTCGTAGGCCAGACGGATTGCGATAGTGTTCAAAACAACGAGGAGGGCCTGTCCCTCCTCGTTGTGTCGTACGGACAAGAGGTTACTTGAAGCGTGTCGGGACGATACGCGCAAGCATACGCCGCCACAGAGGTCGTGATGATAGGCTGGCGAGCCGCGCAATCACTGCGCCATCAGCATTCCCGTCTGACTCAATGCGTTCAGGATGCCTGAGTGGCAAGGGTAGTGGATAGGCCGGTTGATTGAGCAACCTGTCTTCCTGCGCATGAGTCGATCCGGGACCGCCGCCAATATTGGATACGAGGTTCACGCCCGGCACAACCGAAAGCCCCCCTTGGGCAATGCACGATAGCACCCATTGCACATCCCAGGTGTCATATCGTCCACGAGCGACCCCACGCCACGTTGATTGCCAGTAGCGCTTCTCAAGCTCGGTCGAGCCGCTGAATCGCTCGGCCCAAAAAGCAGCCAATTCCCAGCGCGACATTGACAGGTCATAGTGCCGCCACGCACGCCGCCAGGTGGCCCAGCCCCAGATATAGGCATACTTCGAGAAGTAGTAGCTGGCCGTCGGGGGCGTGGCGCTGGGCAGATAGTTGCTGCCACAAATGTGCATCACCTGTGGATGCTCGCTGTGCCGGACTAGGAGTTCGTCGCAAAAACGAAAGAACGATGGATGAGGCAGGCAATCGTCCTCAAGTACGATGGCCGACTCGACGTGCTCGAACACCCAAGTGAGGCCTGAACTGATGCGCTCGCGACAGCCGAGGTTGACGGTTGCAAAATGAGTCGACACTTGACACGGCCAATCAATGCGTTGCACAATCTGGCGCGTTTGCGCGCACAAATCATCATCACCGCGGCCTGGCCGTGGCCCATCGGCTATGATGAGCAAATTCGAGGGGCGAGCGTGGGCGATGGCGGTAAAGACGCGAGCCGTCGTCTGTGGCCGATTGAACACAAACAGCGCGACCGGGGTCCTAGTGCAGTAATCATCATTTATATAATCGGACATCGTTCGAGTTTGATTTGAGTAACATGAAAAGACCTCTGAATTCTCTTGCTTTGCTCATGATTGTAGTATGCACGGCGTGCTCGTCAGTTCAATCGCCACCGGGCGCCGGTGTGATTCGCGATCCAACGAGCCCACCGCTCGCATCACCGCTCACGTCACCCTTGGCGAACCCGATCCCCATCGTCAGGGTGACTCAGGATGCCAAACTCGGCCGCCTAACAGGCAAGTTGCTGTTGAAGACGACATCAGGCGATACACCCGTTGTAGGGCGTATCCTGTATTTGGCGGTACTATCAAAAGATGCCAGCGGCAAAGAGACGGGTGCGGGTTTTAGCCGCACTGATTCGCCCCGCACCTACTCGGACGTGGATGGCTCATTTATCTTCGCGAATGTGCCTGTTGGGCGCTATGCACTCATTATGGATATGGTGACCGCGTCTTATATGCTCAAAAAACCCGCCGACAAAACTGACATGATCGCCGATATCCAAGTGGGCAAAACCACCGACCTGGGTGCGCTCGTTTACGACGATTTGCCAAAATAGTGGGTCATCTGATGAAAGCGTAGCGATACTTTCGGCCAATTTGTGGGAAACCAGACTGACTTCAGGAGCAGATGACCCACTAGGGCCCTGACCGGCTAAGCGTGACGATGCGCGGTGTCGGCCGCATCCGCATTATCGGCTTCAAACGAGGCCGAGTCGTGTTGGTTGAATTCGCTTTTCCCGGGCGATCTCTGTATCTGCGCGGTGCCACTTGTGGACCCTGGTCAGAATCGCCTTCAGGGACGTGACTCGACGATGACATCGCTTGCGATCGTCATTTCTCCTCGAAATTGAATGCCCTAACATGCACCTTGTTTTTGGCCTTGGTAATCACGATATCTCAAGGCGGATCTCGCGCCATCCCAGGTGGGCCTGTAGCCCCTGACCCGGCACTCTTTGGATTGGGCAAGCGGGTGAATGAACCATCAGCAGGATCGGTAGAGCATTGATCCAGGCGCTCGTTTGCTGGCGTTGCGATCATGAATTGCGCTTGGCCAAATATGACTCCATGTCGCAACCACTTCACCTAGAGCGGCATAGAATATGCCTGCTATATGCTTCATCGTATGCGCCACGCGCTGGAAGGATACACCCCTGCGGCAATCAGGTAAGGAATGTTTGTTGCAACACGGGTATGTTGATCTGCAGGTGACGCTCGCGCTTGGCGTCCTGTAACACGTGAGCACCTTCGGTATACCTATGGCTAGACATGTCGCCCACTTGCCCCAGGCGCGAGCCTAAATCATGAAGCGCGTATTACTGGTCGGCGGGGCCGGCTATGTCGGCGCAGTGCTGACACAGGAGTTGGTCGAACGCGGTTATGCCGTGCGTGTGCTCGACCGCTTGTATTTTGGCCAGTCGAGCCTGGAAGCGGTGCGTGATCGGATCGAATTGGTCCTGGGGGATATGCGCCGCGTGCCGGATGCCGCGCTGGATAACGTCAGCGCAGTCATCAACGTCGGGGGTTTGTCGAACGATCCGACGGCCGAATATCACCCCAAAGCCAATTACGCGATGAATACGCAGGCGTCCATAGCGTTGGCCAAGCGCTGCCGCGACCTCGGCATCCGCCGCTATATCTATGCTTCGAGCTGTTCGATCTATGATCGCGGCGTGAGTGATGAGGAGCGCGATGTGGTGCTCGACGAAAATGCTGAAGTGGATCCGCAGGCCTCGTATTCGAGTTCCAAATTTCTGGCCGAACGCGAGCTGTTGCCACTGGCGGGCGGTAGCTTTTGCGTTGTCAGCCTGCGCAAAGGGACTGTGTTCGGCTTCTCACCGCGCATGCGCTACGATCTGGTCGTCAATAGCTTTGTCAAAGATGCCATGAGTAAGGGCGTGATGACGATTCACTATGGTGGCGAAATGTGGCGGCCGTTGGTCGACGTGCGTGACGCCGCCCGCGCTTACATCGCATTGTTGCAAGCCGACCCGGCCCTGGTGAATGGTCAAGTATTCAACCTGGTGCAAGCCAACTATCGCATCAGTGAGCTGGCACTGCGGGTACGTGAAGCATTGCGTGAGTCCGGGGTCCAGGCCGACATCAAAACTGACTACACCTACAAAGGGGTGCGTAACTATCGCGTCAGCGGGCGCAAGCTCGAGCGCATCCTCGGCTTTCGCCCCACCATCACCGTTGAACAGTCGGTCCATACACTGGTCAGCGAAATTCGCCGGTGCGGCTTTACCGATTTTGATCACCCCCGCTATTACAACATCCTCTGGATGCGCCTGCTCGAAGAAAATAGCCAGATCATCGGCGCGGGCGGATCCGTGTTTGAGTAAGCCCATATCCACACCGGTCGCGTTGACCTGGCACGGGCCGTTTTATCAGCACCGTGACGGCAGCTTAGCCACCCTCACCTGGCGACTGGATGACCCCCGAGGGCGCTAGTCGTCCACCCCACCGGCCATTTGACACCCTGGCCCAGCTGGACTACGATGGCTGACATTCCTACTCGCAGGTATGTTTTCGGCTTCAGGATCGTCCCAAACTACCTGCGCGACAAACTCGAGTAACCCAGCAATTGGCATGGGCAAATGCACAGGAGATGCACATGAGAGCGAGTGATTTGCCGCTAAACTACAACGCGATTGATATTCTGGAGCACAACCTGCCCGCGCGCGCCAGAAAAGAAGCGTTGTTTAGCCCGTCGCGCACGATGACCTATCAGGACATCTCGGACGAGGCAAATCAGGTGGCTAGCGCCCTAGGGCGGCTGGATGTGCGTATCGGTGATGTCGTCGGCATCCTTGCGCCAGATTGCGCGGAATGGGTGACGAGCTATTTTGGTGCGCTCAAGATGGGTGCGGTGGCGCTCGGGCTCAATACGCTCCTCACGACGGCTGACTACGACTACATCCTGCGCGACAGCCATGCGCGCGTGCTGATCGTGCACGAGTCCCTGGTGCCCAAGATTGAGCCGCTGCGCGTCGGTCATCCCTTTTTGAAATACGTGATCGTGATCGGCCCGGCCACACCCGGCAGCCGGTCGTATGCCGATTGGATCGCGGGTGAGTCGCGCACCTGCGAACGCGTCCAGACCCATCGCGACGACTTTGCCACCCTCAACTACTCGTCGGGCACGACCGGTGAGCCAAAGGGCATCTTTCATACCCACAAGGATCTGCCCCTGACCGCACAGTTGTGGGGTGTGAATGTGCTGGGTCTAAGCGAGAATGATCGCACGCTGGCCGTTGCCAAGCTATTTTTCGTCTTTGGCCAAGGCGGCAACCTCATCTTCCCGTTTTACGTTGGCGGCTCGACCGTGCTGTATCCCGGCCCGCCGCGTTTGGTCGACGATATTATGGCCCTGGTGGCGCGCTTCAAGCCCACGATTTTTTATAACGCGCCGACCGGCTTTGCGATGGCGCTGGCCCAGCCTAAGTTAACCCAGAAATATGACCTGTCCTCGATCCGGTTGTGTGTCTCGGCCGGTGAGGCGCTACCCGCGCCAATCTGGCACCAATGGAAGGAGCGCACCGGGATCGACATCATCGATGGCATCGGCTCGACCGAGAACTATCACATCTTTCTCTCAAACCGACCGGGGAACATCCGCCCGGGCTCGAGCGGCAAACCCTTCCCGGGCTATACCCTGAAGCTGGTTGACGAACAAGGTTTTGAGGTGGCGCAGGGCGAGATTGGCAACTTGCTCGTCAGCGGCGAAACGGCCTGTCAGTTCTATCTGCATCAATATGACAAAAGCCAGCGCACCTTTCAGGGCCAGTGGCTGTTCACCGGTGATAAATACTATGTCGACGCCGATGGCTACTACTGGCATGCTGGCCGCTCGGACGACATGATCAAGGCGGGCGGCATGTGGGTGTCACCCATGGAAGTCGAAAGTGCGTTGCTCGGCCATGCGGCGGTGCTGGAGTGTGCGGTCGTGGCCCAGGCCGACCCCTCTGGGCTGTTCAAGCCCAAGGCGTTTGTCGTGCTCAAACCGGGACATAGTGCGTCAGACGAGCTCGAGCGGGCCCTGATCACCCATTGCCGCGAGACGATGGCCGAATACAAGCGGCCGCGCTGGGTGGCGTTTGTGAGCGAACTGCCCAAGACAGCGACCGGCAAGATTCAGCGGTATAAGCTGCGCTGACCATGGCTGGCAAACTTGTGAGTCTGCATGAGGCCATCGCGCGCTTTGTGCCGGATGGCGCCTCGATCGCGATCGGAAGCGCGCAAGAAACGCTGATCCCATTCGCGGCCGGGCGCGAGATCATGCGCCAGCGCCGACGCGCGTTGACGCTGATCGGGCCGATCTCGGATATTCTGTTTGACATACTGATTGGCGCTGGCTGCGTCCAGCGCATACTCTCAGCCTGGACGGGCAACGTCATCACGGGCTCAGCCTATAACTTCCGGCGTGGGGTGGAGAGTGGGGCGGTCTCGGTCGAAGACTATTCCAACCTGACGATCGCGCTGGCACTGCGCGCTGGGGCGATGGGCGTGCCCTTCATGCCGACGCGCAGCGTCCTGGGCAGTGACCTCTACAAGACCAACCCTCATCTCAAAACCACCACCTGCCCCTTCACGGGTGAGACGTTGACAGCGGTGGCGGCGCTCAAC
>Ga0075021_10001266_pt1 | contig 12861 bp, 7 predicted proteins | sample ColStrG_CSR_2012_FD_72749 | JGI IMG/M metagenome (GOLD analysis project Ga0075021, IMG submission 72749) | Freshwater sediment microbial communities in response to fracking from Pennsylvania, USA - Cold Stream Run_MetaG_CSR_2012 | ecosystem: Environmental > Aquatic > Freshwater > Creek >...
TCGGCCAGGGTGACCTCGACCAGGTGGGCGTTGCCTCCCTCGAAGCGCAGGAGGCGGACCAGGCTGCCCACCGAGACGGCCTCCTCCACCAGCGCGGTGAGGAGCTGCGGAGTGGACACCGACACGTCCACGCCCCACGACTCGGTGAAGAGCCACTGGTTCTTCGGGTGGTTGACCCGGGCCACCACCCGAGGGACGGCGAACTCCTGCTTGGCCAGCAGCGAGACCACCAGATTGTCCTCGTCATCGCCGGTGGCGGCCACCACCACGTCGACGGTGGCGAGTCCGGCGGCATCGAGTGAGGCGACCTCGCACGCATCGGCCACGACCCAGGTGACGGCCAGATCGTGGCGCTGGCGGGCCACGACATCCGGGTCCTGTTCGATCAACAGCACCTCGTGGCCGGCGGCATGCAGATCGCCGGCGATCGCCGTGCCCACACTGCCCGCACCTGCAATGGCCACCTTCATGCGTTCTCTCCCAAGATTGCGGTTTCCGAGCCGACCAGGCGCGCCTGGAACTTCTGCAGGGCCTCGTTGGTGGCGACGAGGTGGAGGACGTCACCGTCCTGGCCGACCAGGTCGGCGAAGTCGAGACGGACCACGCCGGACCGGGTGACGGACACCAGGGTGACTTCGCCGGGCACGGACAGGTCGGCCAGGCGTTTGCCGGCCCACCGCTCCGGTAGTCGCCGTTCCACCAACGACATGCTGCCCGTGGGGTCCGACCACTCCGACTCGATCCCGGTAGGGAGTAGCTGGTGGCGGACCTGGTCGATGGTCCAGGACACGGTGGCCACGGTGGCGATACCGAGGCGCAGGTAGATCTGGGCCCGGCGGGGGTCGTAGATGCGGGCCACGACGTTGGCGATCCCGTAGGTCTCGCGGGCGATCCGGGCGGTCAGGATGTTGGAGTTGTCTCCGCTGGTGACGGCGGCCAGGGCGGACGCCTCCGGGGCCCGGGCCTCGTCGAGATCGTCGCGGTCGAAGCCGGAACCGATGATGGTGACCCCCGGCCAGTCGGCCGGCAGCCGCCGGAAGGCCTTGGCGTTGCGGTCGATGATGGCAACGGAGTGACCCTGGTCCGTAAGCCCGGTCCCAAGACCTGAGCCGACCCGACCGCAACCGACGATGACGATGTGCACGGGCACCATGCAACACGCATCGTCACGCCGGCACAACTCATGGGGGGTTCCGCGGGCGCGCCTACGGTCCATCGGCCGGTCCGGCAACCCGGTGCCACCTGTCGAGCGGTTCTATTCTGAGGGGTCAGGCATGCTCTAATGCATGGATGGATCCCGAGGTCAGCGGCGACGGTGAGTCAGTCGCGTCCCAGGCTCCTGTGCCGCACGACGCCCCCCGCCGCTCCACCGCACCTCCGCCGCGCCCGACCGCCGCCCAGGTAGTGAGGGTCGATCTGCCCGAGACGCTCCGCTACCGCCTCAAGAACACTCTGCTGGGTCCTCCGCTGGTCAACGAGAAGCTGAGCGACGAACGCCTCGGCCGGCCGTCGGCCCTGGGCGTCCTGGCCCCGGACTGCATCTCGTCCTCGGCCTACGGCACCGAGCAGATGCTGACTCAGCTGATTCCGGCAGTGGGCCTGGCCGGATTCGTCCTGGTCGTCCCCGTAACCATGGCCATCCTCGGGGTGCTCTTCTTCGTCACCCTCTCCTACCTCGATGTAATCGCCTTCTACACCAAGGCGGGTGGTGCCTATGTGGTGGCCAGGGAGAACTTCGGTCCGAAGGTGGCCCAGGTGGCGGCCGTGGCCCTGCTCATCGACTACACGGTGACGGTGGCCGTGCAGACGGCCGCCGGTACGGCCGCCCTCACCAGTGCCGTCCCCTCCCTCCTCCACTACACCGTGCCCATCACCATCGGCGTGATCCTGCTCCTGCTCTACGGCAATCTGCGGGGTATCAAGGAGGCCGGAAAGTTCTTCGCCTTCCCCACCTACTTCTTCATCACCTGCCTGGGCTTCGTGGTGGTGGCCGGTTACGTGCGCGAGGCCACGGGCACCCTGCACACCCACGCCATCCCGATGGGCACCGCGGCAAACCCCGTGATGACGTTCGGACACGCCAGCTCCGGATGGTTGTACGGAGCCTCGTTCATCATCATCCTGCGTGCATTCGCCAATGGCGGCGCCTCGCTCACCGGTCTGGAGGCCATCTCCAACGGTGTCGGAGCGTTCCGTGAACCCACCAGCCGGAACGCCCGCCAGACACTGGTGGTCATGTCGAGCGTGTTGGCCTTCCTGGTCCTCGGGGTCACGCTCATCGCCCACTGGACCCACGCCACGCCCTACCAGAGCGGCTCGCCATCGGTGGTCTCCCAGGAAGTGACCTATGTGCTGGGCACCGGACCACTGGGCCACTTTCTCTTCTACGTGGTCCAATTCGCCACCATGCTCATCCTCTACACCGGGGGCAACACGAGCTTCAACGGCTTCCCCTTCCTGGCCAACTTCGTCGCCGAGGACTCCTATCTTCCGAAACAGCTGACCCGGCGCGGCCACCGTCTGGCGTTCTCCAACGGCATCATCGTCCTCACCATCGTGGCCCTCGTCCTGATCCTGGCCACTGGAGCCAACCTGTCCAGCCTGGTGGCCCTCTACGCCATCGGTGTGTTCACCGGGTTCGCCATGGCCGGCGCCGGCATGATCAAGCACCACCTCAACGCCCGGGGACCGAAGTGGCGGCGGGGCGTGGTCGTCAATGCCATCAGCACCTTCCTGACCGCCCTGATCGTCCTCATCTTCGCCACCGTCAAGTTCAAGGAGGGTGCCTGGGTGGTGGTGATCATCGGACCGATCATGTACTTGAGCCTGATCCGTCTCCATCGCCAGTACATGGTGGAGGACGAACAGCTCGAGGTGGGCGCGTCCGAGGCGGCCGAAGCGCCGGTGCTCACCCGCCATGTGGTGGTGGTCCTGGTCGACCGGCTCGACATGGCTACGGCCCGGGCACTCCAGTACGCGCGCACCCTGCACCCAGACGAGCTTCGGGCCATCCACTTCGCCCTCGACCCCATCGCATCCGAGCAGCTGGAGGAGGAGTGGCGCCGTTTGGGTCTGTCCGACTTCCCCCTCGACATCCAGGAGTGCGAAGACCGTCGGCTCACCAGGGCCGCCCTCGAACTGGCCGCCGAGACGGTGGCCGACCGCAAGACGGAGCTGACCATCCTCCTGCCCCGGCGAATCTTCTCCTCGGGCTGGCAGCGGGTGCTGCATGACAACACCGCCGAGACAATCGCCACCGCCGTCGGTCATCTCGAGCACGTCAATGCCACCGTCGTCCCGTATCAGCTGTCGGGCGGGTGGTGGTCGAACCGGCGACAGTGGGGCCGCAAGGACGACGGCACCGATTCCCCCACCCATGGCCAGCGGGCCGCCGACAAGGCCGCCGACCGAGATCGGGCCGCCCGGGCCATCTCCCACCGCCAGGCGTTCGGTGAACGGGCCCGGGGCACCGTTCCCATCGGCGATGTGCAGTGGCGCCAGCGGGTCCGGGTGGCCGGCCGGGTGCGTTCGGTGCGCGTGCAACCCCGAGCGGGTACCTCGAATCTCGAGTGTGTTCTGGCCGACGAAAGTGGACTGCTCCTCCTGGTGTTCCAGGGTCGCCGACGCATCCCCGGAATCCAGCCCGGAGCCAGATTGGTGGTGGAGGGCATGGTCGGTGACTGGGCCCGCCGTCAGGCCATCCTGAACCCCGATTACGAGCTGATCGCCGGTCCCGAGGCCTCCCTCGAACCATCCTGAACCCGGTGGTGTGGGGCGGATTCTTGCCTCTGCTCCCCCCGGTGAGTATGTTCTCCCCGATTGCCGGGAACGCCGCGCCCTGGGGCGGGCACCGGTACTTGGCCGTCTGGCCGTGGCTTCGCAAGGGGGGGACCTGGTCCCTGGATGCCTGCGATGTAGCGCGCCGCAGCGACCAGTGAGTCACAGAACGTAACCGTGCAGTACACCGAAGGGAGCCACAACGATGACCCACCTCCTGGCTGAAGGGGGTTACCAGATCTTCTCGCTGTCGAACAATGAGAAGACCTGGCTGTACTTCGCTCTCGTCTGCTCCGTCGCCGCCATCGCCTTGGCGTTGTTCCTGGTTCGGGGCGTACTCGCCGCCGACCAGGGCACCGACTCCATGAAGGAGATCGCCAAGGCGATCCAAGAGGGCGCCGAGGCGTTCCTGGCCCGCCAGTTCAAGACGATCGGCATCATCATCGTCCCCCTGGCCGTGCTGATCTTCTTCACCGCCACCACCGTCACCCACACGGTGTGGCTGTGCGTGGGTGGGTTGACGTACTCGTCCATCCACGTCGGATGCATCCCCCATCAGGTCACCGATCTGTCGCGTTCCCAGGCCGGTATCTACCGGGTCATCTGCTTCCTGGCCGGTGCCATCTGCTCGGGCCTGACCGGTTTCATCGGTATGAGCCTCGCCGTCCGAGGCAACGTCCGCACCGCGGCCGCAGCACGTGACGGCCAGATGGCCCCCGCGCTGAAGGTCGCCTACCGCACCGGTGCCATCACCGGCCTGCTGTGCGTGGGACTCGGCCTGCTGGGAGCCACGACCATCGTGCTGATCTTCCAGAACACGGCCACCGCCGTCCTCATCGGCTTCGGCTTCGGTGCCTCGCTGCTCGCACTCTTCATGCGGGTCGGCGGCGGCATCTTCACCAAGGCCGCCGACGTGGGTGCCGACCTGGTCGGCAAGGTCGAAGCCGGCATCCCCGAGGACGACCCCCGCAACGCCGCCACCATCGCCGACAACGTGGGCGACAACGTGGGCGACTGCGCCGGCATGGCCGCCGACCTCTTCGAGTCGTACGTCATCACCATCATCGCCGCCATCATCCTCGGAGTGACCGCGTTCAGCTCCATCGGACGGAACGGCGATGCGGCCAAGACGGTCATCTTCCCGATCGCCATCCCGGCCATCGGGATCCTGGCCACCATGATCGGTGTATTCGTGGTCCGGGCCTCCAAGAGGGACAAGAACGCCATGGCCCCGATCAACCGGGGCGTATGGACCGCCGCCATCCTGACCGTCGGTGGTACCGCCATCGTGGCCGGGGCCTACCTCCACTATTGGAAGGCGTTCTACGCCGTCCTGACCGGCGTCGTCCTGATGCTGGTGGCCAGCCAGATCACCGAGCACTTCACCTCCACCGAGCGTGGCCCGGTCAAGGAAGTGGCCGAGACGGCGCGCACGGGACCAGCCACCCTCACGCTCTCCGGACTGGCCCTCGGGCTCGAGTCGTCGGTGTGGGCCATCATCGCCATCGTTCTGGCCATCGGGGTCAGCATCGGGCTGGGCGGGGGCAACATCGAACTCACGCTCTACCTCGTGGCCCTGACCGGCATCGGCCTGCTTTCGACCGCCGGCATGATCGTGTCCGAGGACAGCTTCGGGCCGGTTTCGGACAATGCAGCCGGGATCGCCGAGATGTCGGGCGAGTTCACCGGCGAGGCCGAACGCGTCATGGTCAGCCTGGACGCAGTGGGCAACACCACCAAGGCGGTCACCAAGGGTGTGGCCATCGGCTCCGCCGTCATCGCCTCGGTCGCCCTGTTCGCCTCGTTCATCGAGACCATCGGCCAGCAGCTGAAGCTCCCAGAGGTCGGCAATGCGCTCTTCAACCTGCCGGCCACGTCGATCAACGTCTCGCACCCGACGACGTTCATCGGCATCCTGATCGGTGGATCGATCGCCTTCATCTTTTCGGCTCTGGCCATCCGGGCCGTGGGTCGCTCGGCCGGCACCGTGGTCGTCGAGGTGCGTCGCCAGTTCCGCGAGCACCCCGGAATCATGGACTACACCGAGAAGCCGGAGTACGGGAAGGTCATCGCCATCTGCACCGCGGCCAGCCAGCGTGAACTGGCCACGCCGGCGCTGCTGGCGGTGCTGACTCCGGTCATCGTGGGCTTCGGCATCAGCTACTTCGCCCTCGGCGCCTTCCTGGTCGGGGCCATCCTGACCGGACAGCTGATGGCCAACTTCCTGTCCAACTCGGGTGGAGCCTGGGACAACGCCAAGAAGTACATCGAAGACGGCCACGAGGGTGGTAAGGGCTCCGAAGCCCACAAGGCCGCCGTCATCGGTGACACCATCGGCGACCCGTTCAAGGACACCGCCGGACCGGCGCTCAACCCGCTGATCAAGGTGATGAACCTCGTGTCCCTGCTGATCCTTCCGGCCGTCATCTCCTTGTCGCACCACACCGCGGCCCGTCTGTCGATCGCCGGCGTCTCGCTGGTGGTCCTGCTCATCTCGATCGCCTTCTCCAAGCGGAAGACGGAGAGCATGGACGACGACGTGCCGACCGCCGAGCCCGCTCCTGCGGTTGCCAGCTGAACTTCCGTCTCCCACAGAGCGGAAGTCCCGGGCAATGCCGTGTACGGCATCCGGATCAGTATCTGTCGTAGCTTTCCACCGGGGCCGAAGGGCCCCGGTGGCGCGTCGGCCGCCTTGACAAGTCCGTATCCGACCGTTCACCCTTGCCCCCAGCGATGCCACCCACCGAACTGACACAGACGACCCCCGACGCCGAACCTGAAGGCGCACCACCGGCGCGCGGCAATGGTCGGGGCCGGCGCAAGCTGGTGATCGTCGAGTCACCGGCCAAGGCCAAGACCATCGCCGGGCTCCTGGGTCCGGACTACGTGGTCGAGTCGTCGATCGGGCACATCCGGGACCTGGCCACCCGCAAGGACCTCCCGGCAGCCTTCAAACACGAGTCGTGGGCCGATCTGGCCGTCGACGTCGACAACGGCTTCAAGCCCGTCTACATCGTGTCGCCCGAAAAGAAGTCCCAGGTGGCCAAGTTGAAGAAGTTGGCCCGCGAGGCCGGCGAGGTCTACCTGGCGACAGACGAGGACCGCGAAGGGGAGTCGATCGCCTGGCACCTGAGCCAGGTCCTCGACCTGCCGGAAGACACTCCCCGGATGGTCTTCCACGAGATCACGCCCCAAGCCATCCTGCGGGCCGTCGAAGAGTGTCGGACCATCGACTCGCACCTCGTCGAGGCCCAGGAGGCGCGTCGTATCTTCGACCGCATCTACGGCTTCAAACTGTCCGACGTCATGCGCCGCAAGACCAACGGTCGCTCCGCCGGCCGGGTCCAGAGCGTGGCCACCCGGATGGTCGTCGACCGGGAGCGCGAGCGGATGGCCTTCCGCTCGGCGGACTGGTGGGGGATCGATGCCACCGTCACCGCCGATGGCGAGGCCGCTCGCGCCGCCGAGGCCGACGTGGCCCGCAGCTTTGCCGCCGCCCTGGTGGCCGTCGACGGGACGCCACTGGCCGGAGGCAAGGACTTCGGTGCCTCGGGAACGCTGGCCGACTCGGCCAATGTGGTCGTGCTCGACGAAAGCCAGGCCCGGGCCCTGGCTGCCGGCCTGGACGGTCAGGCCCTGGTGGTGTCATCCATGACCCACAAGCCCTATCGGCGCTCGCCCCGGGCGCCGTTCATCACCTCGACGCTCCAGCAGGAGGCGGGGCGCAAGCTGCGGTTCAGTTCGAAGCGGACCATGTCGGTGGCCCAGTCGCTCTACGAGGAGGGTTGGATCACCTACATGCGGACCGACTCGACCACCTTGTCCGACCAGGCCCTGTCGGCGGCGCGTGCCCAGGCCACATCCATGTACGGGAGTGCCTACGTGCCCTCCAGTCCCCGTCAGTACAACAAGAAGGTCAAGAACGCCCAAGAGGCCCACGAGGCCATCCGCCCGGCCGGAGAGACCTTTCGGACCCCCGACGAGGCCGCCCGGTCGCTGTCGGGTGACGAGTTCCGCCTCTACGACCTGATCTGGAAGCGGACCGTCGCATCCCAGATGGCCGACGCCACCGGCACCAGTGCACGGGTCGGCCTGACCGGTACGGCCACGGTCGACGGTGCCGCCCGCACCGTCGAGTTCAGTGCCTCGGGCACGGTCATCGAGTTCCCCGGCTTCCAGCGGGCCTATGTGGAGGGCGAAGACGATCCCGAGGCCGAACTGGCCGACCGCGAGGTTCACCTTCCGCCCATGGCTGAGGGCGACCCGGCCTCGTTGTCGGCCGTCGAACCCGGAGGACACGCCACCCAGCCACCGGCCCGGTACACCGAGGCCTCGCTCGTCAAGGCGATGGAGGAGATCGGCGTCGGCCGACCCTCCACCTACGCCAGCATCGTGTCCACCATCCTCGACCGTGGCTACGTGTGGAAGAAGGGTACGGCCATGGTGCCGTCGCTGACGGCCTTCGGCGTAGTGGGACTGCTCGAGCAGCACTTCACCGATCTGGTCGACTACGGGCTGACCGCTTCCATGGAGGACGATCTGGATGAGATCGCCGGGGGCGATCAGGACATGGTCCGGTGGCTGGGCGACTTCTACTTCGGTCCCGATGGCCACGGGGGCCTTCGGGACCAACTGGCCCAGAACCTCGATGCCATCGATGCCGCCGCCGTCAACGCCGTGCCCATCGGACTCGCCGCCGACGGCCAGGAGATCGTGGCCCGGTCGGGCAAGTACGGTCCCTACCTGAAGAAGGGGGACGAGACGGTCTCCATCCCCGAGGACCTGGCTCCTGATGAGCTGACCGTTGACAAGGCCGAGGAATTGCTGGCCGCCCCCTCTTCGGACCGGGTGCTCGGCACGGACCCGGAAACCGGACTCGACGTCCAGGTGAAGGCCGGGCGTTTCGGCCCTTACGTCCAGGTCGGCGAGCTGGTCGACGGCGGGCCCAAGCCCCGCACGTCGTCGCTGTTCGCCTCGATGTCGCCGGCCACCTTGACGTTCGACCAGGCGCTCGAGCTGCTCAAGATCCCGCGGGCGGTGGGTATCGACCCGAACGACGGAGTGGAGATCGTTGCGTTCAACGGGAAGTTCGGCCCCTACCTGAAGAAGGGGACCGACTCGCGCAGCCTGCTGACCGAGGACCAGCTGTTGACGGTCACCGTGGAGGAAGCCCTGGCACTGTTCGCCCAACCCAAGACCAGGGGCCGTAACGCCAAGGGTCCGCTGCGGGAGATGGGGGCCGACCCCGATACCGGGCTCGAGATGGTGGTCAAGGACGGCCGCTTCGGTCCGTACGTCACCGACGGCACGACCAACGCATCACTGCGCCGGGGTGACGAAGTCGAGTCGCTCACCGTTGAACGAGCCGCCGAACTTCTCGCCGAACGCCGGGCCGCCGGCCCGGCCAAGAAGAAGGCGACCAAGAAGAAGGCCCCGGCCAAGAAGAAGGCGACTGCCAAGAAGGTCACCGCCAAGAAGGTCACCGCCAAGAAGAAGACGACCGCCAAGAAGGCGGCAGGTACCAAGAAGGCGACCGCTCCGGTCGTGGCCGTGCCGAGCACCGACGACGACCGGTGACAACGAACCGGGGCCGCCTCGTCGCCCTGGAGGGGATCGACGGATGCGGAAAGTCCACCCTGACCCGCTTGCTCGTTGAACGTCTGGGTCTCGGCTCCGAACTTGCGCCCGTCGCCACCTTCGAGCCCGGTGCCACCCCGCTCGGAGCTTCGCTGCGCGGCCTGCTGCTCGGCCGGGACGGTGCCCCGGTAGCGCCACGGGCAGAAGCTCTGCTGATGGCGGCCGACCGGGCCCAGCACGTGGCTGATGTGATCGCACCAGCCCTCGAGTCCGGGCGGTGGGTGGTGACCGATCGTTACTCGGCCTCGACACTGGCCTACCAGGGCTACGGGCGGGGTCTCGATCTGATGGAACTCGGAGCGATCGTCGACTGGGCCAACGGAGGGCTCCGGCCTGATCTGACCATCCTGCTCGACCTGCCGGTGGCGGTTGCTGCCGCCCGGCGCGGCGGGGAAGGCGACGACCGGATGGAGGCCGAGGGATTGGCCTTCCAGCAGCGGGTAGCTGACGGATTCCTGGCCCTGGCCGTCAGCGGACCCGATCCGTGGCTGGTAGTGGATGCCACTGATCCGGTGGAGCTGGTGGCGGACACCGTGTGGGCTGCCATTGCGGTGTTGGCCGGGCCCGGAGGCCCGCCGTGACCAAGGCACCGCCGTCGGACGACGGTGCCGGGCCTCGGCCCGATCCGATGCTGTTCGCCGAAGTGGTCGGTCAGGAGAAGGCGGTCGCACTGCTCGGATCGGCCGCCCGTCGCCCGGTCCATGCGTACCTGTTCCACGGTCCTCCCGGCTCGGGCAAGCGGGCGGCGGCCCGCGGTCTGGCTGCGGCGCTGCTGTGTCCCGACGGAGGCTGCGGCACCTGCAACTCGTGCCGCCGTGTCCTGGCGGGCAACCATCCTGACCTGGTGACGGTGGAACGGACTGGCGCCTCCCTTGACGTCGACGACGCCAGAGAGATCACCGCCAAGGCGCATCGGCGACCTCTCGAGTCGTCTCGCCAGGTGCTGCTGGTCCCTGATGTGCAACTGGCACTGAAGGCCGCCCCCGCCCTACTCAAGACGATCGAGGAGCCGCCACCCTCCACCGTGTTCGTCCTCCTCACCGACGACTTGTCGCCGGGGTTGGCCACCATCGTCAGCCGTTGTGTGCAGGTGCCCTTCGTCGCCGTCGCCCCGACGGTGCTGGAGGAGTGGCTCGTCGGGCGCGGCGTCGACGGAACGATTGCCGCGTCGGTGGCTGCAGCCTCCGGGGGGAACCTCGACCGGGCCCGACTCCTGGCCGACGACCCCGGGTTCAACGAGCGGCACGAATTGTGGCGTTCGGTCCCGTCCCGCCTGGACGGAACGGGAGCGGCGGCGGTGACCGTGGCCGACGGACTCCTGACCATGGTTGCCGGGGCCATGGGCCCCTTGCGGGAGGAGCACGCCCGTGAGCTGGCCAAGCTGGAGGAGCAGGCGGAAGTCATGGGTGCCCGGAGTGTGCCCGGGCGCAAGGCTGTGGAGGAGCGACACAAACGCGAGGAGCGTCGGTGGCGGACGGACGACCTGCGGATGGGCCTGGCCGCGCTGGCTGCTGCCTATCGGGACCGGATGGTCGCCACGGTGTCGACAGGCGGACCGCCAGGTTCGCCCGGAACTGGTAACTCGCGGCGGCAGGCGGTGGCCCACGTCGACGCGGTCAGTCGGGCGTCGGGAGCGCTCTCGCGGAACGTGCGGGAGGACCTGCTGCTCGAAGCGCTCATGGTCGAACTCTCCGGAATGAACGAGTGAGGGTGGTCCGCCGCATCGGATAGTTTGGTGGTTTCGCCTGGGTAGCTCAGTCGGTAGAGCAACGCACTCGTAATGCGTAGGTCAGGAGTTCAATTCTCCTCCCAGGCTCCAAATCCGTAGCCGGACTCGTCACCGCCGGCCACCCGTCAGCGGGCGGTATCCGGTCGGCTCTGCTTGACTGGCCTCATGACTGACACGTACCGCCGCATCCTGCTCGCCAGCCGCCCCCACGGACTGGTGGACGACTCCAATCTCACCGTGGACGACCGTGCTCCCGTACCAGAACCGGGGGAGGGCGAGGCGCTCGTCAAGGTCCAGTACCTGTCGATCGACCCGACGATCCGCACGTGGATGGACGACGCGCCGGGCTATCTTCCGCCGATCGGTATCGGCGACGTGGTCCGAAGCGGTGGCATCGGTGAGGTGGTGTCGAGTCGCACCGATGCCCTGCCGGTCGGCGCCACGGTGTTCGGCATGCTGGGATGGCAGGAGTACGCGGTGGCCGCTGCAGCCGACGGCTCGATGACGGTCGTGCCGCCCGGAATCGATCCTGCCGTGGTACTCGGTGTCCTCGGTGTCACCGGTATGACCGCGTACTTCGGGCTCAAGGAAATCGGCAAGCCGAAGCCGGGAGATACCGTCGTGGTGTCGGGGGCGGCCGGCGCCACCGGGTCCGTCGTCGGTCAGGTCGCCCGGATCGAAGGGGCGGGCCGGGTCGTCGGTATCGCCGGTTCAGAGGACAAGTGCTCCTGGCTGGTTGACGAACTCGGCTTTGATGCCGCCATCAACTACCGGACCGAGGATGTAACCGCCCGGATCCGCGCTGTCTGTCCGGACGGGATCGACATCTACTTCGACAACGTGGGTGGCGATATTCTCGACTCGTGCCTGGCCAATCTGGCCATGGGAGCGCGCGTCGTGCTGTGCGGAGCCATCTCCCAGTACAACGAGGACCGCCCCGTGGGGCCGCGCAACTACCTTCAGCTCATCATCAAACGCGCCAGCATGGAAGGCTTCTTGATCCTCGACTACCTCGACCGGTTTCCCGAGGCCCAGATGGAGATGGCGGGATGGGTGATGGAAGGGAGGATCCATCACCGCGAGCACGTGGTCGAGGGGCTCGACCGGGCGGGCGAAGCACTCAACCTCCTCTTCAGCGGTGGGAACACCGGCAAGGTGGTCGTGCGCGTCTGAGGCTGCACGGCATGGTGGACCATGGCGGTACCGTGGCCTTACCGGCGTCGGCCGCGCCGGACCCGGCCTCAGGTTTCACCGGGTGCGTCGAGCGCCCGACCATTCGACTGCAAGCCCGTCCCCGGTTCCGGCAATGATGGGCATCGCTCCTGTACCGACTGACGGAAGGCTTCTCCATGGCGACAATCGACGCGAGCGATCATGCTGCTGCAGCACCGCTCTCCGCGGCCCGGACGGTCGACCTTGTCAAAACCTATGGCGCCGGTGAGGCGATCGTGCGTGCACTCGACGGGGTCACCGTTGCTTTCGAACAGGCGAGATTCACCGCGGTCATGGGGCCGTCGGGCTCGGGAAAGTCGACGTTGATGCACTGCATGGCCGGCCTCGATCCACCGACATCCGGTCAGGTGTTCGTGGGCGACGCAGAAATCCAGGGGTTCGACGACGCCGGACTCACCAAGCTCCGGCGCGACCGGATCGGATTTGTGTTCCAGTCGTTCAATCTGGTTCCGACGCTAACGGCCGAGGAGAACATCCTCCTGCCG
>Ga0075021_10001268_pt1 | contig 12858 bp, 13 predicted proteins | sample ColStrG_CSR_2012_FD_72749 | JGI IMG/M metagenome (GOLD analysis project Ga0075021, IMG submission 72749) | Freshwater sediment microbial communities in response to fracking from Pennsylvania, USA - Cold Stream Run_MetaG_CSR_2012 | ecosystem: Environmental > Aquatic > Freshwater > Creek >...
TGCGAGTCGCCTTCGGCAACGAGGGGTCACCGCGCGTCGTGGAAGCAGCCTCCGCTCGCTTCGGTCTGAGGATCATCGATGTCTTCGGGTCGACGGAGGGCGCCATCGCCCTGGACCGGACAGGAGTCCGCCCCAGCACGTCGATCGGGCGCCTACGCCAGGGGATCCTGGTCGTCGACGAAGACGGTCGCCAGGTCCCACGTGCGCGATTCGACGGCGAGGGCCGTCTGGACAATGCCGACCGATGCGTGGGCGAGTTGGTCAACACCCTCGGCGTGGGTCCGTTCGAGGGCTACTACCGCAACGAGGAGGCGATGCGCCGCACCACGCGCAACGGCTGGTACTGGAGCGGTGACCTCGGCTATGCCGACCAGGACGGTTGGGTCTACTTTGCCGGGCGAACGTCCGACTGGCTGCGCGTCGACGGCGAGAACTTCCCGGCCGGGCCCATCGAAGCAATCATCTGCTGCCATCCGGATGTCCTGTTGGCGTCGGTCTACGGTGTGCCCGACCCCGACGCCGGTGACCAGGTCATGGTCGCCCTGGTCCTGAGGGACGGTCGCGCCTTCGACGGCCCGACGTTCGCGTCGTGGATGGACAGCCAGCCAGGTCTCAGCCCCAAGTGGCAACCCCGGTTCCTCCGCCTCTGCGAGACGCTTCCCAGCACGGCGACCAACAAGGTTCTCACCCGCACGCTGGTCCACGAGAAGTTCCGCTCAGATCTCGTAGGTGGCGATCGGGTGTATGTGCGAGACCGTGGCGCCGATACGTATCGTCGGTTCAGCCAGCAGGACGAATCGGCCTTGCGAGCTTCGTTCGAGTCCAACGGCCGGGGCCGCGCCTGGGACTTGTGAGTCGTAGGGCGACAGGACGGCAGACCGGGGCCGGGCACGGCGCCAGGCCGACGGAGGCCCCGAGCCCGGCGGGGTGATAGGAGGGAGCGGTGTTGGCCGAGACCGAGGAGCTGCAGGCCATCGTGGCCCACCTGGTCAAGGAGCCTGGCGTGACCACGAGTGTGAGTCAGCCCGGCCCCGCCGGATGGACCTCCTCGACCGTTGTCGGTGGTGGTCCCGGTGCCGATCCCTCGACGATCGTCTTCGAGCGGACCAGGGTGCTGCCGAGCTGTCATATGCACAGCGTGAGCTTCACCAGCCACCGAGGTCTCGCTGAGGTTCTGGTCATTCGGACCTGGCAAGATCCCGACGGGTCTTGGGCCATCGCACCGATCGGCGGAGGGGGGCGAGGACCCTCCCGCCGATCGAAACCCTGGGTCAACTTCACCGCCGGATTCGGTCCCGACGGCTTCGCCGCAGGCGGGGATGTCGAGGGGACAGGGTCGGAAATGGCACGGACGGTCCGTCTCACCTTCGCCGACGGCCTCGTCATGGAGGACGCCGTGGAGAATGGTGTCGTCCTCTTCTTCGAGCCCGTAGGTGTCAGCTTTCCAGCGGACGCCGAGATCCTCGATGCCCGCGGAGGACGCCTGGCTCGTTACAAGGTGTTCGACGGGTTCCCGTTCGGGGCCTGATTGCCATCGGCACACTCTCCGAGCGGTCAGCGACTTCCCTGCCTCATGAGGTGACGCTGTCCAGCTCGGTCAGGTCCGCCTCGGAGAGCGTCAGGGCCGCAGCGGCGACGTTGTCGCGCAAATGTTCGACCGACGATGTGCCGGGGATGAGCAGGACATTCGGTGAACGCTGTAGCAGCCAGGCCAGCGCCACGGCCAACGTCCCGCCCGGAAGTGTCTTCGGTGCATTGATCACCTTCTCCGGTTGGTCAGAAGCCTGTTCATGAATCGGCCACGGGCCTACGGCCCGGTCGTATCCGCCTCCTGGGTCCCGAAGCGGACGCCATCGGCTTCTCCTGGACCGTCGGTGCCGGGGTCGGTGTCGGGGTCGGTATCGGTCACGGACCGGCTTTCGTTCGCTGCCCGCTTGTCGACCGCGGCCTGATGATCGCGTTGCACCGCCTCGGCCGCCGCCAGCCAGAGGCTCTCGGGCCGGGGGCCATCCCAGTCGAGATGCCAGTGCCGGACCAGGGCCGCCAGCCAAAAGCCGTTGGCCGGGGTCAGGCCGAACCGGGAGATCGTCCGCTGGCGACCGACCTGGTCGGAATAGAGCAACTCCACCGTGAGCGACTCACCCGTCTCGAGAGCGTCGACGACCGCCACACGAACCGCATCGGCCGGGTTGCGGAGTGCCCCCTGCCACATGCCGATGTCTCCGGCCGGGACGTACAGGTCCCGCGACTGGAGGTGGAACTCCTCCAGCGGTGCGTGGCCGGGGAGGGCTGGAGAAGACCCTGATCTGACGACCCAGCCCTGACAGACCGCGATTCCGCTGCCGACGTTTCTGAGGCTGATGGCGAGATACACGATGCCGTCGGCGTGCTCGACCACGCCATGCCCACCCGAGGCGTTCACCCAATTCCCCTCGAGGAACATGATCTTCTGCTCGGGATCCTCCAGGCGTGACGAGGCCAGGAGCGGTCGTCGTTGTTCCTGCAGCGCCACCTCGGCTATCCGTGCCGACCGGTTGGAAGACCGCACCGCGGAGAAGGTGGCCACGGCCAGCACGAGCGTGCCGGCCGCAGTGGCCAACGAAGAGATCGTCACCCAGTTGAGGGCGGTCGACGCCCAGTGAACCACGAGGAAGGCCATCAGCCGCCAGTCTGGCAGCGCGCTCCCCTCTTTGCCATCGACATGACCGGCGTCGGCGAAGACCTGCGGGCCGTGAGGGGCCGTTCGGCGTCAGGGTGCTCCGGGCAGCAAGACGAACGGGGTTCCCCCGGCGGTACGGGCCACCCGAAAGCGCCGGTGATCCAGGGTCAAGGCCGGGACTCGGCGACAACCCCGCCTGCTTCCGTCCGGGACTACGAGCCGACGCCGGCCACGTGGGGCAGGCTGTTGGCTGTGGACCGCTGTGACGAGTGTGGGTTCGTGTACGAAGCACTCGCCACCGGTGAGGTTCCGGGCGCCCTGCGGGCGCACGCCGAAGGCTACGGTGAGCTGATTCTGCGGCCGCAGCCGCCCGACATGGTCCGGACCAGGCCGGCTCCTGAGGTCTGGTCGGCCCTCGAGTACACCTGTCACGTGCGGGATGTCCTCCTCATCCAGAGGGACCGGGTGGTCCTGGCCCTGGTGGAGGACACCCCCTCCTTCCCGCCGATGTACCGGGACGAGCGGGTCTCGCTGGCCGGGTACCAGCGGGAGTGCGTGGCCGAGTTGGTCGATGAGCTGGCCATGGCGGCCAACATGATGGCGAAGGTCTTCGGCGGCCTCTCCCCCCGGCAGCTCGAGCGGCGGTGCATCTACAACTTTCCCCGGGCCACCGAACGCGATCTCGCCTGGCTCGGGCGGCACACGGTCCACGAGGCCGTCCACCACCTCGGTGATGTGCAGGCCGTGCTCACCCGAGTAGGCGGCCGCGCCGGTTAGACCGGGTGGATACCTCCGGCGCCGTCAGGCATCCCGTCGGGCCATGAGCACTCCGCCCACCACCAGGGCGCCGATGGCGTAGGCGCAGACAACCGCGAATCCGACCCACGGGCTGAGGGCCGGAGACTGGTCGACGGCGTGCCGCACCGAGGTCATCGTGTTGCTGATGTCGAGTGGCAGGTACTTGCTGATGGGGTTGCTGATCGATGAGGGCAGCGCCCGGACCACGAGGGGGAGCACCAACAGGGTGCCGACGAAGGCGGTGATGGCGCCGGCAGTGTGACGGATGATCGTGGCCAGTCCCAGGGCGAACAGTCCGAGAACGGCGATCATCAGGCCCCCGCCCACCACGGCTCGAAGGACACCGGGCTGCGACAGGGTGGCGTGGGGAGCAGGGCTCCGGAGCAGGGCCTGGCCGACCAGGAAGCCGATGAACGAGAGCACCTCCCCCACCACCAGGGCGATGGCGGCGAAGACCGCCGATTTCGTGGCCAGGACCAGGGGTCGGCTGGGGACGGCCGCCAAAGTGGACCGGATGGTGCCGGTACCGTATTCCGCACTCATCACCAACACGCCCAGCACCCCGATCACCAGTTGGCTGAAGAGCAGGCCCGTGAGGCTGAGGCTGGTGGGATCGAACGTGAGCCGATCGCCGAGGGACATCGTGTTCCAGTGGCCGGAGATGGTCACCGTGGCCAGGACGGCCACGCCGATGGTGATGACGGCTGTGGCCACGAGGGTCCACAAGGTCGATCGAACCGTCCTCATCTTGATCCATTCGGACCTGAGCACGCTGGGGATCCGAAGATGCCGGTCCACCGGAGTGACCGGGACGGGAGTGGCCGGGGAGGGAATGGCAACAGTCATGAGCCTTCTACTTTCCTGAGTTGAGGGTCTGGGGAACGGGGGCGACCCGATCGGGATCGCTCACCCCGCGGTACTCGACGCTGTCCCGGGTGAGCTCCATGAAGGCGTCCTCGAGCGAGGCCATCTGCGGGGAGAGCTCGTGCAGGTAGATGCCCGACGCTCCCGCCAGTTCGCCGATGTCGACGGCGGACATCCCGCTGACCGAGAGGGCCCCGTCATCCTCGCTGGTGACCAGGACCTCTTCGGCCATCAGCAGTCGGGCCAGCTCGCCCGATCGGGGAGACCGGACCCGGACGAACTGGGAAGTGCTCTGGGCGATGAACTCGGGGACGGTAGAGGTGGAGATCAGGTGTCCGCGTCCGATGACCACCAGATGATCGGCAGTGAGGGCCATCTCGCTCATCAGGTGGCTCGATACGAAGACGGTCCGACCCTCTGCGGCCAGGCCCTTGAGCAGATTGCGGACCCAGAGGATCCCTTCGGGGTCGAGGCCGTTGATCGGCTCGTCGAAGAGGAGCACGTCCGGATCACCGAGCAGGGCGGCGGCGATGCCCAACCGCTGCCCCATGCCCAGGGAGAACTTGCCGGCGCGCTTGTTGGCGACATCGCTGAGCCCCACCATCTCGAGCACGGCGTCGATGCGGGCGCGGGGGATGTCGTTGGACTGGGCCAGATACCACAGGTGGTTGTAGGCGCTTCGACCGGGGTGGATGGCTTTGGCCTCGAGGAGGGCCCCGACCTCCCGGAGGGGGATCGGGAGATGGCCGTAGGTTCTTCCGTTCACCCTGGCCGACCCGGAATCCGGCGCATCCAGGCCCATGATCATTCGCATGGTGGTGGACTTGCCCGACCCGTTGGGCCCGAGGAATCCGGTGACCTGCCCCGGCATCACCTCGAAGGACAGGTCATCGACGGCCACCGTGTCCTTGTACCGCTTCGTGACACCATTGACTTCGATCACAATCTGGTCTCCTTGTCGTCGTGCACCCGTGGCCGGCTTCAGCCGCCAACGCGCCCCGGTGGATCCATGATGACGAGCGAGCGCAGGAGAAGCATCGGGCCATCGGCTATTCCGAGGTCGGTCGCAGGGTGTAGGAGGGGAGCTCCCCGAGCCCGGCCCCTCCATCGGAGGATGTAGCCGGAAAGGGCCTGAGGAGGGACGCAACCGGACCCCGACATCGCTAGCGTCGCAACTATGGACGGAGCGATCGACGTCGGCGATCTGCCCCGGCCGCCGTTCCTCGAACGGATCTCGGCCCGGCAGTGGGTGACGGTGGATGTCGTTCTGGCCGGGCTCTCCTTCGCCGGGGCCACGGTGGCGTTGTTCTTCAGCCCGGACGCCGCCAACTCGATGGTGGTGTCGAGATGGATCCTGTGGCCTCTCGTGGCGGCGGCCACGATCCCGATCGCCTTCCGACGGCGGTGGCCGGAGGTGGCCCTGGTCTGCGTCGGGGGGGCGCTGATGGTGACGGCCATGCTCGGCCAATCGTTCGCCCCGACACCCGTCCTGGCGCTTCCCCTCTACTCGGTGATCCTCAAGTACAGCCGGCGGCAGTCCCTGATCGTGCTGGCCGTCGTGGAGGGACTCTTCTTGATTGCCCTCATCGTGGCCGCAGTCCTTCGGCCGCTCCACGGTGATTTCACGTTCGACATCATCCTGGCCGGAGCCACCTGGTTCGTCGGGGACAGCGTCCGCACCCGACGGGCCTATCAGAAGGGCCTGGCCGCACAGGAGAGGGAGCGGCAGCGACAGGAGCTCGACCGGGCCGAGCGCGCCGTCGTCGAAGAGCGGATGGAGATCGCCCGCGAACTCCATGACGTGATCGCCCACAGCCTCAGTGTCATCGCCATCCAGTCGGGCGTGGGACGACATGTCATCGACAACCAACCTGATGACGCCCGCGCCGCCCTCGCCGCCATCGAGGAGACCAGCCGATCCGCGCTGCACGAGCTGCGCCGGGTGCTCGGCGTCCTTCGCCGGGGAGACCAGGGAGGGCCAGAGCTCGACCCGGCCCCCACCCTTTCCGACCTCGACGACCTGGTGGACAGGGTGCGCGGTGCAGGGGTGCCCATCGAGCTGCGGTTCACCGGTGGCCTGCCATCTCTTCCGCAGGGCCTCGAGCTCTCCGTCTACCGCATCGTCCAAGAGGCACTCACCAACGTGGTGAAGCACGCCCGCTCGGCTCACACCTGGGTGTGCCTCGAGTACGGACCGGACCAGTTGGTGGTGAGCGTGACCAACGCCGCGCTCGGAGCCGGTGCCAGTCTGCCCGACGTGAATGGCGGCGACCTTCCCACCGACCACCGGGACCGCCACGGCATCCTCGGCATGCAGGAGCGGGCCGCCACCTTCGGAGGGACGCTGACGGCCGGCGCCCTCCCCGATGGTGGTTTCGAGGTACGGGCCCGCCTCCCCCTCCGAGAACCGTCGTGACCATCACGGTGGTCGTGGCCGACGACCAGGCGCTGGTGCGCGCCGGGTTCGGTGTCCTCGTCAACTCGGCCAGCGACCTCGAGGTGGTCGGGGAGGCCTCGGACGGGATCGAAGCAGTGGCAGTGGTCGGAGCCACCCGGCCCGACGTGGTCCTCATGGACGTCCGCATGCCGAAGATGAACGGGCTCGAGGCGACCCGGCAGATCGTGAGCTCCCCGGGGTCCGCCCGCAGCCGGATCCTCATGGTGACCACCTTCGACCTCGACGAGTACATCTTCGACGCACTCCGCTTCGGAGCCAGCGGCTTCCTGCTCAAGGACACGCCGCCCGACGACCTGCTCGCCGCCATCCGGGTCATCGCCCAGGGGGACTCCCTCCTGGCTCCGAGCGTGACGAAGCGGCTCATCGCCGAGTTCGCCAGTCGACCGGTCGATCTGGCACCGGTGAGCGGACGTCTCGAGTCCCTCACCGACCGGGAGCGTGAGGTCCTCGCCGCCATCGGCAAGGGGAGATCGAACGCGGAAATCGCCGGGGACCTCCATATGAGCGTGGCCACGGCCAAGACCCATGTCAGCCGGATCCTCACCAAGCTCGAAGCCAGGGACCGGACACAGCTGGTGGTCATCGCCTTCCAGACCGGGATCGTCACCGTCGAGGGATAGCCACTCGGAGTCGGAACCGGCGGCTCCCGAGCTCGACCGGGCCCAGGGTTACCGCGCGCACCTGCGCGCGGAAATCCGCGCCCCTGTCGCACCCCCCGGATAGGGTGAATTCCATGGCGAGGCCCCGGACCTACGAAGAGCCACGGATCGCGACGGCGGTGAGGCTGCCCGAATCGGTCCACCGGCGGCTGCACGAGGCGGCGGCCAAACGGGATGTGTCGGCCAACCTGCTGGTGACCCGCGCGCTGACCGAATTCCTCGATCACCTGCCCACGGCGGAAACGGCGCTCGGGAACCGCCGCCGCCGGAATCGGTCCCCCGAGGTGGGGGCGAAGTCGTGAGCATCGCTCCGATCCGGGCGTCGAAGAACGGACGGCGTACCTCGACGTCCACCGCCAACTTCGGTTCGGGCCGCCGTGAGAGTCACAATTCCTCGGCCTTCTACGAGCGCTTCGTGCCATCGGAGATCTCCGATGATTCGACCATCGCACCGGCGGCCGAGGTCGACGTCCTCTATGCCCAGGACGCGCGCCGGATGGAAGGGGTGGCCACCAACTCGGTGGCGCTCGTCGTCACCTCTCCCCCGTATTTCGCCGGCAAGCAGTACGAGGAGAGCCTGGGAGTCAACGGTGTGCCGGCGACCTACTTCGAGTACCTCGAACTACTTCGCGACGTGTTTGCGGAGTGCAAGCGGGTCCTGGAGCCGGGCGGGCGCATTGCGGTGAACGTCGCCAACCTGGGCCGGCGCCCCTATCGGTCGCTGTCTGGCGACGTGACCGAGATACTCCAGGAGCTCGGCCTGCTCCTCCGGGGCGAGGTGATCTGGTGGAAGGGCAGGGCCGCCGGTGGATCCTGTGCCTGGGGATCGTTCCAGCGGCCGGCCAACCCGGTGCTCCGGGACATCACCGAGCGGGTGGTCATCGCCAGCAAGGGAAGGTTCGACCGGGCGGTCTCCCCCTCGAAGCGACTCGAGATGGGACTTCCATCGACGGCAACCATCTCCCGCGACGAATTCATGGAGGCAACCACCGATCTGTGGGAGATCCCCCCCGAGAGCGCCACCAAGGTGGGACACCCTGCTCCGTTCCCGGTGGAGCTGCCCCGGCGGCTCATCGAGCTCTACACCTACGAGGGCGACGTCGTCCTCGATCCCTTCATCGGCTCCGGCAGCGCCGCCATCGCCGCCCTCCAGACCCGGAGGCACTTCGTCGGATTCGACACCGATCGGGAGTACGTGGTGGCCGCCGAGCAGCGGATTGCCGAGGAGCGCGACCGCTTGGAGGCCGCGGGCGACCACACCAGCATCCCGTTTCGGGTCGAGCTCCCCGCCGTCCGACCGGCCGTCGGCTCCGAGGACCTCCATGCGTTGGCGGTTCGGGAGGGCAGACAGTCGAAGGAACTGGCCGGAACGCTGCTGCAATGGTGCGGGTTCACCGATATCCGCGCCGACGTGAGGCAGCGGGGCCTGGGCCTCACCCTCAGCTTCATGGCCACCGACCGGACCGGTGCCGACTGGGCCTTCGACGTGTCGGGTGCTTTCACCTCCAACCGGACCGGCCTCCGGCGGGCGGATGCCCTGTGGAAGGCGCTCGGCCGGGCCGCCGTGCTGCGAGGAGGCGGAGCAGGCCTCCCGCTCGTCCTCCTCACCACCGATGCGCCGGCCCGGGGGACGCCCGGGCACCAGGCCCTGGCGGTCATGCGCGGGCCCGCACACCCGGTGTTCGACCTCGTCGAGCTGTTGAACACCGATGACCGCTCGAGGCTGCAACACTATGCCCGACGCGGCCGGGCCGCCTTCGACGACCCGGCCTGACCCCCGCGCGTGCGCCCGGTGTCTCCGGTCGGTCAGCGCACCCGCTGGAGCGTGGCGTTGGTGGCGGCCACGCTGAACGCCTCGGGGTCGAACGGACGCCCGAGCCACTGCCGGTAGTCGACCGCCTCTGACGAGTCGGGGTTCCGGAAGGCCTCGACCAGCCGCTCGAAGCCGCCGGTGCCACCGCAGTCCTCGGGAGGGCAGGCCCGCTGGCCGTCCACGCAGGTGGCGAACTTCAAGATGAGGGGAACCGGCTCGACCGACTCCACCACCACCTCGTGCCGCCAGTCGTCGCCGAAGTCGTACCGGTAGCTGAAGCGCATCGGTGCCTCGACCACCTCGGAGAGGACCGCCGAGTCCTCGTCGAGCTCCTCTTCGTCGGGCTCCTCGTCGGGCGGCCCGTAGGCGAGGCCGCCGATCTCGAACACGTGCAGGTGGTAGTCCTCCCACCCCATGGCGGCCTGGAAGATCGAATGGAGCTTGGACAGCTTGATCTCGCCGGGGACCAGCAGCCGCCGCCAGATGACCGGCATGTGCCCCTTGAGCAAGATCCGGAGTCGGATGGCGGTCTTGGGCGACGAGCGTCGGGTCGGGGGAGCCATGCCCGAAGAGTACGCGGCGGAGTTGCCGCCTTCCACGGCTTCACCGTTCAGGGGCACCACCGCCGGACCCGGCGAAGCGCTCGAGGTAGTCGGCGAAACGGCCCCGGACCCCGGCGGCCTCGAGCCCGAAGTCGGCGAGGGCGAAGTCGTGGGCCCCGTGCTCACTCGGTGGATGGGCCCGCGCCCACTCCTCCACCCGGCTGCGCCCGCCGGCCCCGAGCTCGATCCCGAGCTGGCCGTAGGCCGCGGCCACCGCCGCTACCGGGTCGGACTGCAACGAGTCGAAGGCGACATCGGCAAAGTACCGCTCGCCGATCCGTCGGCGGAAGGCCATCGCCCGTCGGACGGCCTCGGCCCACAGGGCCAATTGCGCCCGACCCAGTTCGTCGGCGTCCCGGCGGTCGCTGGCCCAGCTGCGGGTGTAGGCGATCAGGCTGCAGACCGAGCCGAGGACGGCGGCCGGGTCGCGGTGGGTCCAGATGAACCGCGCCCCGGGATAGACCGTGCGGAGGTCGTCGAGGGCCAGCATGTGCACCGGCGTCTTCAGATGCCACAGGCGGGGAGGACAGTGCCACTGAAGGAGCTGGAGGACCTGTCGATGGAAGGCGTAGGCAACCGACATGTCGCAGTCGAGGGCCCACTCCGAGTAGCTCGGGACCCGCGCCATACCGCCGAAGTGCTCGGTGCGAAAGCTCATCCCCAACAGGTCCTGGCACTCGGTGGGACCGGTGGCCGTCTGGAAGTGCAGCGATCGCATCTTGGGGAAGGCCTGGTACATCAGGTCGAGCCCGCGGCGGGCCTCGTCGATCCTCGGATCGCTGCCCTCGGTGAGGCTCTCGGGGGGAGGGATCGGGGCCGAGGACTCCCACAGTCGGACCGAGCGGATCTGGGGATCGGCGGCCAACAGGTTGCTGAGGGCGGTGGTGCCCGTGCGGGGCAGGCCGATGATGAACAGCGGGCCCACGACCTCCTGGTCGGCGATCTCCGGGTTGGTGTCGAGCACGTCGACCACCCGGAGGCGATTGGCCAAGAGCATGGCCACCCGTCCCCCCAGGATCTGCTCGCCGACGGGCGTCAGGCCCGCCTCCCCGTTGAGGGATTCGACCAGGCGTTCCAACCCCTCGCTCCATCCCTGGTCGCCGAAGTCGTCGAGCCCGGTCTCCTCGACGGCCGCCGCCATCAGCCTCCCGGCATCGGGTATCACACGAAGTCCGACCCGCCATCGACGTTGACGTCGGCTCCGGTCACGTACCCGTTGGTCCGGGAGGCCAGATAGGCGGTGATCGACGCCACCTCCTCGGGGAGGCCGGCCCGCCCCAGATCGGCCGGCTGGTGGAAGTGCTCCTCGATCCATTTCATGACGTCATAGGGGTCGGTGGCGTCGAGCCCCTCCTCCTCGAAGACGTCGCGCAGGCCTTCGCTGAAGCTGGCGGTCACGATCGAGCCCGGGCTGACCGTGTTGACCAGGATCCCCTCGGGAGCCAACGACTTGGACAGGTTCTTCGACACGCTGGTGAGCGCGGCCTTGGCCGCCGTGTAAGCCACGATCATCGGGCTCTGCCGTTGGGTGGAATGGGCCGACACGTTGACGATCCGCGCCCACGGGGCCTGCCGCAACAAGGGCAGTCCGGCCCGGACGCAGCGCACTGCGGCCATCACGCCCAGGTCGAAGGCGGCGTCCCAGTCGCCGTCCTCCAGTTGTTCGAAGCGCCCGGCGCCCGGGCCGAGGGTGTTGACGAGCACGTTGAGCGAGCCCCATCGCCGGCCCAGCTCGGAGAAGGCCTCTTCGACCTGCGCCCGGTCGGTCACGTCGACCGCCATCCTCAGCGCGCCGGCGCTGCCGGCGGCGCGCAAGGCGTCCACCGTGGCGTCGAGCGCCTCCCGGCCCCGGGCCAGGACGGCCACCTCCGCTCCCTCCGCCGCCAGTCGCTCGGCGATGGCCCGACCCATCCCCTTCGAGCCTCCGGTGACGACCGCTGTTGCGTCCTGCATTCCGAGATCCATGGTCGTCCTCCTCAGCGCGGGAATCGCCGGTGCACGGCCGCCCGGCGGGCGTCCAACACCCTCTGTCGTCCTTCGGCGTCGATGGTGCGGACCCCGGGGGGCAGGGCCGACCGCAGCTCGGCGGTGGGCACCACCCGGACCTCGGGTACCGGCGCGTGGTCGGCCCGCAACCACCGGAAGATCATCGCCCCGTGATGGTTGCCCCCGGTGTCGAGCCAGTTGGCGATCCCCGGATCCGAGTGGGCCACCACGGCCCGGAAGACCCCGTCGGGGTCGAGCACCGCCTGGTGCCCGTTGAGGCTCGACTGGCGCCCGGCGTAGTCGATCGTCTCCCACCAGAAGTTCCCCAGGGAGACGCTCCAGTAGAGGGCTTCGGGCGGAACGACTTCGATGACCAGCGACTGGTCGTCCTCCAGGCTCCACGATCCCCAGGTGCTCACGTTCTCCGCCGCCGCCCCCATGCCGGTGAGGGCGGCCGGCTCCCGGAAGCAGTTGACGCCCTGGGCCCGGCCGGCCTCTTCCACCCCCAGCCAGAATTCGACGCTGGCCTCGATGAACTCGCCCAGGGCTTCGAGCTGGCCGCCCACCCCGACGGCGGTGAGTGGCGCCCGCCCATGGTCCCCGGTGGCAGGAGGCGGCCGGCTCGTGCACTCGATCGACAGCTCCGCCGGCGTCTCTCCGCTCCAGTCGTAGAAGAACTGGCGTACCACCAGCGACGAGCTGCCGTCGGCCAGCGGCAGCCAGTTGCCCGGGTGCTCGGTGGCCGAGAGCACCAGCTCGAAGCGCCCGTCGTCGTCGAGGTCGAGGTCGTCGGCCACGATGTTGCCGGTGGAGGCCATGCCCCCCATGACCTGGAAGCCCAGATAGCGGACCGTGTTGCGCCGGCCGCGTACCCGGTAGGTGGCATCGCCGCGGATGGCCGCCCCGGTGTAGGCGGCGTCCGGGCAGTCCATCCCCCACTTGAGGACGTTGTCGACGTTGGCCGGGGCGAACCGGGGCCGGTACGGGTCCGAGCCGCGCAGTCCTTCGTCGATGCCGAG
>Ga0075021_10001269_pt1 | contig 12852 bp, 13 predicted proteins | sample ColStrG_CSR_2012_FD_72749 | JGI IMG/M metagenome (GOLD analysis project Ga0075021, IMG submission 72749) | Freshwater sediment microbial communities in response to fracking from Pennsylvania, USA - Cold Stream Run_MetaG_CSR_2012 | ecosystem: Environmental > Aquatic > Freshwater > Creek >...
CGGCGTTGCCGTGACAACGTCGGTCGCGGCGCATGGCGCGACAACGGCAAGCAGCTGCGCGGGCAAGGTCTATGTGAGCAACTTCGTGGGGAACACCGTCTCGGCCGTCGATCCCTTGACCGGCGCGGCGGGCACGCCGATCGCCGTCGGCAAGGTCCCTGAGGGGATCGCCTTCACGCCCGACGGCACGCGCGCCTACGTGGCCAACAAGGGTGACAACACGGTGTCGGTCGTCGCTACTGCCACCGGCCAAGTGTCGGCGCCCATCACGGTCGGCTCTGCGCCCGAAGTCGTGGTCGCGACGCCCGACGGCAAGCACGTGTACGTGACCAACGGCGGCGACACCGCGAATGTCGGTGCCGGCCACGGGAACACGGTGTCGGTGATCGACACGAAGACCGGCGCGGTGTCGGGTCCGATCACCGTCGGCTCCTATCCGCTCGGCGCCGCCATCACTCCGGACGGGAAGCGGCTCTACGTGGCCAACTACAACGACGGCACGGTGTCGGTGATCACCACCAAGACCGGTGCGGTGTCGGGTCCGATCACCGTCGGGAAAGGTCCGATCGCGGTCGCGATCACTCCCGACGGCAGGAAGGTCTACGTGACGAACTACCTCGACGGCACGGTGTCGGTGATCACCACCAAGACCGGCGCGGTGGCCGCGCCGATCACGACCGGGAAGCTCAGCCAGGGCGTTGCGGTGACGCCCGACGGTAAGGAGGTCTACGTGACGAACTTCGGCGGCGACTCGGTCGTGACGATCGATACGAAGACCGACGCGGTCTCGACGCCGATCGCCGTCGGCAAGAGCCCGTCGAGTGTCGCGCTCAGTCGGGGCGCCAAGCAGGCCTACGTCACCCAGTTCGGCAGCGGCACCCTCGGCGTCATCGACACCAAGGCCGGAACGACGGCGACGCCGGTGACGGTCGGTCCGTCGTTCGGTCTCGCCGTGTGCCCGGCGAAGACGAGCGCCAAGCGCTGAACGAGCATGATCGGTCAGATCCGCACCACAACCCGACCCCACGTGCGACGCTCGGCGAGGTCGGTGACCGCGGCGGGCACGTCGGCGAACTCGACCACGCGACTCACCAGCGGTCGGTAGCGCCCGTCGGTGAGAAGCGGCTCGATCGTGGCTTGCGTCTCGGCATGGATCCGCTGCATCTCCTCGCGTGGATACCCGCCGAGGGTCGCGCCGACGAGCGTGTGGTTGCGCACGTAGAAGTGGGGGTCGTGGGCGATGAGCCCGCCGGCATGACCGCACAGCACGTGGCGACCGTCCGGCACCAGGACGTCGCGCATGCGCGCCCCCGCCTCGCCCTGCACCGGGTCGATGATCACGTCGACGCCGCGCGTGCCGACGACATCGTGCACACCGACGACGAAGTCGCCCGTGGTGTGGTCGACGGCCCGCGCGCCGAGGCCTTCCACGACCGCGACCTTCTCCGCGCCGCCGACGACCGCGATCACCTCGCACCCGGCCGCGACGCACAGCTGCACGATCGCGGCGCCGAGCCCGCCGGCGGCGCCGAGCACCGCGACGGTCTCACCGGCGCGTACCTGCCCGCGCCGGTGTACCGCGTGCCACGCGGTGTGCGCGGGGATCATGAACGCGGCGGCGTCCTCATCGGACATGGTCTCGGGCACCTCGAACATGGTCGAGATCCCGACCGACACCGGGGCCAGGCTCCCGAAGGGCTGGATGCACACCGCCGCCACCCGCGAACCGAGCAGATCGCGCCGACCCGGCGCGGCGTCGATCACGACCCCGACCCCTTCCTGTCCCGACACGTAGGGCATGGCGACCGGGACCGGGTAGGTGCCGCGGGCCATGGTGACGTCGGGCAGCGCGAGTGCGGCGACGGTCATCCGCAGGATCACCCAGTCGCCGAACGGCTCGATCCCGGGGCCGACGGGCACCCACCCGCTCATGTGCATGCCGAGGCCGGCGAGGTCGGCGGCGGTGGGCTCGGCGATCTCGTCGAGCACCAGCACGTCGCCCGGTTCACCGTGCCGGTGCACCCGCCAGGCTTGCACCGGCTACTCCACGGTCCTCGGGTCGACACCCAGACCACCGGCCGCGCTGCTCGCGTAGGCCGCCAGCGCGAACCGCAAGACGTCGACCGCGTCGTCACCGCTCCACCACAGGGGACCGTCACCAGTGTGCAGCCAGCGCAGCCAGTGCCGGCCGGAATCGCGGAAGCTGCTCGCCCAGTCGTCGTCGAGGTCGTGAAACGCGGTGAGCTCGCCGTCGACGTAGACCTCGAGGCTGGGTTGCTGGATGCCGCGGCCGGTGCAGCGGTTCACTCGCGCGTAGCCCCGCTTGCCCGTCACCTCCCAGCGCTCGTCGTTGGTGTAGTAGTCGGAGCGGAGATACATGTCGGTGGCGAGCGTGATGTCCCACACGCCGCGGATCCCGTTGTCGTGCTGCCATGCGATCATCGTCGGCGCGTCCATGGCAATGCCGGGAACCACTTCGGTCGCGCCGATCCACGCGCGCACTTCGGTGATCGGTCCGAACAGCCACAGCGCGGTGGCGAGCTTGTGCCAGCCGTCGTCGAACACGAGGATGCCGCGCCCGTTGCGCATCTGCTGGAACTGCCACTCGTAGCTGCTCATCGGGACGTCCCACCCGCCGCGTCCGCTCGCGACCATCTTGAGGTGGTAGCCGACGACGTCGCCGAGCGCGCCGGACTCCACCGTCGCCTTGAGCTTTCGCAAGGGCTCGTAGAACAGGTAGTTCTCCATCACCCGCAGTATGCGGTCGTTGGCAGCGGCGGCATCGAGCATGCGCTGCGCGTCGGCCAGGTTGTTGCACATGGGCTTCTGCAGGTTGACGTGCCAGCCGTTTCCGAGCAGCTCGATCACGCCGTCGACGTGGAGCGGGATCGGCAGCAACGCCTCGACGCAGTCGACGGCGATGTCGCTCGCGGCCAGCTCGGCGGCCGAGGCGAACGTGCGCGCGTCGGGCCACTCCCGCCCGCGCTCGGCGCGCCGCTCCTCGCTCGGGTCGACCAACGCGACGACCTCGACGTCGGGATTGTCGCGATACGCACGCACGTTGAGGTCGTAGATGCGTCCCAGCCCGACGAACGCGGCGCGCACCGGACGATCGAACGGAGCGAAGGTCATCGTCCGGCTCCGTGCCCGAACGGCAAAGTGGGGTCTTGTTGGAGCTCGATCGTGTTGCCGGCCGGATCGTTGAACCAGATCTGCACGTTCGACTCACCTTGGACGCCACGGCGATACTCGATGCTGTTCGCGTCCAACTCGGCGATGGCGGCGTCGAGGTCGTCGACCGCGAGGCAGTAGTGATTGCCGGTGGAGTCGATCGGCGTGCCGCGCGGCGGCGCACCAACCAGGTGCACCTCGACGTCGCCGACGCGCTTCCAGTGTCCAGGGACACCGGGGATGTCGGGGCGGGGCGCGGCATCGAGGCCGAAGAGATCGCTGTAGAACGCGACCATGTCGTCGAGCGGCGCGTCGTGGCAGTTGACCGACACGTGGTGGACGCGGGTGACCTTCACAGCTGCTCCATGAACTCGAGGCGGATGCCACCCGGCGCGGTGACGAACGCGATGCGGCGCCGGCCGAACGGACCTTCGACGATCGCCGGCCCCCATACGACGTCGTGGCCCTGCAGCTCGGCGTCGAGATCGTCGGTGAAGAGCGCGGGGTGGAGGAACCCTTCGTCGGGAAGGTCGACGGCGTCCTCGTAGATCGCCCGAGTGAACAACGTGATCATCACCGGTCCGAGGAAGACGTCGGCCCGTTCGCCGCCGTTCCAGTGCATCCGGTCGCGGACCTCGGCGCCCGCCCCTTCGTAGAAGTCGCAGGCGGCATCGAGGTCGACGACCTTGATCGCCAGGTTGGCCATGCCGGTGACTGCCATGGGCGCAGCGTACCGACGGTTGAGCCCGGCGCGCCCGCTACCGTCGCCCGGTGACCGGTGGCACCTGGCGACGGCCGATGGGTTCGCGTGACGCTACCGAGCCGCACCGGGCGTCGACCCCGCTCGAGCTGCTCTTCGATCTGTGTTTCGTGGTCGCGGTGGCGCGCGCCGCGTCGCTCCTGCACCACGCGGTCACCGCCGGTGACGTGGGCAGCGCGGTCGTGAGCTACGTGCTCGTGTTCTTCGCGATCTGGTGGGCGTGGATGAACTTCACCTGGTTCGCGTCGTCCTACGACAACGACGACGTCGTCTACCGGCTCCTCACCCTCGTGCAGATCACCGGCGTACTGGTCCTCGCCGCCGGGGTCCCGCGCGCGTTCGAGCACCGTGACTTCGACGTCGTGTTCGTCGGATACGTCGTGATGCGGATCGGACTCGTGAGCCTCTGGTTGCGCGCGTCGCGGTTCGATCCCGAACGCCGCACCACGACGCGCCGGATGGCGCTCGGCGTCTCGGTGTGCATGATCGGCTGGGCCGCGGTGGCGCTCGCCGGCTGGCCGCTCTGGGCGTTCATCGCCATGGGCTTCGCCGAGCTCGCGGTACCGGTGTGGGCCGAGTCGGCGGGGAACACGCCGTGGCACCCCGAACACATCGCCGAGCGCTACGGCCTGTTCACGCTGATCGTGCTGGGCGAGACGATCGCCGCGTCGTCGGTCGCGTTCCAGACGGTCGTCGACGCCCGTGATGCCGACGCCACGGTCGTCTTCACCGCGGTCGGCGCACTGCTCACCGTGTTCTCGATGTGGTGGCTCTACTTCGCCCGACCGGCCGGCGAGTCGCTGGCCTCGAGCCGGGTGGCGTTCCTGTGGGGGTACGGCCACTTCGTGGTGTTCGCGTCGGCCGCGGCGGTGGGTGCGGGCGTCGGGGTCATGGTCGATTCGGTCACCGGCCACTCGCGGCTCGGCGACACCGGCGCCGCGGCCGCCTTCACCGTTCCGGTGATCCTCTACGTGCTCGCGACGCTGTTCCTGCACGCCTTGCTGCACGACGTCCAACGGATCCGCTGGGGCGCGTTCGGGATCGGCGCGGCGCTGATCGCGGGGGCGACCTTCACGGGCCAGCCGGTGCTGCTGACCGGCATCGTGTTGGTTGCGATGGTCGCGGTGATGATCGTCATCACGGAACGGATGGCACGGGCCTGACGGCGGTCTCGACGATGCGTGCTCCTCGGCGCCGAGTCATCACCCGTTCGACGCCGAGCGCACTCAGGTAACCGAGCCCGAGCACGGCCCAGCCTCCCACCGCGTCGAGGATCCAGTGGTTGGCCGTCACGACGATGCAGAAGAAGATGGTCACGGGGTAGAGCGCCCAGAGCACCTTGGCCCAGGTGCGGCGGAGGAGTGGCCAGACGGCGAGGGTCGACCACGTCGACCAGCCGACGTGGAGGCTGGGCATTGCCGCGAAGAGGTTCCCGTAGGTCTTGATCGCCGCGGCGGTGGGCTGGCCGTCGGGGCCGAAGCGGACGCGCACCTGCGGACCGAAGTTGAAGTACCGCGCCGCGGCGTCGACGAAGCCGAAGTGGTGTGGCATCAGGCGCGGCGGCATGAGCGGATAGGCCCAGAACGCCACGAGCGAGAAGCCGAGCATGAACACGATGGTGTTGCGCCAGCGCACGTAGCGGACGGGAGCCTTGCGGTACAGCCACACCAGCGCGACGACCGGCATCACGAAGTGGATGGTGCCGTAGTAGATGTTCCAGAACGCCATGAACCAGTCGGCGTGGAGGAACGCCTGCTGGATCGAGAACTCGTGGTAGAGGCCGAGGAACTTCTCGGCGTCGACGACGTGGAGGGCGTTGCGGTACGCCGCCGCGCTCGTTCCGGCAGCTCGGTCGCGCAACCAGTCATAGGAAACATAGATGGCCGTGCCGGCGAGCAGCTCGCCGATCCACCCGTAACGGGCGCGCTTCGACACCGGACCCGGCGCCGGGACCGAACCGATCACTCCGGCTTGCGCCGCACGATGAACGTCGCCATCGCGCGCGACACGACCCCGCCGTCGGCGTCGGTGACGCTCGACTCCACGTAGGCGACCTGGCGGGTGAGCTGGACGACCTCGCCGCGCACCACGAGCACGTCGCCAACGCTCGGTGCCCGACGGGTCTGGTACGAGACGTCGAGCGTGGCGACCCGATCGCCGGACTCGAGCGCGCTGCTCGCGGCGAAGTTCATCGCCGCGTCGTGGATCACTCCGTACACGCCTCCATGCACGATGCCGAACGGGTTTCCGGCGAGCTCGGTCGGGGTCCAGGATGCCTCGGCCCACCCTTCGCCGTAGCGTTCGAACGACACGCCGAGCTGGCCGAGCAGCGGCATCCCGCCGTCGCCGAGTGAGCGATCCAGGTTGCGCACCGGGGGGAGGTTACCGGGCACCACCGCTACCCTCACGACGACCGAAGGAGCACCCGGATGCCCACCGCCGTGATCGTCGACGCTGTTCGCACGCCGCTCGGGCGTCGCCACGGGCAGCTGGCCGGTTGGCATCCCGTCGATCTCGCCGCGCACGTGCTGTCGACCCTCGCGGTGCGCAGCGACCTCGATCCGGCGGTGGTCGACGACGTGATCGTGGGGTGTGTGTCGCAGGTGGGCGAGCAGGCGCTCAACATCGGCCGCAACGCGCTGCTCGCGGCCGGCTTTCCCGACACCGTGCCCGGCACCACCGTCGATCGGCAATGCGGTTCGTCGCAGCAGGCACTGCACTTCGCCGCGCAAGGCGTGATGGCGGGCGCGTACGAGGTCGTGATCGCCGCCGGGGTCGAGAGCATGTCACGCGTGCCCATGGGGTCGTCGGTGCTCGGCGCCGATCCGTTCGGCTCGCGTCTCGTCGAGCGTTATCCCAATTTGGTTCCGCAGGGAATCTCGGCGGAGTTGATCGCCGAGCAGTGGAACTTGTCGCGCGAGGAGCTCGACGAGTACGCGGTCGTCTCGCAGCAGCGGGCGGCGCGCGCGACGCGCGACGCCCGCTTCGATCGCGAGATCATCCCGGTTCCGATCGTCGTCGACAATGCGACCGTCGCGATGACGGTCGACGAAGGCATCCGGCCCGACACCAGCGCCGACCGGCTCGCCGCGCTCCCGCCCGCGTTCCAGCCCGACGGCGTGGTGACGGCAGGAAATTCGTCGCAGATCAGCGACGGCGCCGCGGCTGTCCTCGTCACTTCGGAAGCGGCGGCGGCACGACTCGGCCTCGTACCGCGCGCGCGGGTACGCGCCGTCGCGCTGGCGGGCGCCGACCCGATCCTCATGCTCACCGCGCCGATCCCGGCCACCGCCAAGGTGCTGGCGCGGGCCGGGATGGCGCTCGACGCCGTCGATCGCATCGAGATCAACGAGGCGTTCGCCAGCGTCGTGCTGGCCTGGGCCCGTGAGGTGCATCCCGACATGGACCGTGTCAACGTCAACGGGGGTGCGATCGCCCTCGGTCATCCGTTGGGCGCGTCAGGTGCTCGGCTGACCGCGACGCTGCTGTGCGAGCTCGAGCGCAGCGGCGGACGCATCGGCCTGCAGGTGATGTGCGAGGGTGGTGGATTGGCCAATGCCACGCTGATCGAGCGCATGTCGTGAGCCGCGTTCGCGATCGCGTGCGTTGCGGCGCGAGCATCGCGCCATGGCCGGAACGATCCTGCGCATCACGCTCGGTGTGGCGGTGGCGCTCACGCTCTACGTGATCGGTGCCTCGATGCTGCGCAAGTTCCATCTCGCCCCGCCCGAGGAACCTGATCCCGACGACATCAAGCCCGTCGACCTGCACTACCGCTGCATCGTCTGTGGCGCTGAGGTCACCATGACCGCGGCCCAGGAGGAGGATCCCGAGCCCCCCCGCCACTGTCGCGAGGACATGGTGCTCCGGGACTGAGTTCTCCACAATCTGTGGAGAAACCTGTGCGAAGTTACAGCCCTGGCGTTCGGACATTTCCCCCAGCGGGGGAGAATTCAGCGGAAGAACGTCGACAGGATGAACCCGCTGATGAGCAACACCAGCCCGATGAGCAGGAAGTTGTTGCTGACCTCGCCGCCCGGGAGCAACTGCATGTAGTTGCCGGCGATCACGACGACGCCCAGCACCAGGCAGGTGAACATCGTCACCGGGACCCACAGGCTGCTCGACTTGACCTTCTTGGGAGCCGGCGGCGTGTAGCGCGAGCCCTTGGTCGGGCGGCGGGTCGGCGTGGCCGCGGCGGGCTGCTTCTTGGTCGACGGCACGCCCGGAGGATAGCCAATCGAATGCCCGAGGGCGTCGGCGCCGGGGCCCGGTATCGTCGCGTCGGTGAGGGTGCTCGTCATCGACAACTACGACTCGTTCGTCTACAACCTCGTGCAGTACCTCGGGGAGCTCGGTGCCGAGCCGGTCGTCCACCGCAACGACGCCGTGGGTCTCGACGAGCTGCGGGCGATGGAACCCGACGCGGTGCTGGTGTCGCCGGGGCCCGGCAGTCCCGACGATCCGGGCGATGTCGGCGTGTCGATCGATGCCATCCGCGCCTTCGGCGAGGCCGGCGTACCCGTCCTGGGTGTGTGCTTCGGCCACCAGTGCATCGGGCAGATCTTCGGTGGCCGAGTGGTGCGCGCCCCGCACGTGATGCACGGCAAGACGTCACAGATCTCCCACGACGGTCGGGGAGTGTTCCGCGGCCTACCCGATCCGTTCACCGCGACCCGCTACCACTCGCTGGTCGTCGAGCGTGACAGTGTGCCCGACGTGCTCGAGATCAGCGCGGAGTCCGACGACGGTCTCGTGATGGGTCTTCGCCATCGTGAGCTGCCCATCGAAGGCGTGCAGTTCCACCCGGAGTCGATCCTCACCGAGGCGGGGCATTCGCTGCTGGAGAACTTCCTGGCCTCGGTGGCCATTCTCTAGGAGATGAAGCGGAGCCGTTGCCCGGAGGGCGGGACGGCGCAGCGGAATCGACCAGTTGTCTAGGGCAGGCGCGCGGTGCCGCGTGCCACCACCGCGAGCCGGTCGTCGACCAGCGACGTCAACGCGTCGGTGTCGAGTTCGCGGGCGGGGACGGGCCCCGTCCGCAGGCGCGCCATCACCGCGCCGCGCCGTTGGCGGAAGCTTCCGGCAAAGGGCGCTTGGCGGTGACGCGTCTCGCCCGGCAACGCTCCGCGCGTGGCGCACCGGCGCCGCAGCGGGCACTCGGGACAATGAGGCGTGCGCGGTCGACACAGCAGTGCGCCGACGTCCATGAGCGCGAGGAGACGGTCACGCCCGTGCAGCGGGCGACCGATGCGCACTGAAGCGGATTCGCCGTCGCGCTCGGTCAGCCGCCGACCGGTCACGCGTTCGACGACCCGCCGTACGTTGACCTCGACCGCGGGAACATCGGTGTCGTGGGCCTGCGCGGCGACCGCCGCGGCGGTGTATCGGCCGACGCCGGGGAGCTCGGTGAGATCCTCGGGCCAGCCGCGCTCGTGCACCATCACCGCGGCATCGTGGAGCCGACGGGCGCGGCGCGGGTAGCCGAGACGACCCCACGCCGCGATCACCGCACCCGGTCCGGCGTCGGCCATCGTCGCCGGAGTCGGGAACCGCGCGAGAAAGCCGTCGTACACCGCGGCAACCCGAGCGACCTGGGTTTGGTGCAACATCACTTCCGAGACGAGGATCGCCCACGGATCGCGGGTGGCGCGCCAGGGCAGATCGTGACGACCGTGCGCTTCGTACCAACGCGCGAGCGTCACAAACCGATCACGATGTTGACGACCGAGCCGTGCGGGACCTGACCACTCGCCGGCGTCTGGCTGATCACCTTGCCCGAGTGGGCGACGCCGGCGTTCGCGAACGACTCGGTCAGGTTGAAGCCCAGCGTGGTGTTCAGGAGGGCCTCCGCGGTCGCGCGCGGCTGGCCGACGGTGTTGGGAATGTTGACCAGGGTGGGGCCGGTCGAGACGAGCAGCTTCACCGGCGATCCGCGCTTGACCGGTGTACCCGCGGGGGGATCGGTGCCGATGATCTTGGCGACGGGCACGGTGTCGCTCGGCGTCGGCACCACGGTGACCTGGAAGCCCAACGCGGTGAGCGTCGTGTTCGCGGTCGCGAGGTCCTGGGTGGTGACGTCGGGGACGGGGATCGCGGGCTCGCGGGCCACGGTGACGGTGACGGTGGGCCGACCCTGGCCGCCGGCAAGCTTCGGCACGGCCGCGCCCGACGCCGGATCGGTCGACAGCACCGTGCCCGGCGGTTGCGAGCTGTCGGCCTCCACGAAAGTGGGTGCGAGGTTCGCCTTGGCGAGCGCCTGTGCCGCGTCGACGCGGCTCTTGCCCACGACGTCAGGCATCTTGATGGTGGCACTGCTCACCGTGAGCGTGATGAGGTCGCCCTTGGCGATCTTGCGCCCGGCCTCGGGACTCTGGCTCAACACGATGTCGGGGGCCTGCTGGGGGTCGTCGACATCCGTCCGCTGCACGGTGAAGCCGAGGGCCTTGAGGGACGTCTCCGCCTGCCCGAACGCGATACCGACGACGGGAGGGACGTCGAGGGTGGCGCCGCTCCCGCTCCCGCCCCCACCGATGTTGGCTTGGGACAGCAGGACGCCGATCAGCGCCAGCAGGAGCACGAGCGCGATACCGACCGCCGCGATCGCCGCACCGTGTCCACGGCGCGCCGGTGAAGCCGCGGCGGTCGCCGGCCGCGCGGCCGCGATGGGCGCGGCGGTGGGCGCGGGCACCACGACCGACGGTCGGGCGGCGACGGCCAGCGGTACGGGACCACCGAGCAGCGGTCGCCCGCGCTCGAACCGGAGCAGGTCACCGCGCAGGTCCTGGGCCGACTGGTAACGCTCGTCGGTGCTCTTGGCCATCGCAGTGAGCACGATCCGGTCCATCGCGCCCGGGATGTCGGCGACGACCGACGACGGCGCGATCGGCGTCTCACGGACGTGCTTGTACGCGACCGAGACCGGTGTGGCCGCGGTGAAGGGGGTGACGCCCGTGAGCATCTCGTAGAGCACGACGCCGAGCGCGTACACATCGGAGCGACCGTCGAGCGCGAATCCCTGCGCCTGCTCGGGGGAGAAGTACGCGGCGGTGCCGAGCACCGCGCCGGTCCTGGTGAGCGGCTCACTCGCGTCGGCGCGCGCGATCCCGAAGTCGGTGACCTTCACCTGACCCTCGGGCGTGATGAGCACGTTGCCCGGCTTCACGTCGCGATGGACAACGCCGTTCGCGTGCGCGAACGAGAGTGCGTCGGCGATCTCCGCGGCGATGCGTGCGGCGTCGAGGGCGGACAGACGGTGGTAGGTGTCGATGACCTCTCGGAGCGTCTGGCCGGCGACGTACTCCATCACGATGAATGACGTGCCGTCCTCCTCACCCCAGTCGTACACCGCGACGATGTGCGGGTGGTTGAGGCCGGCGGCCGACTGCGCTTCGCGCCGGAACCGTTCGATGTTCGTCGGGTCGGACGCGAACGCGGGTGCCAGCACCTTGACCGCGACCCGGCGGTCGAGCAGCCGGTCATGAGCGAGGTACACGTCGGCCATGCCGCCGCGGCCGATCTCTCCGCCGAGCTCGTAGCGGTTCGCGAACACTCGCGCGGCGGTTGGCATGGTCACCGAAATCTACTCATGGCGCCGCGGCCAGCAGGCTCTGGAGCACTTCCTTGGCGATCGGCGCGGCGACGTGACCGCCTGTCGCTTCGCTGCCGAAGTCGCCGCCATGCTCGATGATCACCGCGATGGCGAAGCGCGGCGCTTCAGCAGGCGCGAAGGCGATGAACCACGCGTGCGGGTTCTCGCCGGCGACGCCCGTCTGCGCGGTGCCGGTCTTCCCCGCCACGGTGACGCCCTGGTCGGCGAGCGATGCCGCGGTCCCGGTGCCCTGGTTGACGACGTCGACCATCATGCTGGTGAGTGACTGCGCAGTGGTGGGCGACATGCACGTCTTCCACTCCTTGGTCGCGACGGCGCGCACCGTCTTGCCCTGGGAGTTCTGTATCTCCTTGACCACGTGGGGCTCGAGGATCTTGCCCCCGTTGGCGATGCTCTCGGCGATGAGCGCCATCTGCAGGGGTGACGTGAACACGTCGCCCTGGCCGATGCCCGCGAGCGCGAAGCGCGGCTGGTTCGCGCCCGCCAGCGGCCCGACACTTGCCACCGCCGACGGCGAGAGGTCGATCGGCGGCGCGCTGTTGATGCCGCACTGCTCCATCGCGGGGGTGAACGCGCTGCCCAACTGGTAGCCGAGCGCCGCGAAGGTCGCGTTGCACGAGTTCACGAGGCTCGACCGCAGCGTTCCGCCGCATGACCCGCCGCCGAAGTTTCCCAACGTCGTGTTGGTGCCGGGAATGGGGAAGCCGTCGAGCTCGGGGAACACCGGATCGTCGGGAGTTGCCAGGCCCGCCTCGATGGCTGACTTGCTGGTGACGACCTTGAACGTCGAACCCGGCGAGTATCGATCGCGGTACGCCCTCTGGAGCGCCGGCTTGTCACCCGAGTTGATCTGGTTGAACGTGGTCTGCACGATTTGGGTGTTGTGCACGGACAGCCCGTTGGGATTGAACGTGGGGTTCGAGTACATCGCCAGCACCGCCCCGGTCTTCACGTCGAGCGCGACCACCGATCCGCGTTGGTTCTTCAGCGCGGTCTCCGCCGCCTTCTGCGCGGCCTCGGTGAGTGACAGCACCACGTTGTTGGTCGTCGACTTGCCGGTGAGCACGCCGCCGATGTCGTTCAGCTGGAGGCTGGTGTCCTGGCCGGTGAGCACGTCGTTGTAGGAGCTCTCGATCCCGGTCGAGCCGACCAGGTCGACGAATGACTGGTAGCCGGCAGTGTGCGCGAACAACGCGCCCTGCGGGTAGTAACGCACGTATTTGAAGTCGCCGGTGGTCGGCAGCGACTGCGCAACCACGGTGCCGTCGGCGGTGAGGATCTCGCCGCGGGCGCGGTTGTACGCCTTGAG
>Ga0075021_10001270_pt1 | contig 12840 bp, 14 predicted proteins | sample ColStrG_CSR_2012_FD_72749 | JGI IMG/M metagenome (GOLD analysis project Ga0075021, IMG submission 72749) | Freshwater sediment microbial communities in response to fracking from Pennsylvania, USA - Cold Stream Run_MetaG_CSR_2012 | ecosystem: Environmental > Aquatic > Freshwater > Creek >...
TGATGTACCAGTCCGGTGTCGGCGCCCAAGTCAGCTCCGCTTCAACGCCGTAGGACTCTGTTTTTGGCACGTTGGTCAGCACGGCGCTCGGCCCGGTCGGCGTGGCGCTCACGAGGAAGAGCTGCTCGTCGGTCCAGCGGTTGTAGAAAAACGCGCCGTTCAATCGTACCCGGTTGTTCAACCATTGGCTCTTGATTCCCAGCTCGTAGGTCCACAAGGTTTCTGGCGTCGCCGTGCTGCCACCGCGGGCAAGATAGTCCAGAGCGGCGACGCTGATGCTACCGGCTTTGAAGCCGCGCGCGATGCTGGCATAACCGAGTAACTCATCCGCGAAGTGATAATCGAGCGCGACCTTGCCGCCGACCGTGTTCCACGTCTCGCTGAACGGGTTGAGCGCGTAGCACTCGTTCAAGGGCAGCGGCTCTTCGGGCAGTGGATGCGCAAGGGTCCCGGCCCGACCTGCGTGGCTCCGGCGAGGAGCTGATCGACCTGATCGGTGCCGATATAATCGGCAGGGCCGAAGATCGGGGTCGTGTCCGACAGAGCGGCCGCGATGACCTGGCCTTCCTTCTTTTCCGAGCTGAAGCGCAGGCCGGCCGTCAGACGCAATTTTTCGGTGGCCTTGAATTCAATCTGGCCGTACGCGGAATAGACGGGATTCTTCTGGTGCGTCACTGTGGTGGGCATGAAACTCGTGACCCCGGCTTCAGGCACTGGGAGACCGGGCGTTGTCGCATTGGTCAGGATGGGATTACCGCGTCTGACCACTGTGGTCCAGTCCGCGTTCTCCTGGAAATAATAAAGACCGGCAATCCACTTGACCGCCGAGTTGTCTGGCGAGGCCAGGCGGAATTCCTGCGAGTACTGGCTGGTCTTGGATTGCTGATAGAAGTTGAAGATATAGCTCGGGCCGGCGTCGCTATCTTCGACGCGCTGCGAGTCTTCGTACTCGTAGGCGCTGAGTGACGTGAACGTTGCGGCGTCCGCGCGCCAATCGAAGCGCAGCGACGCGCCATGGGTGCGGATCTTGAAGACGTTCGGTGAGTTTGCCCATACGTCGGTGAACGTGCCGGAATCGATGAAGCCGGTCTGATCGGCACAGCCGTTTCCAGGAATCGCCTTTACGTTGTTGTAAGGACAGTCACTATTGCCGGGCGAGCCGGGCGTGCTCAGTCCAATCTGCTTGTAACGCGCCGTCGATCCGTTGAAATTGCCGCCGTGAACGTTGATCAGCGAGCTTAACGCATCCGAGGGCTGCCATAGAAGTTGCAGGCGGCCGACGCTGCGCTGAAACGCGCCCTCGCTCTTGTTCAAATTCAAATTGTCGAGGTAATCGCCGCGCGCGAATCGCGCGCCGGACAGCCGGACAGCCGGACGGCGACCGTGTCGCTCAGCCGTGCGTTGATCGCGCCTTCAACATCGATGCGACCTTTGTTGCCACCATTGACATCGATATATCCGCCAAGCTCCTCCTTGAGGCTCGGCTTGTGCGACACGAATTGCACCGCACCGCCAGTTGTATTGCGACCAAAAATCGTGTTTTGTGGTCCGCGAAGCACTTCGACGCGATCAATGTCGAACAGGGCGAAGTTCGACAATAGGGGGGAGTTCAGCGAGACCTCGTCGGCGTACAAGCCGACCGCACCAACCTGGTTTGAGTGGAAGGAGAAATCGCCGACGCCGCGGATATAGACGTTGCTGACGTTGGTGCCGTCGCTCCCCATCCAAGTCATATTCGGCACTGCGGCGACGATGTCTTTTGCGCTCGTCATCCCGAGTTGTGTCAGCTCATCCTGCGACAGCGCGGAAATTGCAATTGGAATGTCCTGCGCCGATTCGACCCGTTTCTGCGCGGTGACCACGACCTCGGCGAGTTCGCCGTTGGCCGCAACTTGTGCGTAGGCAAGGGTGCCGGACGAAAGTGAGGCCAAGGCCAGAGCCGATCCGATCAGCGCTCGGATGAATATCGATTGACCATTCTTCATTGTTGAATCCCCCATTCGTCTTAAATTAGCCCCTTGCCGGGCACACTTGACTCAGATGCCGCCTAGGCGGCGGATGCGGCGCTTTTCTCCTATTGTTCGTCGGCGAGCGCCTTGTCGACCATGATGCGGAAGTGGCCGAGCGCGGTGTCCATTCGCATACCAAGCATCTTGAAGTCCGGGTCCGTGTCCAGCGCCCGCTGCTGACCTTCGATGATGTCCTTGTCTTCCTGGAAGCCTGCTAGCACGCTGACACGCAGGCTTTCAGTCACCTCCGGACGGTCGAGCGCGAAATTGTGGGACTGCTGGAAGAAGTAGTGCGAGGTATTGCCCGTCTCGGGTGTGATCGCCTGGCAGCCGAAGAATTCCACGCAGTCGACCCGCTTGCCTTGGGGGGCGCCGGTATTCATAGCGGCGCTCCCGGAATCCATGAGCAGCACACCGGGAAGTACGACGTCGTAGATGTTCCAGCGGTCGACATTGCCGGGCCAAGTCTTGATCGTCTTCAAAAACGGTGCCGGTTCATCGTCAAGAAGCCAGCGCTCCACGCGCACGCCGCGCGCGGTGCGAGTAATGCCCGGGCGGATCTGCGCGTACTTGGCGGTTCCGCCCAGCGTTTTTTCGTGCACGTAGGCCAGGTGGGAGAAGTCGAGCAGATTGTCGGCGATCAGCAGATAGTTCGCTTCGTAATGAAAATAACCCGGCGTTCCGCGCCAGCCTGGGTCGTCCAGATAATGGGTGTCGGGGATCAACCCGTGATCGGCGCGGGCCGGATCACCCATCCAGACCCAAACCCATTTGTGTCTTTCCACCACTGGGAACGTGCGCACTTTGGCCGCCGGCGGAATGAAATCCTGCGAAGGAATCTCGATGCACTTTCCCGAAGGGTCGAACAGCATGCCGTGGTACATGCAACGCACGGCGTTCCCGTCGCGTCGCCCCATTGACAAGGGCGCCGCCCGGTGGCAGCAGCGGTCTTCGAACGCGACGATCGAGCCGTTTGTATCCCGCCAGAACATGAGTGGAATGCCGGTGATGGTGCGCGCCAGGAACGCAACGGCACCGATTTCGTTTGACCAGGCCGCGACGTACCAGCAGTTCTTGATGAAAACGGCTTTTTGACTCATGGGCTCTCCTCATCGCGCAAGCGGGTGGTGATTTGTCTGACGAGCTGCAGCGTGTCCGCAATCAGGGCCTTTCCCAATCGCTCCTCCATGCGTCGGTAAATGCTCTCCGACACGGGCGCCATTTGTTCGAACAGGGCCCGCCCGGCGGGGGCGAGTTCCACCAGCAGCCGGCGCGAATCGGCGCGCGACTGCGCGGTGCGCAAAATCTTGCGTTTTTGCAAGGAACGCAAAATCCGCGAAAGGCTCGCCGGATGAATGCAACTGCGAGCCGCTACGGTGCCGGCATCCGTCTCGCCACTCTCGGCCAGAGAGCGGATCACCCGCCATTGTTGTTCGCTCAAGTCGTTTTCGAGCAGTTGTGGCCGGAAATGCGCCATGACCGCTTCGCGGGCGCGTAACAGCGAAATGGGCAGCGAATCCTCCAGCGTACGGAGCGCTTTTGCCGGTTCTCCCGTGCTTGTTTGCGCCGCGGCTCGCGACGTGATCTTTCTCAGGTTGGTGGGCGTATTTATTGGCCGGCTCCTGCGCGAATTCCATTAACATGTTAACAGAAAGTTTCCATTGATCAACCTGCTTTAGAGTGTTCGAGGCCCGGGGTTGATCGGACAGAGACAATCTGGTTCAAACTGAAATGACTTTACCGCGATCGGAAAGCGACTGAAATCCTCTGCCGATTGTTCTCTTCTTGTTTCATTTGCAGACCCACATTCACCTGCAAAACTAAAAATGGGGTGGCCGCTAAACCGGGGTCAACTCCAATTGATCGCCGCGACCTCCATCACCGAGTGCGGCAGTGCAGTCAGCCCGGCGGCCGGCAACGGCGTCAGCGCGGTCGTGGTTCCTTACGCGATGCTCTGCAGGTAAGGCTGCATCACGCGCTCAACGCGCAGCGCCCGGGCGATGTGAATTAGCTCCTTAATCGAAGCGTCCTCTTGCTCACGCGCCAGGCGAAGCGATTCGATCGCGACGTCGATGCCAAGCTTGTTGCGAAACTTGAAGCAATCCACAACCGCCCGTGCGGGGTTGTAGACCCGCAGCGGGCGACCGCCGAAATCATGGGCCTCCAGGCCGAGTTCAAATGATTTGGCATTGAAGCGGAAGACCTTGACCGGCAGCGGATTGAGCGTGATCCGAGCATATGAACCTCGGGGCACGGCCAGGTAAACCGCAGCCGGGACTTGTGTCGTGATCTTGTGGAACGAAAGTGCCGACACCAGACAAACGGCCGCGCTCGGAGCGCGGGCGGCCACAATGGCCAGATGCGGGTCACTCGACTCCGGCGCCTCCGCTAGACGGTACAGCCCTCGCGCGAGTTCAATCAGGCGGCCGGAATCCCGCAGACTGTAGAGCGTTGCCGGGTGAATACCGAGATCGAGGGCCTGGCGAGTTCTGAGCGTGCCGCCATGTTGGCGAAACCGCTGGATCGCCGTGGAAACGTCGCGGCTGCGTATCATGATGGATAATAATAGAAACATTTAAATGTTAATGGCACTGTTTTTATCCAATTGCCCAAATCTGTCGAGACGTGTTGCCTTTTGCGTGGACCGCGGATTCGGATCAATTGATCAGGGGCCATCTGTACGGCAATTCGACGGGCGCTAATCGTCAGGGCGACGCCGGGCGCGATAGGTTGAAACGCTGGCCACCCAGCAGGCGTCAATCATAATCTTCCGCCGGAATTCATGGTTGTCGCCGGTCAGGCACCTGGGGCAGCGGTCGCAGAATGTTTTGTCGCAACAGAAAAGGCCCTGATAATTTGCTACGAAGTCCGCGCACTGGCAAACTGCCGCGCCTGCGCGCCCGTAGCTCAGTTGGATAGAGCACTGCGCTTCGAACGCAGTGGTCGGGAGTTCGAATCTCTCCGGGCGCGCCATTTACAGTCTATTCCGTCCGACGACTCCCAATATGAATCTTATGAAGACGTCGCTGTTTGCCTACGGTTTTCGCTCCAATTTTTTCCTAGCTGGCGTCGCTGCGATGTTGCTGGTGCCGGTCTGGGCCGCCAGTTTCGTCTTCGGAACATCGATAGGCTCGGGCTGGCCGCCGACGTTGTGGCACGCGCACGAAATGCTGTTTGGCTTCATTGCAGTGGCGATCGCCGGATTCATGCTGACGGCTGTGCCCAGCTGGACAGGTCAGAAGGGATTTGCGGGCCGTCCATTGGTCGCCCTCGCAGCGGTATGGCTGAGCGCCCGGCTTCTGATCGCGACGTCCTCGCTTTGGCCGCAGTGGGTGCCGGCGCTAGCGGACCTTGCGTTTTTGCCATTTCTTGCAACGCTCGTGATGCTGCCGCTATTGCGGTCGAAGAATCGCAACACCGCTCTATTGGTGGTCCTCAGTGCGTTATGGCTGACAAATCTCGCCTTTCACGTTGGATTGACGCGCCTGGACGTACCGTTTGCACGGCATTCCTTGCTGGTTGGAATCGACATCGTTCTGGTTCTCGTGACCGTGATCGGCGGCCGGATTGTTCCCGCCTTCACAACAGCCGCGCTGCGGCAGCGCGGCATCGAGGGCGATTTAAAGTCGAGGACAGCGCTGACGGGCGCATCGATCGTGGCGATGGTCGGCATCGTCGTAACGGACATGTTTTGGGAGGAAAGCCGCGCTGCGGGTTGGGTTGCAGGTGCGGCCGCGGCCTTCCAATGTGCCCGCTTGCTGCAGTGGCGGACTCGGCACACGCTGCGCCAACCGATCGTCTGGATTCTGCACCTGGCTTACGCGTGGCTACCGCTGGGATTGGCGCTTAAAGCCGCTGCCTTGTTGGGGGGGTATGCGATCGCTGCATTCTGGATGCATGCGCTTACCATTGGCGCGATATCGACGATGATTATCGGGGTGATGACGCGCGCGGCGCTGGGACACACCGGCCGGCCGCTTGTTGTGGATCCATTGATTACCGTGGCCTATGTTCTCCTCATGGTGGCTGCGCTCGTGCGGGTGTTTGGATTCTCACTGCTCAAGTTGAGCTATCCATTGGTGATCACGTGGGCCGCGATTTTTTGGACGACTTCGTTCGCACTTTTCGTCGGCGTCTACACGCCGATTTTGTGGAACCCGCGGGCGGACGGTATGCCCGGATGAGCAATCTACGTGGTGTTCATGAGTCTGCAGCCGGCAGGCATCTACCAGTCGGTCCATTCGATTTCTCACGGTCTTCGGTATGCACGCTCGCCGGAGATCGCGCACTCAAGAGTCATGGAGGCCTCGCTTTGGCTGCGTGTTCCGGGCTGGCGCCTCACGCCATCAAGAGCCAGCGAACAATAGTGTCTGCCGTATGCGCCTGACTTTGTGGACGGATTACGCTTTTCGAACGCTCATATACGTAGGAACCCGAGGGGACGAACTCTCCACGATCGCGGATATTGCCCGCCGCTTTGACATCTCCCGGAGTCACCTCATGAAGATCGTCAACCACTTGGAGCAGGGCGGGTATCTGGAAACGATCCGCGGCCGGAACGGCGGGATCCGCCTGAAGCGTTTGCCGGCCGACATTCATGTGGGGGCCGTGGTGCGTGATACCGAAGAGGAACTCGCGGTGATTGGGTGTTTGGGAGAATCGAATTTCTGTGCCATCGAGCGATGTTGCGTGCTCAAAGGCGTATTGCATGAAGCGATGCAGGCATTCTTGCGAGTGCTCGATGAATACACCCTGGCTGATCTGATCGCACCGCGTTCGAAGCGTTTCCAGAGTCTGGGGCTTACAGCCGCAACTTTCGCATCTACGGGTCGGTAGGCGGATTGGGCGCGGCGGGCTCCAAGCGGCCTTGGATTTCATTCCACAGCCTCGAATAGATCTGACCGGCGGCGCTGCAAGGCGCGTAGGCCGGAATCGGTGCGCGGCGAATGCTCATCCGTTCGATCTCACTCCAGTAAGGCACTTCCGTCGTCAAGAGCGCCGGAAACTGTTTGCGGACGTCCGCGATCAGTTCCAGGTGAATTGACTTCCTCCGGTCCACCATGGAAAAGAACGGCAGCAAGCGAAGATCATGCCAATCGTTGGCGAGAATGAAGTCCCGCAGCTGCGTGAGCATGCGGATCGACAGGGGCGAGGGAATCAACGGAACGACGAGCGCATCGGCAGCACGCAGCACGTTTTCGGAAAGCAGGGAGATTCCGGGCGGACAATCCAGCATCAGCACTTCATAGGTGTTGCGCAGCGCCCGGCTCATCTTCAACAGTCGTTCGGTCGGGCGCTTGTGTTCGGTCAAATGAACGTCAAACTTACGGTATGAAAAATCCGCCGGAATGACGTCCAATTTGTCATAACCGCTGGAAACCAGAAGTTCCTGCAACTCGCGTTTTCCGCTGATGAGTTTTTTGACGGAAGCGCGCTCCGCCGATTCGCATCTCAGCACGTACGACGCCGCACCCTGCGGATCCAGGTCCCACAGCACAGTGGACTTGCCGGCGACCGCCGACAAATAGGCGAGATTGACCGCGGTGGTTGTCTTGCCGACACCGCCCTTGATGTTGGTGATAGCGACGATCTTCATGATGGGGGGTCGATACTGGCACAATCTTGGAGCCATCCCGCTAAGAAATGCAACGGCGCAGATGCGGACCGAAGCCGGGCGCCGCATAAGTCGCCCCGATGTGGCACGACGTGTAATATGTTTCCGCATGACCAGTGCCCAAACACGAACCGGCGGATGCCTTTGCGGCAAGGTTCGATATCGCGTTCCCGCCAATCCTATTGCGACCGTGATCTGCCACTGCAGAAATTGCCAAAAGCAGGCCGGAAGCGCGTTCTCCGTGGTGGCGATCTTTCCGCGCTCGCAGCTGAAGATCGAGGGAAATCTCGCCGTTTTCGAGGATCGCGGAACCTCGGGCCAGACCGTTTTCCGCAACTTCTGTCCGAATTGCGGTTCGCCGGTTATGACGGACACGGAACGAGCACGCGAGCAAGGGCTGATCTTCATCAAGGCGGGCACCTTCGATGATGTCTCGGATCTGAATCCGACGGCGCATTACTGGACGAAGCGTGCTCATCACTGGCTTGCTCTTCCCGACGGTGCGCAACTGGTGGATCAAGAATAGCCTCACGCATTGCATTCCGCAGGGCAGCTGATTGGCATCGGTGCGCAACAGGAGAACGGCATGGTTGACAAGCAGGCGATTCGGGACATTCTCGGGCGATTGGGATGGGCCTACGACTCCGGCAATCTGGACTATTTCGAGGCCATATATACCAAGGATGCGCGGTTTACCGTGACGATCGCCGGCATGGGGCAGGTCGGCGATTACCGTTCCATCGAAAACATCATGGTTCTGTATCGAGGCTCCAAGGCGTCACAGACCGATCAGCGGCGCCACGTCGTTTCCAACATTTTCTTTGCGGACGAAACGGCGGCCACGGTGACCGCGGTTTCATATCTGACGCTGCTCGCGACGAAGGATGGCATTACCAAGACATTGTCGGCGGGCGTCTATACGGACAAGTTTGTTCTGCTCGATGGCGCTTGGCGCATTCAGCACCGGGATCTCAACTTGGACGCACCGTACTGACGGAATCCGATGCGCCACCATCGCGGCAGCAGTGCGCGCACCTCTTGCTTTGCGAACCGGTCGTCCATCAGATGCAGCACTCCCTGATCTGACGGCGTGCGGATGACCCTGCCGGCGGCTTGTACGACTCTCTGCAATCCCGGGTACAGGTAGGTGTATTCGTAACCGGAACCGAACAACAGATGCATCCGCCGCTCAAGCTCCGCGTTGACTGCATTGGGCGGCGGCATGCCGAGGGTCGCAATGAAGGCGCCAATCAATCTCTCATTCGGCAGATCGATGCCTTCGGCGAACGGGCCGCCGAGAACCGCAAAGCCTATGCCGCGGCCTTCGTCGGTGAAGCGTTCGAGAAATCTGTTTCTATCCTGCTCGAGCATGTTCGGCGTTTGATGCCAGACGGGTGTGTGCGGCGAGCGCCGGATAAACGCATCCTTGACCGTCCGCAAATAGTCAAAGCTACTGAAGAATGCGAGATAGTTTCCAGGGCGGTCGACGAATTGGCTATTCATCAATTCGACGATGGAGGAAATCGAACTTGCGCGATCGCGGTAGCGCGTCGATATCCGGCGGTTGATTCGCACGTTGAGCTGGCTTGCATCAAACGGAGAATCGACGTCGATCCAACCGGCGGCCGCGGGAAGTCCGAGCGTGTCGCGGTAAAATTGCTGTGGCGCCAACGTTGCCGAGAACAACACGCTCATCTGAGCGGCCGCGAACCGCGGCTTGAGAAACGGTGCCGGCACGATGTTTCGCAGCGTCAGCGTCGAACGCGGCGCGTTGCCGCCCGACCGGACGGCGCCCACGTCCGTCTCGTCGGCCGGTTTGGTGATGTCGAACAGAGAATGGCTGCCCAGCAGATCCGCCAGACGGCTGAAGTTGATGGCCTCGAAGTAAAAGCGCTGCAACTCGGCCTCGAGGCTCAAGCCGGTTTTCGTCATTTCCTCGGTGATCGCGGTGACGGCGCTTTGAAGAGCATTCAATAGATCCTCGGGGATTTCCTCATAAGCTTCGTATGCCGCGCGCTGACGTTCCTCGCATTGCTGCCAGACGCGGCTGATGCGGTGGAAATGGGTCTTGATGGATGCGCCGGCGACGCGCCTCGCGGCTTCGAAGCTCTGCGAGTGCAATTCCGACGAATACATCCGTCGGGCGCGCTCGACCAGATTGTGAGCCTCGTCGACCAGGAGCCCGACGCGCCATTCCTGCGCAGCCGAAAGACCGAACAGGAGGGCGCTGGAGTCGAAGTAATAATTGTAGTCGCCCACGACGACATCGCTCCAGCGGACCAACTCCTGACTCAAATAGTACGGGCACACCTGGTGCCGCAGCGCCACGTCACGCACGGCAGCGGCTTCCAGTAGACCGTCCGTTACGGCGCCATCGGTCAGCGCAGCGCTGCGCGCCGCCGGAAGCCGGTCGTAGAATCCCCTGGCCAACGGGCATTCGAGGGCGTTGCAAGCGCGACCGGGATGCTCGCAGGCTTTTTCGCGTGCGATCAGTTCGAGCGAGCGCAAACGCAAGGTGGGATTCGAGGCGCGGAGCGTTCGCAGGGCGTCCAGGGCCGGCTCGCGACCCGAAGTCTTCGCGGTCAGGAAGAAGATCTTGTCCAACGCATGCTTGGGGCTCGCTTTGAGTGATGCGAAAATCGTCGCCATGGTCTTTCCGATCCCGGTCGGCGCCTGCATCATGAGTGCACCGCCGCCGCGCGCGTGTTGATAGACCGATTCGCTCAACTGACGCTGGCCGGTGCGAAAAGCAGGATGCGGGAATCTCAGGGCTTCGAGGGACTCATCGCGCAGGTTGCGATGCGCAAGTTCCCGCCGCGCCCATTCCAAGAATGTTGCGCATTGTTCATCAAAGAAGTCAGCAAGCGAAGCGGCGGTGTGATGCTCGACCAGGATCGTCTCGGTCTGGGACGAAAGATCGAAATAAACGAGCGCCAGTAGAATCTCGTCGAGCTTCCGTTTGCGGCATAGCAAGGCGCCGTAAATTTTGAGCTGGGCCCGGTGCAATGCGCGGTGATTCTCCGGCATGCGGGCGAGTTCGCCTCGAAAAGTCTTGAATTCCTCCAGCTGATTCCGGCCCTCGTCGTACCCGTCGGCGCGGCCTCGCACCTGAAGTTCCTGAAATTCGCCGCGCAGCGAAATTTCGCGCTCGTAGCCGTTGCCGCGCCGCGCACCCACGGCCGCATGCCCGCTGATCCCTTCCTGGGCGGTGGGCGAGGGCGTGAAGCGGATATCCAAGTCACCACGTTTTGCAGTGAATTCGCAGAGTGTGCGGACAGCGACTGAATACTTCGCAGGGCTTTCAAAGAGCATCAGTGTATATTTATACAGTATCGGTGGAATGGCAAGCTGCGAGCCGTCAAGCGGTGCGGCTAGTGCGGCGTCGATGCCCCTGAGCGCGGTGACGCGCCGGACGGTACGCGTTTGCGTAGGCGATTGCCCACAGGGATCGCGGACAAGCTCTGATATACCGGCATTCCCCGTCCTGCGATGCTGATCACCGCAAGAACAGCCAGTCGGGAGGCGTGCAGATGAGCGAACACTTGAACGAGATGCAGCGCGTCAAGCGTTTGGGCCATATCGACATTAGCGCTTCCTGGGAGGAGCGGTTCGCACGCGAGCACGCGCGTTGCATTTACCTGGAGCAGGAAATTCTGCGCTTGAAAGCGGAATTGCAGCGGACCCGGATTCAAGTCGTGAGCGCTCGTCAAATGGCTTTGCATGATGATCTGACGCTGCTTCCGAACAGAACCTTGTTTCGTGAGCGCGTGCGCAGCGCGTTGGCTGCCAACGGCGATGGACCCGCGCCGGTTGCGGTGCTTTACCTCGACCTGAACGGGTTCAAGCAAATCAACGACACATACGGCCACGACGTCGGCGACAAAGTCCTGAACATCGTGGGGACGCGGCTTGCGCGGGCGGTGCGCGCCGAGGACACGGTCAGCAGACTTGGCGGGGATGAATTCGGATGCCTGCTGACGGGACTTTCGGGCCGGGAGGATCTGCGGCAACGCGCAAGCACGCTGATCGATGCGGTCTCAGCGCGAGTGAAGATCGGCGGGCACGTCGTGCGCATCCAGGGCAGCGCGGGGATGGCCACAGCGCCCGCTGATGGAACGACGCTCGACGATTTGTTGAAGAGCGCCGATGCGGCAATGTATCGCGCCAAGAAAGGCAAAGGCGGCATCGCATGGCAGGCGCAGGTCAGTTGGCCGAGAATAATCCCGCGGTGATATTGACGGCGAATCCGAGGATTGAGGCGTTGAAAACGAACGAAATGACCGTGTGAACGAGCACGGTTTTGCGGATGAAGGTCTGCGTCGTCGTGACATCGGAGGTCTGGCACGCCGCCGCGATCGTGAAAGAAAAATACGCAAAATCCCAAAATACGGGCATTTCCGTGTTCGGAAACCGCAGCGGACGATCCGCCGGATTTACACCGTAGTACAAGTCCGCGTAGTGCAATGCATACATCGTCGGCACGAGAATCCATGAATTGGCCACGGTCAGCGCCGAGAGCGCGAAATGCGCAGTGCGAGCATCGCCCGCGGTTTGTTTGATCGTCGACAGCAGCGCAACGATTGCAACGATGCTCAGCATCGCCGCGATGATGACGACCACGAGGATCACCGGCTCGCTTTCATCCTCCTCGACGAAGCGCGAACAGATCTGCGCCGCAGACAGACTCTTCATCCATTGATAAATCAGCAACAGGAACAATGCCACGCCGCAGTTCCAGCCGGCCAGCAGGCGCGGTACGACTGACCAGTGGCCGGGCAGCAAGAAAAACACCGCCAGGCCCGCAATTGTGGAGCCGATCAATCGAATATGCCTGAACGCGAAATTGTTCATTCACCCTCTGCCTTATCTTTGCGGCCATTCTAGAGGAAGCCTTGAACGATTGATCGCGTGTCCTTGCGATCGGTCGCATGTTCATAGGTATATCTCCCGATTAATCGGGGCGCTTGCTTCGCGGTACGGTTCTACGTAGGAACCGAAGAACAGTGAGCGAATCGCAATGAACGGCAGAATTTACAATTGGACATTTACGGCGGCGCTTTTCGCGCTTGCCTCCATTGGATGGGCGCCGACGGCAAACGCCGTGCCAAGCTTTGCGCGTCAAACCGGCATGGCGTGCGAGGCCTGTCATACAATTTATCCCGAACTGAATCATTTCGGCCGCGTGTTCAAGGCCAACGGCTACACGCTGGACAACCT
>Ga0075021_10001271_pt1 | contig 12838 bp, 9 predicted proteins | sample ColStrG_CSR_2012_FD_72749 | JGI IMG/M metagenome (GOLD analysis project Ga0075021, IMG submission 72749) | Freshwater sediment microbial communities in response to fracking from Pennsylvania, USA - Cold Stream Run_MetaG_CSR_2012 | ecosystem: Environmental > Aquatic > Freshwater > Creek >...
CAGGCGGCCGTCTACCCGGAACCCTCGGAGCAGGCGCTGGCCGCCGCCGCCGCGCTGCTGGTCAAGTCACGGCGGCCTCTGATCTGGATCGGGCACGGCGCTGTCGCTTCCGGGGCGGGTGTCGCGCGAGACGCAGGCGGCGGGAGCTCTGCGAACAGCGAAGGTGGCGCGCGAGGGGCGATTGAAGCGCTCGCCTCGCGGCTCGGGGCGCCGGTGATCGAGACGTTCGCCGCCCGTGGCCTGATCGCGCCGACGCATCCGTGTTGGGTTGGCCTCACCCCCCACCTCCCTGAGGTCGGCGAGCTGTGGGACCAGGCCGACACGGTGCTCGCAATCGGCTCCAACTTCTCCGGAACGATCACCCAGAACTGGGCGATGCCCGCGCCCGAGCACCTCGTGAGCGTCAATATCCTCTCGGAGCACCGCGGCTATGAGCCGGAGATCGCGCTGGTCGGCGACGCCTCCGCGATCAGCTCCCGGCTGGCGGAGCTCGTCGAGGGCACGCGAGTCGCGAGCGACCGCGAGCTGGAGGCTATTCAGGCGTCGCTGCGCGAGCTGCGGGACCGCGCGCTCGCGCGTTTGCGCCGCGAGGATCCGGAGGCGATGGCGCTGATCGCCGACCTCGAACAGGCTGTTGCGCCGGAGACGCCGGTGGCGGTCGACATGTGCATCCCCGGCTATTGGATCGGCGCCGTCATGGCGTTCTCCGAGCCGTCAAGGCTCGCCTACCCGATCGGCTGGGGGACGCTCGGCTTTGGGTTTCCGGCGAGTATCGGGATGGCACTCGCGCGCCGCGAGCCGACGCTGTGCGTTTGCGGCGACGGCGGCTTTCTGTTCGCGTGCGGCGAGCTGTCGACGCTCGCCGAGCAGCGGCCGCCGCTGACGGTGCTGCTGGTCGACGACGGCGGCTATGGGATGCTCCGCTACGACCAGCTGGCCTCCGGCGATCGCCCGTTCGGCGTCGACTTCCCGGCGACCGATTTCGTCGCGCTCGCGCGGTCGTTCGGAGTGGGCGCTGAGCTCGTGAAGGGAACCGGCAAGCCGCTGCGCCGCGCGGTGTCTGAGGCGCTGGGCGCACGGGAGCCGCGCGTGCTGGTGCTGAAGCTCGCGCTGCGCCCGCCGGAGTCGACCAGCCCGCGCTGGTATCGCCGCGGTCGCTGACGCTCGGCCATGGCCGGCCTCGCAGCTCGACTCCTATCGCTGGCCCTTGTGGCGGCATGGCTGATCGCGCCTGGCGCAGCCGGCGATAACGCGTTGCATCTGTTCCGCGCGGCGCCGGCGTCTTTGCGCCCGCACGCGGAGGTGGCCGCTTCGTTGTCGAGAACCGGGCTGGCCGGAGAGCGCGTGATCTATTCCTATGCCGGTCTGCGACCGCCGGGCGCGCTGCTGTCCGCGATTCGCGCGGGCGAGGCCGCCGGCGTGATCATGTTCGGCTCCAACATCTCCAGTCGCGCGCAGCTTCGCCGGGTGATCGGGCAGCTGCAGAGTGCGGCGCTAAGCGGCCCGCTTCACACGCGCCTGCTGATCCTGACCGACCAGGAGGGTGGCGAGGTCAGGCGCCTGCCCGGAGCGCCGCTGCTCTCAGAACGTCAGATCGGCCGGAGCCCGGCGGGGCTCGCGCTGGCGCGCATCGCGGGAGCGGGCGCGGCTGGCACCCTTGCCGGGGTCGGGATCAACGTCAACCTCGCCCCGGTACTCGACGTCTACCGCCGGCCGGGGAACTTCATCGACCGCTTTCAGCGCTCGTACTCGAGCAACCCGGCGACGGTCGCGAGGCTCGGCAGCGCCTTCATCGCGGCACAACAGTCGCGCGGTGTCGCCGCGTCCGCCAAGCACTTCCCGGGCCTCGGCGCGGCGACGGTCGCCCAGAACACCGACGCTGGGCCGGTCACGCTGACGGTGCCGCTGGTGACGCTCCGAGCCGTGGACGAGGCGCCGTTCGCGGCCGGGATTCGTGCCGGGGTGCATCTCGTGATGAGCTCCTGGGCGATCTACTCGGCGCTCGACGCGCACCGCCCCGCGGGACTCTCGCCGGTGATCGTTGGCGGAGAGCTGCGTCGGCGGCTGAGATTCAGCGGGGTGACGATCACCGACGCGATCGACGCCGGCGCCCTCAGCGGCTACGGAAGCGTCGGCAACCGCAGCGTGTTGGCGGCTGCGGCCGGCGAGGACCTGATCCTCGCAGCGACGACGAACCAACTCGACAACTCTCCGGCGATCGGGCTCGCCGCCTTCCACGCGATCTACTCGGCGATCACCGCCCGCCGGCTGGGGCTGGCTGGGGCGCGCTCGGCGGCGGCTCGCGTGATCGCTCTGCGGGCGGCAACATAGGCCCCATCGGTCCTCGCTCACGCGGTCGGCTGAGGGAGTAGCGTTGACAGCTGGACCGTTCAAGACCGTCACCACAACAGGAGGTGCAGATGAGTACCACTGCGACCGGAATCCGCGAGCTCTGCCTGGTGTGCATCCCGACACCTGACCAGGACGGCGCGATCGCTTTCTACGAATCGATCGGCTTCGAGAAGCGGACCGACACGCCGTTCGGCGGCGGCTACCGCTGGGTCGAGGTCTACCTGCCGGACAACCAGACCGGCATCGCGCTGGCGCCGCCACCGCCGCAAGGCGGCGAGGTGACTCCGATGGAGACCGGCATCACGCTGGCCACCGGCGACATCGACACGACCCACGCCGAGTTCAAATCACGCGGCGTCGACGTGGACGCCGAGATCTCGCGCATGGGTGACCCCGTGCCGCCGATGTTCTGGTTCAGAGACCCGACCGGCCACTCGCTGATGGTCGTGGAACAGAGCTGAGCCCCCCGGCCAACTCGACCACATCCCGACGCCGGGGTCGGGCCGCCTGTCGCTGCGATCAGCGGCGCCGGTGACGAGTGCCCCAACGCTGTGGCGCGTCGGAGGCCCGCATGTCGCCGAGCACCGCGATGACGTCAGCGGAGATCGAGTCAAGCGCCTGCTGAAGCTCTTCGCTCGGGCGACCGTGATGGTGGGTGCACAGCGCGAGCACCGCGCGGGTGTCCTCACCCTGGTTGAGCGGCATCACCGCGATCGTCTTCATCCCCTCTGCCCCGGCGGCCGTCAGGACGTCGTCCCCGGGCGCGAAGGGCTCGGCAAACCAGTCGAGCTTGCCTTCGGCGTCGGCGCGGACGACGACCGTCTTGCTGTCGGGTCGCAGCTGACCGACGGCGGCCGTCAGCTCTTCTGGCTCGTCACCCTTCGCCGACCAGAGCGTGGACAGCACCCACTTCTGCGAGCGGGTGTCAAAGCTCCACGCGATGACCGTGTCCCAGCCCCCGCGTGATCCGACCACGCGTCCAGCCGCTTCGAGCAGCTCGCGCTTGGTCGTGCAGTCGCCGAGCGCACCGGTCAACGCGAGCTTTGCCGCGTTGGACCAGACAAGCGGGATCGTGGCCTCGCCGTCGGAGCCATCCTTGCGGCCGCTCGCCCCGTTGGCGCCGGACTTGGTCTGCGATGAGACCTCACGGCCGGAGCCGTTCAGCTTTCTCGTGGACCCCCCGGCGGGGGCGTCGGTCTTTTCGCGCTTGGGCTCGGCGCGTCGGGTGGTGCGAGCTTTCGGCTGCTCAGTCACCTGCTCCTCGAGAACCTCGGCGAGCCATGACGGTCCCTCGTCGCCCGGCGCCCACTCCGATCGCATCGCCTGAATCTGCTCGAACGCCGCTGCTGCCGCATCTCGGAAGCGTTTCGCCTGCTCCCTGGCCGACTCCACCTCCTGCCGAAGGGCCTCGGCCTCGAGCCGGGCCGACTCGACGTCGTGGCGGGCCGCCTCGGCCTCGAGCCGAGCGGACTCGACGTCGTGGCGAGTCGCCTCGGCCTCGAGCCGTGCGGCCTCCGCGTCACGCCTTGCCGCCTCGGCTCTCAACCGCGCGGAGCTCACCTCGGTGGCGGCGCCCGCCATGCCTGCCTCGGCCTCCGCGAGCGCGGCCTGGAGCTTGTCGGCGCGCGCCCGCTCGCCCTCCATCGTCTGCTCGAGCTCCTGGCTGCGCGCGAGCGCTTCAGTCGCACGCGCTTGCCACTCCTCGCGGCGCTTGCTCTCCTCGGCCATCGCCTCCTGGTCTTGAGCCTGAGACTCCTGCGCAGCGGCGAGCTCCTGTTGGCTGCGGCCGAGCTCCTGCTCCAGCGACACCGCGCGGTTGGCGGCCTCGAGCGTCGCCGCCTCCACCTCGCGTGCACGGGAGACAACCTGCTCCAGCTCGGCCACACGCTCGCCCGCATCGGCCAGCGACCGGCCGAGCTCCTCGAGCTGCTCAGCGGTTTCGTCCAGGGATGGGGCGAACCCATCCTCGTTGCCGCTTCCGGGTGGCCTCTTCGCCATGACGCTACTCGGGGATCGGTGAGTCGGCGTGTATGTGGCGGCACGCCTGACGAGCACCTGCTCGGTCGGCGAACTGAGGCTGCGGCGACGCGACTCGCATCGAGATTCGAGTCGGCGCGGCCAGCCGACTCGATTAGTCCTGGGTCGTCAAACCGGACACATGGCCATGCCGGTCTCGGACCGATGCCGGCGATCGGCGATGCCTAAGTCGGCGGAGCGCGTCATGACGCCACTTGAGCCGATCGGCAGCTCGAGGCTGGGCCGGTGTTGCCATCCCGGGCTCGCTCGCCAAACCGGTCCAACGCTTCCGGGCGACCCACTAAAGTGTCGCTCGTTCCGGATATCGAGTGATCGACGGAAGGACCTGCGGTGAACTCTTTGGTCGAGGAGCGAGAAGCTATTCCGGCCGCCTGCGTGCGGCCCCAGGACGTACACGACGTGCTGCGCCGACACGTGCTCGTCGACGGGTTCGAGCTGGTGCTCGACACGCGTGCGAGCCGCGGGTCGTGGTTCGTCGACGCACGTACGGGCGAGCGCTACCTGGACCTGTACACGTTCTTCGCGTCAGCCGCGCTCGGCGCGAACCCGCCGGGGCTCGCCGATGACCCCGAGTTTCTCGCGGTGCTCGCCGAGGTCGCGGCGAACAAGCCTGCCAACTCGGACGTCTACACGACCCATTACGCCGAGTTCGTCGAGACGTTCGCACGGGTGCTCGGCGACCCGGCACTCCCGCACCTGTTCTTCGTCGAGGGAGGCGCACTCGCGGTCGAGAACGCGATCAAGACGGCGTTTGACTGGAAGAGTCGCCGCAACGAGGCCGCGGGGCGCTCGCCTGAGTTGGGCGGACAGGTTCTGCACCTAACGCGCGCGTTCCACGGTCGCTCCGGCTACACGCTTTCGCTGACCAACACCGAACCGAACAAGACGGCCCGGTTTCCGAAGTTCGACTGGCCACGTATCGGCGTGCCGGCTGTCACGTTCCCGCTCGAGGCACACCTCGCCGAGGTCGAGCGAGCGGAGGCCCACGCGCTCGCGCAGGCGCGCGTGGCGTTCGAGTCCAACCGGGACGACATCGCCTGCTTCCTCGCAGAGCCGATCCAGGGCGAGGGTGGCGCCAATCACATGCGAGCGGAGTTTCTGCAGGCGATGCAGGCGTTGTGCCACGAGTTCGACGCGCTGTTCGTGCTGGACGAGGTGCAGACGGGCGTGGGCATCACCGGCACGGCATGGGCCTACCAGCAACTTGGGCTCGCGCCGGACATCGTCGCGTTCGCCAAGAAGGTGCAGGTCGGCGGCATCATGGCCGGCCGCCGGGTCGACGAGGTAGCCGAGAACGTCTTCACCGTCTCCGGCCGGATCAACTCGACGTGGGGAGGCGGCCTCGTCGATATGGTGCGAGCCCGGCGGATTCTCGAGATCATCGAGCGCGACCAACTGGTGGATCACGCTGCCCGGGTGGGCGGGTGGTTCCTCGGCGAACTGGAGGCGCTGGCCCGGCGTCACAGCGACGTGATGAGCAACGTCCGCGGCGTCGGGCTCATGTGCGCGTTTGACATGCCGACGCCGACCGCTCGTGACGACGCGATCCGGCGGCTCTACGACGAGCACGTGCTTGCCCTTCCCTGCGGGGAGCGCTCGATCCGGTTTCGCCCGGCGCTCAACATCACCACGTCGGAGCTGGGCGCCGGGCTCGAAGCGCTCGAGCGCGTCCTGCCATAAAGGATCCGCTCGCGAGCTTTCGGATCGGCGAGCGCTAGCGAGCTCGGCAACCGCGGGCCTACGCGACAGCTCGTTACAGTGACCCGCCGTCGGCCGCGAGCAGCGCGGCCGGAAGCGGACGGAGCGGAGGCCGTGGCCGCAGACGGCCGACCTCGTCGGGGTGGCGTGACGTCGCGTCCGCGACAAGCTCGCACATGGTGGCGCCGCACGTTCGCCCCTGGCAGAGCCCCATCCCGGCACGGGTCCATCGCTTGACGAGGTTGACGTCGCCGATCCCGTCGCGAGCCGCTTCGCGGATCTCGCCCGCACGCACGTCCTCGCACCGGCAGACGATCGTGTCATCGAGCGTGCGCTGATACCACTCCGCCCGCGTTCGGTAGGCACGGCGCAGCGCGCCCGCAAAACGCAGCCGGCGCCGTGCATCCCGCTCGGCCGCGGCACGCCGCGCCTCCGCTCGCGGTTCCAGCTGCGCACCGAGCCGCTTGGCCAGCGTGTAAGCGGCGAGCGCCCCGCTGGCCGCGGCAAGCTGGGCGCCGCCCAACGGCTCGACCGCAGCTCCAACCGCGTGGAGGTTCGGGATCTTGGTGTTGCCGAACAGCGGGTCGGCGGCCAGATTCCAGGTATGCGTGTGCGGGTCCCAGCGGACCCCGAGCCCGGCGAGCTCACCAAGCTCCGTCGCCGGCAAGAACCCGTCGGACAGGCACACGGCGTCGCACCGTAGGCGGATGTGTCCCCCGTGGCGGACCCGCCCGTCTCCGTCAAGCCGGGCGATCACCGCGTTCTGCACGCTCTCCCCTCCGCGGAGCTCGACGATTGCATGGCGGGTCATGATCGGAACCCGGCCCGCCAGCCGGCTGAGATAGCTCACCGCTTCCCGGAGCCTGCCTGTGTCGCGGATCAGCCCGGTCGCAAGCCCCGGCGCCGGTCTTCCTGCCTCGACGACCGCGACGACGCGCGCGCCGACCTCCATCAGCTGACAGGCGACCGCCAGCAGAAACGGCCCGCTGCCGGCGACCACAACGCTGGCGCCGACCGGAACCCCGAACGCTTTCGCCAACGCCTGGGCAGCGCCGCAGCTGACGACCCCGGGGAGCGTCCAGCCTGGCATGGGGACGACGCGCTCGGTCGCACCCGGGGCGAGGATCGCCGGCGGAGGCAGCGTGGAGATGGCCCCCCGGCGCGCCACGCGGATGCCGTCCCGGCCGGCGTCGAACGCGACCGCCTCGAGCTGCGGTGAGCCGATCGCGCGCCGCTTGAGCTCTGAGACCTCGCGGGCAAGGCCGGACGCGGCCCCGAGCGACCGAGCGGCCGGTGTCACGGGCTCTCGCAGGTATTGACCGCCGAGCGTGTGGTTTTCGTCGACGAGCGTCGGTCTCAGACCGGCGTCGAGCGCGGCCGCGGCCGCCGCCAGCCCACCGGGGCCCCCTCCGACGATCGTCACATCGACACTCACGACTTGGTCTCCACCGTCATCCCGTCGCGTACGAGCGTGACGCATGTTCGGACATGCGGGCGACCGTCGATCGTCGCATGGCAGTCGTAGCAACTGCCGATTCCACAGAAGAGGCCCCGCGGCTCGCCCGTGCGCGAGCGGTGAAACACACGCGACCCCGTCCGCATCAGGGCGGCAGCCACCGATTCCCCACGAACCGCCTCGACCGAGGCTCCGTCAACCTGCAAGACGACGCTGTCCGGCACTACGCAGCCTTCACGAACCGGTCCGGCGCGAACGGCGTGAGGTCGAACGGTGGCTGCGCGCCCTGGACAAGACCCGCGACGAGCTCGCCCGTCACTGGCCCGTTCCCGATTCCCGCACCCTCGTGTCCTGTGGCCACGATCAGGCCGTCGAGCTGAGCGGTGCGCCCGATCGCCGGCTGACTGTCTGGCAGCGCCGGTCTCGCTCCAGCGTAGGTGCGAATGACCAGAAGGCTGTCCAAGCCGGGCGCGATCGACCGCCCGGCCCGGATCAGCGCGGCGGTCACTCCGGGATCTGTGTGTACGGTTTCATCGTGATCGCGGCGGCTCGAGCCGATCAGCACGTTCCCGCGCGGCGTGGTCTCGAGCACGGTCGCGATTTGTGGACGGTCTGAGGCGACGTGCACGGTATTCATGTAGCTGCTCGCGATCACCTTGTGCGCGACGAACCCCGCCGCCGGTTCGGTCACCGCGATCTGACCCTTTCGTGCGTAGACGGGGAGCGACACGCCGCAAGCAGCCAGCAATGGCCCGCTCGCCACCCCGGCGGCCACCACGACGGTGTCCGCCGCAACGGTGCCGTGCCTTGAGGTGACCCCGGTCACCCGACCCGCTCTTGTGGTGATCTTGGAAACGCCAACACCGAATGACAGCTGGGCGCCGTGCTCAGTGGCCCCGCGCAGCAGCGCCCGGACCACTTTCATCGGCCACACCTGCACATCATCCGGGAACAACGCTCCACCTATCAGGTCGTCGGCGAGCGACGGTTCAAGCTGACGCAGTGAGTCGGCGTCGAGCACCCGGGCGTCGACCCCCGCGGCGACCATCTCGGCAACGACCGCCGCCGTGACCGCGTGCTCCTCCGGCGAGGAATCGACCAGCAACGCGCCCTTGCGCTCGAGCTCCATCTCATCCTCGAATCGCGAGGCCAGGCGGTCATAAGCGTCAAGGCCGAGCCGCGCGAGCTCCAGCTCTGGCCCGGGCCGCTTGTCCGCCACGAGCACGTCGCCCTCGCACGCTCCCGAGGCCCCCCCGGCCGGCGACCCACGATCGAACAGGAGGACGTCGACGCCGCCGAGCGCAAGCTGATACGCGCACGCTGCGCCGACGATCCCGCCACCGACCACGACCACCTCGGCCGACGAGCGCACCGCTCAGAGGCCGGCCAGCGTCGTCTCTAGCCGCTGCAGGATTGCGCGGAGCTGCTCGACTCGTTCCGGCTCGAGTGGCAGCGTGGGGTGACACGGCGGTCCCAGATCGATTCCGCGTAGCTTCGCGGCGGCCTTGACTGCGGCCGTGTAGCCGTGCTGCTCAAAGAACTTCATCAGCGGGAACATCGCCGCCCACAGCGTCCTCGCCGCATCGAGCTGGAGATCGGCGACTGTCAGCTCCCACAGCCGGACGCACGCCTCGGGGACCGCGTTCGGGGCGCCCCAAACGATCGCGCGGGCGCCCGCGAGGAACCCGAGCAGCGCGATCGTGTCCTGGCCGTTGAGGATCTGGATCCGCTCGCCGCAGAGCTCGGCGATCTCGAAGATCCTCCGGACATCGCCGGTCGTGTCCTTGACGTAGCTCACTTCGTCCAGCTCGCTCAGGCGCGCGATGAGCTCCGGAGTCAGCGACCTGCCGGTCGCGGCGGGGTTGTTGTAGATCATCACAGGCATCCCCACGCCCGCGACGGCGCGGACGTACGCCTCAACCTCCCGCTCCTGCAGCGGCTCGTAGTAGGGAGAGACGAGCATCACGGCACTCGCACCCGAATCACGCGCATGCTCGGCGTGGGCGACGGCCTCCGCGGTGCTCATCGCCCCTACCTGAACCGTGACCGGGACGCGGCCGCGCGCGATCGCGATCACCTCCTCGGCGATCCGCCGGCGCTGTGCTGTGCTGAGGGTCGCGAACTCCGCGGTCGACCCGTTGACGACGATCCCGTGCACCCCCCGGTCGATCAGGCCCGAGGCGTGTGCGGCGGTCGCCTCCAGGTCAAGCGAGCAGTCGGGTTCAAGCACCGTGGCGAGCGCGACATGAACACCGGACAGTTGCATCAAGCCCTCCTGGCGTCGGTTCAGAGTGTGAAGCCTGCCGGAAACGGGTCGGTCGCGTCCAGGAGGTACTGCCCCATCGCGGTGATCCACGCGCGGCCGCTGATCTCTGGGATCACTGCCGACAGAGATCCGACGGTGACCTCCTCCACGAGACGTCCGACAAACCGGGACCCGATCACCGACTCGTTGACGAACTCCTGGCCGAGCGGCAACCGGTCGCGAGCGTGGAGCTGCGCCATCCGCGCGGATGTCCCCGTGCCGCACGGTGAGCGATCCAGCCAGCCAGGGTGAATCGCGGTCGCGTTGCGGGCGTCGGCACCGTCCGTCCCGGGCTCGTGGAAGACGACGTGCTTGCACCCCTGGATCGCCGGGTCGGCCGGATGCCGCGGGGCAGCGGAGGCGTTGATCGCGTCCAGGATCCGCATGCCGCAGGCGATCAGCGACGGCGCCTGCTCCGGTACTGGGCGCAGGCCGACCGCCTCCGCCGGCACAAGCGCGTAGAAGTTGCCGCCGAAGGCCATGTCGTAGCTAACCGAGCCGAGTCCGTCGACCAGCACAGTCGCGTCCAACTCGCTGACGAACGACGGAACGTTGCGCAGAGTGACGCGGATCGCACGGCCGTCCTGCACGGCCACTTCGGCGCGCACCAACCCAGCGGGAGTGTCGAGTCCGATCACCGTGTGCGGCTCGCTGACCTCCACGAGTCCGCATTCCACGAGCACGGTCGCGACCCCGATCGCGCCGTGACCGCACATCGGCAGGCAGCCGGAACTCTCGATGAACAGCACACCCCAGTCGGCGTCGGCCCGAGTGGGGGGCTGCAGGAACGCGCCTGACATCGCCCCGTGGCCTCTTGGCTCACGCATCAGCAGCTGTCGCAGCTCGTCGAGGTTCTCCTGGAAGTAGATCCGGCGCTCCTGCATCGATGCACCGGGTAGCGGAGCAAGCCCGCCCGTGATCACGCGCGTCGGCATGCCCTCGGTGTGGGAGTCAACTGCCGGGAAGTAGCGCGAGGCCCGCATCACACCACCGCGCCTTGGGCACCAACCGGTGGATTGCCAGCCGCCTTCATCTGAAGCGGAAGTGTAGGTGGCGCCTGCTCGATGCTCGGTTGATGAGGAGGTGACCAGCCGACACCCGCCCTGGGCTGACAGTTGCGTTGCTCCCGCAGGATCGAAGCGCCCAGACGCGTACTAATCGGCGGGATGTTGGACCACCCGCCGATGGGCGACGACAGCAAGCGCCGAGCGAGGCACTTCCTGCCACACGTCGTGGTCGTCACGACACTCGTGACTGTGCTGCCTGCCTTCTGGGTGTGGTGGCTGCGCATGCGCGGCGTGATCACATCACCGTGGCTGGGCGTAGCGCTCGCGCTTGCTCTGTCGGTCGCAATCTCGTGCTCCGCGAGCGCCTGTTGGAAGCGGCGGCGCGGCTCGCGAGACCTGATGTTCAGCGATCTGCTGCTGTGGGGATGGATGCGACGGCTGCGGGTCGAGCGGCAGGTTGCCGAGTCGGTTCGACGGCTTCGCCTCGAGGGTGGCGGCTCCGACGAACCTGAGGTAGCCGACAGCACGGAACAAAACGCCCGGCTCGTCAGGAATCTGGCGCTGGCCCTCGACGCCGTGGATCCGTATACGACAGGGCACTCCCAGCGTGTGGCGCGCTACTCCGCGATGGTTGCTCGCAAGATGGGGCTGCCGCACGAGCAGGTTGCGAAGGTGCGAGCGGCGGCCACTGTTCACGATATCGGCAAGCTATGCGTCCCCGCTGAAGTGCTCAACAAGCCGGGCAGACTGACGAGCGACGAATTCGAGCTGACCAAACGACACGCTGACGAGGGCGCTCAGATCGTTGCGTGCGTCAAGGACGCTGAGCTAACGGCGATTGTCAGGCATCACCACGAGCGGATCGACGGGAACGGTTATCCGTCTGGCCTGCTAGGCGAGCGCATTCCGCTCGGATCAAGGATCATCGCCGTCGCAGATACGTTCGACGCGCTGACGTCGGTTCGCCCGTACCGCCTGCCGGTACCCCACAAGCAGGCGATCGAGGTTCTGGTCGAGGCGTCTGGCACACAGCTTGACCAGGCCGCGGTGCGCGCGTTCCGCAGCTGCTATTCCGGGAGGGGCGCGATCGCTCTCTGGACGGCGTGCGTCGCCTCGGTACAGCGTTTGTGGGCCCGGCTGCGTGGCAAGCCTCTCGAGCCGGCAACGGCGTCCGCCGGTCGGATCACCGCGTCGGCCGGTGGCATGCTCCCGACCACGGCTGCCCTGTTCGCGATCGGCGCGTTCGCCGTTGGGCCTCCAGTTGCAGGGTGGCCCTCGTCGAAGTCCAGGCAGGAGCGTCAGCACGCGCCGCTGGCTCTCGCCACGCTGGCGCCTTCGCGCACCCACGGTGGCGGCGTGCTTCGTCTGAGCGGACGCAGCACTCCGCCCCGCGGCACAGTCGGCCGAGGAGCACCACGGGGTGGAGCAACCCCGCGTGCGCGTGTCGTACCTCAAGCCTCGCCTGGCCGGCGCACCGTTCACCAGTCCGGTAAGAGCGCTCCTAGACACAGTCGCACGCATGGCGGCGGTCAGAGGTCAGCGACGGGTTTGGACAGCGGACGGCACGGCAGCGGCCGCGGGCCGAGCGCCGGTTCGCCAACGCGTCTGAACAGCGGGCGCAGCAAGCCGGGCACGCGCAGCAAGCTGCGGGCGGGCAGCAAGCTGGGCACGCGCAGCAAGCTGCGAGCGCGGAGCAGGCTGGGCACGCGCAGCAAGCTGCGGGCGCGGAGCAGGCTGGGCACGCGCAGCAAGCTGCGAGCGCGGAGCAGGCTGGGCACGCGGAGCAAGCTGGGCGCGCGCAGAAGGCTGCGGGCGGGGAGCAAGCTGAGTACGCGCAGCAAGCCGAGTCGCCACAGCCGGAAAGCTGGTCAGCGGCGAGGAGCGCGCGGGAAGGCTCACAGGCGTCGAGGCGGCCCAGGGCACCGGCACCTTGGGCGCCGAGGGGGATCGGGGAGCGGTTCCAGCGGCGGTCGGCCGGGTGAC
>Ga0075021_10001272_pt1 | contig 12835 bp, 11 predicted proteins | sample ColStrG_CSR_2012_FD_72749 | JGI IMG/M metagenome (GOLD analysis project Ga0075021, IMG submission 72749) | Freshwater sediment microbial communities in response to fracking from Pennsylvania, USA - Cold Stream Run_MetaG_CSR_2012 | ecosystem: Environmental > Aquatic > Freshwater > Creek >...
CCGTTGGATCATCGGGCTGCCGGATTTCATTGCGCAAGCCCAGGCGTTTTTCATGAACTTCGTTCCGGGGCGCCCGTTTTCCAGCGACAACTACAAGTCGCTGTGCGTCGACAGCGTTTGCACGTCCCCGGGATTTCAACAACTCGGCATCACGCCCCAGGCGATGCCGGGCGTCGCCAAGACCTATCTCGGCTCATTCGAAGACAACGCGCGTCTGAGCGAATGCCGGTTGCAGGGCGGCCGCTGACGGCTGGCCGCATCGCCGCTAGACGCTGTCGCATATGAGCTTTTGCCGGCGATCGATCGGCAACCTCGCCAGATCCCGGACACGGGCATAAAATTTCGGAAGATCGCCCTGGGCCTTGTCCAGTTCGCGAACCAATCCGGGAACGCACTGCTGATAGGTTGCGACCGAGGCCAGGCGCGCGTTGTTCAATTCTCGAGAAAACCAAGCGCCCAACGGGGCCGTGCCGCCCCAGCCGGCTTTTAATTCATCGTAGCTCGCACGCAATCGACCGAACACCTGCGCTTTGCGGTCCCGCTTCAATTCCGGCGATACATTCGATCGATACAGTTCATTCAATTCGGAGCGTCCGCGGCGCACCAATTCCTGAACCCGGGCGTAGCGTGACTCCTGAAGGTCATATGCCGCCAGGTCGTGCACACGGCCTTGGGCCTGGAGCCAGCGACGCACGCCGTCCTGCTCCACCACCGTCGCCAGGGCTTCGTTGAACGCCGAATCGTTCGGCACATACAACAGCTGGTGCGTCAACTCGTGAAACACGACCGAGGCCAGCTGCACATCCGACCAGCCGAGCATGCTGCTCAAAATCGGGTCATCGAAGTGGCCGAGAGTCGAATAAGCGGCCACGCCTTCGGTTGAGACGTCATCGCCTCGAGCGCGCTGCCTTGCCGCAAACGCCATCGCCTTTTGCTCCTTGAAGTATCCGCGATACGCGACGCAACCGGCGATCGGGAAACACCACTGCCGCGGCTCAACGGAGAATTCCGGCGCGGCGACGACATTCCAGACGACGTAGTGACGTGCGATGTCGGCATATTCGCGGTAGCTGCCGTTGTCCGGAAGCCGCAGTTCACGCGATGCAAACTCACGGATCAGGCTGACGGACTCGAGTTGTTCACGAACCGCCGGCTCGGTCGCAGGATTGGCGATCACATCGCCGATGGGCCGACGCTTGACCATGATGGAGAACTGGCCGCCCGCCGCCTGCATCAAATAGCAGCCGGAGATCAGCACTGCGGTCATGAGGACCACGATCGAGGTTCGGGCCGCACCAACGATGCTGCTACTATTCATCGATGCAAGTGTATCTGGTTGGCGGCGCCGTTCGGGATGCGCTGCTCGGGCTGAGCGTCAAGGAACGCGACTGGGTCGTGGTCGGAGCGACCCGCGAGGAGCTGCTGCGCGCAGGCTTTCGCGCGGTGGGACGCGAATTCCCGGTATTTTTGCACCCGGAAACGAACGAAGAATATGCATTGGCGCGGCTGGAGCGGAAGGTCGCACCGGGATACCGCGGCTTTGCCGTCGAGTTCGGTCCCGAGGTCACGTTGGAAGAGGATCTGGGCCGCCGCGATCTGACGATCAACGCGATCGCGCAAGCCGCGGACGGCACGACCATCGATCCTTATCACGGTCAACGCGATATTCAAGCACGGGTGCTGCGTCATGTTTCTGACGCATTCATCGAAGATCCCGTTCGGGTGCTGCGCGTGGCGCGGTTCGCGGCGCGGTTCGCACCGTGGGGTTTCCGCATCGCGGGCGAAACCTTGGCGCTGATGCGCACGATGACAGAACGCGGCGAGATCGATGCGCTGATCCCGGAGCGGGTCTGGGCGGAGACTGAAAAAGCCTTGTCGCAGCCGGCGGCGGGCGAATTCTTCAAGGTGCTGCGCGCATGCGGCGCACTCAAGGTCATCTACCCTGAAATCGAAGCGCTGTTCGGCGTGCCGCAAACGCCGAAGTGGCATCCGGAGATCGATACCGGCATCCACACCCTGATGGCTCTGGATGCCGCCGTCGGTCTTACAACCGACACCACTGTGAGGTTTGCAGCGCTCGTGCATGACCTGGGCAAGGCCGGGACGCCGCCGCAGGAGTGGCCGAGTCATAAAGGGCACGAGGAGCGCAGCGTGGAACTCATCAAGTCGCTTTGCAATCGCCTGCGAGTTCCGTCCGCATACCGCGAGCTTGCAATCTTGGTTGCGCGCTACCATGGGATCGTGCATCGCGCGTTCGAGCTGCGGCCCGGAACCATCGTCGAATTCATGGAAAAATCCGATGCCTTTCGGCGGCCCGCGCGGTTTGCGGATGTGCTGATCGGCTGTGAAGCTGATGGACGCGGCCGGACCGGGTTTGAATCCGCGCCCTATCCACAACGCCAATGGCTCACCGACGCTTTTGCAGCAGCCGCCGCGGTCAAGCCGACGCCTGCGGATCTTGCCGGCTGTCAGGGGCCGGAAATCGCAGCGCGCGTGCGCCGTCAGCGCACGGCCGCCGTGGCGAAATTGCGTGCCGCGCCGTGAAGCTGTGGCGCGAATGGATGTTTCCGCGGCTGATGGATATGTCCGTCCGCGGCAACGCCGAGTTGCAAACTCTGCGGGCCCGGACGCTCGATCAATCGCACGGGCGCATCCTGGAACTGGGCTTCGGCACCGGACTCAATTTATTCCACTACCCTGCCGCCGTGAATCGCATCGTCGCCGTCGATCCCAATCCCGGCATGGCGGTGCTCGCCCGAAAGCGCATCGCGGAAACCGGAATCGACGTGGAGCATCATCAAGTGACCGCCGAGGAGTTGCCCTTCGATGCATCGAGCTTCGACAGCGTGGTCTGCACGCTGACCTTATGCAGTATTCCCCGAGTCGAGGATTCATTGGCGGAAGTGCGGCGGGTGCTCAAACCGGGCGGGCAGTTCTTGTTCTTCGAACATGGCCGTCACCCGGAGGTGCGCGTGAGCCGTTGGCAGGACCGCCTGAATCCCTGGTGGGGCCGGATCTTCGATGGCTGCAACATCAACCGCGACATGCGCAGATTGGTTCAAGGTTCAGGATTGGCGCTGACCGCCCTCGAAAACCCGATCCTCAAATCAACACCGCGCAGCATCGGCTACTGTTACCTCGGCCGGGCGGTGCGAGAAACCTAACGGCCCGCGGCCTTGACGAACGACTGGAAGCCCGCCGTGAAGAAGCTCACGAGTTTGGGCAGCAGTTTGTCCAGGTCCGAGGACTTGAATGCGCCGTTCGTCTGCCGGTCTATGACGCCGGATTCGATCAGGATGTGGGCGATCGCCGCCTGGTAGAAATAGAAGGACCACTGCAGATCCGCTTCGCTCAGTTCCGGATAGATCGAGCGGATCGCCTCAATGAATGAGAGCACGACCGCTTCATAGTTTTCCGGCACGGGCATCACGAACGCCTCTTGCTGCGGCAGGTTTGCGATGTGTCCCAGCAAGCGAATGTAGTTCTTCCAGCCCTGTCCGCCGCGCATGGATCGCTCGACAACGGGTGCGATGAAGGCCCGCAGCACCGCTTCCAACCGCGCTGCCCGTGAGCGCACTTTCACGGCTTCCTGCAAGGACTGACGCATTCCAGCAGCGTTCGCGGGAGCCCGCCGTTCAACCACCGCCCGGAACAAGCCTTCCTTGTTGCCAAAGTGATAACTCACCAGGGCTTGAGGCACGCCGGCGGCAAGCGCTACGTCGCGCAGAGAAGAGCCGTAATAGCCGCGTTGCACGAACGTCGCTTCGGCCGCGTCCAGAATGGCCTGTTTCTTTTTTGGGGCCTTGCGCCGGTCGATTTTTGGCGCAGGCTCAGGCAGGTACGGGGCTTTTGATGTCTTGATGGTCATACACGGCCGTGCACGAGTTTACGGTCTACACCGCAACGCCACAATCGAGGCATCCGCGTATTGCAGCTCGCATTTATGATAGTTGATCGACCGATCAAACAGTTTCAAGATCACGCAAACATCAACAAGACCCGGCCTTCAAGGCCCGGTCGGCGCCACTGGCAGTGAATCGAGGCGCAACCGAGACGTCCAGAGCGGCTGGCTGACGAGGGGAATGGACGATGACAGCGAAGCTTTCCATTGCGCCGGTGCTTGCGCGGCCGCGAAACCGCAAAATCATTCAAAACAGCTGGGTCGTCACCGACATCGACGCCGCGATGCGCCACTGGGTCCGCACCACCGGCGTCGGCCCGTTTTTCGTCGTGAAAGGCGTCACCTTGGAGGACCAATGCTACCGGGGCACGCCGGCGGTGAAATCCATCGACGTGACGTTCGCGCTGGCGCAGGCGGGCGAGATTCAGATCGAACTGGTCGCCCAGCATAACGACGTGAAATCCGCCTACCGCGACCTCATCCCCGCGGGCCATGCCGGGTTCCACCACATGGCTCTGTATTCGCACGACTACGATGCGGATTTGGCGGATTACACGCGCGGCGGCTTCGAAGTCGCATTCAGCGGCGCGTTCGCGGGCAAGCGATTTTGCTACGTCGATACGAGCCGCTCCATCGGATACATGATGGAGCTCATCGAGGCGAGCGATGCCCAGGCCAGCTTTTTCGCAAAGATTATCGCGGCCGCGAAGAATTGGGACGGAACGGATCCCATCCGGCCAGCTTTTTGAAACGCTTTATATTTTGGGGAGATTCAATTGAACAATGGAACCAGATCGATCCTGTTGGCGTCGCTGTGCGCGTGCTCGGCGAGCGCCTTCGGCAGCGCGGCCACGCCCGCAGCGTCGGCACCGTCCGAGAATGCCGACTCCGGCACGCTCGAAGTCATCGTCGTGACGGCGCAGAAGCGCGCCGAGAACCTCCAAAGTGTGCCGGTCGCGGTGACGGCGATCACCGGGGCGAGCATCGAAAGCCGGCAAATCACCAACATCCAGGGCTTGGCCAATTCGCTGCCCAATGTGCAGATCAACAGCTTCAGCAATTCGCCCGATTCGGCGGTGTTCACGATCCGCGGCGTCGGCGTGAATGATGCGGATCCCTATGTCGGCACCACAGTGTCGGTCGTCGTCGACGGCGTTCCGGTGGGCGTCAACACCGCCGCACTTGCGACCCTGTTCGACATCGACCGGGTCGAAGTCCTGCGCGGGCCGCAAGGCACCTTGTTCGGCGCCAACACGACCGGCGGCGTCATCAACGTCGTGACGAAGCAGCCCACCGGTCAATACGGCGGCCAGCTGCAGGTCGTCGGGGGCAACTACGGACGACTGGACGCCAACGCAGCCTTCAATTTCCCCATCAGCGATTCGCTGTCCGGGAAGATCAGCGTGCTGCACTCGGGCTACGATGGCTATTTCCGCAACATCGTCAACAACAGCAAGCTCGGCAAACAGGACATGACCGCGCTGCGGGGGTACTTGAAGTACACCTCGGGCGGGTACACCGCCACCTTGATCGCTGAATACGACCGCAGCCGCAACGGGTCCCAGACCAACGTCAACTACTCGGACGCAAGCCAGCTGATCTACGTCCCGGGCTTCACTGACGCGCAACCGATGTTCGTTCGCGGCCAAAGCCTGGATCAGCCCGATCAGAACGACCGTAACACCTACAGCGTGACCCTGACGCAGAACTTCACCAGCATCCTCGGCGATGTCACGTCGATCACCAACTACCGGAAGTACGACAGCGACCTGTACAGCGACGACGATGCCGTTGCGGCGGTGGCTCTGCAGACCCACCGCGTGTCGGGCCAATATCAGTACTCGGAGGAACTGCGCAGCACGTTGCAGGCGAATGATCGGGCGAGCGTGACCTACGGACTGTTCGCATTCAAGCAGCAGTACTACTTGAATCAGAGCACCAAGCTCGACGGCTTTCTGAAAGGCCTGGGTCAGCCCCAGACCCAATTCCAGAAGAACTGGTCGATTTCCGCATTTGCCCAGGGGGATTACAAGCTGACCGACACCTTGTCGCTGCAGGCCGGGTTTCGGTACCAGCATGAGAAGACCGACGCGGAATCAACGACCGCCAACAGCTTCACGACGGTCGCGGGCGGTCTCTCCAGCTTCAGCGATCCGATCATCCCTGGATCGTTTCTCGATGCGACGGGCAGCAAGGACTGGAACAATATCGGCTACAAGCTCGGCTTGAACGATCAAATCACCGAGGGGACCATGCTCTACGGCTACTACGCGCGGGGCTTCAAGTCCGGCGGATTCACCGGCCGCATCGCCCTCATCGAGGATATCGGTCCGTTCAATCCGGAACACCTCGACACCTTCGAAATCGGCGTCAAAAGCGACATGCTCGACCGCCGTCTGAGAGCCAACCTCGCCGTGTTCTACAACCTGTACAAGGACATGCAGGTCACGCAGAACATCACGTATCTGAACGGCAAGAACAGCGCCAGCATCCACAACGCGGGCCGCGCCAAGACCAAAGGTTTCGAACTCGAACTGACAGCCCTGCCGGCCGAGGGCTTGACGCTGAATGCCTCGGTTGCTTTCCTCGACGCGAAATACACCGAATACAATACGCTGCACCTGAATGGGACCACCGGCTTGCTGGAGACCATCAGCTATGCCGGAAACGATCTGATGAATTCGCCCCGCTGGAGCGGCAGCGCCAGCATCAGTTATGCGATACCGATGGGCCCGGGCAAGACGACCGTGTTCCTGCAGGACAACTACACCGGCACGAAGTACACGAACTTCGACGATCTTCCGCAGGAATTGGTGGGCAGCATCAATTTGGTGAACGCCAATCTGACTTGGTCGCCGAAAGACGACCGTTGGTCGGTTGGCCTTTACGGCCGCAATCTTGCGAATAAACTCTATTATGGACAGAAGCTCTATCTCGCCGGCGTCTTTGCGATCGCATCGCTGGGCCCGCCGCGCGAATACGGCGTCGATTTCAAGTACAACTGGTAGCACCTCGCGCTAACTAGGAGTGATTCCATGAATGCAAAGTTTGACCGTCCCGCGAAGGTCACGGAACCCAAACTGCGGATGGATCCGATCACCGGGGAACGCTTCACGTCGAATGAGTACTTCCGAAAGGAATGGACTCGAATGTGGATGCGCACCTGGCACATCGGCGGCGTCGCCTACCAGGCGCCGAAACCGGGAGACTATCTGGTCACCGACCTCGGCCCGGAATCGTTCCTGATCGCTCGCCAGCAGGACGGCCGCTTCCGGACGTTTTACAACGTATGCCCGCATCGCGGCACACGCCTGCTGGCGGGGCCGGATGGGCACACGGCGAGCATCAACTGCCCTTACCATGGCTGGCAATTCAATGCGGCCGGCGCCTGCACCCACGTTCCGAACGCACCCGATTACAAACAGGGCAGTCCGGTCGGCACGGCGACTTTGAGCGAAATCCGCTGCGAAGAGCTGTTTGGCTTCGTGTGGTTCACGATGGATCCGAAGGCGCCGAACTTGAAGGACTTCCTCGGACGAGAGGTCGTCGAGGAGATCGGCTCCTACCGCATGGAGAAGATGGTCCGCGTTTTGAACATGACCGCGGAAGCCACGTGCAACTGGAAAATTATCACCGACAACTTCAACGAGGCATACCACGTTCAGACGTTGCACCCGCAACTGATTCCGTACATCGAAAATGACGGCGACAAGTGCCAGTTCGACTTGCTGGTCAATGGACACAACCGCGGCTGGTTCCCGGCCTATCAGCCCGCCGTGCAATACACCGATGACAAGGTGACCGAGCCGCTGATCAGCCTGATGGCCGAATGGGGTTTGGATGCGACGAAGTACCGCGGGGCGAACGCCATTCCGCGGATTCGCGCCGATATCCAGCAACAGAAGCGCAAGCTCGGCGCCGATCGCGGCTTCAAGCACTATGAGCATCTGTCCGATTACCAGCTGACCGACTACATCATTTATAACTTGTTCCCCAACTCGGTCATCACCGTGGGTCCGGACGGCGTGCAGCTGCTGCGGCCTCGACCGCATCCGACCGAAGCGAACCAGTGCCTCTTCGACCATTGGTGGCTGGTGCCGCAGATCGAAGGGCGTAAATTCACACCCTCCCCGGCCGGCGGACCGGACCTGCCGGTGGAAGATGCCGAGCTGGAAGTCGTGAAATACGGCGCGAAGACGCTCGGCACCACCTGTGATCAGGACCTGAGCGTCGCCGCGATTCAGCAGACGGGTCTGCGTTCGGCGGGATTCAAGCAGTTTTATCTCGCGCACCAAGAACGGCGTGTCCAGCACTTCCATGAAAAACTGAATGATTTCATGGACGAGGGGAGAAAATAATGTCGATCGAAGCTCGCTTGAAGCTCATTGAAGACAGGATGGCGCTGCAGGACGTGCTGACGGCCTACTGCAACGCCGTGGATTCGCTGAGTGATATGGACGGATTGCTCAAGTGCTTTACGGAAGATGCCGTGATGGACTTGAGCGGAATTCATCTTCCGAAATGCGTTGGACACGGGGAAATTCGCAAGTTTTTCACGCAGGTCTTCAAGGATATGTCGCATCACGCGCACAACTCGAGCAATTTCACGATTGAAAAGCTCGACGGCGACATCGCGAAATGCCGTGCCGCCGTGATCGGCACCGGAGCGACCTACGATGGGAAGAGCGTTCTGGTGTACGTGCGTTATTTCCTCCACTACAGGCGCACGCCGTCCGGTTGGAAATGGACGAACTTCGGCGAGACGGCGCTGATGCCTTTGCCGGATTCGCTGACGCAAATTCACGCACGCTAACGACCCCCCGCTGCCCGTTCAGATCGAATGTGACGGGGCAGCGCATGATTTGCGCGAACCTTTGATGGAAGCAACGCGCTAGAGTTCCCGCGTATGGATAGCATCGAATGCGCCGTCATCGGCGCCGGCGTCATCGGCCTCGCCATTGCGCAAGCACTCGCCCGCGCCGGGCACGAAACGCTCATTCTCGAACAGCACGCCGCGATCGGCACCCAGATCAGCGCTCGAAACAGCGAGGTCATACACGCGGGTCTTTACTATCCGCTCGGCTCGTTGAAGGCAAGGCTCTGCGTCCAGGGCCGCGAGATGCTGTACCGATTCTGTGCTGACCGCGGGGTCGGGCACCGCCGCTGCGGCAAGCTGATCGCGGCAGCCAGCGCGGACCAGATTCCCGAGCTGCATGCGATCGCCGCGCGCGGCCGGGCCTGCGGCGTATACGATCTACAATTGCTTTCCCGCGGCGAAGCCCGGACGCTGGAACCGGAGCTCGAGTGCGCGGCCGCATTGCTGTCGCCATCGACCGGAATCATCGACGGCCACGATTACATGACTTCCCTGGCCGGGCTTGCCGAGCAGCATGGAGCGACGCTGGCCACGCGCAGCCCGGTCATTGGACTGCGCAAGCTCGGCGAGGGCATCAAGATCCGAATCGGTGCGAATGAATCAACCGAGCTTCGCGCGCGCTGGCTCATCAACGCGGCGGGACTCGATGCGGCCGCAGTTGCAGGCGCGATCGCGGGCGTCCCCGCAAACCGCGTCCCGGCCACGCATTACGCGAAGGGAAGCTACTTCTCGTTGGCGCAGCGCGCACCCTTCTCGCACCTGATCTATCCGGTGCCCGAACCCGGCGGCCTCGGCGTGCATCTGACTCTGGACCAGGCGGGTCGCGCGCGTTTCGGACCGGATGTGGAATGGACGGAGGAAGTCGATTTCAGAGTCGAAGAACGCCGCAGCGCCGGCTTCTACGCCGCGATCCGGCGCTACTGGCCAGCCCTCGAAGACGGGGCGCTGACGCCAGCCTACGCGGGAATACGCCCCAAATTATCCGGCCCCGGCGAACCGAATGCGGACTTTCGCATCGATGGTCCCGCCGAACATGGAGTCCCGGGCTTGGTCAACCTTTTCGGCATTGAATCGCCCGGGCTGACGGCGTCGCTCGCGATCGCCGAATTCGTTGCCGGAATCGTGCGCCGAGAGTCGTCCGATTGAACGAAACCTTCGGACAATTCGACTACATCATCGTCGGTGCGGGTTCCGCCGGATGTGTTCTTGCGCACCGGCTGAGCGCCAGCGGACGCTGCTCGGTGCTGTTGCTGGAGGCGGGACCTCCGGATACGAATCCCTGGATCCACATTCCGCTGGGTTACGGAAAGCTGTTCAAGGATGCGCGCGTCAACTGGCAATACAAGACGGCGCCGGAAGGCGAGCTGTTGGGACGGGAGATATTCCAGCCGCGAGGCAAGGTACTGGGGGGCTCGAGTTCGATCAACGGGCTCGTTTACGTCCGCGGCCAACGCGAGGACTTCGATGCATGGCGGGACGCCGGCAACCCCGGCTGGGGCTACGCTGACGTACTGCCCTACTTCAAGCGCAGTGAGGATCAGTCGCGCGGCGCCGGTGACTACCATGGGGTCGGCGGACCGCTCGCTGTATCGGATCCGAGCGAGCCTCACGTGCTTTGCGATGCATTCATCGCGGCGGCCGAAGCTCGAGGCTATGCACGCAATCCGGACTTCAATGGCAGTGCCCAGGAGGGATTCGGATATTTCCAGTCCACCAGTCGAAATGGAATCCGTTGCAGTGCAGCGGCGGCCTACCTTCGGCCCGCCCGACGACATCGAGGCCTTCGCATCGTGACCGGCGCTCTGACAACGGGCATCACGTTCTCGCACCGGCGAGCCACGGGCGTCGAATGGCGCCACGGAAGCGTCGTGCGCGGTGCGCAGGCGATGCGCGAAGTGCTGGTCTGCGCCGGCGCCATCAACTCGGTGCAGCTGCTGGAACTGTCGGGTCTGGGCTGCGCAGATTTTTTGCGAAACCGCGGCGTCGAAGTGCGGCACGATCTCCCCGGTGTCGGCGCTGGATTGCAGGATCATTTGCAGGTCAGAACCGTGGTCCGCTGCACTCACGCGATCACCTTGAATGACGACATGCGTAGCCTCCGGCGTCAGGCGGTGATCGGCGCACGGTATCTGCTTCGCCGCAAAGGCCCATTGACCGTCAGCGCAGGTTACGCCGGCGGATTTTTCCGCACGTCGCCTGGACTTTCGCGCCCGGACGCCCAGGTGCACTTCATCACCTTCAGCACCGACAAAATGGGCGAGAAGCTGCACCCTTTTTCCGGATTTACCGCATCGGTATGCCAGCTACAGCCGGAAAGCCGCGGCTCCGTTCACATCGCCGGCCCGGATCCCGAAACGGCGCCGGTGATCCGCTGCGGCTACTTGAGCACAGAGAATGACCGTCGCGTGACCGTTGACGCATTGCAGGCGCTGCGGCGGATACTGCGCGCTCTGCCTTTGCGCCGCTATTACGCCGAGGAAATCGAGCCAGGAAAATCGCGTCACAGCGACGACGAGGTGTTGGCCTTTTGCCGGGAACGTGGCTCCAGCATCTACCACGCGGCCGGCACCGCGCGTATGGGAAGCGATGCGATGGCTGTCGTCGATGCCCGCCTGCGTGTGCGCGGGATGACCGGATTGCGCGTCGTCGACGCCTCCATCATGCCGGCGCTGGTGTCCGGAAATTCCAATGCCGCCGTGATCATGATCGCTGAAAAAGCGGCGGATATGATTCTCGAGGATAATCGCTGACGGATTCCCGGCACCGCTTGCCGTGCCGGCATGCAACGGCGTTAACCCCCATTTGGCCTGGGCGGCGTTTGCCTCTTTGGGATCCAGGCAAATTGGGGGTCATATGCGCAGCTGGGCGACGCTTAAAATCCGGTTCGATCTAAAATGAGAACATGTCGCTCAAAGGCATTCGTCGGCCTTGTTCGACCATTCGAGCTGCACGGTGTAATGGCCGAGCTTCCTGGCCCGCCACGCGCAAATGTCCCCAGCTGGTGTCAGTCCCCGGCAATCTCGACCTGCGCGGGCCGCCCACGGATTTCGTGAACCACGCACCAGTTTGAGGCCGAAAGCGCGCCGCGAATGAACCGCGTCACAGTTCCCGCAGAACTCGATCCCGTACATTAGCGACATAAGGCGGCTGCCGTCCTTCGGTTGCGGACACTTCTTACGGGCTGCGGGCAATTATTACGTCATGAACAGTTCTTCGGGTCACGGATTGGCGCCGAACTGCCCCGGATTCGGCGGCACCCCCGGCGGTTCCCGCCGGCGCGGCTTTACCGTGGTCGAACTGATGATCGTCGTGATCATCTGCGGGCTCCTGATGACGATCGCGGTTCCGACCTATCGCACCTACATTTTGCGAGCGAAAGATTCCACGGCGGTCGCGGACATCGGGCAGATTGAACTTGCGATCAGCCACTACGAGGTCGCCAACAACGGCGTGCTGCCGCCGAATCTTGCCGCTGTCAACATGGACACCAAGCTCGATCCCTGGGGCAACCCTTACCAGTATCTGAACATGGCCACCATCCATGGCGGCGCCGGCGTTCGCAAGGACCGGAACCTTGCCCCAATCAACACCGACTACGACTTGTACAGCATGGGGCCCGATGGCCGCTCCCTCGCGCCGCTGACAGCTTCGCAAAGCCAGGACGACATCATCCGCGCCAACAACGGCGCATACATCGGTCTGGCCTCGGATTATTAAGGTGATGGCCGCACCCAAGATCAAGGGCTTTCGAAGCCGAGTCGGACGCCGCCTCGTGGGGCTGTTCGTGCTGTGCGCACTTGCGCCCCTCGCCATGGCCGCCGTATTCCTGTTCGGGGAGTTTGATCAAACACTGCAACGTACTCAGCAAAATGACCTGGATAAGGAATTGCGATTTTTTGGCATGGCGCTGATGAACCGGCTGACGAGCGCCGACGATGCATTGAGCGGCACGATGCATGCGGGTGCACTGGAAGGATCCGCCGTCGCGGCCAGCGCAAAAAGGCTGCCCTGGGTGGCATCAGCGCGCGTCGTCTCCAGCCCAGCGTCATCCGCAGCCC
>Ga0075021_10001277_pt1 | contig 12816 bp, 9 predicted proteins | sample ColStrG_CSR_2012_FD_72749 | JGI IMG/M metagenome (GOLD analysis project Ga0075021, IMG submission 72749) | Freshwater sediment microbial communities in response to fracking from Pennsylvania, USA - Cold Stream Run_MetaG_CSR_2012 | ecosystem: Environmental > Aquatic > Freshwater > Creek >...
CGGCGGGTACCCCGGCGGCTCGCTGATGTTGAGGGGGCCGAACTCGGGCACCACGGTCTTGCCGAGGAACACGAAGCCTGCGGCGCGGAGCTTGGCGACGACTTCGTCGTCGCGGTCGGGTACGCGGTCGCGCCAGTCGGCGGTACCGTGCGTGCTGACGATGCCCGCGGTGTCGGCGAGGTCCTTGATCGAGATCGGCACGCCGAGGAAGCGCGGGACGGCACCGCCCGCCTGCCGCCGCGCGTCGGCGTCACCCGCCGCGGCCCGGGCGTGGTCGTCGGCGACGGTGATGTAGGAGTTGAGGCGCGGGTTCAGCGCCTCGATGCGTTCGAGGTAGCACGCGACCAGCTCGACCGACGTCACCTCCCCCCGGGCGAGCAGCTCGGCCTGCTCCAGCGCGGAGGAGAACGCCAGCTCGGTCGGGTCCACCACAGGTCCTCTCGTCGACAGCCCGTGCGAAAGTTAGTTACCGTTCACGCCACTGGCAAGGGGGCCCGCATGGATCTCACGACCGTCCGCTTCGACCTCTCCGACCGAATCGCCACCATCACCCTCGACCGGCCCGAGGCGCACAACGCCGCGACCTTCGAGATGGAGGAGGAGCTGATCGACTGCTTCCGCCGCGCCGACGCCGATCCGGGCGTGGGGTGCATCGTGCTCACCGGAGCGGGGAAGAGCTTCTGCGCGGGCGACGACGTCGCCAAGGCGTGGGGCGATCCCCGGATGGCCGACACGCTCGCGCAGCTCGCCGGGCCCGAACCGCCGCTCACGCCGCTGGTCGCCGCGATGCTCGCGCTCGACACGCCGACCCTGGCCGCGGTGAACGGCGCGGCCGTCGGCATCGGCATGGACATGGCACTGCTCTGCGACGTGCGCGTCGCGTCGGAGCACGCGCGGTTTGCGCAGCTGTTCGTGAAGCTGGGCCTGGTGTGCGACGTCACCGGCCTCTGGCTCTTGCCGCAGATCGTCGGGAGATCGCGTGCCGCGGAGTTGCTGCTCAGCGGCGACATGGTCGACGCCGCGGAAGCGCTGCGGCTCGGGCTGGTGAGCCGCGTGGTCACCGCCGACGAGCTGCCGGCGACCGCCGCGGCGGTGGCGGCCCGCATCGCTGCCAACCCGCCGCTCGCGGTGCGCGCCATCAAGCAGGGGCTGCGCGAGGCCGCGGGGCGCGATGCCGACGCCCTCCCCGACCTCGCGCGCTTCGTGGGCCATCATCTGGCGGAGCTGTTCACCACCGACGATCACCGCGAGGCCGTCGCCGCGTTCATGGAGCGGCGCGCACCGGAGTTCCACGGCCGATGACCTTGGCCGAGGAGTTCGTGCGCGCGGCGCGCCAGGTCGACGCCGAGGCCTACCGGGCGCTCTGCACCGCTGACAGCCGACACTGGATCAACGTCGGCCCATCCGAGCACTCGCTCGACGAACGCGTCGCGCTCCTCGCGCGCGAACGCGAGGTGCTCGCAGACTTCGACCTGCACGACGTGCGGGTGAGCGAGTTTCGCAACGGCTTCGTCGTGCGAGCGACGGCACGCGGTTCGCTCCCGACGGCCGACGCGGTGACGATGGCCATCTGCTCTGTCGTCGAGCACGACGGCGAGCGCATCACCCGCGTGGAGGAATACGTCGACCGTACGGCGATCCTGCCTGTGTTACGGGTGCTGTGACTCTTCCGCGTCGCAGTCACTTCCCCGTGAGGTAGGCCGACTCCAGCTCGCCGAGGCGGCCGCGCAGCTCGGCGGCTGCGCCGGTCAACACCACCTCACCGTGACGCAGCACCACGACGCGGTCGGCGATGTCGAGCGCATCGGCCGCGTGCTGCTCGACGAGGAGCACCGCGACGCCGCGGTCGGCCGCGGCCCGCACCGCCAGCAGCAGCCGTCGGACCGCCAGCGGCGCGAGTCCGAGTGACAATTCGTCAACGAGCAGCAGCCGGGGCGACGACGCCAGCGCCCGGGCCAGCGTGAGGATCTGCTGCTCGCCCCCCGACAGCAGCCCGGCCCGGCGGCGCAGCAGGGGCTCAAGCTCCGGGAAGAGCTCGAGTGCGACGGCGGTGTCGCACCGGCGCAGCTTCAGGTTGGCCGCCGTCGTCAGCGATGCGATCACCGATCGTTCCTCGGGCACGAACGCGAGCCCGTCGCGCACGAGCCGCGCCAGTGGAAGCCCGGCGGGATGATCCAGCACCCGCACCTCGCCCCGGAGCGGCACCAGCTCCCCGGCCAGCGTCAGGAGCGTCGTGGTCTTGCCCGCCCCGTTGGGCCCGAGCAGCGCGACGATCTCTCCGGGGGCGACGGTGAGATCGAGCCCGCGCACCGCAGCGAGGTCGCCGTGACCGGCCCAGAGCCCCTGCACCTCTACCAACGGCGGCCGCGCCGGCGGTGCGCGGCGCGCCGCGATCGGGGTCGCGGCATCGGCAACGGTCGTGACCGGCTCGCCCAAGTAGGCCGCGATGACACGCGGATCGTGGCGGATGACGTCAGGCGCGCCGCGAGCCAGCTCGCGCCCTTCGTCGAGCACCACCACGCGGTCCGAGACCCGCAACACGAGCGCGACATCGTGCTCGACCATCAGCACCGCGATCCCCCACTCCTCGGCCAGGCGACGGACGAGGCGCCCGAGCTCCTCGGTCTCCTGATCACCGAGTCCGGCCGCGGGCTCGTCGAGCAACAACACCGACGGACCCGCGGCGACGGCCCGCGCGATCGCGACGAGTCGGCGGCGACCATAGGGCAGCGCGTCAGGCCGGCGGTCGAGATCGTCGTTGAGACCGAAGGCGCGAATCGCCGCGCGCGCCGCTGGCGACAGCGGATCGTCGCCCGGCCGCACGAGCCCGCTCAGGTACGCGAGCGGGTCGCGCCGGTCGGACGCGGTCCGGAGGTTCTCGTAGACGGTCATGCTCTCGAACAGCTCGAGACTCTGGAACGACCGGCCAAGACCGGCGCGCGCTCGCCGGCGCGCCGACCACCTGCTCACATCACGCCCCGCCAGCTCGACCCGCCCCTGCGCGCGGGTGAAGCCGGTGATGGCGTCGATCAACGTCGTCTTGCCCGCGCCATTCGGCCCGATGAGGCCGACGACCTCGCCGGGGCGGAGATCGAGCGACACGTCGTCGACCGCGACGACGCCCCCGAAGCGCACGGAGACGCCGGCGACCGTGAGCGTCATGGGCTCGACCCGCACGGGATCGCCGGTCCCGGCACCCCCGACGTCGCGCCGGCCGCGCGCCGAGTCCGGGCGCAGGCGCGCGGCCAGCCGGCGGGGCCATTCGAGGCTGGCGAGGCCGTTCGGCAACACGACCAGCACCACGAGCAGCAGGACGCCGAGCGCGATCTGCACGGACTGGTCGTCATCGAGCACGTTGCCCGAGAGCTTCGTCACCACATTGCCCGGCGCGACAGCACCTCCGATGAGCGCGCCCGCGACGTAGCCGATCCCGCCGATCACCGAGTACACGACCACGAAGATCGACTGGAAGATCGAGAACGTCGGGTAGAACACGACGGTCGGGCGCTGGAAGGCGATCAGCACACCGCCCATCGCGGCGATGGCGGCCGCGAGTCCGAACGCGTAGAGCTTGGCGCCGAACACACCGATTCCCAACGCGGCGGCCGCGCGTTCGTTGGTGCGCACCGCGACCAACCGACGGCCGGCGCGGCTGCGGCGCAGGTTGGCCACGAGGATCGCCAGCACGCCGAACGCGACGACCGCGAAGACGGCGTAGCGCTCGGGATGCGCGACCGCGTCGAGGTCGATGCCGAAGAACGAGGGCTTTCCCACGTCGATGCCCAGGAAGCCGCCGCTGCGCACGGGATGGTCGAGGATCTGCGACTCGATCACGAGCGCGAGCCCGAGCGTGGCCACCGCGAGGTTCACGCCGCGCGTGCGCAACGCGGGCAGCCCCACGAGCACACCGACGGGTACGGCGCCGAGCACGCCGGCCAGCACCGCGAGCTCGAACGGGAACCCAGCCTCGGCCACGAGCTTGGCCGCGATCCACGCACCCATCCCGGCCAGCCCGTATTGCGCGAGCGAAAGCTGCCCCGCGAACCCGGTGACCACGACGAGCGACAGCGCGATCACCGCGACCGCGGCCGTGGTGGTCACGGCGACCAGCACGTCGTGCTCGAACACGAACACGACCAGCGCGATCACGACCGCGCCGGCGGGGGCGATCAGCGTCCAGCGGATCCGGCCGTCGCCCACTTCGGGCGGTCGCTCGGTGGCGTCACCCCGCAGCGGCAACGCCCGACCCCGCACCACCAGCACCACGATGATGATGAGGAACGGCACCGACGCGGCCCACCCCGACAGGTCGACGCTCGGCCACTTCACCTGCGCGTACGCGATCTCCGACTGCAGGATCCCGATGAGCAGGCCACCGAACAGGGTCAGCCAGAACGAGCGGAAGCTGCCGACAAGCGCGGCCGCCAGCGCGGGAACGATCAGCAGGGTCAGCGTGACAACCTGGAGCCCGCTCAGGTTGACCACCAGGATCGCGGCCAGCACGCCGAGCATGGTGCCCACCGCCCAGTTGACCACGGCCACCAGATCGGGCGACACGCCTTGCGCGGCGGTGGCGCGCCGGCTCTCCGCGACCGCGGTCGTCGCGTAGCCGAACCACGTGCGGTGGTACACCGTCGAGAGCACGATCGTGAGCAGCACGCCCACCCCGAGCAGCACCACGCGGTCGCGCCCGATGCTGATGTCGGGCAACACCGTCAGCGGGGTCGGCTCGACGAGCTTGGTGATGATGCGGATGTTGGTGCCGTAGCGGTCGAGCGCGAACGCGTAGAACGCGGTGAAGAGCCCGAGGGTGGCGATGAGCCGCGACAGCCCGGGAGCGCGCCTCAACGGTCGCATGATGACCACGTGGATGGCAGCCCCGATGGCGGCACCGAGCGCGAGCGCGAGCACGAACGCCAGCCACGTGGGCATCCCCGACTCGCGCGCGTTGTAGAAGAAGAACGCGCCGACCATGCCGATGGCGCCGTTGGCGAAGTTGAGCACCCCCGACCCGCGGTAGATGAGCACGATGCCTTGCGCGGCCAGTCCGTAACACGCGCCGGCACCGACGCCGAGCACTGCGAACCGCAGGAACTCGTTCACTCGCGGCGGCTCAGATGTTGGCTAGGCGTGGGTCACCCGGCTGTGCACGTCGTACCGGTGTACGCGTCGAACCAGTTCTTGCTCTTGATCACGTAATCGGTCTTGCCGAGCTTGCTCGTCCGCACACACACGTTCGACACACGGGGTGCCAGCGAGATCGCCGACCCCGCCTTTGCGAAGTCGACCACCGGAAGGATCGACCCGAGATCGATCGAGGTCGTCGGCAGCTTGGCGAACAGCGACGGTGCGTCGAGGGTGGTCAGCCCCTTGGCCGCCTGGGCCGTCGCCATCACCGCGGCGTAGCTCACCACCTCCTGACCCACGGGAGGCTTCTTGAAGCCGGCCGCCTTCATGTCGGCGAGGAACTGCTTGTTGGCGCGATCGAAGCTGGCCGAGCCGTAGAAGTCGAGCTTCTGGCCCTTGATCACCTTGATCACGGCGGCGGCGTCGGTGGTGATGAGCGCGAACTTCACTCCCGTCTTCCCCGACGAGATGAACGCCTGGATGAAGTTGATCGCGTCCTGCCCGGTGATGGCGAGGATGATGCCGTCGGTACCACCGGCGGTCGCGGCTTCCACGTAGCTGGCGAGGTCGGGCGCGCCCGCCGGGATCGGCACCTTGTTCTGGATGGTCAGGTTGTAGCGCTTCAGGGCGTTGTTGGCGAGCACGGGGATCACCGCGCCCTGCGCCACGTCGATGTACCCGACCGAGATCTTCTTGGAGCCGGCATCGGCCAGCGCCGACGCCAACCCGCCGATGGTCGAGAGGATGCCTCCGCTCAGCGGGAACGACGAGGGGTTGATGAAGTCGGCGGGGTCGGCCACGTTGTTGCCGACAACGGGGATCTTCGCGGCCTGGAGCAGGGGGAAGAACTTGCCCGCCTGCACCGACTGCGAGCCCACCACCGCGAGGTACTTGCCGTCGACGGCCTGCTGGCCGCAGTCGGTCGCGGTGTTCGGGTCGTTCTTGGTGTCGCACACCGTCAGCGTGACCGGGCTGCCGTTGATCCCGTTCTTCGCGTTCAGCGCCTTCACCGCGGCCTTGGCGCCGTTGGCGATCTCCGGGGTGGTGACGCCGCCCGAGAACTCCGAGATCAGCATGAGCTTCACCGGCGGGCCCGACGGCTTGGCCGCCGCGCTCGCGCCCAGGGTCCCGACGACCAGGGCGGCGACGGCCACCGAGATCGAAATCGCCACCACCGGGTTGACCGTGTGTGCGCGCCGTGTCCGCATGGCATCGCCCCCCTTCGTCGCCACGACCCACACCGGTGGGTCGCCGCGAACGTTAATTTGCGTTCACGGACCGGTCAAGGCACCCCCCTCCCGGTCAGGTGGTGAGCAACGTGCAGCAGCTCACCCCCGGGGCGCCGTACACCTGGGTGAACCCGACCGTGGGCCCCCCGGGCACCTGCCGCGCGCCGGCGTCGCCCCGCAACTGCAGCACGATCTCGTGCACCTGGCGCATCCCGGATGCGCCGATCGGCTCGCCGTTGGCGAGCAGCCCGCCGTCGGTGTTCACGGGAATCGCACCGCCGATATCGGTGACGCCCGCGGCGATCATCGCCTCCTGCTCGCCGTCGGCGCACAACCCGGTCTCCGCCATGTGCATGATCTCCGCACCGGCCTCGCTGTCCTGGAGTTGCACGACGTCGACGTCGCCCGGCGCGATCCCGGCCTGCTCGAAGCACGCGGCCGCGGCATCGACGGTGGGGCTGTGCCCGCGGTCGACGGCCAACCAGGGCGCGAACACCTCGAACGACCCGAACGTGCGGGTGCGCAACGCGACCGAGCGGAGGAACACCGGGCGATCGGCGTAGCGATGCGCGTCTTCCGCGCGGCACACCACCACCGCCGCGGCACCTTCGTCGGGCGAGCACAGCATGTACTGCGTGAGCGGATCGTTGAGCATGCGCGACTCGAGGATGTCGCGCTCGCTCAGCGGCTTCTGCCGCCAGGCGTTCGGATTGAGTGCGCCATTGCGGTAGTTCTTCGCCGCCACCCTCGCGAGGGTGTCGCGCGTGATCCCGAAATCGTGCATGTAGCGCTGGATCTTCATGGCGAAGAACTGGGTGGTCACCATGAAGCCGAGATCGCCGTACCAGTGCGGCAAACCCGACTGCTCCGGGGTGGCGTTGAAGTGCCCGCGCGCGTGGCGATCGAAGCCCACGCACACGCCGAGGTCGTGCTGGCCCGACTCGACGAGCGCAGCGGCCATCGCCAGCGCACTGCCCGCGGTCGCGCACCCGTTGTGCACGTTGGTGAACGGCACACCGCTCAGACCGAGCACGTTCACGAGCTGGTCGGTCTGCACCGACTCGTCGGATCCGGGCAGCAAACCCGCCAGACTCCCGCCGATCGCGAACTGCACGTCGGTCCACGCGACGCCTGCGTCGCGCAGCGCGCGGCGCACGGCGAACGCGCCGAGGTCGAGACCGGTGACCCCGTCGAAGCGCCCGAAGGGATGGATGCCTACACCAACGATGGCGACGTTCATCTCGCGCCTCCCCCGGTGGCGTCGGCGACGGGCGCGAACGCATAGGTCATCACCTCGGTGCCGTCGGGCTCGCGCCGGAACGGCACGATCACGAGCTGCATCTCCATCCCGATGTGCACGCTCGCGGAGGTCTCGGCGACGAGTCGCGTCTCGACCATCACCTGCTCGGGCAGCTCGACGTACCCGAGGAGGAAGCCGGTGAAGTCGGCTTCCTCCTCGGGACCCGCGTACGGCGCCTTGGGCAGGAACTCCTGCGTCGTGAAGGTGAACAGCGTGCCGCGGTCGGCCAGCTCGACGACGGCCATGGCCTCGGATCCGCAGCGTGGACACCCAGACTGTGCCGGGAAGGTGTGGGTACCGCAGTCGGCGCAGCGGGCACCGAGGAGGCGCGGCGCGTCGGCCGGCCACGTGAACACGCCGTCGGCGATGGGCACTCGAGTCATCGCCTCGCTCAGTCCCACGGCGAACGCGCGACCGCGTACGCGACCTTCTCGAGGTCGGGACCGCCGGCGGTGGAGCCCGTCGGCACGCGGTGGCCCATCAAACTCGCGAATCGCGGCGGGTGGCGATCGAGCATCTCGGCGGGCACGGTGGTGCGGTAGTCCTCGAGCGGCGTCATGAAGGATCGCGTGAACGCATAGGCCATCCCAGCACGCAGCCCCGGTGCGGTGCGCGGGAACGAGCCGTGCCACAGCGCGCCGTGGTGGACCACGAGAGAGCCACGGGGCGCCTCGACGGGAACGGCCGACTTCGTGCCCTCGGGACCGCTGGGGTGGCGGGCCAGCCGGTGGCTGCCGGGCACGTAGGCGAGCGCGCCGGCGTCCTTCGTGTAGTCGGTGAGCAGCAGCGTCGCGCCGCAGATCAACGCGTACGGCGGGAACGGTTGCGCGACCATCTGCTGGTCGCTGTGCAGGCCGAGCTGCAGGATCTGCTCGCTCGGGTCGGCCGGGCCCTTCATGAACACCGCGGTCGCCGACAGGATGCAGCTCTCACCGAGCAGGTAGGTGACGAGCGCGAGCACCGCGGGCTCGAGCAACCACTGCTGGAACATCTCGTCTTCGAACAGGAAGTAGTAGAGCGTGGGGAAGGTCACGTTGCGGTGGGTCTCACCGCTCGCGAGATCGGGGCGCACCCCGTTGCGCCGCTCCATCAGGTCGAGCACGCGGTCGAGCGTTCGGTCGACGAAGCCGGGGTCGAGGCCGAGCCGCTCCGGCGGGACGATCGCCAGGCCGTCGGCCTCGAGCGCAACCACCGCGTCGCCCAACGACAGCCGGTCGATCTCGGCCATCACGCGATCGTGCGACGTGGTGCGCATCTGGGGCTCCCGGGGCAGCGTGAACAGCCGTTTATCATAGGCGGGCCATGGACTTCGCCGACAGCCCGTCCGAGGCCGCGTTCCGGTCTGAGTGCCGCGCCTGGTTGTCCGCTCATGCCGACCGCCGGGGCCCCACTGCGGGCATGGACGTGACCGCCATACTCGACCCCCAGGTCGGCGACGACCTCGACCGCGCCCGCACCTGGCAGGCGCGCGCCGCGGCCGACGGCTGGGCGGCGGTGGCGTGGCCGCGCGAGTACGGCGGGCGCGGCGTGACCCTCGCCGAGGAGATCGTGTTCCAGCAGGAACGCGCGCACTACGACATCCCCGATCACCCGTTCCGCATCGGCATCATGCTGGCCGGGCCCACGTTGATCGCGCACGCCACCGACGCGCAACGGCGGCGCTGGTTGGCACCCATGCTCCGAGGCGACGAGATCTGGTGTCAGCTGTTCAGCGAGCCCGGCGCAGGATCCGACCTCGCGTCGTTGCGCACCGCCGCGGTGCGCGACGGTGACCACTGGGTGGTCGATGGCCAGAAGGTGTGGTCGTCGGGCGCGCACCACTCGCACCGGGGGATGCTGTTGGCGCGGACCGATCCCGACGCGGCACGTAACCGCGGGATCACGTACTTCGCGCTCGACATGCGCACGCCCGGCATCGAGGTGCGGCCGCTGCGGCAGCTCACCGGCGGCGCCCACTTCAACGAGGTGTTCCTCACCGGCGTGCGCATCCCCGACACCGACCGCCTCGGCGACGTCGATGCCGGATGGTCGGTGGCGCAGACCACGCTGCTCAGCGAGCGGGCCGCCATCGCGCAGCTCGTGGGCGAAGGAGAGCTGGCCGGCGCGCTCATCGGGCTCGCGCGCCGCGCCGATGCGCACGGCCACGCGGCGACTTCGGACCCACGTGTCCGCCAAGCGATTGCCGCGGTCGCGGTCGAGGAATCGATCCTGCGCTACATCGGGTTCCGGATCGTCACCGCACTGTCGCGCGGCACCATCCCGGGCCCCGAGGCATCGATCGCCAAGCTGGCCATCGCACGCTTGGCCAGACGCAGCGCCGACGTCGCGATGCACCTCGGCGGGGCCGACGCCATCGCGGGTGCGCCGGACTTGCGCGAGTGGACGATGAGCTTCCTGGTCGCGCCCGCGTTGCGCATCGCGGGGGGCTCCGACGAGATCCAGCGCAACATCATCGGCGAACGCGTCCTCGGTCTCCCTCGCGAACCACCTGCCGATCAGTTGCGCGGCACCTGACTCCACGGCAGATCGCGCGTCGGGTCCGGCTCACGCGGGAGCCCCAACACCCGTTCCCCGAGGATGTTGCGCGAGATCTCGGTGGTACCGCCGCCGATCGTGCTCCCGACCGTCGTGAGGAAGCCCTTCTGCAGGTCGACACGGTCGTCGGCACCCAACGCGGTCTCGCCGATGATCTCCGGGCGGCGCATCTCGTAGTCGGAGATGAGCATGCCGTCGGCGCCGAGCAGGTTGACGATCAAGGCGAAGCACCGCTGCTGGTGCTCGCTCACCATCAGGCGCCCGAGAGAACCCTCCGGCCCGGGCGTACCGCCGTGGCGCAGCTGTTCGGCCCGCAGCATGGTCAGCCGCACGATCTCACTCTCGATGTAGAGGCGGGCCAGCCGGTCGCGCCAGACGGGATCGCGGTCGGCCGGATCGCGCTGGTTCCACACGCGGAGCGCATGGCGCACCACGCCGCCCTCCGCACCGGTGAGCTTGCCGACCCGCCCGAGCATGACGCGCTCGTTCATCAGCGTGGCGATGGCGACGTTCCAACCGTCGCCCACGTTGCCGACGCGCTGGGAGTCGGGGATGCGAACGTCGGTGAAGAAGATCTCGTTGAATTCGGCCTCACCCGTCATCTGCCGAAGTGGTCGTATCTCGACGCCGGCCGTGTCCATGTCGAGGTAGAAGTACGTGAGGCCGCGGTGCTTCGGCACGTCGGCATCGGTGCGCGCGAGCAAGAGGCCGCGCTGCGCGACGTGCGCCATGCTGGTCCAGACCTTCTGCCCGTTGACAACCCACTCGTCGCCGTCGCGCACCGCGGTGGTTGCGAGCGAAGCGACGTCGGAGCCCGCGCCGGGCTCGCTGAACATCTGGCACCAGATCGTCTCGCACGTGAACGTCGGGCGCAGGAGCGCGCGCCGTTGCTCCTCGGTGCCGAACGCGACGAGGGTCGGCCCCGCCATGCCGACGCCCATCATGTTGCGCAGGATGTTCTGCGGCGCGTGCGCGGCGATGAGCCGCTCGTCGATGATCTCCTGGAAGCCCGGATCCACGCCGAGCCCACCGCAGCCTTCGGGGAAGTGCACCCACGCCAGACCCATGTCGAATTGCGCGCCCCAGAACTCCTCCGGTGACGACGCCAGGTGCGCGTCGAGCAGCTCGTCGGTGAGCGCTTCGATCTGCTCGGCCCGGTCGGGGCCCGAGCCCGGGGGTTCCGACGTGTTCGCAGCCGGCATGGCGCGGACGTTAACGTGCGCTCACGCCGTGGGCAACCAACCCGAGGGGAAGGCCACCCGAGGGAAAGCGAGGGGTCACGCCGTGGACACCGATCTCGCCTTCAGTCCCGCCCTCGAGCAGGCCGCGCTCGTCCGGCGGGGCGACGTGACGTCGGCCGAGCTGGTGGCGGGCTACCTCGAACGCATCGAGGCCCTCGACGACACGCTGGCGTCGTACCTCACCGTCGCGGCCGACCACGCGACCGACGCGGCACGCGCCGCCGACGCCCGCGTCGCGCGCGGCGAGGTCGACGGCGCCCCGTTCCTCGGTGTGCCGGTGTCGATCAAGGACCTCGCCGACACCGCGGGCATCCGCTCGACGCACGGCACCGCGACCTGGGCCGATCGGGTGCCCGACACCGACGACGAAGTGGTGGCGCGGCTGAGGCGCGCCGGCTTCGTGATCCTCGGGAAGACCAACACACCGGAATTCGGGTCGCGCTCGACGACCGAGAGCCCGGCGTACCCGACCGCACGCAACCCGTGGGACACGGACCGGACTCCGGGCGGATCGTCGGGTGGCGCGGGTGCGGCGCTGGCCGCGGGGTTGTGCGCGATCGCTCACGGATCCGACGGCGGCGGTTCCATCAGGATCCCGGCAGCATGGTGCGGTCTGGTCGGCCTGAAGCCGTCGCGCGGCCGCGTGTCGTGGGCGCCCGCGCCGCAGAGCGTGAACGCGACCAACGGACCGCTGGCCCGCACCGTCGCCGACGCCGCCGCGTTCCTCGACGCCATCGCCGGCTACGCATCCGGCGACTTCTGGTGGGCGCCGCCACCGGAGCGTCCGTTCCTCGACGAGGTCGGACGCGAGCCGGGCCGGCTCCGGATCGCGTTCACCGCGCGCCACCCCCAACCCGACGCGGCGGTCGCCGACGCGTGGCGCGACGCGGTGCTCGCGACCGCACACCGGCTCGAAGCACTCGGCCACGATGTCGTCGAAGCCGAGCCACCGCCCTTCGACGCCGCGGCCACCGCAATCATCCCGGCGTCGGCGCGCGCCGCCGATCCCGACCTCCCGCCGCTCGACACCCTCGACTTCCCCAACCGCACCCTGGTGCAGCTCGCCACCCTGATGACGGCCAAGGACCTGGCCGCCGCGGAAGCACAGCTGCAGCTCGCCACGCGCCGCTACGTGGCGTTCTTCGGCGACTACGACGTGTTGCTCACGCCGACGCTGGCGTCGGGACCACCGCGCATCGGCGAGAGCATCATGGGCGACGAAGACTGGGACGGGATGCTCGAGCTGTTGCGCATCGTCGCCTTCACCCCCACCGCGAACATGACCGGGCAACCGGCCATCGCGCTGCCGACGGGGCTCGACGTTTCCGGCCTCCCGGTGTCGATCCAGCTCGTCGGCCGCCCCGCCGACGAGGCCACCATCCTC
>Ga0075021_10001279_pt1 | contig 12812 bp, 11 predicted proteins | sample ColStrG_CSR_2012_FD_72749 | JGI IMG/M metagenome (GOLD analysis project Ga0075021, IMG submission 72749) | Freshwater sediment microbial communities in response to fracking from Pennsylvania, USA - Cold Stream Run_MetaG_CSR_2012 | ecosystem: Environmental > Aquatic > Freshwater > Creek >...
TTCGCCATAGCTGCGATGTAAGCGCGCTCGCTATCACCGGCGCCATTGCTCAGGTCCACTGCTTTCTGGATCGCCTCATGCGCCTGCTTGAAGCGGTCTTCGCTCGCCGGATCGTTATAGTTCGGGCCCACCGCCTCCGCGATCCCCCAATCCGCCATCGCCAGCTTCGGATCAAGTTCCGCCGCCTTCTGAAACGACCGCGCAGCTTCGTCATGGTTAAACGCATAGATCAACCGCAGTCCCTGATCGAAGAACTGCTGTGCTTCTGCATTCTTTGTGGAAACCGGATGATGCAGGTCGCCGAGTCCCGTCATCAGCGTGACGGGCTTGGGCGCTTCCATCTTGTTATCCTGCGCGAGCAAGGAAATCGTAAGACATAACCCCACACAAACCGAAGTCAGCAGTCTCATACAGGTCCTCCTCTGAAATGAACTACGACAAGACCCGCTTGCGCAAGGAAAGAAAAAAAACAAGACTTTGGCGAAAGCTTAGTGCAGACCGGTCGCGCACGCAACTGCCCGTGAAGTTCGAGGCTGCTAAACTCAAATCGGAAAGCCGCATGCGCAAAGCCACAATCCTCTTCAATCCCAACTCTGGCCGCCGGCGACTCGACGCAGAGCTGGCAAAGGCGATTGGAATCATCCAATCCGCCGGAGTCCGGACTGAACTCACCGTGTGCCGCTCCAGCCAGGAGGCAACCGACAACACCCGATGCGCGGTGGCGGCGGGCAGCGACACCGTGTTTGCCTGCGGGGGCGACGGCACCATCCACGACGTGATCCAGGGGCTCGCCGGCACCAACATAGCCTTGGCGATCCTGCCGCTCGGCACCGCCAACGCACTGGCGCACGACTTGGCGATTCCGTCTCACCCTGACGCCGCCGCGCGCGCCGCCATCGACGGCAATATCCGGCGTATCCCGCTCGGCCGCATCGAGTATCAGGATTTTTCCGGCAACCCGGCCGCGCGCTATTTCACCGTCGCCGCCGGCATCGGCGTCGACGCCCACCTCTTCTACAAGCTCAACGGTGATCTGAAGAAACAGACCGGCATGGCCGCCTACTACTTCAAAGCCTGGCAGTTGTGGGCCACTTATCGCATGAGAAGATTTGAAGTGGAGTATGCCAATGGCACCGGCGCGAAACAATCCGCATCGTTGACCGAACTCCTCGCCGTCCGCATCCGTTTTTTCGGCAACATACTGCGCGAACTCGTCCCCGGAGCTTCCCTCGATTGCCCCGATCTGCGCGCCGTCATGTGCCGCACCGCCAGCCGCACCGCCTACTTGCGCTACGTTACGGGTGCCCTCCTGGGCCAACAGTGGAACATCGAAGGCATCGACCTGGTGAGTTGCTCCGAAATCGTTTGCCGTTTGCCTGCACCAGTCGCAAGTAAAGACGGAGCCGCTAGTCCTGGTTTCAACAAAAATGGGCCTCGGGAAGGGCATGGCTTCAGCCGTGCCGCTCAGACCCCCAAAGATGCGGGCTTTAGCCCCAGCGGTTCGCTTCCCTCGGCCTCGGACACGGTCCTTGAAACCACGTCGAGCGATGAGGCTCGCCGCAATGACCGCGTCTACGTAGAAGCTGACGGAGAACTCCTTGGCCGCCTTCCCGCCCGCATAACCATGCTCCCCGACGCCTTGTCGCTGGTCGTGCCCGCTACAACAAACTGAAAATTGGTCGCACTAACCAGAACCTGTTTATCCCCATGAGGATTACTTCTGGCTGCTCGTCATCTGCCCGGAATCGGACGTCAATGCGTCAATAAGGTTTTGAAGCTTCCGGAAAGAAAATTCTGGCTCGTTCACTGAGCCAGTTGGTTCGATGGTGCTGGGGTCTTTCCCATGAGATATTGATCGAACCAGGCGATCGTGCGCCGGATGGAGTCAATCTGGTTCTCGCGTTTCACGAACCCGTGACCTTCATTGGTGTAATAGTGGACATCTACGACTCGGCCCTCTTTCTTGAGGATATCGACAACCTGTTGCGCCTCCTCCTTCGGAACGCGCGGATCATTGTCGCCCTGCAGCACCAGTAAAGGCGCCTTCTCGCTGCGAATGTATGTGATCGGCGAGTCCTCCTCATAGACTTTGCGGCTCTGTTCGGGATTGCCCAAAAGCGCCTTCAGGTACTCGTTCAACGAGGGGTCGGAGCTCTTCAGCATGGTGGACCAGTTGATGATGCCGTACTCGTCTACGGCTGCTGCCCAGATATCGGGCGTCTTACCGATGGCCATCAGCGTCATGAAGCCGCCATAAGAACCGCCGTAGATGCCGATTTTCTTGGGATCGACGTAGCCCGTGGCTTTGAGGAAGTCTACCCCGGCAATCTCGTCTCTTAGGTCGCCGCCGCCCAAGTCCTGAAAGTTAGCCTTTTGGAAGTCCAGGCCATAGCCAGTGGAGCCCCGCGGGTTGGGAGCGATGCAGATGTATCCACGCGAGGTCAGCGCCGCCACATCCGTGTTCCAGTAGTCGACCATCTGACCGGTGGGCCCGCCGTGCGGCAGTACGAGCGCGGGATTGTTGCCGTCGCGGTTCAGATTGAACGGCACCCAGAGCAATGCCGTGATGATTTTTCCGTCGAAGCTTTTGTAGTGGACAATTTGAGACGGAGGAAGTGGCGTTGCGCGCAAGCTGGCAATCGCGGAAAAGGTCAGTTGGTCGGCATGGCGACTCTTGAGATTGTAGACCCAAAGGTCGCCGGGCTGATTGGAGGCCTCGTGGGAAACGATCACGCGGTCGCTCTGCGGCGCGAACTCGTTGGGATTGCCCGAGAAAGAATTCAGGCCGTGAGGCAGGTCCACCTTCTTCGCTTCGTTGGTTGAGCGATCGACGAGATAGGCGTCAATCACTCCGTCTTCGTTGACTGTGTAGGTGTAACGTTTGCCGTCGGGTGAAAAATTGCCGGAGTAGGCTTCCCATTTCAAGTCGGTGACCCAGGTCACTTTCCTCGTGGCGATGTCGAGCAGAGCGATGTTCATGTAGCCGCCCTTGGCATCCGAACTCAGCAACAGCGTCCCGCTGTCGGGCGAAAGCGATGAGGCGAGATAGCGAATCGTGCCCTGGTGGGAGGTGAGATTCTCCATCTTCCCGGTTGCCACATCGATGCGGTAGACGTCCGCGTCGGTATAGGGAGGATTCACGCGACCGGCGTAGATGGTTTTATCGTCGCTGCTCCACGCCACCACGTTCCAGGCATAACCCGGTTGCTGTTCATGGGTCAGGAGCTGCACTTTGCGGGTGCTCCAGTCGAGCAGTGCAATGTCATACTGCGAACCATCCTTAAGTTTATAGGCGAAAGCAATGGTGCGGCCGTCGTGGGACCAGTGCGGATCCTGCTCGCGAATGGCAGGCGTGTTGGTCAGGTTGATGATTTCTCCGCCCTCGCTTGGTACAGCGTAGAGATCCCAGAGTTCATCGCCGGCGCGGTCCTGCTCGTAGACGATCCATTTGCCGTCGGGCGACCAGGCCGGGCTGTACTGCCGATCATCGGACTGCATAAGTTGGATCGGCCATCCGCCGGAGGCGCTCACCTTCCACAGATTGGAGCGACCGGCAATGTCACTGACGAATACGATTTGCTGGCCGTCAGGCGACCAAGCGGGAGCAAATACGCTTCGTGTGTAGTAAAGGTCGTCAATGGGCGCGGGCCGGGCGGCCGAGTTTGATGCCGAGACCACCGACTTCGGATCGGTGAGGGTGCGGTCATCGGGTCCGGTGGAGGCGGCCAAGGCAGTGCACAGGCTGCAGCAAATGACAACCAACAGCGCCAACAATTGACGGACTCGCATATCAACCTCTTTCCAACAAGGTCCTGACCGTGCGCGTTGGGGCACCATCGAGGCCTCGGCGCTTATTCGAGCAATTGATATATCACGGATTTTCCGATCTTGAAAGGCAGTCGGCTGTGGAGCAGTTGTCTAATCGCGTCGCGTGGCCGGGATTGCTCACGAAATGCGACACGGTCAGCTGACGCTTCTGCAATCTAACTTCTGACCTCTTCATTTGACTTCTTCATTCCCTCCCCTTCCAGATAGACTCTCATCATCGCTTGGAACCCATCACCCACTTCCTCTTCGGCGCTGCCATGGGCCGCGCTGGCCTCAACCGCAAAACCGCGCTCGCCAGCGCTACGCTTGCCCTCGCTGCCGAAGCCGCCGACCTCGATGTCGTCAGCCGCTTCTGGGGCTCCTCGTTCGGACTCAATCATCACCGCGGCTTCACTCACTCCTTCCTCGGCCTTCCGCTGATCGCCGCACTGGTTGTCGGATTCCTGTACCTCGTCTGGCGGATGCGCGGTCGTAAAACGAAGGATCCCAACCTTCCACCGCGCTGGGGACTGCTGTTCGCCTACGCCTGCCTCGCCGGCGTCAGCCACATCCTGCTCGATTTCACCAACAACTACGGCGTGCGCCCTTTCTGGCCGTTCTCCGAACGGTGGTATTCCTGGGACATCGTCTTCATCGTCGAGCCCGTGATCCTCGTATTCCTGATACTCGGTCTCATCTTGCCGAGCCTGTTTTCGCTGATCAACGAAGAAATCGGCATCCGCTCCAAAGGCCCACAAGGAAGGCTGGCGGCGTGTATGGCGCTTGTTGGCGTTTTCGCCTGCTGGGGTGTTCGCGACTACGAACACCGCCGCGCCGTGGCCGCACTCGACTCGCGCAATTACCGCGGGGCCGACCCCCTCCGCGCGTCTGCTTATCCCTACCCGATCAATCCGTTTCGCTGGCACGGCGTGGTGGAAACCCCCGCTTTCTTTGCCACCGCAAACGTCGACTCGCTGATTCCCGAAGTCGACCCCGAAGGCCTTATGCAGGTCCTGTACAAGCCCGAGGAAACGCCCGTCACACTCGCTGCCAAGAAGACCTATCTGGGCCAGGTGTATTTCAGCTGGGCACAATATCCCATCACGGAGACCGAACAACTGGACATTGCTGCCGTCCAGAGTGCCCGCGCCGCCTACATCGTCCGGTTCCGCGATCTCCGCTACGCCTACCCCGGAGGCTCCCGCGCCACCCTCAGCGCCCAAGTCTTTCTGGGCCGCGACCTGCGGGTGCTGAGTGAGCAGTTCGGGATAAGAAGAGCGGAGACCAGCAATCCAGAACGAAAATAGGGGGTGCGCAAGGTGTCCTGTTGTAGCGCCGACTCGTCGGCCCTGAGCCAGCCACAGGGCGAAATTGCCAGCCTACGCTTGACCGCCCGCACTCATCCGCGCAACAATTCTAGTTTCCCTTCGAGGTGATCATGCTGGCATACGTATTTGTCCTCTTCGCAATCGCGGTCCGGTTCATGCCCCATCCGCTGGCCTTTACTCCGGTCATGGCCGCCCTGCTCTACTTCGGCGCCCGCGGATCACGCCGCCAAGTATGGGTGCCTCTCGTCCTACTCGCCGCATCTGATGTCGTGCTGACCAGGCTCGTCTACTCCTATCCCTTCTCGTGGGATCATTTCGTCACTTGGGCCTGGTACGCAGCCATGCTGTGGCTCGGCAACAGTCTCCGTGACCATACCTCCGTGCTGCGCGTGGCAGCGTCCGCTCTCGCCGGCTCCGCTTCTTTTTTTGTTGTGAGTAATCTCGCCGTCTGGGCCAGTTGGAGTATGTATCCCAAAACTCTGTCCGGCCTCATGACGTGCTACACCGCAGCCCTGCCGTTCTTTCGCCGTGGTTTTGAAGGCGACGTGCTCTTCACCGCTGCCACGTTCGGACTGCCCATCGCTGCCAGCGCCCTTGCCCGCTGGATGGACCGTACCAGCAACCCAACCGCGGTCTAGACTAGCCGATCGGGTTTTCTTTAGAACGCAGCGCGGGATCCTCATTCCCGGCTGCGTTTTTGTTTACCGGAACGTCCGCTGGCTTCTTCCAGCGCCACCACATCAGCCACGCCGTCGCCAGCAGCGCAGCGGGCGCCAGAATCCATTTCAGGTGATGTTTGAACAAGCCGCCCGCCAATCCCACAATCTGCGGGCCAAACTCCAGCGTGAGCAGCGCCTCGATCAGGAAGCGCAGGAACCGGCCTGCAAAAATCGCCAGCAGAAAATGCGTGAACCGCATCTCGAAGGCGGCCGCTGCCAGCACCACAATCTTGAACGGCGTCGGCGGCGGCAGCATCGCCGGAAACATCAGCGCCCAAAATTCATGCTTCTCGAACGAGGCGTGAATCTTCTCAAACCGCTCCGGCGATAGACGCTTGCGCAGCAGCATCTCGCCACCCGTATATCCGATCACGTAGAGAACCACGCTCCCCAGCGCCGAGCCAGACGCGGCGAGCAGGACGTAAAGCCAGAAGTGCGAGCGATCGTGGTACACGTAACCAACAAAAATTGCGTCCAGCGGCATGCCCAGAAACGAGCCATCCACCGCCGCAAATGCCAGCATTCCCCAAGGCCCAAGCGGAGCCAGAACGGCTTTAATCCACTCGCTATAGGAGTGCAGGAGATGTTTGAGTTTGTTCAAGTGAGAAGATTCAGTTTACGCGATCTGCTGGTGTGGGCGCGGACACTCCTGTCCGAGCAGCCGCGAGTACGCTGCAACCATCAGTTCTCATGTCCCGTCTTCCCCTCCAGCAGATCCAGCGCGTGCGGCAGCAGATCGACCACCGCTTCGAGCGACTCCACCGCGCCCGCGGGACTTCCCGGAAGATTCAGAATCAGGCTGGTTCCTCGAATGCCGCACACAGCGCGGCTGAGCGCCGCGAAGCGAGTCTTGCGAATTCCCTGCGCGCGCATCTGCTCCGCGATCCCGTCGACGATGCGATCGCAAACCGCGCACGTCGCTTCCGGCGTCACGTCGCGCGGAGCGATTCCGGTTCCACCCGTGGTCACCACTAACCGCGCCGAGCGGCACAACTCGATCAACTTTTCCTGGATGGCCGTTTTTTCGTCGGGAACAACGCTGCGCACCAACACCTGAAAATTGCGGCGTCGCAGAGCTTCGACGACCGCGGGCCCACTGAGATCGACTTTCTCGCCGCGCGAGCACGTGTCACTGACCGTCAGCACCGCGGCACGAGTCTGATCAGGTGTCGAGGAGGACATCTTCTCCCTCGGCTTCTCCCTCGGCCGCGTCTCGCTGCGATTCGTCCAGCAAACGTAGCCCTTCCATCAGCAAACCCTGCGTGTTGAGTGTGGTCGTTTCCTGCGTGGTTTTTCCCTCGAAGTTAATCTGGAAGTTGCCGTCGGTCCAGCGCAACACTTTGAAGACCGCCTCATCTCCGGTGATGGAACCGTAGGCGGCGTGCTTGACTTGCCCGTTGGCGAAATACATCTCGCACTTGTCGCTGGCGTTGGTCATAGTGAGCTGGCAACTCTTGCGTCCCATTTCGAGCGACTGCACCAGGTCAATCACATTCATCTGGGACAGACTGCCACGCAGTACGCCATCCGATGCGGTCTTGCTCAGTTTTTCCAGCGCGATGCGATCTACCACGCGCTTGATTTTCTGCGTCGCGTCCTTGAGGAAAAACGGTTTCTCCAGATACTCCTCGACTGGATCCTGCAGCGACAACCGGTCGGCCAGATCGGCTTTGCTCGCCATCAGGATGACCGCAATCCCAGCGGTCGCCGGACGGCTCTTTAGTTTGTCGAGCAGTTGCCGCCCATCCATTCCGGGCATGCGGAAGTCGCAGATCATAAGATCAGGCGGCTCATCCACCGCCTTCAGTAAAGCATCGGCTGCGTCGTTGGCCGTTGACACTTGGGCAAGCGTGGACAGCGATTGCCGGAGCATCCCGAGCACCATCGGGTTGTCGTCCACCAGCAGGATTTTGACGTTCGTGCTCATTCGTTATGGCCGCGATTTAGGCCTGGCATTTCTGCGGTAGTCCCCGCTCTTGCCGCCGGATTTCCGTTCCAGCACAACTTCCCGAATCTCGATGCCTTTGTCGAGCGCTTTGCACATGTCGTAGACAGTGAGTGCCGCGACACTCACGGCCAGCAGCGCTTCCATTTCCACGCCAGTTTCGGCGGTGGTTTTTACTTTTGAGGCAATGGCCACGCCATTCTCGCACACGCGTAGGGTCACAGCAATGTACGAAAGGGGCAGCGGATGACACATCGGAATGAGATCCGAAGTGCGTTTGGCGGCCATGATCCCTGCGGTGCGCGCGACTTCGAGTGGGTCGCCTTTAGGATTCTCCGGCAGCGCGCGCAGCACTTGCGGCTTCATCAAAACGAACGCACTCGCCTCCGCTTCCCGCACCGTACGCGTTTTGGACGACACGTCGACCATGCGTGCTTGCCCGTGCCCGTCGTAATGAGAGAGCTTTTTCGGCATCGAAAACAGGGTAACGCATCCGCTCGTGATGACGCGGCATTATGGCATCAACAACGAAACCCACTCGCCCGCAGCGATCTGCTCGCGGTCGGGCGGTACTACCAAGAAACAATTGGCTCGCGCCAGAGCGGCGATGTCTCCAGAGCCTTGCCAAGCGGCCAGTTCGACTTCGGCATTCTCAAACTCTCCGGACAGAACTGCAGGCAGAAACCGTTTCAGTCCGGTCTTGGTACGGATCTCGGACTTCAACCGCGCTTTCAGAAAAATCAGAGGCGCGGGCTTTGCGCCGGAGAGTCCTGCGATCATCGGCTGCGCGAAGAGTTTGAAGGTCACCATGGTCGACACTGGATTACCGGGGAGGCCGAAGAAATACTTTCTTTGTGGTGCTTGCGTTTCTCCGGCTGCCCGCTGCGGATTCGCTGCCGGCAAGCGGGCAGGAATGCCCGCGCTACACGAGCCAAACACTATCGGTTTGCCGGGCTGAATTTTCGCTCCGGTGAAATAGAGCTCGGCTTTCAGTTCCGTCAGCACTTGCTCGACTAGGTCGTATTTTCCCATCGAGACGCCGCCGGTCAGCAAGAGCAGATCGTGCTTCAGGCCTTCTTCGATCAGCGATCGCAGCTTTGCGGGATCGTCGGGTGCGATCGGAAGCCTCACGGCTTCGGCGCCTGCTTGCTCGATCTGCGCGGCTAGCGAGTAAGTGTTTGAGTTTCTGATCTGAGCTGGGCCGGGCGTCGCGCTGGTTTCCACGACTTCATCCCCGGTGGAAAGCACGGTAACCCTTGGCTTCCGGAATACTGGAAGTGCGCTAGCACCTACCGACGCTGCTAGTGCGATCGCCGCATGGTCCAGTCGAGTGCCGCGATCGACGAGCGTTTGGCCTTGTCGCGCTTCGGCTCCGCGGGGAACAAAATTCTCGCCGGTCTTCACGCTGCGTTGAATCTCGACGGATTTCCCTGTGCGCTTGGTGTTTTCGACCATCACGACGGCGTCGGCACCGGCTGGCAGGGGTGCACCGGTCATGATCGAGACGGTTTGACCAATCCCGACGTTGCAGGTTCCAGGGTCGGGCCAATAGCCCGCGCGGATTTCGCCGACAAGCTCCAGCCGTATGGGGACCTGCTTCAAGTCTTCGGCACGAACTGCGAAGCCGTCGCGCGTGGCGCGGGGGAACGGAGGAAAGTCGCGGTCGGCTGCGATGGGTTCGGCCAGCACTCGTCCGACCGCCGCGAGAAGCTGGACTTTCTCGGACTCTCCGGGACTAACCTGCGCTGCCTGCTGCTCGACACTGTGCCGCGCTTCTTCGAAGGTCACGATGCCTGGCGACGACATGCAGGAATCATACCCTGCGAGCCTTAGCTGGATGTTTCCATTAACCAGTCAGTACTGGGGGTACCCCCCTCCCTCCAGTCTATTAGAATCATGGGGTTAGGATGTGACTATGGAGTAAAATATAGATTCCAAATGAGTTATTTTCAAAATATAGACAACAAAGGAGTTACAGTCCGCCTTGCCGTTTGCCTCCCAATAGAATCAATAATATAGCCACAAGAACCTGTCGCAAAATCTAGATTTCAAAGAACTTATCGCGAAAAACCCGGCGTAAACTGGAGTCTCCCTCACCCGCTGGGGGCCCTGGGCACGAGAGTGGGTTAAGTCGATCCTGCCACGCCCGGTCCCGCTATAGTACTTCGTCTATGATTATCTTCTAGATTCTGTTTGTCAATGACGTACGTCACGGGCCAATGGCTAAAGCGGCGTCGCTTTTTGGGAGGGGTAGGGGTCCTTCGACTCCGTAGGACGATTCGCTTCGCGCATCGTCCTGCTGCGCTCAGGAGGACACGGCGGACTTTGCGATCTCACCGGGGGAACGCTTATTTCCTAGAAGACGCGGAGGGTGGGTTCAGTTTCTGGCGAGTTCCTGGCCGAGAACGGTGGCATTGCTGGCGAAGCAGAGGCCGGTTTCGAGGTCGGCGAGACCGGAGCGGACGAGCTTGGCGATTTCGCCGTCGAAGTGCTGCATGCCTTCGCTTTCGCTGGCCTTGATCGCGTCGAGCAAGGTGCGTCCGGGACGCTCGCCTTGTTCCACGCAGTCGCGGGTGCGGGAGTTGGATTTCAGGATTTCGACCACGGCAATGCGCGCTCCGCCGTCGGTTCGCGGGATCAATCGTTGGGCAACGATGTAACGGAAGGTCTTGGCGAGACGCTCGCGAACGGATTGCTGTTCGGGCGAGGGGAACGTCGTGACGATACGCTCTATGGTTTTTGAAGCGTCGACGGTGTTCATGCTAGAGAGGACGAGGTGGCCGTTTTCGGCGGCTTCCAAAAGAATTTCGAGAGTCTCACGGTCGCGGACATCGCCCACCATGATGACGCGGGGCGCCTGCCGCAGGGCAGCCCTTAACGCCAGCGAGAAATTGGGCGCGTCACTGTGCAACTCGCGCTGGTGCACAGTGGATTTCTTGTGCTTGTGCAGGAACTCGATGGGATCTTCGACGGTAAGAATGTGATAGCAGTGCTGGCTGTTGATGCGATCGAGAAGAGCCGCCAGGGTTGAGGACTTGCCGGATCCGCTGCCGCCGGTGACGAGAATAATTCCGTTGCGCACCTGGGCGGCGTCTTCGAGTTGCGCGGGAAGACGCAGGGAGGCGAAGGTTGGAATGACGGTTGGGATCACGCGCATGACAATGGCGCAGCTGCCACGTTGAATGAAGACGTTGACGCGGAAACGCGCCATGCCGGGCAAGCCGTAGGAAACGTCGCAAGAGCCTTGTTCGCGCAGGGTGTTAATAGCTTGTTTGTTGGTGCCGATCAGGTCGGCGGCGATGCGGCGCGTGTCGTCGGCGGAAAGCGTGGTGGTGCCGGAAATCTCGACCGGCGTGAGCTGGCCATGAATTTCGACCTGGGGCGGACGGCCGGGCGAAAAAATCAGATCGCTGACTTTTTCGGAGGCGCGCAACATCCCGGCAAGCAGAACCGGGGTCGGGATGGAACCCGAGCCATTGATGCCTTCGAAGGCAATCGCAATCGGGGAGTTCCCCGGAGCAGCCATGCCACACACTCCCAATGACAAGAATTGGCACCACAAGGGAGACAGCGCAAAGCGCGGGGAGACGCTGAACTCACTGTAGCGCGAATGGATGAGAGCGGGAAGAACAGGTAGGTCATAGACCTCGGTAACTGACCAACGGCGGATTGGTTACACGAGATAGATCCGATAGCGGGGGCGGTGCTGGAGCCCACTCATCGCAAAGTGCGCGATGAGTGGGGCACCGGCTACTTCTTTACCGGCTTCTTCTTGGTGGTGCCGAAGCTGGTTTCGATGCTGGCGCCGATGCTGGCTAACATGTCTTTCGCCGGTTGAGCGAGCGCGCCGGTGGGCTGGAGTTCAAGATATTTCTGGAAGGCCTCGGCGGTGCCTCCGGGCGCGACCATCTTGTCGCCCTTCAGCGTGGCCTTGCCGATCATGTTGACGCCTTTCCAGTAGTAGGCCTCGGCCTTGTTGGGATCGGCGGCAATGACTTTGTCGAAGGCATCGATGGCAGCGTCGACTTTGCCGGCGTTGGTGAGCACGGCGCCGGTGTTGAACAGGTATTGTCCGGCTTTGGCAGGGTCGAGTTGAGCTGCCTTGGCGTAGTTGGCTACGGCGTCGTCAATTTTGTTGGTCTTGGCATCGGCCTCGGCCAGATTGTTGTAGTACGCGGCCAGTGTGGCGTTGTTGTTGGGATCTTTTGCAGCTTGCTCGGACGCAGTGCGGAGTTCGATGGCCTTCTGGTAGTTGGTGGCGGCGGCTTCCAAGCGCTTCTGCTTTTCGGCGGGATCGGTTTGCTTGGGAGCGGACGAACGATAAGCGTCGCCGAGCTTGAACCAGATCAGATCGCGGCTGCTGTCAATCTGGTTGGCTTCGCTAAGAGTGGCGATGGCGGTTTCAAAGTCGCCGGCATCGGAGGCGGACTTGGCGGCATTCAGCTTTTCATTGAGCGTCTTGACGGTGTTGGTTTCTTTGGCCGCTTTAGCCTGCTGTTCCTGAACTTGCTTGGCTTGCTCGACGCTCAAGCCCTGGCCCTGAGCGGTGGCGGTCTGCTCTTTTTTTAGGTCAAAATCAATCACAATCTCGTCGACGGTAACCGTGACGTTGTTGAAGTGAAAGACTTCCTTGCCGTCTTTGCTGAGCTTGACGTTGTATTTTCCGGGGGCAATTCCGAGGGAGAAATACTCGCCCTTGTTGTTGGTCTTCAGTGTGTACTTGCGGCCGGTTTCGACGCCGTACCATTCGACCTCGGCTGGAGTGATGGGCTTGCCTTCGATGTCCTTGCAGACTCCCTTTACGCTGCCCATGGCTTGCGCAAAGGCGGGCGCGGCCGACACAGCGGAGACGAGAACGAGCAGCAGGGGGATGATGAAATGTTTCTTCATGATTTTTGCCTCCCGGCAGTAACGCTGGATTTTGTCAGACATCAGATTTTCTAAGCTCTATGCACAGCTTCCAAACTGCAGATCCCTCGCTCCCCAACCCCATCGCGCCAAAAGCGGGCGCGT
>Ga0075021_10001280_pt1 | contig 12801 bp, 15 predicted proteins | sample ColStrG_CSR_2012_FD_72749 | JGI IMG/M metagenome (GOLD analysis project Ga0075021, IMG submission 72749) | Freshwater sediment microbial communities in response to fracking from Pennsylvania, USA - Cold Stream Run_MetaG_CSR_2012 | ecosystem: Environmental > Aquatic > Freshwater > Creek >...
AGGTGGTGTTTGCACACTGACGTCGAAATCAGCAGGTCGATATCGGACGGCGCCACCCCGGCCAATTCGAGTGCATGTACTCCGGCCTTCGCCGCTGCCTCGTCGAATGTGACCTCCTCGGGCCACCAGCGACGTTCGACGATACCGGCCACCGAGGCGAGAAGCCCGGGCCGGATGCCGCACCGCTCGTAGGTTTCGGCCAGTTGTTCGTCGATCCAGGCTGACGTGACGACCTCAGGGGCCTCCGCGTGTCCCACGCTCCAGATGGTCGGTCGCGTGTACTCGATACGGGGGCTCACCTACACAGGTTACGACGTATGGCACATGTCGGCGCACCGTGGCCCTCGAGGCGGCGCCGCTCCGATCGGCCAGGGAACGTTCCAAGAGCAAGAATCGACCACACGAGGACGCACATCCGCTGTTGCGACCCCCGATCGCCAGCCGATCTTCGGCGGGCTGCTAGCGCAGGAGGCGAGACAGTCTGCGGTCCGCCAGTGCACGGCCGTTCGTCTGACATTGCTTGCAGTAGACGATCTCGTAGGACTCGTAGGACACTCGCAGCAGTGGGTGACCACAGCGCGGACATGGCTTACCGGCTCGGTTGTGCACAGTGAACCGCAGTCCGAGCTTGGACTCGGACAGTCCACCGGTGCGTCGCCGCTCGAGTGCCAGGGCCTCGTCCATCACGTTGCGCACTGCGCTGACCAGGGCGACCCGTTGGTCTGGCGACATCCGCCGCAGCGAAGTGAACGGTGAAAGTCCGGCGACATGGAGAACGTCATCGGCATACCCCCGCCCGATACCGGCAACGGTGCGCTGGTCCCGCAGGAGCGTGTGAATGCGACGGTTCGAATCACCGGTCATCAGCGCGTGGGCAAATGCCTCATCGTGTGGTTCCGGTCCGAGCGTGGCCAGTGGCCCGTCATCACCTGCAGCTAGCAGCCACCAACCGGCCTTGCGTTGGCTCCCGAATTCGCGCACCAGGATCGCCGAGCCGTTGTCGAATCGAATCCGTACCACGCTGCCTTTCGGCCGGGTGGACTTGGCGGTCGTCTCGATGTCGAGTCGTCCGGCCTGCGACAGGTGGACGAGCAATCGGATGCCACGTTCGAGCGTGAACACCAGGAATTTGCCCCGCCGTCCCACTTCGGTGATCCGGAGTCCGACGAGTTCGCCGGGCGTTGGTGAGACAGTCTTGAGAGCGGAGAATCCGAGGGGGTCGATGGCGGCCACGAGACGATCAACGAAGGCAACCTGGAGACGTTCGGCCAACGCCTGCATTTCGGGTAGTTCGGGCATGTTCGACTCTGCGCGTGGGATCGGAAGGGACCACCGCAGTATGCCGTCGGTGTGGGGAGATCACCCGGATAGCACGCTGACCGGCATTGGACGCGACCGATCGGGCGACCCGAAGGCCGCCCGATCGGTGGTCGTACTGTGAGTAGGCAGAGGCTCTCGTGTGGCTAGGCGGAAGCCACGATGTGGGCTGTTCCCAGCGGCATGCCGGCGGCGAAGGCGGTGACGCCGAACGCCTGGTTGAGGGCTGTAGCCGCAGTGGGGGTCAGGTTGGCGATCGTGCCATCGAGGTGGACTTGTCCACCGCTGGAGGAGATCTGGACCGGGCGACCGTCGAGTTGGAGCAGCGGAACGTTGGCCGCAGGTACCGTGCCGTTGACATCACCGTAGAGGATCGAGTTGCCCGGATCGATGGTGAAGTTGGACAGATTCACCGTTACGCTGCCCTTCGTCAAGGTGAGACCACTGCCTTGATGCAGTACGGCTCCATCGACGTAGCCCGGTGCGTAGTGCTTGTTCGCGTGGATCACCGCAAATCCTCCGGTGATGGGAAACGTTACGGTGCTGCCGCTCACCGTGGCGGTGCCACTGACCCCGGGAGCAACTCCCAAGCTCGTCAGCGCGGCCGCCGTGGCCGGGTTGAGGTCCAGCGACGTGGCGGCACCTGTCAGCCGGGGGATGGCTGAAACCTTGCCGGTGTAGGTGTTGGCCATTCCCTTGGCGACCAGGTGCACCGTACCGAGTGGGGTACCACCCTTGATGGCCTGGGTGCCGAAGGCGGAGTCCAGAGCGGAGGCAGCCCCGTCAGTCAGGTTGGCAATCGTTCCGTCGAGTACCACGTTGCCCGAACCGTCCTTGCTGAGGGCAACCTTGCGACCGTCGAGCTGGAGCAGCGGAGTCTTGTTGGGAACCCCGTTCACGCTGCCGTAGAGATTGGAGGCACCAGGGTCGACCACGAAGTCCGAAAGTGTCACTTTGGTGCTACCGGCGGTGAGCGTCAGGCCGGAGCCGTAGTGCTGGATCGATCCCTCGATGTACCCGGGAAAGTGGTGGTGGTTGCTGTGGATCTCCACGTAACCCGACGTGATCGGGAACGTGACCGCTGACCCGCTGACGGTGGCCGAACCTTCCGGGGCCACGGTTACTCCGAGTCCGGTGAGGGCCGCAGCGGTTGCGGCGTTCAACGTGAGGGTGGTGCCGACCCCGGTCAATGCCGGAATGGCCGTGACGGTGTCCGGGCCGGTTCCGGCGGTGGCCAGCGCGGTGGGTCCGGCAAATGCCGCTCCAGAAATGGCCGTGAGGCCGGCTATGCCGATGGCCGCAATTCGTCGATGGGACAGTTTCATGATCGTTTCTCCGTGGTCTCGTAGTGTGTGCATGGTCTTCGCAACTGCGGAGGATCTGGATGATCCATCGGCAAAATTGTTGCGGGAAATCGATCTCACCGGGTACCTCGCATATTGACTATTCCCCTGTCCTGTGCAGAATCCATCTTCGGAACTGAGGTCTCGCGGATCTGGATGGAATGGCGAATCCCGTTGGGTGCTTCGGAGATGATTCGGGAGCCCAGCGTGGCCCTGCGCTCCTGAACGAGAGGATGAGCGAAGGCTCATCGGAGCCGTGCCATCAGTGGGCTGCTACTCGTCGTTCATCGCACCGAGATGCCCTCCCAGGTCGCCAAGGACGCCGGTGACCGTCCGGCCGACAATGTGAGTACCTCGGATGTGGCCTCCCTCCTTGGCGACAACCGGGAAGTTGCTTTTGACCCGCGCCGCCCCGGGAGGTGATCAGTGGGGAAGGTGCTCGTCACTCCCACGACAACGTTCGGCATGCGCACAGCAGAGGTCGATTCCTGCTGTGGTCGGATGCTTTCACGTCGATGGATCAGCGAACCGATCGATCGTGACAGACGAAAAACGAAAACGAACGCCGGACGGATCTGTGTCGACGTCCACCCCAACCCGAGCTGCCGTCGAACCCGGCGAATCAACCGAGGCGATCGCTAGTGGCCGGTGCGCTCTCGGTGCTTGCACCCTGGCCAGCAGCATGGACGGCGCTGCCCTTCTTCCAATTCTTCCTTGGTCCGTCGAATCCGGCGCTCGCGAGTCGCGTCCTGTTTGGCATCCTCGACCCAGCAGATGAACTCGTTCCTGGCCAGAGGCGTGATGTCCAGCCATGCGCTCAGAGCATCGGAATTGGCGATGAGCGTCCTACGCAGGTCTGCCGGAAGCTTGTGGACCACTCCACCGGGCAATCGAGGACTACCCACGGGCTAGAGCCTTCATCGTTGCGAACATAGTCGGGCTGCCGGGACTCGGATCTTTGCGCTCTATCGGATCATCGATGCATCCGGTCGGTGGCGCTCTGGAAGTAGTGGGGTGTCTGCATGGAGGTGCGTCCCGCAGGACGCTCGAGTCCGGTCATGGGAGCGGAGTAGATCTGGATCAGCCGCTCGTGAGGTCGTTGATCAGGTCGCGCACCCGCCGCTCGATCTCGTCCCGGATTGCTCGGACAGCCCGAACGTCTTTGCCGGCAGGGTCCTCGACGGCCCAGTCGAGGTAGCGCTTCCCCACGTAGACCGGACACGTGTCCCCGCAACCCATGGTGATGATCACCTGAGCTTCTTGACCCATCTCATCGGTCAACCTCGTCGGCGACTCATGTGAAATGTCGATCCCCTTTTCCCCCATAGCCTCGACCACGGCCGGATTGAGGTGCTCACCCGGCGCGGATCCAGCTGAATAGACGATCAATTTGTCCTCACCAAGATGCCGGGCGAAACCGGCCGCCATCTGAGATCGCCCAGCGTTGTGCACGCACAGGAACAGGATCTTCGGTTTCGAGTCGGACATCTTGCTCCTCGGAGGCTCAGGTTTCAGGTGGGCTGTTCGGCGGTGACTCGACCCGGGGAGGAACGACCACACCCGGGACCTTTTCCGGCGCGGAACCTGGATAGAGAATCGCAATCACGGCGAAGCCGACGAGTCCACCGACAATTTCGGCGCCGATGAAGGGCGGTACGGAGCTCGCAGCGATTCCGGCAAAGGAGTTGGAGAACATCCGACCGATGGCGATCGCCGGGTTGGCGAAGCTCGTCGAACTGGTGAAGAAATAGGCCGCACCGATATAGGCGCCGACCGCCGCCGGTGTGATCGAATCCCGTCCGGTTCGGGCCAACGCGAAGACAATGAGCACCAATCCGGCTGTTGCGACGATTTCGGAGATCAAGTGGGGTCCCGAGGCCCGATGATGAGCCGAGAGTGAGACCACCTTGAGGGAGAACATGACGTTGGCCAACACTGCGCCGGAAATGCACCCTGCCACCTGGGCGGGAAGATAGGCCGACGCGTGCCGCCAGGAGATACCTCCGAAGGCGGCGTCGACAAACGAGATGACCGGATTGAGGTGCGCACCGGAGACTGCTCCGAACATCAAGATGATGGCCAATAGCCCGGTTGCCGTGGCGGCCGCATTTTCGAAGAGCTGCAATCCGACATCTGTTGGTGACAGCGATTGGGCGGCAATGCCAGAGCCGACAACGGTTGCGGTGAGGAGCAGGCACCCCAGGTATTCCGCCAAGAGTCTGCGCCACAGCCCGATCTTCCCGGAATTGGCTACGGTCCCACTGTCCATCGGATCTTCGAACTAACAGCAGAGTGAAGATTCGGACGGTGCGTTTGCGTCGACCGGCGCCGACGAGGCCGGCAAACAGCACCGCTCGTCACCTCCGATCCCCTCGGCATCGTCAGCGTCGCTGAGGACGGTATAGATCTCCCACTTCGCCTGGTCCGGCCCGTCCACCCACACCTTGTCCTGCACGGCAAAACAGCAGGTGGTCTGCTCCTCGATCGTCGTGGCCAGCCCTTCCTCGGCGAAAGACTTCGATGCCGCCATAACTGCCTCGGTCGTCGAGACTTCGACTCCGAGATGGTTGATCGAACCGGGCTCTCCGGCACCCTCGATCAGTACCAACTTGAGGGGAGGGTCGTCAATGGCGAAATTTGCGTATCCGGGGTGCACCTTGGCCGGCGGAGTCTTGAAGAGAGTCGAGTAGAACGTGATCGCTTTGTCGAGGTCGCTGACGTTGAGGGCAAGCTGCATGCGTGACATGGTGCCATCCTTTAGATTGAGGCTTGTCGATCTGTAGTATTTACTTTACATTGATGATTGTCAATAGGAGGTGGCGATGGCGCGACGAGCGCTCGGGGTAGTCGAAGATGCACTTGTGGAGTGCTGTAGCCCACTCGCACAAGAGGCGCTTTCCGCGGAGGAAGCTCACGCAATGGCCCTGGTCTATGCGGCCCTCGCTGATCCGGTCCGACTCCGGTTGCTGTCCCTCGTGGCATCGGTCGACGAAATCTGCAGCTGCAATTTGGAAGGCCCTCTGGCAAAGAGCCAGCCCACGGTGTCCCATCACACGCGAATCCTCGCAGAAGCGGGATTGATCGTCGGCCAAAAGCGCGGCCGGTGGATGTGGTGGAGTGTCGTACCCGACCGCCTCAAGGCCGCTGCAGCATTCCTGCAGCCGTAGCTGTGTCAACGGAAGTGTGGCTCCGAGCGAGAGGAGAAGGACATGCCGGACATCCGACATCGGGTAGTTGTTTCAGCCTCGCTGGAACGTGTGTACAACGCCATCGCTACGACCGAAGGGATCTCCGAATGGTGGACTCGGGACGGCGTCCGAGGCGAGTCGAGCGAGGGGAACAGGATCCAGTTCTTCTTCGGCCAGCCGGAACCAGCGGCCGTCATGGAGGTCACACGATTGCGTCCTCACGACCATGTGGGATGGAGCTGCGTCGAGGGTGCCGATGAGTGGGTCGGGACCAAGCTGAATTTCGACCTCACGCAAACTGACGAAGAGTCGGTGGTGCTGTTCACGCACGTGGACTGGCGGGAGCCGACGGAGTTCATGGCCCATTGCAGCGCGAGATGGGCCTACTTTCTCTTGAGCCTGAAGCAGTATCTGGAGAAGGGCAGGGGAACTCCTTTTCCCGAGGACCTGAAGTTCTGACAGTCGGGGTGGCATCGGATGACCACGGCGTGTTGATCGCGGGATCGACTGCTCCCATCGACCGGGTCCGAAATTGAGCCCCATCGACATCTTCTGAGGCTTCTGGGTGACGCCGAGTTCTGGCCGGCGAGTGTGCATCTGATTCCAGAATGGGAAGTGTCGTCGGAAGTATCCAGTGACTGCTTGGGTCGACGGTGGTCAGCCGTAGGTGACGGGATAGTTGAATCTGTCGACACCGGGGTAGGTGTGCTTTGCCTCAGCACGGGCGTACGTTCCGACCGCGGCGATGTCTCGTCCGACGTCGTGGCAGGCGTCCCGCGATGCGACACTGCGCTCGCCCAGAAAGCGAACGATGCTCGCCTCCGGCCCGTAGTCGACAAAGACCGGGATGACCACGGCGCCCTTCTCGCAGGCTTCGATCATCAATTCGTTCGTTCCGTCGCCGAAGGCCCGCATCCTGACGATGTCCATCGATGGATCGAACTTGTCCTCTTCGCCACTTGGTGCCATGCAGATGATCTGGCCGTCCCGGAAGTCCATGATTTCGGAAAATACCTGCTTGGTCTGGTTGTTGCAGACGCGGCGGAACAGACTCAGCACCTCCTGCTCGTCTTCGGTCATTGATTCACTTCCGCTGCTCGGAAAAGTCTTGAGCACGCTTCCCACCTTGCGGAGGATTCCGTCGACGACATTCAATTGACCCAGGTTGAAGTAGCCGATGAGCCGGCCGACCACCCCGATGAGGTGGTGCTCCAACCTGTCGAAGCCCTGCTCGGCGGCGACCCGGTGCAGGAAGCCCATTGTGAACCCCTGGTCGGGCAGGTTCAGGTGGTTGCTGACGATCAGGAACTTCTCTCCATGGGAGTTCGGACTGCTCTGGATCCGCTCGAACAGTCGGAGATCTTGCGCCTCCTTGGAGAACACCGCCATCAGGTCTTCCACCTGTCCGGGAAGCATGAGATCGATGAGCCCGAGCGTGTCGGCCATCTCACGATTCGAGTAGGGGTTGGGCGGCAACAGCGTGTGTCCGGGAGTGTGCTTGATCGAGTCTGGTCGGCGGTCACCCTCGAGGTACGTGCGATCGATCACCTGGAAGAACCCACCGCCTTCCGCCTGGCGGGTGGCGATCGAGAGGAACTGCTCGTCGACGATCGGCGAAGCCTCACCCGCCAACTCCAGCATGGCCTTTCCGGCAGCGATGCGATTTCGGAGGTGGTGTACTCGGTCCATCCGGGGCTCCTCGGGACGATCGGCGCTGTGTTGGGGGGCTACCGAGTGTAGACACCCCGGGGTTCGCGGTTGACAAGCTAACAGTGTTAGCTACACTGGCGCACAACGTCAGCCAAGGAGATGGACATGGATGGAATCGCAGGAGCTCCCCACTATCGGGAGCCAGGATGGCTCACCAAACACGTAGTCAACAATGCCGTCGCGGCACTGACCCGGTTGGGGATCAGCGTTTGGGGGAGTCGTGTGCTCGAAGTGAGAGGGCGGACGACCGGAGAGCCTCGGAGGACACCGGTCAATCTGCTGACTCTCGGAGACGCCCACTTCTTGGTTTCGGCTCGAGGTGAAGGACAGTGGGTTCGAAACGTGCGGGCCAACGGGGGCCGTCTCGATCTTCTGATTGGACGGCGCCGGACGAACTATGTAGCGACCGAGGTGGCAGACCAGGAGAAGGTGCCGGTGCTGCGTGCCTACCTCGAACGATGGAAGGCCGAGGTCGGTGTCTTCTTCGACGGGGTGGGACCGAAGTCGACCGACGCAGAAATCGCCGCCATTGCCGCCAAACATCCAGTATTCGAGGTAGTGGCCGGATGACGTCGGTGCCCGAACCGACCGTGCGCTCGGTCCGGGCGGCCCAGATCATCTCCGCGGCCCGGCGCATCCTCGAGGACGAGGGCCGTGGCGCCCTCACCATGCGGCGGTTGGCAACCGAGGTGGGTATGCAGGCGCCGTCCCTCTACAAACACTTCGCCACCAAGCGCGCCGTTGAGGCGGCCCTGATCGAGCAAGGCTTGTTCGACTTCGGGGAAGCGCTGCATGCTGCAGTGTCCTCACCCGGCGTTGGAGGGCCAGTGAGGAGCCTGCTCGGTGCGTACAGGAAGACGGCCCTCGCCAACCGGGCCCTTTACCGGCTCGCCACCTCCGGCCGACTTCCCCGCGAAGATCTTGCCCCGAACGTCGAAGAATGGGCTGGCGAACCGTTCCTTCTCGCCATGAGCGATCCGTGGCGCGCCCAAGCGTTGCTCGCGTTCGCCCATGGAATGGTGGTCCTCGAACTCGATGACCGCTTCCTCGAGGGCAGTGACCTCGACGTCACGTGGAGAGCAGGTTCCGACATGTTTGCCGGATAGCGAGGATTCGATGCAGCGATGGTCTCCGAACGGTTGCACTCTCCCCACAGGCCGTTGACTCTGCGGAAGCACACCCGATTCTTGGACGACGTGGCTGCCCTGCTCGCTGCTTTCTGGGGTAAGCCCGACGACTACTCGGCCCGTTCGGACCTGGTTCACCGTGCGGAAACTGAACGGCGAACCCATCGGACAGTTCGCCCCTAGGCGCCGGTTGATGCGATCCGTTCGTCATATTCGTCGGCGAGTGAGAGCAATGCCTTGGCCCCGTCGCCCACGAAGCACGAACCGTGCATCACGGCCAACGTGGTCGGAGCGAGATCGGCAAGACCTCGGATCGTTGGCCCGGTTTTAGGGGTCAGACATGAGTACCCGAAGGCATCCTCGGCCTGCGAGGCCGGCCCTTGGATGTCGTCGGTCGAGATGGCGGGCGGGTCACCGAGTTGTGTGAACAGGTCGCCGCACAACAGCGTCCCGGTGGACTCCTCGAACAGCAGTCTGGCCTCCCATCCGTGCGGGACATGGGGTGTGTCGATATGGCGGACCCGGTGGTCGCCCAACTCGATGACCTGACCGTCGGCGAGCGGCACTGGCGAACGATCAGCCAAGTCGTTGATCGAGACCATGCAACCGAGGGCCCCGTGAGCCACCTGGGAGTTGGGTGCGGCCGCAAGGAACTCGTTCATCGATCCGCACTCGTCTGCCTCGACGTGGCCGAACGCAATCCAGCGAAGCCGATCGAGCGGGATCACCGTGGCGACGGCTTCGGACACGAGTGGGAACATGGCTCGGTGGCCGGTATGGAATAGCAGCGGCTCGTCGTCATCGATGAGGAACTGGTTGAACGTGAACCCTGTTGGTCCGATGTCGGGGACGAACGTCGATAGGCGAAAGATGCGGTCTGCGATCTCGTCGATACGAGTGTCCATTGAGATTCTCCTTGCGAGACGATCGGGGGTCTTGGTCAGAATGGGACGACGGTAGCCAGTAGGCCACTTGCCGGCGCCCGCCCGGAAAGTGTCCGGCAGAACTCGACGGCGTCGAGGGAGAAATGCTCGGCCCCAGGAGCATCTGATCGGTTCACGTAGGTGTGACCGATCGGGCCGGTGAGTTCGAGCACGAACGGCTGGCCGTGTCGACGCGCCCATTCCGCCACGACGTCCGCCACGATTTGACCGTCGTGGTCGGTACGGAGTTCTACGGGCTGGCCGAGTGCATGGGCTACATCGACGCGATGCATCCAAAGGTCCCGCAGGTAGATGGTATCGACGAGGTACCCGAGCTTCCACGTCTCGAACACCGGGCCGTCGACGGCCAACTTGGCGTGATTGCGAATCACCCCCGGTATGCGACTCCGTCCTCGCACCGTCTTCGTCGAGATCGCAGTCAACCGCTCGACCACCTGTGCGGGGCCGAGATCGGCGCGTTCACTCACCTGCACTTCGGACAGTGCAGATTCGAGTGGACCACCGTGCTTCTTCCGGTAGGCCCTTCCTTTGCGAAGTTGATGGATGTTCTCGCGCACTGATGCGCCGGCCTCACAGGATCCGAGCACATGTTGGTACATGGCTCGAACGTCCCACGCCGGACAGTCGGTCCGGGTCGACCATGCGGCGTCGTCTAGCGATCGGAGCATTCGCGTCGTGCATTCGAGCTCACGTGCCTGCAGGCCCATGGCCTCGTGGTGGGTGAGCGGTTCTAGCGTCATCACGTCGATGATGGTCGTGGTCACGATCGGGTTCCTCCGGTTCGGTTCGGGCGGGCTGCAGACTTCCTCGTTGCGGAGTGCCGCTGGCAGTGGGTGAGGAACATGTCGATCGACTCGCCGATCAGTCCGGTCCAACGATCCCCTCCGGGATCGTTGGAGACCTGCTGATCGACCAGTCCCGTGATCAGCGCGGTCCACAGGTCGAGGTGCCGAGCTTCGGTGACACGATTCAGGGCCAGTAGCTCCTGGGTGTTGGCCAGCGATTGGACGGCCGGCCCATACGCCTCGGGTGATGGCTCGAATCCGGGGAGTGTGCGTTGAAACAGGAGTTGGTATCGGGCCGGATTGTCGGTGCAGAACTCGACGAAGCGGTGCACGTAGCCGGCGAGGAGGGACCGAGGGTCGTCGCCTTCAATCGGTTCGGCCATCCTGTCGGCGAACTCCGTGGCGGCCTGGCCGAACATTGCGTCATAAATGGCGTTCTTGGACTCGAAGTACGCGTAGACGGTCGGCGTGGAGATTCCTGCACGGCGGGCCAAGTCGCGAAGAGATAACCCCGCCAAACCTTCCTGTTCCACTAGCGCCCAGGCCGCACGGACGATCGCATCTCGAGCCGACCGTCGCCGGCCCTCGCGCCAGTCTGTGGGTTGTGAAGCGTTAATCATCAGTTGGTATACTTATACAGTGTAAAAGAAGTGTCAAGATCAGTCTTAGTCACACGAGTTCGTGATCACCTTCGTCCGTGTGTCGCCGTGGCATCAGGTGGCGCAGCCCTGATGTGCGACTGCACACGTTGCCGGGACACTCCCGTCGAATGGAACGTGGGCGTCGCCGGCAGACAGCCGGCGGACGGGTCGACTGGGAGGGCGATCAGTGAGCAACTGACGTTGCGACCCTCGTCTCGGTCACCTCACCTAGCCTGCGCAACGCTCCTGGCGACCATCGGAGTATCCGCCTGTTACCCCGGGTCCGAGTGGCGGGTCGGCGAGCAGTGCGCAGCAAAGACTCTTCCGAGGAGATCACCGCGGCTACGCGAACCGGTCTTGTCGAACACGGCCTTGATGTGGTCATTGACCGTGTGCGCCGAGATCCGCAGGTGTGTGGCGATTTCCTTGGTCGGTGCTCCACGGAGTAGATCTTGGGTGACCTGCCCTTCTCGAGCGGTGAGTCCGTACGCGGCGATGATCAAGGGGGCCAGGTCATGGTGGTCTGACGGCTCGATGATGACGGCTGTTTCGGTCTGGTCGCCCGACAGATACGAACCGTGAAGTGTCAGCCACCGACCCGACCGGGCACGCACCCGGACACTGGGTACCACGCCGCGGTCGAGATCATCGGAACCGAGTCCGTGAAGCTGCTCGACCACGGCGTAGACGGGAATCGGCAGGTTTCCCAATTGGACCGCCTCTCCATCGGCCAATTCAGCCAGCCATTTCTGTGCGGCCGGAGTTGCGGCACCAATGGACCAATCGGGTGCAACCGCGAACACTCCCGGGCCCTCACTGTCGGGGGTTGCCAGGGCCGATTCCGCCACCGCACATCTGCGGAGACCCGCGGCGAGGTGCGGCACAATTTCGGAAAGAAATTGCGCATCGTCGATTGAGAAACCGCCTGCGCCGTCTTGGCGGTGCAGGCACAAGAATCCCCAGCACCACCCATCGGCGCGGACTGCCGCTCGGAGCTCGTCACCGAAGCCGATCGGACGCATGACCTCGCGGTATCGCGGGCTGATCTCACGGTCTCCAGCGGTTGCCTGGTCGAGCCAGTTCACCGGCTCGATGGCCGTAGCAAGATGGCGGACCTTGTTGACATCGTCCACCATGAACTCGTTGCGAAGGAACTGAGGGGTGACGTCGGCCGGCATTCCTTCACGGAACGCGCTCGAGTACAGCAGGGTCGACGGGTCGACGGTGGCGAAGAAGGTCCCATCGACCGATACCACCTTGCTCAGACTCGCCACGGCCTCACGCCTGAGAGTCATGGAATCGACACCTCGATAGCAAAGGTCGACAATCTCCCGACGAACACGCTCTCGACGATCGACAGTTTCCACCCCTTGACGCTACGCCTCCCTTCTCCCAACTGATACCCCCAGTTCTAGGGATTGCCGAACGGACGGCGTCGGTATTGGCTGAGCACGGCAAGCCAACAAGGAGGAATATCATGGCCACCGTCACCAGCTTCCCGCCCAACGAGGCGAACCGTGCGATCCAGCAGGCTGTGCCTGGTGCTCGGGCGACACCCGGCGTGGTGGGAGCGCTTTCCGGTTCGGAACGAGTGGGCCCGGAGGCTGCCGGTGCCCTCGTCCTGCTCCACACGACGTTTGCTTCCGATGATGGAGCGCAACGTGGGTATCACCTGTTCAGCGAGATGAAGACACACCTGCTGGCTTCCCCGGGCTTCCTGCACTGGTTCACCTTCAACGACGGTCC
>Ga0075021_10001281_pt1 | contig 12798 bp, 9 predicted proteins | sample ColStrG_CSR_2012_FD_72749 | JGI IMG/M metagenome (GOLD analysis project Ga0075021, IMG submission 72749) | Freshwater sediment microbial communities in response to fracking from Pennsylvania, USA - Cold Stream Run_MetaG_CSR_2012 | ecosystem: Environmental > Aquatic > Freshwater > Creek >...
TTGATTTCAGGCACCGACGCGTTCGGCAAGTCGATGCGCGACCAGTGCGTTGCGGTCGCACCCAATGCTGGAATCAATATCGCGATCGAGGAAAGCTATGGGCCGCGCGATAGCGACATGACTCCGCAGCTCACCAACATTCGTAATAAAGCAGGCGTGCTGGCCGTGGTAAATCCGGGCTTTGGCCAGGGTCCGGCGATTGTGACCCGCAACTATCGTCAACTCGGAATTGCGCTGCCGCTGTACCAAAGCCACGGTGTTGCTTCCAAGCAGTTCATCGAACTCGCTGGCCCTGCGGCCGAAGGCGTACGGCTACCGGCAGCGGCGCTGCTCATTGCCGACAAGCTTCCGGCCAACGATCCGCAAAAGCCGGTAGTCGTAGATTACTCCCGCACCTACCAACAGAAGACCGGGCAAGCGGTTTCGACCTTCGGCGGTCACGCCTATGATGGTCTAATGATCCTCGTGCAAGCGATGCAGCGTGCGAAGAGTGCCGACAAGGCCAGGGTTCGCGATGAGGTCGAGCGGACCAAAGGCTATATCGGGACCGGCGGCATCGTAAACATGTCGTCGACTGATCACATGGGCCTCGACCTGTCGGCGTTCCATATGCTGGAAATAAAAGGTGGCGACTGGACGTTGGTCCCCGGCACCTGAGATGATGATCGGGCAGGCTCATCAGAGCCTGCTCGCTCTAATTTGCAATTGTTGACCCAAGCCTTGCGGGGCCTCCAACGCGATGGCCGAGTTGCTGCAATTCGTTTTCTCGGGCTTGACTGTCGGGGCCATCTACGCGCTGGTCGCGCTTGGCTTCACGCTAATCTACAAGGCGTCGGATATCATTAATTTCGCCCAGGGCGAGTTTGTTATGCTCGGCGGGATGACGACTGTTTTCGTGACGCTTGCTGGCGTTCCATTGCCCATAGCTGCGCTCATCGCCATCATCGCGACGACCGCCATAGGATTGGCTCTACACCGGCTTGCGATCGAACCGGCGCGTGGGGCAAGTCCGGTGGCGCTGATCATGATAACGATCGGCGCCTCGATCTTTCTGCGCGGCTTTGCCCAGATTATTTTTGACCGGCGTTTTCACAGTTTGCCCCCGCTGTTTGGCAGCGATCCGATCAAGTTCGGCGGCGCGGCCATTTTGCCGCAAAGCCTAGTCGTGTTGGCAAGCGCCGTGGTCATCGTGACTTTGCTCTGGCTATTTATCGATCGGACCTTGCTCGGCAAGGCCGTACTCGCGACTGCGGCAAATCGTCTGGCGGCGCGGCTCATCGGCATCGATACACGGCGGATTGTCGATTTCTCGTTTGCGGTATCGGCGGCGATAGGAGCAGTCGCCGGCGTTCTTATTACACCCATCGCGCTGACGAGTTACGATGTCGGCATACTGCTGGCGTTGAAGGGATTTGCGGCGGCGATGCTTGGCGGAATCGGCAGCGCACTAGGAGCCGTTGTTGGGGGCCTTCTGATTGGATTATTTGAGGCCTTCGCTGCGGGTTATTTATCTTCGAACTATAAGGACGCAGTCGCTTTCCTAATCATCCTGATTGTCTTGGTTTCCATTCCCCAGGGCTTGTTTGGTCGAGCTAAAATCGAGCGGGTATAAGCTTGCGCACACTGCTGGAAATTCGGTTGCTGCCGGCGCTCGCGGTCGCGGCAATCGTAATTGTCTTGCCGTACTTTTTTCCGTCGGCCTACTACTTTCGCATCGGTGCACTCGTTTACATTTTCGCGCTGGCGGTCGTGGGCCTCAACTTGCTCATGGGGTTTGCTGGGCAGGTAAGCCTAGGCCACGCCGGATTTCTCGGTATTGGCGCGTATTCGGTCGTCATCGGCCCTGTTTATTTTGGCCTGCCTTCGTGGCTTTGCGTGTTTGTCGGCGCGACGGTTTCAGGCGCGGTCGCGTTCCTGGTGGGTCGACCCATTCTCCGGCTCAAAGGGCACTATCTTGCGGTCGCGACATTGGGATTTGGGCTGCTCGTCGCGATCGTGCTGACGAACGAGGCGGGCTGGACCGGCGGTCCAGATGGCATGAGCGTTCCCAGGCTGGCACTTTTCAATTGGCAGGTGCGGGGGTCGGATGCCTGGTACTGGATCGCGGGCACGACGCTTGTGGGCGGGTTTGTACTCGCACTTAATTTGATGGAAAGCCCTACGGGCCGTGCGCTGCAAGCTATTCATGACAGTGAGATCGCCGCACTCGTGCTTGGCATCGACGTAGCCCGCAAAAAACTCACGATCTTTGTAATTTCGGCCATGTATGCATCTGTCGCTGGATCCTATCTGGCGCTTTTCAACGGCCACGTAACTCCGGATGTGGCGGGATTTCTGCGTTCAATCGAATTAGTCGCCATGGTTGTGCTGGGCGGCATGGGGTCGATCGTCGGTTCTCTGGTGGGTGCTGCCGTGCTGGTCGTGTTGCCGCAAGTGCTCACCATCTTCCACGAATACGAGCAGACGCTGCTCGGACTCATTTTGATGGTTTTCATGATCTTTTTGCGACGGGGCATTGTGCCGTCCCTCGCTGCCACGTTTGCAGGACGGCGCAGATGATAATTCTGCAGACCGATCGGCTGTCCGTTGCTTTCGGTGGCGTGCGGGCCATTGACGGAGTAAATCTCGCGATCGAATCCGGCCAAGTGTATTCGGTCATTGGCCCGAATGGTTCCGGGAAGACCACGCTGTTCAATTTGGTGTCGGGCATCTATACGCCAGATGACGGAAGCATTCGGCTCGCCGGTGAAATGGTCACCGGTCTTACGCCCGACCAACTTGCGCGGCGAGGTCTGTCGCGGACTTTTCAGAATTTGCAGATATTCTCCCGAATGTCAGTGCTGGAAAATGTAATGGTCGGCCGCCACCGTCATGAGCGGACGGGGATTTTTGCTGATTTGCTGCATTGGCCCTCGGTCGCGCGCCAGAATGAAGCGACCAGCAAGGCAGCGCTTGCGGCGCTTGCCCGCGTGGGCCTCGCCGATTCAGCAGGTCGTCCGGCAGGTTCGCTCGCCTATGGCGCGCTCAAGCGCCTCGAAATTGCGAGAGCGGTGGCCAGTGACCCAACATTACTTCTGCTCGATGAACCAGCGGCCGGTTGCAATCCTGTTGAAACGGAGGAAATCGATGGCTTGATCCGTTCCATCGTAAGAGATGGAATCACGGTCGTGTTGGTTGAGCATGATATGCGTTTGGTGATGAATATTTCTGACCGCGTGCATGTGCTGGCAAACGGCCGAACGCTCGCCGAGGGTACTCCCGAACAAGTGCGTTCAGATGCTGCAGTGGTCGAAGCCTATCTGGGCGTTCACGGCTCACAGGAGGCTGTTTGTGCTTTCGATTGAGGATGTCAAGAGTGCCTACGGCCGTATCGAAGTCCTGCACGGCGTTACGCTCCATGTCGATGCCGGTGAGATCGTTACGTTGATAGGAGCCAACGGGGCCGGCAAAACTACGTTACTGCGCGCCATTTCTGGCGTTCAGCCGATTACTGGCGGTGTTATTCGGTTCGAAAGCGAGCCAATCGAGCAACAGCCTGCACATGCGCGGGTGACGATCGGTATCTCGCAGGTACCGGAAGGTCGGCAAGTGTTCGAGCCCTTGTCCGTAAAGGACAATCTGCGGCTTGGTGCGTGGCAGCGCCGTGATGCCGATGTGGAACAGGATCTTACGCGGGTCTGCGCGCTGTTTCCGATGCTAGAAGCGATTTGGAACATGCCGGCCGGTGCCCTCTCCGGTGGACAGCAGCAAATGCTGGCGATCGGACGGGCGCTGATGGCAAAGCCTCGATTGCTGTTACTGGACGAGCCGTCAATGGGTCTGGCTCCCAACTTAATTGACCATGTGCTGTCGGTGATCCGCGCGTTAAAAGATGATCGCCTGACTATTCTTTTGGTGGAACAGAATGCGCGCGCTGCACTTTCAATCGCGGACCGCGCCTATGTGATGGAAACGGGGCGGATCACGCTGAGCGGGGCCGCGAAGCACATTCAGGCCGATCGTCGCGTCAGGGACGCCTATTTAGGTATCTAAAAACGCTCGGGCATTGACGTTGGTCAAGTCGACGTACCGCGAACTGAATGTAATTTTACGTCGAAAGCAGTCATATGAAGGGTATGGTGATGAAGGCAAGCCTTCGTCCAGGGATAACGCGAGTCAACCGTATTGAAGTTGATCGCGATCGCACCATCGGATTCATGGGGGAAGAAGGCCGCGTTTACGGCACCCCCTACTTGGTGCGCGATATCGAACTGACCTGCCGCCAGCTGATTCTCGACCATGGCAATGGAGGCGAAGATTCGGTTGGCACCGACATTGCGATAAAGCATCTTGCCCCGACCTTGCTGGGCATGACGGTCGAAATCACGGCCACCGTGACCGCGGTGGAAGGTCGAAAAGTCGGTTTCGAGGTATCAGCACAAGATGACGTTGAGCAGATTTGTAGCGGTACTCACGGCCGTTTCGTGGTCGATGTGAACAAGACGATCGAGCGTTTGAAAACGAAAGCGGCCAAACTTGCTGCCGTCAAATCAGGATAGCCAATATGCCGAGCCAGCCTCCGCACAACGAACGAGTTGTCTCAACCTATTGCTACCAATGTGTTGCTGGTCCCGATTTATTGAAAGTGCGCGTCGAAGACGGCATTGCGACCGAAGTAACTCCCAACTTCGATGCTGCGACCATCCATCCCGCCGGCGGCAAGGCATGCGTGAAGGCGTTTGGGCTGGTGCAGAAGGCTTATAACCCGAATCGGATTCTCTATCCGATGAAGCGGACGAATCCAAACAAGGGTCGTGGCGACGATCCGGGCTTTGTTCGCATCTCCTGGGAAGAGGCGCTATCGCTCGTTGCCGACAAGCTTAATGCAGTACGCGCGGCCGGCCTCACCGATGAAACGGGATATCCACGCGTCGCCGCGAGCTTTGGCGGCGGCGGCACGCCGACCGCCTACATGGGAACGCTCCCCGCGTTCTTGGCGGCGTGGGGCCCGATCGACATGAGTTTTGGCTCAGGGCAGGGCGTGAAGTGCTATCACTCCGAGCATCTCTATGGCGAGCTGTGGCACCGCGGCTTCACAGTGTCGCCCGACACGCCGCTCTGCGAGTACCTCGTTTCCTTCGGCGCCAATGTCGAGGCGTCAGGTGGGGTGTGCGGCGTTAAGCGCCACGCCGATGCCCGTAAGCGCGGCATGAAGCGCGTACAAATCGAACCTCATCTCTCTGTGACCGGCGCATGTTCGGCGGAATGGATTCCGATCAAGCCGAAGACCGACTCGGCGTTTCTGTTCGCGATGATTCATGTGTTTCTGCACGAGTATCCGCGCGATCGGCTCGATCTGCCCTTCCTAAAGCATCGCACGTCTTCGCCCTATCTTGTCGGACCGAATGGCTTATTCATGCGCGATTCTTCCACGCGCAAGCCGCTCGTGATGGACGGCCCTACTGGCCGCGCGGTGCCGTTCGATACCGCCGGCATTGATCCAAAACTGGAAGGCTCATTTGTTGTCGACGGTGTCGAGGCGGGTCCTGACAATGAGATAATTTCTCATCATGCGGTTACGGTCAGCCCGGCATTCGTGCATCTCGTGGCGCATGTGAAGGAGCATGCGCCGGAATGGGCGGAGCCGATTTGCGATGTGCCGGCCGCCACCATCCGCCGTATTGCAAACGAGTTTCTCGACCACGCGCGTGTGGGTGGAACGATCCAGATCGAGGGCGTGACACTGCCATTGCGACCAGTTTCGATTTCACTCGGCAAGACCGTCAATAACGGCTGGGGCGGGTATGAGTGCTGCTGGGCGCGGACGCTGATCGGCTGTCTGGTCGGAGCGCTTGAAGTGCCTGGCAGCACACTTGGCACGACCGTTAGGCTGAATCGGCCGGCGGACAATCGCTGGTCGAGCGTTAAGCCCGGTCCCGACGGCTTCATGCAGTATCCGATGAACCCAACCAGCAAAAGTGAGTGGATCTCGCGTCCACCGGTGCGGAGTGCCCACCGGACGTTGGTACCACTGGTTGCCGACTCGGCCTGGAGCCAGGCGCTTGGACCGACGCACTTGGCCTGGATGATGCAAAGCGAGGACTTCGACAAGCTGCCGGTGGCGTCGCCGCCTGACGTTTGGTTCGTCTATCGGACGAATCCGGCGATTTCGTTCTGGGATACCAAAGCCATTGGAAACGCGATGGCGAAGTTTCCATTCATCGTCTGCTTCGCCTATACGCGCGATGAGACGAACCATATGGCCGACGTGCTGCTGCCGGACTGCACGGACCTTGAGGGACTGCAGCTGTTGCGCATCGGCGGCACGAAATATGTCGAGCAATTCTGGGACTACCAGGGTTTTGCGCTGCGTGCTCCGGCGGTGCCTCCGCAAGGGGAGGCCAAGGATTTTACCTGGATAGCAACCGAGCTCGCCTACCGCACTGGACTGATCGAAGCTTATAATTCTTCCATCAACCGCGGCGCCGCGGGCGTCAGGCTTTCTGGAAAAAACTACGACTTCTCGCTCGCTCCGGAAAAAAAGCACGACGTCGAGACGATCTGGGACGCGAGTTGCCGCGCCGCCAGCGCGGAAATCACTGATGGCGCCGAGTCGCAAGGGTTGACGTGGTTCCATGAGCACGGCTTCCGCGTGAAGCCGTTTCCGCGGTTGCAATGGTACCTCTATCCGAAACTCGTCCAGGAGGGATTGCGCTTCGAGCAGCCTTACCAGGAACAATTGTATCGCGTTGGCAAGGAACTCGGCCGTCGTTTGCACGAGCAGGGTATCAATTGGTGGGACAAGCAGCTCGACGAATACCAGCCGCTGCCGAAGTGGCATGATCTCAATACATTATGGGAAGTTGCGCTCGCAAAACACTTCTCGGTGTGTATTGCCGACTATCCATTTTGGCTGATCACCGCGCGCAGCATGCAGTACTCCTGGGGCGGCAATGTCGGCATCCAGCTGATCAAGGAAGTGGCGGATAATGTCGCCGGTCACGGCAATGTTGTCATGAATCATGCGGCGGCCGAGCGCCTCGGGATCACCGACGGTGAACTCGTGGAGGTACGTTCGCCGCTCAACGACACCAAGGGGCGGGTCATATTGTGCGAGGGCATCCGCCCCGACACGCTTCTGATGATAGGTCAGTTCGATCATTGGGCAACACCTTTTGCCAAAGACTTCCACGCTCCAAGCATGAATGCACTGGTGCCGATGCTGCTTGATCTGACCGACGCTACCGGGTCGAGCGCCGATCTTGTCAAAGTCAAAATCACGCGGTTGGAGACTGCAGCATGACGCGCTGGGCCATGGTGGCGGATCTCGAGCGGTGCGTCGGCTGTCAGACGTGCACGGCCGCCTGCCGGCACGCCAACGCCACCTCGCCGGCGGTGCAATGGCGCAAGGTGCTCGATATCGAAGCCGGCACCTATCCGAACGTCAGCCGCATTTTCGTTCCGGTCGGTTGTCAGCACTGCGCCGATCCGCCCTGCATGCATGTCTGTCCGACGACGGCGACGCGCCAGCGCACGGACGGCATCGTGACGGTCGACTACGATCTGTGCATCGGCTGCGCCTATTGTGAGGTCGCATGCCCCTATCAAGCGCGTTTCCTCGTTCATGAACCGCACTATGGCTATGACGCGGCCATGCCGAACGAGGTAGAACGTGCCGACCCGGCCCGCTTTGGCGTGGCGCAAAAATGCACGTTCTGTTCTGACCGGGTCGATTTTGGCATCGAGAACGGTCTCGCGCCGGGGGTCGATCCACGCGCTACGCCGGCATGCGTGAATTCTTGTATCGCGGATGCGCTGCATTTTGGCGACGTCGATGATCCAAACAGTAACGTCTCGCGGCTGCTGCGCGAGCAGCGCAGCTTCCGCATGCATGCGGAACTCAAAACCGATCCGGGTTTCCACTATGTTTTCGGCAAGGCCAACGGGCAGAACTCGGAGGCCAGTCGTCCTGCGATCGACGCCGCATTGGCCGGTAGTCAGCTGCGCGCGCGCGGCGTCGAGCCGACGCAGCAACAACACTGGGACTGGAAGGCCGCCGGCAATTTCATCTGTGGCGGCATCGGCAGCGGGCTATTCGCGTTCACGGCGGTCGCTAGCCTTCACTATGGCGAACTTGCTCTGCTCGGCTGGGCTGCGCTCGGATTCATCGCGCTCGGCCTGTTTCTGGTGTTGCTGAAGATCGGACGGCCGCTGCGGTCCATCTATGTCTTGCGCCAGCCGCAACGCTCATGGATGGCACGTGAAGCCTGGATAGCGGCTGCTTTCTTCCCGCTAGCGGGACTCGCCCTGTGGTCGCAAGTGCCCGCACTGCTGATCGTCTCCGCTGTTGTCGCTGTGCTGTTCCTTTGCAGTCAGGCAGCGATCCTGAAGGAATCTAAAGGCATTCCGGCCTGGCGTATTGTTTGGATCTTGCCGTTGATGATCGCGACCGGTGTTGCGGAGGGAAGCGGCCTATTTCTAGCGACTATTGCCCAATTGTCGACACTGCTGCCGTTGGCATGGGCCTTCGCCATGGTCACCATCGTTTTGGTTTTACTGCGGGGTTGGATCTGGCGCTCCTATCTTGTGGCGCTTGCAGCTGAGGGCGCGCCGACGCGCACGCTTGCGGTATTGTATGAATACAGGCCGTGGTTCTTTGCGGTTGGCCTCGCTTTGCCCTTGGCATTGATCATCATCGGCTTGGTGGTGATCCCGGCGGCCGCACCGCTATATGTCGCCGCCGGGCTTTGCGTCACGGCCGCCGGTGCGGTGCTGAAATTCATCCTTGTTACACGCGCCGGCTTCAATCAGGGTTTCGCGCTCACCATACACCTGTGCGCGGTTCAGGCATTGCAGGCCCGCCGGTCAAGCCCGGGTGGTCAATTCCGTAAGAGGAAAGACGAAGGAGTTGTCATGGGCACCCAAACGGCAACAAAAACCTCAGAAACCTTCATGTTTAATCCCGACCTTGAAACGATGTCGCGCCAAGGTTTGACCGCGCTGCAAACCGCGCGCCTGAAACAGACGCTCGATCGCGCCTATACCAATGTTCCGCATTATCGCAAAAAGTTTGACGCGGCTGGCGTCAGCCCGGCCGCTTTCAAAAGTCTACCCGACATCGTCCATTTCCCATTTACGCTGAAAAACGACCTGCGCGACAATTATCCATTCGGTATGTTCGCGGTGCCGCACGAGCAGATTCTGCGGATCCACGCTTCTTCAGGAACTACCGGAAAACCTACCGTGGTCGGCTACACCAAAGGTGACCTCTCCACCTGGGCTGATCTAATGGCTCGCTGTTTCGCGTGTGCCGGGACCGTGCCAGGCGATATTGTCCACAACGCCTACGGGTACGGTCTGTTCACGGGAGGACTCGGTGCACACTACGGGGCAGAACGGCTCGGGTGCGTGGTCGTGCCGGTGTCGGGCGGCGGAACCGAACGTCAGGTGACCCTTCTCACTGATTTCAAAGCCAGCGTGCTGTGCGCCACGCCTTCTTACGCGCTCAATATCGCGGAGGTCGCCCAAAAAATGGGTGTGGACCTAAAGCAGTCGTGCCTGCGGATCGGGCTGTTTGGGGCGGAGCCATGGAGCGACGCCATGCGCCGCGACATCGAGTTTCGGCTTGGCCTCAAGGCCGTAGACGTCTACGGCCTGTCTGAAATCATGGGGCCCGGTGTGGCCTGCGAGTGCCATGGCGTTCAGTCAGGATTGCACGGCTGGGAGGATCATTTCCTGTTCGAGATCATCGATCCTGAAACGTTGCAGCCGCTGCCGATGGGGGCGACCGGTGAACTAGTTGTCACCACGTTGACCAAAGAGGCGCAGCCGATGATCCGTTACCGCACGCGCGATATTACACGCCTCAGCAGTGCGCCCTGTGCGTGCGGCCGCACCCATGTTCGTATTCTACGGGTCACCGGACGCAATGACGACATGCTCATCATTCGCGGAGTCAACGTCTATCCGTCGCAGGTGGAGGCGGTCCTGGTCGGTTTTCCGGGGCTTGCTCCGCATTACCAGATCGTTCTGACGCGAGATGGTGCCCTCGACGCAATGACCGTGGAGGTCGAGCTTGCACCGGGTTTCACCGGCGATCGCTTCGGCAAGGCTGACGAGGTCATTCACCATATCAAGTCGTTGATCGGCGTAACCTGTAAGGTCGTGGTCAAGGCGGAAGGCGAGATTCCACGATCGCAGGGTAAAGCGGTGCGGGTAGTGGATCGACGCCACAAGGCCAATTGACCCTCCGCGTTTATCTCGCGGCGGCAGCTGGCGTCATTCTTGAGAAACCGGTGGGTCTAAATCTTCGGCCCAGGACTTGCTCGGCTCTGGGTAGCGGCGCAGCAGTCGGTGCACGAGATTGACGTGCTCCGCCTCCTCTTCAACGAGTTCCGCCGCCATGGCCTTGACCTTCGGATCCTTTGCCGTCTCCACGATGGAGGTGAAATAGGCAAGCGCGCGCTCTTCGCCTTTGAGCGAGAGCTGCAGCGCATGCCAAGGCGTCATGAGGTAGTGAGCGGAACCGAGCTCGGCTTCTTCCGGACTCTCACCTCGTTCAAATTTGGCGATCTGGCGGGCATGGGCGACCACGTCGAAATCGCCGGAGAGTCGACGGATCTCCTCGCCATGGATGCCTTCCGCGCGGGCCAAATCGCGAAACACTTTCACCAATTCTGCATTATTGTGAGTTTCCATTTGGTCAGCCAACAGATTGTAGCGTTCGACCGCATCGGTCTCGATCTGATAGGCGATCGCCAGCAAGTCATTAAGGTTGGCCACTTTCGGGCTGCCTGCTGCTTTACTCATAGCTCGAAATCCTTCTCTAGCTCGGACAAATCAAAGTTGGTTGCACCAACCGCGGGCTGAAATGGCTCGCGATTGCCGCGGTACAGAATTCCGAGGTTGAAGCCATCGTCGGTCATGATTCGGCGTGCCGCCTTGCCCGGGTCAGTGGTGGCGGTGACTGGGGCCGGGTGCACCAGGTCTTTCCATGCCTTCTCGTCGGGGCGAAAGGTCACACAAGGGCTGAGGATTTCGACAAATGAGAATCCAGGATGTTTGATTGCCTCTACCAACACGGCGGCAGTTTCGTTCGGTTCACCGGAGAAACAACGGGCGATGAAGTTTGCTCCTGAAGCAAGCGCGACGACCAATGGATGGAATGGCCGCACGCGGGTCCCGCCCGGCGACAGCGCGGTGTCGAATTCTGGTTCTGTGGTCGGTGATGGCTGGCCCTTGGTCATCCCGTAGATGTGATTGTCCATGACCACATAAGTCATGTCGATGTTACGGCGGCAAGCGTGCAGGAAGTGATTGCCGCCGATCGAGTAGCCGTCGCCGTCACCGCTGGCCACCACGACGGTGAGATCGGGCCGCGTCACCTTCAGCCCGGAGGCCAGCGCTAGCGAACGGCCGTGTACGCCGTGAAAACCATAGCAATTCGTATAGGCGGGAATGCGTGACGAACAACCGATACCGGAAACGACCACGATTTGCTCCGGCGGCAATCCCAATTGCGCAAATGCACGCGTGAACGACATGAGCACGTGATAATCGCCGCAGCCGGGACACCATATCGGTTTGATGTCGGATTTGTATTCAGCGGGCTTGCGGGCGACGCGCGTATCAACGATCGACATTGCTATCTCCATTCCGTGATCGCACGGTAAATTTCACCGGCGCTGATCGGCAGTGGCCCTGGGCGATTCAACACGCGAACCTGCGCCGGCAGGTCATAGTGGGCCCTTAGGTAACGATGGAACTGGCCGCCATGCGTTTGTTCGACAACCAGGATACGTTTGACGCCGTCGAGCGCGGCTTGTAGTCGCTCAGGCTGAGTGGGTAGCAGCAAGCGTGGCGAAATAAGACGAGCATTGATTCCATTGGCAGCCACGCGTCCGATCGCTTCGCGCGCGGAGCTGGTGACGGATCCCCACGTTAAGACGGCGAGATCGCCTGCACCTTCGACCATCGCCCAGTGGTCGCCGAAGTTGAAGTGCTCAAGCTTATCGCGTCGCTTGTCGAGCTGGGCGCGATGGTCGGCGGCGCCACTGGTCGGAATCCCGCGTTCGGAATGAGTGAGGCCGTCCGCCGTATATTGTCCGCCGCGCGTTCCCGGAATTGCCATGGGGGAAATACCATTCGCCGCCAGGGCGTAGCGTTCATAGGCGCCGACAATATCGGTCGCGACGGACCGCGCGCCAATGAACGCCACATCAGCAGGCCGATCGATGGCAGCGCGCGCCTGTCCCATGAATTGATCGGACAGAACGATGGCCGGACATTGCAGTGTTTCCGCGAGATAGGTTGCCCATTGCGTCGTGAACATACAGTCGCCGACCGATTGCGGCGCCAAGACGAGATGCGGCGCATCCCCGTGCAAGCCATAAATAGCGATATTCAGATCGGCCTGCTCGGATTTCGTAGGGATTCCTGTTGACGGGCCACCGCGCATCACATCCACGACGACAATCGGGATTTCAGCGGACGTGGCGAGGCCGAGTGCTTCGATCATTAGGGAAAGGCCGGGCCCAGAGGTTGCCGTTAGCGCCGGCGTTCCACCAAAGGACGAGCCGATGATCATGTTAATAGCAGCGAGCTCGTCTTCGGCTTGCAGCAGTACCCCGCCAACTTTGGCAAGGCTTGGTGCGAGCCATTCAAGGACTTCCGTCGCGGGCGTGATTGGATAGGCGGCGGCAAAGCGAACACCGCCGCGGATGGCGCCGAGAGCGGTCGCCTCGTTTCCCGATAGCAACCACCTGCGGGCGGAACTCGGTCTCGGTGAGGCAAGTTGCGCGCCGAAATCGATCCCAGCGG
>Ga0075021_10001282_pt1 | contig 12791 bp, 12 predicted proteins | sample ColStrG_CSR_2012_FD_72749 | JGI IMG/M metagenome (GOLD analysis project Ga0075021, IMG submission 72749) | Freshwater sediment microbial communities in response to fracking from Pennsylvania, USA - Cold Stream Run_MetaG_CSR_2012 | ecosystem: Environmental > Aquatic > Freshwater > Creek >...
CCCCACCCTCTCCCCTGAGGGGAGAGGGCAGGGTGAGGGGTGGGTGAGGTTGCGGCCTACCCCCCGTCCACCGCCGCGCCGATCTGCGCCGCGTGCTCCTCGGCATGCTCCCCCATCCGCCGGGCCAGGAACTCGATGGACATGACCCCGTACTGCGGGTGGGTCCCCTCGCGCGCCCACTCCTCGTCGGGCACCGCCTCGAGCAGGCGCGCGAGCTGCTCCTGCTCGCCCACGAAGGTGTCCAGCAGGTACTCGACGCTCTCGCCGCGGGCGAGGCCGGCCGGGCGGTAGGCCTCCTCGTCGAAGTCGGCGAAGACGGGCGCGTCCTCGTAAAAGAGCCGGCGCACCCGCAGCCCGTAGACGTGGACGATCACGTCGCGCAGGTGGGTCAGCGTCTCGAGCGCCGACCACTCGCCGGGGCCGGGCGCCACCGCGAGCCGCGCGCGCGGTGCGCCCTCCACCGCGCGGCGCACGAGCCGCGCGGACGAGCGGATTCGCTCGATCACGGCGCGATGCTCGGGCGTCATGCGCGGAAGTCTACACGATGTCGCTCCGTGAGCGGGATTCACCTTCGAAGGTCACGACCTTCGTGACCGCCCGGTCGCACGTAGGGGGATCGTTGAGGGGACCGGCGCCGGCTGGGGGGCCGTCTTCGCCTCTATCGTCGTCGATTGCGATGTCACTCCACCGAACCATAAGTGACCGCGATCCACGGCTCCTGCGGTGAACGAGTCACCAGGAAGGCCCTTACGCGGTTGGAGGACACAGCGGCCAGGCACTGGACCAGATTCACAGGGTCTTTGACCTCTCTCCGTGCAGGTAACGGTGACGGACGACTCGACCCTGGGCGAATGGAGTCCCGGAGGCACCGGGCCACCGGCCAGGGTCAGGTCGAAGATCACGCTGCCGAGCATGCCGAACGTGACGTCGTGCGCCATCGTTAGCGCCTCCTCTCTCATGTTCGCGCGGGCGTCGAGACCGAGACCGTCGCCCATCACTTCCCCTTCGGGCTTACTCAATCACCTGATCCGCCCGCTGCAGGAGCGACGGCGGGATCGTCAGGCCGAGGGCCTTCGCGGTCTTGAGGTTGATGACCAGCTCGAACTTGGTGGGCTGCTCCACGGGGAGGTCGCCGGGCTTGGCGCCCTTCAGAATCTTGTCAACTTGGGTGGCGCCGCGCCGGAAGAGATCAGGGAGGCTTGCCCCATAAGCCATGAGGCCCCCAGCGTCCACCGCTTCCCTGAATGCGAACATTGCTGGCATCCGGTGCTTTGTCGCGAGGTCTACGATGCGCTTGTGCTCGCTATAAAACATCGGGCTCGGCATGACGATGAGGGCACCCGCACGCTTTCCTGTCATCGCAGAGAAGGCCACGTCGAAATCGTTGGGACCGCGCGCTTCCAGATGGTAGAGCTGCAGGCTCAGGCGCTGAGCCGCTGCCTCTGTGTCCTTCGACATCTCTCGCATCGTGCGATCGCCGTACACCCCAGGGTGCCAGAGTGCAGCCACGCGAGAGGCTCCCGGAACGGCCTCCTTGAGGAGTTCGACGCGCTTTGGTACGAGACCCGGGCCAAGGAACGTCGACCCCGTGATATTCCCGCCTGGCTGGGCGAGGCTGACGATAAGCCCATCGCTGACAGGATCCGCCATGCCCGGCGCGACGACCGGGATCGTGACCTTCGCTTGCCTTACCGCACGAACCGCTGGCGTACCACCCAGAGTAAAGATGAGGTTGACCTTGAGACGCACCAGCTCGGCGGCCAGGTCTGGGAGTCGCTCCGGTCTGTCCTGGGCGGAGCGGGACTCGAAGACGATGTTCTGACCTTCGACGTAACCCAGTTCATGCAATCCTTGCCGGAATGCGTCGGACAGTTCGCGCGCCTGAGGATGTTCAGGAGGGAAGGTCAACAGCATCCCGATGCGAGGGATCTTCCCGGCCTGCTGCGCATCGGTGGTGAGCGGCGCGACGAGGAGGCCGCCGGCCATCACGCCAAGGAATGTGCGCCGCGCAATCATTCAATCACCTGATCCGCCTGCCCCACTGATACTAAGACCGCCGTCCTGGCCGGTAGGCGAAGACGAAGCCACACGCCTTGCACTCCCACACCTGAGATGGGGAGGGGGCGTTCTGTGCCGCTGCGCTTCCCCGAATAGCAACGTCGGCGCTCGCACAACCGGGACACTTGGGGCCGTTGTCATTCATAGCGTCTCCCCAGTTTGGATCGGGGCCTGACTACTCGATCACCTGGTCCGCCCGCTGCAGGAGCGACGACGGGATCGTCAGGCCGAGGGCCTGGGCGGTCTTGAGGTTGACCAGGTGTCATGCGAGCGCGATTGTCTCAGCCTCCGCCTTCTCCAGCCAGTACGTCATGTCCATCTCGCGGTACATCCCCGCGGCGATAGTGAGGTGTTCTCGGGCCTGCTCACGTTGCTCGGTGCGCCGGTAGAGCTCGCCGAGGCCGAGGTGGCAGTGGGCGACGAGGGGCCGCATGCCGAGCTCCGCGGCCAGGGCGAGGGCCTCCCGGTAGGCGGCATCGGCCTTCTCGCATTCGGAGGGATCGCGACGAGCAGCGATCTCGCCGGCAAGCCGGAGGGCCCAGGCCTCGTTCCCCCGTTGCTTGGACCGACGAGCCAGCTCAAGGGCATACGCGGCTTCGCGAATCGCCTCATCCATTCGCCCAGCGAGAAGGCATCCCTCGGCCAGCCAGATCAGCCAATCCGCATATCTGATGCGAGGCCGCTCGGAGGCGACCTGCGCAACCGCCTGCGTCAACAGCGGCAGGGCCTCGGCGATGCGCCCAGACACGGCGAAAGCGTACCCCAGGGCCGCGGTGAAACGGAGGGAGCGGAACGGAAGGTCCGAGGCGCGGCAGACGTCCAGGCCACGCTTAAGCGCCGAAATGGCGTGGCGGAGGGTCCCTTGGTAGAGGTGCAACCAGGCGAGCCCCCCGTGAATGATTATCATGCTGAACAGGTGGCCCGATGCCTCAGCGATCCGGAGCCCTTCCGTACCGTGCGTGATCCCCGCGGGAAACTCCCCGAGTTGGGCCAGGGCTTCGGCCAACCAAGCGCGGCTATCCACGGAGTCCAGGCTGGCTCCGCCGGCGCGCTCCCAGATGAGGTCGCCCTCCAGCGCCTCCACGCCGTGGGTGAGATACCCAACCGCCTGCTGATAGTTACCCAGGAAGAGGTGGATCCTGCCCAAGATGCCGTTGGCCGTGGAACGGAGCAGGGCGTCCCCGTGGGCCTCGGCCAAGGCAAGGGCGCGCTCGCCGACCGTGAGGGCTCGCTCGGGGTCGCCGGTCACAGCGAGCAAGTTCGCCATCGAGGCCAACACCCGCCCCAGCCGCGGGCGATCAGCCAGGCGCTCGGCCAGAGGTTCGGCCTCCCGCAGGTGGCCGAGGGCCAGTTCATGTTCGCCATGTTGGAGGAGCGAGCTGCGGAGCTCGACGCGGAGGTCGATAGCCTGCTCGAGCGTCTCCCGGCGCTCAGGGAGATGTTGCAGCGCGGCCAGGGCTTGCTCGAAGCCCGCCACAGCCTCCCGGCTTGCCGAGCGGGCGGCTGCTTTGGCACCTGCTTGGCGGAAGTAGGTCGCCGCCTTGTCCCACATCTCCCCCCGAAACGCGTGGTGGCCGAGTCGTTCGATCTGCTCGGTCAGGCGATCACGGTACAGCGCCTCGATGGCCTCCACGATCCGGGCGTGGAGGGCGCGCCGGCGCACCTGAAGGAGGCTGCCGTAGGCAACTTCATGGGTGAGCGCATGCTTGAAGGTGTACTCGGGATCCGGGAAGAGCCGCGTCTCATACAGAAACTCGGCCGCCTGCAGATGCGTGAGGCCCCGCTGCACCGCCTCCTCTCCCGCTTCCGCCACGGCGTAGAGCAGCACGAGAGGCACGTCTTTGCCAATAACCGAGGCTGTCTGGAGCAGTTCCTTGTCGTCTGCGGAGAGCCGGTCGATCCGGGCGGCCAAGATCACCTGCACGGTCGCCGGGACCTCGATCGTCTGAATCGGGCGGGTCAGACGATAGGCACCCCGCTCCCGGGTGAGCGCACCCGTCTCCACCAGCGTCCGGATGCTCTCCTCGATGAAGAAGGGATTCCCGCGTCTGACCAACAGGCGCTTGAGGGGCTCCAGCGCCGGGTCGTCGCCCAGGAGGGCAGTCAGCAGCTCGCCCGCACTGGCGGGTGGAAGCGCGTCGAGCCGGAGCTGACTGTAGTAGGTTTTGCGCCCCCAGCCGTGCTGGTACTCGGGCCGGTAGTTGACCAGCAGAAGGAGCCGGGTCGTGGGCAGGCTCTCGACCAGACCGTCGAGCAGAGCCTGGGTCTCGGCATCGATCCAGTGCAGGTCTTCGAAGACCACGAGGAGGGGTTGCCCCTGGCTCTCCCGGAGCAGGAGGCGCTTGACGGCGTCGAGGGTGCGCTGCCGGCGCTGGGGGGGATCGAGCGCCTGCCAGGAGACGTCCTCGACAGGCACATCGAGCAGGGCCAGCAGGGCGGGCAGGATCGGCTCGAGGGAGCGATCCAGCGTGAGCAGTTTGCCGGTCACCTTCTCGCGGATCTCGCGGTGGGTCTCGCGATCGTGCACCTTGAAGTAAGCCTTGAGGAGATCGATGACCGGCAGGTAACTGGTCGCCTTGCCGTAGGACACGGAGCCCGCTTCCAGGATGAGCCAGTCCTGGGTGCGGTGGGAGTGGGTGAACTCGTAGACGAGGCGGGACTTCCCTACACCGGGTTCCCCCACGAGGGCGACGAGCTGGCCGTGGCCCTCGTGCGCGAGGGCCAGCGCCCGGCGGATCTGCTCGATCTCGGCGTCGCGGCCAACGAACCGCGTCAGTCCCCGGGCGGCGGCCGCGTGGAGCCGGGTCCGCGAGGCACCTGCTCCAGTGAGCGCATAGATCTCCACGGGGTCCGCCAGGCCCTTGACCGCGACCGACCCCCGAGCCACGACCTGCACGTAGCCTTCGGCGAGTTGCAGGGTCGCGGGAGCGAGCAGGATGGTGCCGGGCGTCGCCATCTGCTCCATGCGGGCGGCCAGATGGGTCGTCTGCCCGACCGCCGTGTAATCCATGTGCAGATCTGAGCCTATGGCGCGGACGACCACCTCGCCGGAGTTGAGCCCCACGCGGATCTGGATGGGTACCCCGTGCGAGCGGAAGACATCCTCCGCGTACTGCGCGACCGACTCCTGCATCCGCAGCGCCGCGTAGCACGCCCGCACCGCATGATCCTCATGGGCAAGTGGCGCCCCGAACAGCGCCATGATCCCGTCGCCCATCACCTGGTTCACCGTGCCCTCGTAGCGGTGCACGGCGTCCATCATGCGTTCGAGGACGGGATCCAGGAGCTTGCGCGCCGCCTCGGGGTCTCGGTCGGCCAGCAGCTCTGTCGAGCCCTTGAGATCGGCGAACAGGACGGTCACCTGCTTGCGTTCGCCTTCCAGGGCGGCCTTCGAGGTGAGGATCTTCTCGGCGAGGTGCCGTGGCGTGTAAGACGCAGGAGCGGCGAAGCGGCCTGGATCGTCGACTAGGGGAGCGCCGCAGGAGCGACAGAACTTCTTACCGGTCCCGACTGGCTGGCCACAGCTCGGGCATACCTGTTCGAGGCGAGCGCCGCAGTCCTCGCAGAACTTGGCGAGAGCGTCGTTCTGAGCGTGGCACCGTGGACACTGCATTCCGGGGCCTCCCAACGAACCAGGCCGGGAACGGTCAGACAGGTGGCGCGAGCTTAGCCGTCAGGGTCTGGGGGGTCAAGGAGGAGTGCCCGAGTGAGCGGCCAAAGGGGCAAGCTGGCTTCTGGGCCGGCCACATTGGAGCGTAAGCCGACGTTTTGAGTGCCGTGACGAGGGTTGCTGCGGCGAGCGGGGCCAGCCGAGTCAGGCAGCCGCGCGGGCCGCCGAGCGGTGGTCGGGGCTACTCGAACCGCGGGCGGTCACGTGACGATCACCTCGCTCGAGCCGCACCCCGAGATCTACCAGGGTGGGCGAGCTTCAGTCCCGATATTCGAGCGAGTCCGGGAGTTCGACCGGCGCCTCCTCTTTGGCTTCGATACCGACGATGGCGAGTTCAAGACTCGTCAGCCTGTCACGAAGTTCGCGGAGCGCCACGGTGATCTGCTCTTCGGTCAGCAACATCGGGGCTGTTTCTACGGTCGCCTGGATTTTGATCCGCCTGAAGGTCGTCATCTATCCCTCCGTGCGTCTTCAATGTCCCTGGGATCTCTTCAGGTCGAGTAGACATCGACCGAAGGCGTCTTGTCTAGCGTCCGAGGATGTCCGCTTCCGCATTCTGAAAGGATCGGAATTGGATCGTCATGTCGTCCACCAGGTCTGTTTCGGCTCGAAATGAAGCACCCGCCCAGGCCTGGGATAGCTTCGGCCACATGCTGGTGGCGTATGTGGCCTACCAGCAGTTGACACCGGCTTCGCCAGCTTCGCGCGGCCCCGCCAATGGTGCGTTGGCTACACGACTCCACTCCGCATTGACATCGCGACGTCCGCACTCCGGCGCGCCCAGCGGAGGCGGACCACGTCGCCGATCACGATCGTGCACGGCGGCGCGAGGTGCGCGGCCCGGCGCGCGATGTCGGCGAGGGTGCCGGTCACGACCTCCTCGCCGGCCGTCGTGCCCCGGCGGATCACCGCGGCGGGCGTCGCGGCCTCGCGGCCGGCGGCGAGCAGGCGCCGCGCGATCTCGGGCAGCGCCGCGGTGCCCATCAGGACGACGATGGTGTCCACCGCGCCGGCAAGTCGCTCCCAGTCCACGCGGCCGCCCGGCTTGTCCGGATCCTCGTGCCCCGTGACCACCGCGAACGAGGACGCGACGCCCCGATGCGTGACCGGGATGCCGGCCGCGGCCGGCACCGCCACCGCCGAGGTCACCCCGGGCACCACGTCGAAGGGCACGCCGGCCGCGAGGCAGGCCCGCGCCTCCTCGCCGCCGCGACCGAACACGAAGGAGTCGCCGCCCTTCAGCCGGACCACCAGTCGGCCGGCCAGGGCGTGGCGCACGAGCAACGCGTCGATGGCCGCCTGCGGCATGCAGTGGTTGCCCGCCGACTTGCCCGCGAAGATCCGGAGCGCGTCCGGCGGGGCCTCGTCGAGGAGCTCCGGGCTCACGAGCTGATCGTAGACGACGACCTCCGCGCGCTGGAGCCAGCGGAGCCCCCGCCGCGTGATCAGCTCGGGGTCGCCGGGGCCCGCCCCCACCAGCACCACGCGCCCGCTAGCCGCCCAGTCCATCCAGCAAACGCTCCCTCGCCGCGTCGAGACGCTCGGCCCTCACGAGCGCGCGGACCTCGCCACCCAGCGCGCGCCGCCATCGCGCCCAGGGCGCCGGGGTGCCTCGATCGCGCAGGGTCCGCCGCGCGTCCGCCGCGACCCGGGCGAGCGCCGCGTAGTCCTCCCGATCCAGGAACGCGCCGAGCTCGTCGCGGACCACGCGGGCCAGCGCGGGGCTGGCGCCGCCGGTGGAGACCGCCACCGTGAGGTCGCCGCGCGCCAGCACCGCGGGGAGGATGAAGTCGCAGTGCGCCGGATCGTCCGCGGCGTTGATCAGCACGCCCGCCGCGTGTGCGTCTCGCGCCACGTCGGCATTGATCAGCCCGTCGTCGGTGGCCGCGAACACGATCGAGTGCCCGGCGAGGTCGCCGGCCGCGTACTCGCGAAGCGTCAGGCCGATCCGGCCCGCGCGCGCCCGGTCGCGCAGTCGCTCCGTCGCCGACGGGCTCACGACGGTGACCCGCGCTCCGGCTTCGAGGAGCCCATTCACCTTGCGCTCGGCCACCGCGCCCCCGCCGACCACCAGGCAGGCGCGGCCGGCCATCTCGAGACAGACCGGGTAGTACGCCATCAGCGGCCGGCGACCATCTCTCCCGGAATCGACCCGACCTCCGCGGACGCGGGCGCCGTCACGGCCGCCCGCCTGCGGTACGTGAGCTGGAGCGCCATCCCGGTGAAGAGCATGCCGCCGACGATATTGCCGAGCGTCACCGGGATCTGGTTCCAGAGCCACCAGTCGCGGACGCTCACCTCCGCGCCCATCATCATCCCGGCCGGGATCGCGAACATGTTGACGACCGAGTGCTCGAAGCCCTGCGCGAAGAACGTGAGGATCGGCAGCCACATCGCGGCGATCTTGCCCGATGTCGACTGCGAGGTCATCGCCATCACGACGCCGAGCGTGACCATCCAGTTGCACAGGATGGCCTTGGCCACCGCCATCACCATCCCGTGGCCGCCCAGCCTGGCGTAGGCCAGCGTCTTGGCCTGGGCCACCGCGACGAGCTGGCGCGCCATCTCGGAGTCGGGCGCGACGGTCAGCGTGAACAGCCACGCGTAGAAGAGGCTGCCGAGGAGGTTGCCCACGAAGACCAGCCCCCAGTTGCTCAGCAGCTCGCCCGGACCGATGCGCCCGTCCCGCACCGCCAGCGGTAGCAGGGCGAAGTTGCCGGTCACCAGCTCGAGCCCCAGCAGCACGATCATCACGAAGCCCACCGGGAAGACCAGGCCGCCCACCAGACCCACGTGGGTCTGCAGCGTGGCGGTGAACGCGAGCGTGGTGGCGAAGCCCAGCAGCGCGCCCGAGAGGAACCCGCGCACCAGGAGGTCGCGCGGGGCGAGCCGCGCCTTGGTGGCTCCGGCCTGCACCATCTGATCGAGCACCGCGTCGGGTTTGACGTAGGACATGTTCGAGTGGCTCCTTTCGCGCGTCGGCCGACGCTATTCCTGCACCGTGAAGCCCGCCGCGACCGGGCTCGCCGGCTGCAGCAGGCGGATCTGCCGCCGCACGCGGTCGAACTCGCCGAAGCGGACCAGTCCCTCCAGCACGCGCGGCAGCTCGTCGCAGGGCACGCTTTCGAGCACCTTGACGCCCTGGCTCGCCTGCGGACCCGCGGCGCCTCCCATGAAGATGTCCACCGCGTCGACCACCTTGCCGTCGACCTTGGTCCGGGTGCCCAGGAGCCCGATGTCGGCCACCGTGTGGTTGCCGCAACCCGCCGGGCAGCCCGACCAGTGGATGCGCACCGCCTTGGTGGCGGGCACCTTGCGCTCCAGCGCGCGGGCCACCTCGAGGGCACGGCTCTTGGTCTCGATCACCGCGAGGTTGCAGAACTCGACCCCGGTGCAGCTCACCAGGCCCCGGAGCACGCCCGGCGGATCGTAGCGGAGCGCCTTCAGCAGCGGCTCGGCGGTCATCTGGCCGAGCCTGGCGTCGGGCACGTTGGGGATGATGACGTTCTGGTCCACCGTCAGGCGGCTCTCGCCGGTCCCGTAGTGCTCGGAGAGGCGGGCCAGCTCGAGGAGCTGATCGCCGGTCGCGCGCCCCACCGGAACGAGCAGCCCCACGTAGTTCAGCCCGGGCTGCTTCTGGCGGAAGACCCCGACGTGGTCGGTGGACCGGGCGAGCCGCTGGTCCGCGCCGGCCGTCTCGAGCCGCCGCCCCACCCGCGTCTCCACCGCCTCGCGGAAGCGCGCCTCGCCCCACTCGTCGAGCAGGAAGGCCAGGCGGATCTTGTTGCGCGCGTCGCGGGCGCCGTGGTCGCGGAACACCAGCACGATCGCGCTGCAGATCTCGGCCGCCTCCCCGGGCCGCACGAACACGTCGAGCGACGAGGCGACCCGGTAGCCGCCGGAGCCGTTCTTGCCACCGACGAGCACGTTGAAGCCCTTCACCTCGTCGAGGCCGGAGGTCTTCACCGCCGGCACCAGCGCGATGTCCTGGGTCTCGGAGTGGGTGCAGTTCTCGCGGCAGCCGGTGATGCCGACGTTGAACTTTCGCGGCAGGTTCGTGTAGGCCTTGTTCCCCACGAACATGGCGGTGAAGGCCCGGGCCACCGCCGAGGCGTCGAGCACCTCGTTCGGAGTCAGGCCGAACGCGGGGCAGCCGATGATGTTGCGGATGTTGTCCATGCCGGTCTGCAGCGTGACCAGCCCGACGTCGAGCAACCGGTCCAGGATCTCCGGGACGTCCTGGATGCGGATCCAGCGGAGCTGCACCTGCTGGCGCGTGGTGATGTCGACCAGCCCGCGGCCCATGCGGTTGGCGAGGCCGCCGATGGCGCGGAGCTGATCGGCGGTGGTGACCCCGTTCGGGATGCGCAGCCGCATCATGAAGTGACCCGGGGTCTGCTTGCGGATGAACACGCCCCACCACTTCAGACGGTCGAGATCGCCCTCCTCGATCGACTCGAGGCCGAGCCTCGCGTAGCGCGGGATGTCCGCGCCCACGTCGAGCCCGTCCTTGCGCGCCTTCAGCTCCTCGATCTTGTTCATGCGCTCCCCGGCGATGAAACACAAACGGCGCCGTCCGTTCAGGACAGGCGCCGTCGCCCATGGATCCCGGCCGCCAGGGCCGGGCCGATCTTCGTGTGTCTCGGATCATGCGGGCAACTGCCGTACCAACCGCGGGGCCCGAGGACAAATGGCCGGAACTACGTGTTTCACGGTAGTGGAACCGCGCGGGCATGAGCGCTCGGCTGCCAAATCATCGAGCAGAGCGGGCCGGGCTGCCGAACAAACAGGCGGCCCGGGACGGGCGGGTCAGACCTGGCCGGGGATCCCCTCGTCGCGGTAGGCCATGAACACGTCGGAGCCGAAGCAGGCGAAGATCACCTGGCGGATGCTGCCGGGCCTGGCCGTCGCGGCCCGCACCGTCTCCACCGCGACCCGCGTCGCCGGGCCCAGCGGGTAGCCGAAGATGCCGGTGCCGATGGCCGGGAACGCCACGCTCCGGAGCGCGTGCTCCTGGGCGAGGAGAATCGAGGAGCGGTACGCGGACGCCAGCAGCTCGGGCTCTCCGGCCGCGCCGCCCCGCCAGAGCGGGCCGACCGCGTGGATGACGAACCGAGCCGGGAGACGGAAGCCCGGGGTGATGCGCGCCTCGCCGGTGGGACAGTCGCCGAGCGCGGCGCAGGCCGCGGCCAGCTCGGGTCCCGCCTTGGCGTGAATGGCGCCGCAGACGCCGCCGCCGGGGGCGAGCCTCTCATTGGCCGCGTTGACGATCGCGTCCACGGCGAGCGACGTGATGTCCGCCATCCGCACGACCAGATCGAGCATCTACCCGCCCTTCCTCAGATCGGACGGCAGCGGAGCGGCGACGAGCCAGTACGCCCCGGCCACCAGCACCGTGCCGCAGCCCACGGTGAGCGCGAGCCGCCGGCCGTGCCACAGGCTGGCGAACCAGTTCTGCAGCTCGGCGGCCAGCACGTTCGCCTTGCCGCCGTAGAGCTCCATCTGCCGCAGGTACTGCTTGGACTCCGTCAGGTCGCTCGAGGAATCGGCCGGGACGCGCGCCGCGGCCACGTAGATCGCCAGCGCGGCGGTGAGACCCACCACCAGGATCAGCGTGGTGACGAGGAGCGCGCGCCGGTCGCCCACCTGATGACCTTAGCCACCGGGAGGACCGTCCGTCAACCCTGCCCGCCACCCGGAGGCTTGAGGAGCGCGGACCCGCGTGGCACCATCGGCTCCCGTTACGGCAGCGAGTTCGACGAGGCACGGGTGCGGAAGGTGGCCGACGGGGCGCGCGCCAAGTTCGAGGGCATGCCCGGGGTGACCGGCCTCTACGGGGTGAAGCCCACCGTCGAGTACGCGCAGGTCGCCGCCCGCGTGGAGAACATCCGCGAGCCCGCGCGTCTCAGCGCGCGGTAGCGGGCCGGCGTCAGGCCGAATGCGGCCTTGAAGACACGCGTAAAGTGCGCCTGATCCGCGAAGCCGGCCTCGGAGGCCACGTCGGCCAGCGGCCGCGCCGCGAGGATCAGCCGCCGCGCCAGGTCCAGCCGGCGCATGAGCAGGTAGCGGTGGGGGCTCGTGCCGAACACGAGCCGGAACTGGCGGGCCAGGTCGTAGCGCGTCAGGCCGGTGATCGCCTCCAGCTCGGAGGAGTGGACGACGCGCGTCCGCTCCGCGTCGAGGAACTGGCGCGCCCGCTCGACCACGGCGGCGTCGGCGCGCCGTGACGGCACCGGCCGCCCGCCCGGCCCTTCCGCGGCGATCAGCCCCTCGGCCAGGTCGGCGATGAGGTCGTCGGCGGCCAGCGGGTCGAGCGGCGCCGCGAACGCCCGCCGGACGGTCCGGGCCAGGAGGCCGTTCTCCGACACGGGCTCGCGGATGAACGGCAGCGGGTACGGCCGCCCACAGAGCGAGCGGAGCGCCTCCGACATGTGCGCGGGCTCCACGTAGACGATCCGGTAGCCGAAGCCGGCCGCGGTGCCGGCGCGTCCGTCGTGGACCTCGTCGGGATGGAGCACGACCACCTGCCCCGGCAGGCTCAACCGGCCCGCCCCTCGATAGTCGAAGGCCTGCACGCCCCGGTCGGTCAGGCCGATCGCGTAGGTGTCGTGCCGGTGCTTCGCGTACGCGGGGCCCGCGAACCACGCGCGGAACAGCTCCAGCCCGCCGACCGGCCCGTCGCTCGCGATCCAGGCCCCGGTCTCCTCGCGGCACGATCGTTCAAGACCGGCCCCGCCCGATCTGGTCTGCTCAGGGCGCATGGAGGTGGCTCATGACGACCGAGCAGGCGGTGGCCTTCCTGATCTTCGCGGTGGTGGCGGCGGTGACGCCGGGCCCGAGCAACGTGATGGTGACCGCGGCGGGCGCGAACGCGGGCATCCTGCGGGGGCTGCCGTGCCTCTTCGGGGTCACGACCGGCATGGCGCTCATGATGTTCCTGGTGCCGCTCGGGCTGGGTAGCCTCGTCCTCGCGCACCCGCTGGCGCTCCGGGCGCTCAACTGGGGCGGCGCCGCCTTCCTCCTCTGGCTAGCGTGGAAGATCGCCATGTCCTCGAGCCTCGAC
>Ga0075021_10001283_pt1 | contig 12786 bp, 7 predicted proteins | sample ColStrG_CSR_2012_FD_72749 | JGI IMG/M metagenome (GOLD analysis project Ga0075021, IMG submission 72749) | Freshwater sediment microbial communities in response to fracking from Pennsylvania, USA - Cold Stream Run_MetaG_CSR_2012 | ecosystem: Environmental > Aquatic > Freshwater > Creek >...
GCCGGAGCCTCGGGGGTCAGAGAACTCGTAAACGACTAGCGCGACCGGTATTGCGACCTGTTGCCGGCGGCTTCTTTGTTGAGGCGCTTGGAGAGGTGCAGCCCTTCGAGCACGAACTCCACCGCGCTGGCCTTGGCCGCCGACGACGCCGAAGCACCCACCAGCTGCTCGACCGGTTGGCCCAGGGCCGGCATGGAATCGAGCAGGCGCACGTAGTCCGCCGAAACGACGTCCTCTCCCGCGCTCACCACTGCATCGCCATCGAAGGCATCGAGCACGTCGCGCAGATTCTCGATGGCGAAGTGATCCTTGAACACGGTGAGCACCGCGGCCCGCAAAAGGTGCTCCACGATCTGCTCGTCGCGGCCCTCCTCGAGCGACTCGATCTCAACCTTGCCGGCCGTGGACGAGGCCAGCGCCTCGAGATCGCTCACCCGGGGGACTACTTCGCTCTCCCCGTGGAGGAGCGCCCGCCGGGTGGCGTTGGCCACCAGCGTCTCCAGGTTGGACACCGTGAGGCGGACCGAGACGCCCGAACGCTGGTTGATGTGGGGACTCTGGCGGGCCAGGTGGCTGAGCGTGGCCACGATCTCGGTCATGTACGTCGGAACCTCGACCGTCACCCCTTCGGCCACCAGCGGCGTGGCCTCCTGCTGAGCGATGTCCACCTCGATGTCCACGTCAAGCGGGTAGTGGGTGCGGATCTGGGCACCGAAACGATCTTTCAGCGGCGTGATGATCCGGCCGCGGTTCGTGTAGTCCTCCGGGTTGGCCGAGGCGAACAACATGAGATCGAGGGGCAGGCGGATCTTGTATCCGCGCACCTGGACGTCGCGCTCCTCGAGCACGTTCAGCAACCCGACCTGGATGCGCTCGGCCAGATCGGGCAGCTCGTTGATGGCGAAGATGCCCCGGTTGGTGCGGGGCACCAGGCCGTAGTGCAGGGTCAACTCGTCGGAGAGGTAGCGGCCCTCCGCCACCTTGATGGGGTCGACCTCACCGATCAGATCGGCGATGGACGTGTCGGGTGTGGCCAGCTTCTCCCCGAATCGGCTGTCGCGATGCACCCAGTCGATGGGGGTCTCCTCGCCGTGGGCAGCCAGGAGATCACGGGCGTGGCGTGACACCGGATGATAGGGATCATCGTTGATCTCCGACCCCTCGACGATCGGCATCCACTCGTCGAGCAGGCCGGTCAGCGACCGGATCATCCGCGTCTTGGCCTGCCCGCGCTCGCCCAGGAAAATGACGTCGTGGCCCGCCAGCAGCGCGTTCTCCAACTGAGGGAGGACGGTGTCCTCGTATCCAAGCACGCGGGGGAACAACACCTCGCCGGCCCGGATGCGGGCGACGGCATTGCGGCGGATCTCTTCCTTGACAGGCAAAGAGATCCACCCCGATGCGCGCAGTTGGGCAAGGGTGGCGATCGCGGGCTGATCAGACATGAGGCGAGGCTACCGTCGCCGGCCCCATCTGGGTCGGTCGAAGGCCAGAGGGGCGAACGAGCTACCCGAGGCGCAAGGCGAGCTCGTCGGCCGGCTCCGGCCGGACAAAGAGATAGCCCTGGACGCGATCGCATCCCAGCCGAACCAGCTCGGCCAACTGCGTGTCGGTTTCCACCCCTTCAGCCGTCACCCGCAAGCCCAACGACGAGGCCAAGACCATGATGGCCTGCACGATGGCGGTGTCATCGGGGTCGTGGCCCAAGCCGTCGACGAAGGAGCGGTCGATCTTCAGGACGTGGACCGGGAAACGCTTGAGGTAGCTCAACGACGAGTAGCCGGTGCCGAAATCATCGATGGCCAACTCCACCCCCAAGCCCCGCAGCTTCTCCAGCACCTCGAGGGACGCTTCGGCGTCGGCCATCACGGTGGTCTCGGTGATCTCCAGGCACAGCTGGCCCGGATCGATCCCCGTCTCGCCCAGAATCGTCACTACCTCGGCGAGCAGATCGGGCTGGCCGATCTGGCGAGCCGAGAGGTTGACCCGGACCAACATCCGATGATCAGGAAACGCCGTGTGCCAGGCCACCTGCTGGGCGCACGCCTGGCGCAACACCCACTGGCCGATATCGAGGATGAGGCCGGTCTCCTCGGCCAGGTCGATGAACTCGGCCGCCGCCAACAGGCCCCGAGTGGGGTGTTGCCAGCGCACCAGTGCCTCGGCCCCGAGGATGTGCCCCGACGGGATCTCGATCTCAGGCTGGTAGTGCACGACCAGCTCCCCGTTCTCGATGGCGTGGCGCAACTCGATCTCGTCTTGGAGACGGCGCCGAACCTTGAGCCGCAACGTCTCGTCGAACACCTCGATGCGGTCCCGGCCCAGTTCCTTGGCCGCATACATGGCCGCATCGGCGTGTCGTAACAGGTCATCAGCCGTCTCGCGGGCGTCAGCAGTGAAGGCGATGCCCGCGCTGGCGGTGGTCGCCACCTCATGACCCTCGATGGAGACCGGCCGGTTCAACACCTTGCCGAGCTCCCGGGCGATGGCCACGGCCTCAGCTCCGTCGCTCAGCCCTTCGACCAGCACGACCAGTTCGTCGCCGCCCATCCGGGCCAACATCGATCCCGACGGACGGGCGTCATCGATGCGCTTGGCCAGCGTCACCAGCAACATGTCGCCCAGGCCATGACCCAACGAATCATTGATGACCTTGAACCGATCGAGGTCGAACAAGATGACCGCCAGTCCTCCGGCGGCCGACTGATGCGCCATACGCGACAAGGCTCGGGTCAGGCTGTCGAGGAAAGCCCATCGATTGGGCAGGCCGGTGAGGGGGTCGTGGCGGGCCTGATGAGCGAGGCGGCGCTCGGCGGCCTGGCGGGCCAGCGCCTGAGAAACAATGGCGGCAGCCGATCGCAGAGTGATCAGATGGGGAGCGGCGAAAGCGAACTCGCGGTTCACGGCTTCGAAGCCCATGAACCCGATCACCCGGCCCTGATCAGCCAGGGGAACGGCGATGGTGGAACCCACCTTGCGGACCTCGAACCAGGCCCGTTCGAGAGCCCAGTCGTCCCGGAGCTCGGCCGTCGAGGCCACCGATACTTCCTCGTTGCGACTGATTGCCCGCAGCAGCGCCGACTCGTCGGCGACCACCCGAGGGGTCTTGTGACGAAGCGCGGGGATCGAGGGTGCAGCCCACTCGTGGCTGTTCACCCACTCATTCGTGTCGGGGTCGAGGAGCACGACCTCGACGCGGTCCACCCCGCCCAGACCGCTCATCTCGGCCAGGGCCTGCTCGACCCCGTCGTCGAGTGCGTCAACCGATAGATCCACGAAGGCCGAGGCCAGGCGCACGAGGCGACCCTCGTTGGCGAGCCGGTTGCGTAGTTGTTCCTCGACATCAGTGGAGGCGCCAACCCGGCGCAGCGTGACCAAGAACGAGCCCAAGGGCGCCACATCAGGACCGCTGACCGCATCCACGCTGACGGCCAACCAGTCGCCGGCGGCCACCTTCAACCGGACCGGGGGAACCGAGGTGGTGCCCCGACGCCCACCCCACTGCGTCATCAGCCGGGCCGCACGCTCGAGGTCATCCGGATGGACGAACTCGGCGAGGTTGTGACCCACCACCATCTCGGGGTGGTACCCGGTAAGCGAGGCCAGCGCGGGGCTGGCGAAGGTGATGACGGCGTCGTCATCGAAGGCGACGAGCGCCTCGTCCACGAAGACCAGGAACTGCGAGAGCTGGGCCCGCGTGATCAAGATCTCGCGCTCACCACCCCCCGGCGTGTTCATGCGCCGTCGCCCGCCGAGGTGGTCACCGCGGTTCGCCGACCATCGGGTAGGGAGTACGAACATCCCACAGCTGACTGGCGGGCGCCGGGCGGGCGAACATGAAACCCTGCGCCCGATCACACCCGAGCCGGCGGAGCTCGGCGAGCTGGCGCTCGGTCTCGACGCCCTCGGCGACCACCCGAAGGCCCAGGGCGCGACCGAGACTGATAATGGCGGTGACGATGGCGGTGTCTTCGGGGTCGTCGCCGAGCCCGTCCACGAACGACCGATCGATCTTGAGCACATCCACCGGGAAACGCTTGAGGTAGCTCAACGACGAATAGCCCGTGCCGAAATCGTCGATGGCCAACTCGACGCCCAGGCCGCGGAGATCCTGCAAGACCTTCAGCCCGGCGGCGGGGTCGGCCATCAGCGCCGTCTCGGTGATCTCCAAACACAGACTCGACGACTCGATCCCGCCCTTGGCCAGGGCCTCGACGACCAGGTTCACCAGGTCCGGTTGGGCGATCTGACGGGCCGAGAGATTGACCCGGATCATGAGCTTGAAATCCGGGCGCTGCCGGTGCCAGTCCCCGGCCTGGCGGCAGGCCTCGTCGAGCACCCACGCCCCCAAATCGAGGATGAGACCGGAGTCTTCGGCCAGTTCGATGAAGGCACCCGCCTCGAGCAGACCATCGACGGGATGGTGCCAGCGGGCCAATGCCTCGGCACCCACCATCATCCCGCTGTCGAGCGACAACTCGGGCTGGTAGTAGACCTCGATCTCGCCCATGTCCAGGGCCCGACGGAGATAGGTCTCGGTCCGCAACCGTTCGGTGGCCTGGGTACGCAGCTCCTCGTCGAAGATCTCGAAGCGGTCGCGACCCCGAGCTTTGGCCAGATACATCGCCGCGTCGGCGTCGCGGAGCAGGCCACCGGCGGTGTCGTCCTCGCTGGTGGTGATGGCAATCCCGATGCTGACGGTGGTGAAGACCTCGTTGCCGTCCACCACCACCGGCTCCTTCAAGGCGGCGTGGATGCGCCGAGCCAACAACACCGGCTCGTGGGGATCCTCCAGCCCTTCGATCAGCACGACGAACTCGTCGCCACCCAGGCGGGCCACGATGTCGGTGGGCCGAAGCGCGGCCAGGAGGCGGTCGGCGATGGCGTAGAGCAGCTGGTCCCCGGCGGTGTGACCCAGGGAATCGTTGACCACCTTGAATCGGTCGAGATCCAGGAAGAGGAGGGCCACCGTGCCCGCTGGACGGTCCCGTCGCGTGAGGATGCGGGCCAACTGGTCGAGCAGCAATGCCCGGTTGGCCAGGCCCGTCAACGGGTCGTGCAATGCCTGGTGAGCGAGCTCGGCCTCCGTCCGTTTCAGGGCGGTGATATCGGTGGTCATCACCAGCACGTGCTCGACGACCCCGTCCTCACTGATCTCAGGCACGGCCCGTGACTGGAACCACTTCGTCTCGCCCTCGGCAAGAATCTCCCATTCGGTGTCGAGGCGCGAGCCGCTCTCGAACACCTGACGGACCGAGCGCTCCCAGCGGAGGTCGTCCTCGAGGCCGAACACCTGCTTGCTCTCACCGAGCACCCCCCCGAGCTGGACGCTGGTGGCCCGTTCGAGCAGGGGGCTGGCGTAGATCAGGCGCATGTCCCGGTCGAAGCGGGTCACCAGGGCCGGCGAGTTCTCGACCAGTGTCCGGTAGCGCTCCTCGCTGGCCTGCAGCTCGACTTCCTGACGATGCCGTTCGGTGATGTCTTCCACGTGCGACACCGTGTAGCGAAGCTTCCCGTCCCCGCTCCGCACCGACGAGATGTGCAGGCGGGCCCACAGAATCTCCCCATCGGGCCGCACGACCCGCAGCTCCAAGCTGACCTGCTCGATCCCGCCGAGCACGACCTTCGTATGCTCGGCGGTGAGCCGCTCGCGGTCGTCCTCGTGCACGAGATCCACGGCGGGGAGGCCGATCAGTTGATCCTCCGGGCGACCGACGAGTTCGCAATAGGTGGGATTGACCTGGATGTGGCGACCGTCAGGACCGCTCAGCACCATCCCCAGCGGGGCATTGGTAAAGGCCAGTCCGAAGCGTTGCTCCGCGTCGCTGCGGGCCAGCGCCTGAGAGATGATGCCCGCCGCCGAGCTGAGCACCGAGATGTGGTCGTCACTCCAGATGCGTTCACGCTCGACGAGGTCGAAGCCGATGAAGCCGATCAGGCGACCCTCGTCGGCTAGAGGCACCGCCAACACCGACCGTGCTCCGGCCGGTTTGAGCAGCGAGACCTCGTGACGCCATTCGTCGCCCAAGTCGGCGACGCGCGCGATGTAGATGGCCTCCAACCGTTCGAGCGTGTCCATCCACTCCGGGATGTCACTGCGGGGAACCGCCCGGAGCGCGTCGATCTCGCTGGGCACCTCGGCCGCGGTCCACTCGTGGGTGTTCTCCACCGTCGCCTGATCGTCGTGGCACACGAAGACGTAGGCCCGGTCGACCCCGACGAAGGTGGCAATGTCGGCCAGGGCGCCCGAGATGCACGCATCCACCTCATGTGCCGGCCGATGGATGAACGACGACGCCACCCGGGTGAGGAGATCCTCGAACGCCAGCCGTTGGCGGAGCGCGTCGAGGGTATGGCCACGATCCTTGGCGTCTCGAAGAATCACGGCGCGATAGCCGACGGCGTCGAGCGCCGGCCCGGCGTGGATGAACAACAAGGCCTCCCGCCACCCTTCCTCGGCGTGGCGCAGCAGGACCCGCGTGCCCACCTCGTGGTGCCCGTGGCGGCGGGCCAACTTGGTCAAGAGCTCGGGGCCCTCGTCAGGACGGAGGAGCTCGACGATGCTGTGACCGAGCACTTGGTCCTGGTCGAAACCCAGCAACGCGGGCAACGCCGGACTCACGTAGCCCACCGTTCCGTCGGTTCCGACGATCATGACCACGTCGCCGACCTGGGCCAAGGTCTCGTCGAGCTGGACCCGGGTGATCAGGGCTCCGACGCCCACGTCCGGCCGACCGGCACTTCGAGTGGTTATATCTTCACTCTCCGAGGTACCGGCTCCCGCGGACGCGTCGGCCACCACCGAGGACGCGAGACCAGACGGCCGGTCCTTTCTCGTGCCGGCTCCCGCCTGGAGGTCGGTGGATCCTTCGGGCACGGACTGCCCTCCCGTCCGGTTTCGTGAAGAATGAGTGTAGTTCCTTCCTCTATCGGCTTCCTAAGGAGGGTTCTGAGGGGTCTGGTGTCACGACGTCAACAACGGCGCCGGGACGGTAGCGTGCGGCCGTGGGCACCCAGGGGGATCTTTCGGGCAGCTGGCGCGCCGCCGCAGCCGACGAGGAAACCAGGCGGGACTATCACGACCCGTCCTACGACGATTCGGCCTGGGCCCCCATCACCGTTCCCGGCCATTGGCGGTCAAACCCGGCCTTCGCCGAGCGAGACGGCTCGGTGCTGTACCGCACCACCTTCGAGACCCCGGAAGCGTTCGATCAAACCGCTGGGCCCCCGCGCACCTGGCTCGTCCTCGATGGCGTCTTCTACACCAGCGACGTCTGGCTGGACGGCACCTACCTGGGCGACACCGAGGGCTATTTCTTCCCCCATTCCTTCGAGGTGACGGACCCCCTGGAGGCGGCCTCCGAGCACGCCCTGGCCGTAGAGGTGGCCTGCCCCCGACCGGCCGACTTGACGGCAAAGCGCAACCTCACCGGTGTGTTCCAACACTGGGACCTCCTCGACCAGGACTGGAACCCGGGCGGCATCTGGCGTCCGGTCCGCCTCGAACAATCGGGACCGGTACGGATTCGCCACTGGCGCGTGCGTTGCGACGACGTCACCGACGAACGGGCCATGGTGTCGTTGCGAGCCGTGCTCGACACCGTCGACGCCCGGTCGGTCGAGGTGGTCACCACCATCACTCCCCGAGACCCTCGGTCAGGCACCGGCCCTATCGTCAGCCGAGAGTCGCGACCGTTGGCCGTCGGCGAGAACCGGGTCGAGTGGTTCGTGGCGATCCCCGAGCCCGACCGCTGGTGGCCCCACGCCCTCGGCGATCAACCGCGCTACGACGTCGTCGTCGAGGTCCGCACGGCCGACGGGGCGCTCAGCGATAGGCGAACTCGGGCCATCGGGCTCCGGACCGTCGAAGTGCGCGAATGGATCTGGTCGATCAACGGAGAGCGACTCTTCCTCAAGGGCGCCAACCAAGGGCCGACCCGGATGGCCCTGGCCGAGGCCACGCCGGAGGAACTGGCGGCCGACATCGACCTCGCCGTCGCCGCTGGACTCGACTTCCTCCGGGTCCACGCCCACATCACCCGACCCGAGTTCTACGACGCCGCCGACGAGGCCGGCCTGCTCCTCTGGCAGGACCTTCCCCTCCAGTGGGGCTACAGCCGAACGGTGCGACGCCAGGCCCGCCGCCAGGCACGCGAGGCCGTCGATCTGTTGGCCCACCATCCTTCGATCTTCACCTGGTGCGGCCACAACGAGCCCATGGCCATCGATATCGAGCCCGACACCTTGGCCAACCCAGGCAAGCGACGCCGATTGATCGCCCGCATGGCCGTCGCCCAAGCCTTGCCGAGCTGGAACCGGACGCTGCTCGACCGGGCCGTCAAGACGGTGTTGGAACGCAACGACGGCTCGCGACCGGTCGTGGCCCATTCGGGGGTGCTTCCCCACCTGCCTCAGCTCGACGGCACCGATAGTCACCTCTACCTGGGCTGGTTTGCTGGCGACGAGCGCGACCTACCCGCACTGGCGGCCCGCTGGCCCCGCCTTACCCGCTTCATCACCGAATTCGGCGCCCAGGCCGTCCCCGAGACCGACGACTTCGTCGAGACCGACCGGTGGCCCGATCTCGACTGGGACGACCTGGCTCGCCGCCATGCCCTCCAGAAGGCTTCGTTCGACCGGTACGTGCCTCCCAGCGCCTACGCCAACTATGCCGATTGGAAGGAGGAGACCCAGGCCTACCAGGCTCGGCTCCTCCGCTATCACATCGAGACCCTGCGGCGACTGAAGTACAGCCCCGCCGGCGGGTTCGCCATGTTCTGCTTCGCCGACAGCTCCCCCGCGGTGACCTCGTCGGTCCTCGACCACGAGCGCCGGCCGAAGGCGGGCTACGGCGTCCTGCGCGATGCCTGTCGGCCGGTCATCATCGTGGCCGACCGACCACCTGAGCATGTCCACCCTGGTGATCGCCTGACCCTGGACGTGCATGCCGTGAGCGACGCCACTATCTCTTATGACGATATAGTCGTACGTGCTCATCTGTCTTATGGAACGGAGCATCACCATGGATGGAGCTGGCAAGGTGACCTCCCCGCCGACAGCTGCGTGCGGATCGGCACCATCGAGTTCGACGTTCCCGACATCGACGACGCCCTCATCATCGATCTGGAACTCGAGGGCACTGGGCTCGCCGTCGCCAACCGCTACGGCACCTGGGTACGTGGCGGGGACCACGAGCACTGACTCCCACCGGATGCGGGCCGGGTTCGCACCCCGGGATCACCGCTGGCTAGCGTCCCGTCCGTGACTGCGACCCAGCCTGCACCGCCGCTCAGCCCCGACATCTCGGTCAAACCGCTGAGGAAGCGGCCAGCACGCCGCAAGCCGTTCTTCGTCGAGTTGTGGCAAACGGCGGTGGGCAAGAAGTGGATCATGGCCATCACTGGCGTCATGTTGATGGGGTTCGTGTTCGCCCACGCCGTCGGCAACATGAAGATGTATCTGGGCGAAGCCGACTTCAACCACTACAGCGAGTTCCTGCGCGAGATCCTCGTCCCGATCTTGCCCCGAACGATCTTCTTGTGGCTGCTGCGCCTCGGGTTGATCGCCGCCTTCGTATTCCACATCTGGGCCGCGGCGTCGCTCACCGCCATGAACCGCAAGGCCAACACCCCGTACGTGAGTCGACGCGACTACATCGCCGCCAACTTCGCGGCCCGCACCATGCGTTGGACCGGTGTGATCGTCCTACTGTTCCTGATCTGGCATCTGGCCGACCTCACCTGGGGCCTCAAGCCGATCGCCACCGACGAGTGGACTCGGGGCCTGGCCTTCGAGAACGTCACCGAGAGCCTGCAGCGCGTCGGGGTGGCGATCTTCTACGTCATCGCCAACATCGCCCTCGGCATCCATCTGTTCCACGGCTCGTGGAGCCTCTTCCAGAGCCTGGGCCTGAACAACCCGCGCTTCAACAAGGCCCGGCGCTATTTCGCCACGGGCTTCGCCGTCCTCGTGGCCGGCATCAACATCAGCTTCCCGATCATGATCCAAGCCGGCGTCGTCGGCGGCTGAGGAGCGAAACTGTGACCACCATCGCCCCCGATCCCCTGCTCGACTCGCATGCCCCCACGGGGCCGATCGACAAGCAGTGGGACCAGCACAAGTTCGATATGAAGCTGGTGAACCCCGGCAACAAGCGGAAGTTCGAAATCATCGTGGTCGGCACCGGCTTGGCCGGCGCGTCGGCGGCGGCCTCCATGGCCCAGCTCGGCTACAAGGTCAAGGCCTTCACGTTCCACGACTCGCCCCGCCGCGCCCATTCGATCGCCGCGCAGGGCGGCATCAACGCTGCCAAGAACTACCCCAACGACGGGGACAGCATCCACCGACTCTTCTACGACACGGTCAAGGGCGGCGACTTCCGCTCACGCGAGGCGAACGTCTACCGCCTCGCTCAGGTCAGCGTCGACATCATCGACCAGTGCGTGGCTCAGGGCGTGCCCTTCGCCCGCGAGTACGGCGGCCTGTTGGACAATCGCTCGTTCGGTGGCGCCCAGGTAAGTCGCACCTTCTACGCCCGCGGCCAGACCGGCCAACAGCTTCTGCTCGGCGCCTATCAGGCGCTCGAACAGCAGGTGTCACTGGGCAACGTCGAGCTGCACACCAAGACCGAGATGCTCGACGTCGTGGTCAAAGACGGCAAAGCCTGCGGCATCGTGACCCGCGACCTCGTGACCGGCGAGGTTTCCTCGCACTCGGCCCACGCCGTGGTGTTGGCCACCGGTGGGTACAGCAACGTCTTCTATCTCTCCACCAACGCCATGAACTGCAACGCCTCGGCCGTGTGGCGGGCCCACAAGAAGGGCGCGTTGTTCGCCAACCCGTGCTTCACCCAGATCCACCCCACCTGCATTCCCAGCAGCGACGAGTTCCAGTCCAAGCTCACGTTGATGTCGGAATCGCTGCGCAACGACGGCCGCATCTGGGTGCCCAAGAACCCTGACGAGACCCGCTCCCCCGATCTCATCCCCGACGAGGATCGTGACTACTTCCTGGAACGCAAGTACCCGGCCTTTGGCAACCTGGTGCCGCGCGATGTGGCCAGCCGCAACGCCAAGACCATGGTCGATACCGGCTTCGGCGTCGGGCCGCTGAAGAACTCGGTGTACCTCGACTTCGCCGACTCGATCACCCGTCTCAGCGCGCCGGTCATCGGCGAGCGCTACGGCAACCTCTTCGACATGTACGAGCGCATCACCGACGAGAACCCGTACAAGGTTCCCATGCGCATCTACCCAGCGGTCCACTACACGATGGGCGGGCTGTGGGTTGACTACAACCTGATGACCACCGTCCCCGGCCTGTACGCCATCGGGGAGGCCAACTTCGCCGACCAGGGTGCCAACCGCCTGGGCGCATCAGCGCTGATGCAGGGCCTGGCCGACGGCTATTTCATCCTGCCGTACACCATTGGCGACTACCTCTCCGGGCTGCTCGGCACGAAGCCGGTCCCCACCGATGACCCGGAGTTCGCCACCGCCGAGGCGGCGCTCACCGCCGAGGTGGACAAGTGGCTCTCCGTCGCCGGTACCAAGTCGGTCGACTACTACCACCGTGAGCTGGGCAAGATCATGTGGGACTACTGCGGCATGGCCCGTGACCGCAACGGCCTGGAGAAGGCGCTCGCCGAGATCCCCGCGCTACGCGACGAGTTCGAGAAGAACGTCCGCGTGCTGGGGTCGGCCGACACGGTGAACCAGTCGCTGGAAAAGGTCCAACGAGTCGCCGACTTCTTCGAACTCGGCGAGCTCATGTGCCGCGATGCCCTCATGCGGGAGGAGAGCTGCGGTGGCCATTTCCGCGTCGAGCACCAGACGCCGGAGGGCGAGGCCGACCGCGACGACGAGAACTTTGCCTTCGTCGGCGCCTGGCAGTGGCAAGGCCGCAACATCGCCCAGGAGCTCCACAAGGAGCCACTCGAGTTCGACTACGTTCACCTCACCCAGAGGAGCTACAAGTAGCCATGGATCTGCACCTCAAGATCTGGCGCCAGGACGGCCCCCTCTCCCCCGGCCGATTCGAGGACTACGACGCCATCGGCATCAAGGACGACATGTCGTTCTTGGAGATGCTCGACGCCGTCAACGAGAAGCTCATCGACGACAACCTCGAACCCATTGTCTTCGACAGCGACTGCCGCGAAGGTATCTGCGGCACCTGCGGCCTGATGATCAACGGTCAGGCCCACGGTCCTCAGAAGGGCACCGCCACCTGCCAGCTGCACATGCGCAAGTTCCACGACGGCGAGCACATCACCATCGAGCCGTTCCGAGCCGCGTCGTTTCCCATCCTGCGCGACCTCATGGTCGACCGCAGCCCACTCGACGCCGTCATCGAAGCAGGTGGGTTCATCTCGGCCAACACCGGCTCAGCGGTGGACGCCAACATCATCCCGATACCCAAGACCGCGGCCGACGCGGCGATGGACGCCGCCGCCTGCATCGGGTGTGGCGCCTGCGTCGCCGCCTGCCCCAACAGCGCCGCTCAGCTCTTCACCTCAGCCAAGATCGCGCACCTCAACCTGCTCCCCCAGGGGCAGGCCGAGCGTTGGAGCCGAACCGAGAACATGGTCGAGACCATGGAGGAGTTCTTCGGTTCGTGCACCAACTACGGCGAGTGCCAAGAGGCATGCCCGAAGGAGATCTCGATCGACTTCATCGCCTACATGAACCGCGACTACATCAAGGCCAAGGTCAAGAACCGCAAGCTCATCGGCCAGTTCGAGTAGGGCGTCGCTAGCTGCGAGGCACCTGGGACCAGGGCTTGTCC
>Ga0075021_10001284_pt1 | contig 12782 bp, 12 predicted proteins | sample ColStrG_CSR_2012_FD_72749 | JGI IMG/M metagenome (GOLD analysis project Ga0075021, IMG submission 72749) | Freshwater sediment microbial communities in response to fracking from Pennsylvania, USA - Cold Stream Run_MetaG_CSR_2012 | ecosystem: Environmental > Aquatic > Freshwater > Creek >...
CCTTTCAGATAGTCGATATAGTAAAAGGGAATATACGTTACCAGGCCGAACTGGGTCCAGGACCTCATGATAACCGCGCTGATGACCGTGGAGAGGGCCAGGTACGCCGATGTATCCGATGTTGTCGCGCCGGTCTTTTTCGTTGCGGCCGCTGTCCGTTCCGGGACCAGGATCGCTCTCCAGAAAATGCCGACGAGTATCGTAAAAACAAGGGCGGGAACGATCATGAGCGGAAGGAAGGAAAAGCCGTAGTGCTTGACGACGAACAAGGTCGCGATCGGTCCGAGAGCAAACCCCAGGTTTCCTCCGACCGAGAAGATCGACATGCCGGTCGCCCTCTTTTCGCCGGTAAAATAAGAAGCGGTTTTGAACCCTTCCGGGTGATACGCGGCAACCCCGAGTCCGCTTACGAGCACGAGCGTAAGAATGATCGCAAACTGCGAAGGGATTGCCAAAAGCGACAACCCCATGCCGGCGCAGAGACACCCGAGAGGCAGCATCAGGGGTTTCTCCTTTTTGTCCGCAACCAGACCGAAAAGGGGCTGAACAACCGACGAGGCCAGGTTCGAGGCGATCAGGATGACTCCCGCCGTAGTATACGAAAGGCCGAGCCTGTCCTTAAGAAACGGCAATACGGCCGGGAGCGCGCTCTGATAGATGTCCGTCATGCAATGCCCCAGGGAGAGTAGTAACAGTACCTTCAGATTAAATTTCTTCATTCCCAGACGTTCCCCTTTTTTCGATAACCATGCCGACCTTGATCAAACGGCAGAGCCGGGCTGCTGCGGATTCTATCAGGACCTCTCCTTGCCGCATGCATTCTTCCAGCAACATGGGCTGCGGAACAATGCTCATCAGCCCATGAATGCCCTGGTCATATACATCATCCGCGCCTTCGCCTAATCCTCCGGACAAACATATCACCGGGACCTGATGCTGCTTGGCAACCCGCGCGATCCCGACCGGCGCCTTGCCGTGGGCAGTCTGGAAGTCGGTGAGCCCCTCACCGGTGATCACCAGGTCCGCATGCGCAACCAGGTCGGCAAAGCGCGTTGCCTCCATAACGATCTCGATCCCCGGTCGCAGCGCTGCATTGCTGAAAAAGAGCAGCCCGGCACCCAGCCCGCCTGCAGCGCCTGCTCCCGGACGGCCTGCCACATCTTTGCCGGTTGCTGCCTTGGCGATGTTTGCATAGTGCGCAAGCGCCTTGTCCAGCTCAGCCACCATGTCAGGCGTAGCTCCCTTTTGCGGGCCGTAGATTGCAGAAGCGCCGCGCGGGCCGCAGAGCGGGTTGTCCACGTCACAGGCCACCTGAATTGTGCAGTCCTTTAAGCGGGCGTCCAGCCCGCTCAAATCAATGCTCGCCAGCTTTGCCAGTGCCGCGCCCCCGTTCAACAGCTCCTTACCTGCAGCATCCAGAAACCGCGCTCCCAGCGACCTCGCCATTCCGGCCCCGCCGTCATTCGTGGCGCTGCCGCCGATGCCGATAATTATCTTTCGCAGCCCGTTATCGAGCGCCGCTGCCAGCAGTTGCCCGGTGCCGTAGGTGGTGGTGACGCGGGGGTCTCGTTTCTCCTTCGGCACGAGCGGCAATCCAGACGCCGCTGCCATCTCGATGATTGCCGTTTCTCCGTCGCCCAGGATCCCCCAGTGCGCTTGTACTGTCTCTCCAAGCGGTCCCGTGACTTCTTCGCGTATGGTTCGGCCATTGGTAGCAGTAACCAGGGCGTCCACCGTGCCCTCGCCGCCATCCGCGATCGGGACCTTGATGACTTCCGCATCGGGAAAAACAGACAGGATCCCCTGCTTCATGGCCTGCGCCGCGGCCAGGGCCGATACGCTTCCTTTAAACGAATCAGGAGCTACAATGATGCGCATTGACGTCTAGTCCTCTGGTAATCAGGATCGTCTCTTACTCGTTGCTTCGGGGTTTAAACAATTCGGCGGGACCTTCCCCGCAAGAGCAGCCAGAATATTTTCCGCGGCCAGCACTCCCATCTTGTCCCGCGTTTCGATTGTCGCGCTGCCTAGGTGCGGAGGGATCACCACGCTGTCGAGCTCCGCAAGTCCGGGTTCCAGTTCGGGCTCGCGCTCAAAAACATCGAGCCCGGCCCCCCAGATGCGTTTCTCCTTCAGCGCCCGTACCAGCGCCTTCTCGTCCACCACCGGCCCGCGCGCGGTATTGATAAGGATGGCGCTCTTTTTCATGAGACCGAGTTCTTGTTCGCCGATCAAATGGCGGGTAGACGGAGTCAACGGCACGTGCAGAGATACAAAATCAGCTTCGCGCAGCAGCGTATCGCGATCAGTAAATTTCGCTCCTGTCTGCGCTTCAAACTCCGGCTTAGGCTTGTTCGCGGTGTAGAGAATCTTCATGTTGAATCCATGGGCGCGTTTCGCAAACGCCTGTCCGATGCGCCCGGCGCCGATTACGCCGAGTGTCTTCCCGGTAACTTCCATCCCCAGCAGCATCAGAGGGCCCCATCCCTTGAATTTCCCGGCCCGCGTAAACCGGTCGCCTTCGACAACCCTTCTGGCCACGGCGAGTAAGAGTGCCCAGGCCATGTCCGCGGTGGCATCCGTCAAAACATCCGGAGTGTTGGTTGCGAATATTCCCCGCTCGGTAGCGGCAAGAATATCGATATTGTTGTACCCCACGGCGTAGTTGGCGATTATGGTACAGCGCGGTCCAACCGCATCGAGCACGGTTGCATCAATCGTATCCGACAGCATGGTCAAGACGGCATTCTTCCCCCTGACCTTGGCCAGCAGCTCCTCGCGCGTCAGCGACCGGTCTTCCGGATTGACCTCCACCTCACACTGTTTTTCCAGCAACCGGATTGCTGTTTCGGGTACCTGCTTCGTAACATACACCGTCGGTTTTGCCATCTCTCACCTCGTGCGCTTATCCAGGGTGTGATTTAAAATCCGAGCTCCTGGTTTATCAGCACAACCTTGATCCTGTTTTTCGGAAAGCACTTTTCCGTAATTGCCCAGACATTGCAGATTCTTTCCGCGCTCTTGCAGTCCTGGCAGACAGAGGTCGTCACGCACGGTGTTTTTTTATCGATCCGCATGGCATTCGTCGGGGCCGCAAAGTTCTTGATACGCATCATGGCTTCCTCCAAATCAGGAACGACCTTATTCCGACCCACGAGGACGACCACGTTTTTCGGACCGAAGTTGAGCGCGCCTACCCGGTTGCCGGTCATATCGAGATTCACGAGCTGGCCGTCCTCGGTAATAGCGTTGGTGCTGGTGAAATAGAGGTCCACCAGCAATGCCTGCCGACGCCGCTCGTACGCTTCCGCGGGAGCTATCTTGGGTTCATACGGATCGATTATCGTCAGGCCTGCGCTCTTCGTCAGCACCTCTCCGATCCCGGTCTTTCCGAACGTCATGGAACCGCCCCACGAAACGCTCTTCGGCATTAACTGGGGAATGAGGGTATTGATGACAAGGTCTTTTGCGTCCGAGGCCGATGCAACCAGATGCACCTCGAAATTATTACCCTCCAGGGATTTTTTGAGATCATTCAACCTGAGCCGCCAGTAGTTCTCAACAGGGTCTTGCATGGTATCCTCCTTTATGTGTTGTGATCCTTTAGTTTACACGCGCTGATGGCCCCTGTCAACTTTGGATAACAAAGGTCTGTTTGAAAACAGCTCGGGCGCAGGTTGTGTGGTGTATCCTTGCCTGCGCCCGAGTGTTAGACCGTTATTTTTTGAAAATCATCGTAAAGAACGTCTTCATATCTTCCCATGACCCCTTATCCGCGTTTTTATTATACGCCATCGGGAGATTGAATTTTTTGCCGAGTTCGGTCGCCTCCGGGCTCGTGAAGCTGTGAACAGCTCCGGGATAAGCTATGACCTTGAAGTCCACCTTGGCGTCCGTCATCTCCTTACTAAACGCCGCAACAGCCTCCGTGGGAATAAACTTATCATCCGCGCCCGTGTACACCCGGATCTTGGCCTTGACCATGCCCGGTTCAGCAGGCTTTACCGCTGCAAGGCTTCCATGGAAGCTGGCAACACCCTTGAGGTCCACGCCCTGGCGCGCCATGTTCAGCGCAACACCGCCGCCGAAACAGTAGCCGATGGCCGCGATCCGGTCAGCGTCTACCGTGGGCTGTTTCTTCAGGAACTCCTCCGCAGCCTCGAACCTCGCCTTGGCAACGGGGAAGTTTTTCATGGTTTCGGACGAGAATTTCTTTGCATCATCCGGGTGCATGGCCTGCTTGCCGTCGCCGTACATGTCCACTGCCAGCGCCGTATACCCGAGCTCAGCCAGCATGCGCGCGCGCTTTCTGACATACTCGTTATGCCCCCACCATTCGTGGACCACCAGCACGCCCGGACGCTTGCCGCTCACCTTGTCATCGTAAGCGATGTAACCCTTCATCACTACACCCTGGGCCGAATACTCGACATTCTTCCCGATGACCTTTGCCTCTGTCGATGCAACGCCGATTGCCAATACCGCAAAAAGTACGATCACCAGAATAGCCGTTACCTGTTTCATTGTTCCCTCCTTGACCGGAAATATGCAAAGATTGTATAAGTGTAGCAGAAATTTGAAGAAGTATATGTGCTGAAATTGTTACTTTAACCCTATAAACAAAAGGTTGCAAAAATTTGACAAAAGAGACTAGGAGAGCTAAACTTATTTGTATAGTAATTTTACAAAGGAGTTCGTGCTTGAAAAGTTCAAAAATACGGCACACTAAATTGGCCTGAGTAATCAAAGAAATACGGAATAATTGGCTGTGAAAGGGGGCGTCATATGGAGTTCTCTCGCAGGCAGTTTTTGAAAATTTCAACAGGCACATTAGGCACAGTCGTTGCCGCGGAAGCAGGGGTCCTGGGAGCGGACACCGGCGTTGTCAGGGAGCAAGCGCAAAAAGTCCCCATCAAGACAGGGAAACAAATCCCGAGCATCTGTCCCTACTGTTCCGTAGGCTGCGGCCAGATCGTCATGGTGGACGATGCAGGGAAGATCATCGACATCCAAGGCCATCCTGATTCTCCCATCAACCAGGGCACGCTCTGCCCGAAAGGGGCCGCCACCTACCAGCTCGTAATCAACGACCAGCGCTGGACCAAGGTCAAGTATCGGGCCCCGGGCAGCGACCACTGGGAAGACAAACCGCTCGACTGGGCCATGGAGCGCATTGCCGAGCTTACCAAAAAAACACGTGACGCGAACTTCAATGAGTATCAGAACATGCCTGACGGAAAAGGCGGCATGGTCAAAAAACGGGTAATGAACACCTATGCCCTCGCCTCTCTCGGCGGCGCAACCATGGACAACGAATGGAACTATGTCCAGCAGAAACTGATGCACTCCCTGGGCGTGGTCTATTTGGAGAACCAAGCTCGTATCTGACACTCCTCCACGGTCCCCGGTCTGGGGGTCTCTTTCGGTCGCGGCGGCTCCACCACGTTTCCGCGCGATCTCGTCAATTCCGATGCAGTCATGATCATGGGCTCCAATATGGCGGAGTGCCATCCCGTAGCCTTCCGCTGGCCTCTCAAAGCCAAGACCGACCACGGCGCGGTGCTAATGCACGTGGACCCGCGCTTTACGCGCACCTCTGCGTTGTGCGATATTCACACGCCCATCCGCGCGGGCACGGACATCGTGTTCCTCGGCGCGATCATCAATCACGTGATCAACAGCAGGCGCTGGAACACGGACCCGTTCTTCAAAGAGTATGTGATCAACTATACGAACGCGGCCACGCTGGTCAATCCTGACTTCAAGGACACGGAGGAGCTGAACGGCGTCTTCTCCGGCCTGTCCGAGGACGGCAAGGCATACGCGAACGCAAGCTGGTCGTACCAGCGTAATCCCGCCCCTGCGTCCTCGGTAGCTGAAGCGAAGACCTTCACCGATCTTCTCTTACAAAAGGTGCCCGGCAGACCTAAGACCGATCCTTCGCTCAAAGATCCACAGACAGTGTTCCAGATCCTGAAGAAGCATTACCGTCGTTACACACCCGAGATGGTCGAGAAGATCTGCGGCTGCTCCAAGGAAGCATTCCTCAAAGTGGCGAACACACTGCTCCAAAATTCAGGACGCGACAGGACCTCGAACATCACGTATGCGGTCGGCTGGACCCAGCACACCGTAGGCGTCCAGATCATCCGCACAGCCGGGATGCTCCAGGCTTTGCTCGGCAATATCGGCAGGCCCGGCGGCGGCGTGTTGGCGTTGCGCGGTCATGCCACGATCCAGGGCTCCACGGACATCGCCACGCTGTACCATTCGCTTCCGGGATACCTCAACATGCCGGACGCGCGCAAGGCCCACGAATCGCTGAAGGACTTCATTCTCACCGAGTCCGTGCCGCTCTCCACGAGCTACTGGGGCAATTACCCCAAGTTCGCGGTTTCCTACTTCAAGGCCCAGTTCGGCGATGCAGCTACGAAAGAGAACAATTACGGCTACGACTACCATCCCAAGATCACCGGCGACCATTCGCATCTGCCTATGTTCGTGGACATGATGAATGGCAAGATCAAGGGCTTCCTTGTCATGGGCCAGAACCCGGCAGTTGGCGGCCAGAACGCGCGCTTCCAAAGAAAAGCGCTTGCCAAACTCGACTGGATGGTGGTGCGGGATTTCTACGAGACCGAGACCTCGGCCTTCTGGAGAAATTCTCCTGAGATCAAGTCCGGGGAACTGAAAACAGCGGACATCAAGACCGAAGTCTTCTTTCTGCCCGCGGCCACGGTCCCGGAGATGGAAGGCTCTTTCACGAATACGCAGCGGCTTTTGCAGCAGCACGAAAAAGCCGCGGACCCTCCGGATGACGCACGAAGCGACATTTGGTTCACCTACAACCTGGGCAAGCGTTTGAAAAAACTCTACGCGCATTCAGGCCAGGACCGCGACTGGCCGATCAAGAACCTGTTCTGGGACTATGAACCCATGGCCCCGGAGATTGCGAACTTCCGTATCAAGGACGAACCCTCAGCATACAAGGTGTTGAAAGAGATCAACGGTTACACCTGGGAAGATAAGAAGCCGCTCCCCTCTTTCGCCGTTCTGAAGGAAGACGGTTCCACGGCCTGCGGGGCATGGATCTATACCGGCGTCATCCCTGAGGAAGGCGTGAACAATGCGCGTCGCCGCAAGGGAGATAACTGGATCTCTCCTGAATGGGGCTTTGCCTGGCCTGCCAACCGGCACATCATGTACAACCGCGCCTCGGCTGATGCGAGCGGCAAGCCCTGGTCCGAGAAAAAGAAACTCGTGTACTGGGACGCAGGAGAAAAAAAATGGGTCGCGCCTTCGGGCGAGGGCATTGATTTCCAGCCTACCAAAGCGCCGGACTTTCGCGGCAAGGACAACGGCATCGGCTTTGACTGGCTCTCCGGCAACGATGCTTTCATCATGCGGGCAGACGGCAAGGCCTGGCTCTTTGCGCCTGCCGGACTCGTTGACGGGCCCCTGCCCACGCACTACGAGCCGTATGAATCGCCGGTAGCAAACCTGCTCTACAAGCAGCAGTCGAACCCCGTTGCAAAGGTCTGGAAGATAGAAGGCAACCCATATCACAAGGTCGCTGATCCGGATTATCCGATCGTGATATCCACCTACCGTCTCACCGAGCACCATCTGACCGGCGTGATGACCCGCTGGCTGCCGTGGCTCGCGGAACTGATGCCCGAGCTCTTCTGCGAGATATCGCCGGAGCTGGCAGCGGAGAAGAGCATCAGGAACGGCGAGTACATGACGATCAAGACCGCGCGCGGCGAGGTCCAGGCACGGGCGCTCGTGACGCGGCGCATGCGGCCCTTTGTGATCAACGGGAAGACCGTGCATGAGATCGGCCTTCCGTGGCACTGGGGCTGGCAAGGCAGGGCCCAGGGCGACGTGGTGAACAACCTGAGCGCGCTCGTGGCTGACCCGAATGTCTCGATCCACGAGGGCAAGGTCTTCACTTGCAATGTCCAAGCCGGCAAGAGAGGAGGTGCAGCGTAATGGCCAAAGGAATGTTTGTAGACACTTCCATCTGCACCGGTTGCAAGGCCTGCCAGGTAGCGTGCAAGGAATGGAACCAGCTCCCGGGCGAGCCCACGCACTTTCAAAAAAAGTCCAACGTGCCTTATCCGGTAGCAGCGAATTTCACGGGCAACTCCTATGACAACACCGGCGCGCTCAGCGCAACAGACTGGCGGCATGTCCGGTTCATCGAGCAGATCAATCAAGACCGCTCCGAAGCGCGCTGGTTTTTTTCGAGCGACTCGTGCAAGCATTGTACTGACGCGGGCTGCATGAACGCCTGCCCCACCAAGGCCATCGTCCGCACGGACATGGGCAACGTGGTCATACAGGACGACGTCTGCATCGGCTGCAAGTACTGCATCCCCTCATGCCCCTACGGCGTGATCTCGCTCAGCGAAAAAACGGGCACCGTGCACAAGTGCACGTTATGCAATGATCGCATTCACAATGGCCTCGGCACGGCCTGCGCCAAGGCCTGCCCCACGGGCTCCATCTCCTTTGGAGAGGTTGCAGAGCTCAAGACCAAGGCTGATGCGCGCCTGGTCCAGCTCAAAAAACTGGGACATGCCAAAGCGAACATCTATGGATACAACGAAGCAGGCGGTTTGAACGTCTTTTATCTTTTCCTGGACAGGCCGTCGGTGTACGGCCAGCCGGAAAAGGTAATCGTGCCGCAGAGACGGCTGCCTGTCTCCACAGTCGCAACCGTGGTGACTGCGGTGGCAATCGGGCTGGCCGCCTTGATCAGTTTCCGTGAACGGGGAATGAAAAAAGAAATGGAGAAGAAAGGATAGGATTTCTCGCAGAGGCACCGAGGAAAACTAAGGCATAAAAAAATAGTTCGTCATTCCTTTCTCGATGTCCTCTGCGTCCTCTGCGGTTAAAAGAAGTCAAGGAGGTGTTGCCATGTTTAACTTAGAAACGCACATCCCGCACTGGGAATGGTACTACATTGCCATGTACTTCTATATCGGCGGCGTATCAGCGGGCGCATACGTTATCGCTTCGCTTGCCGAGTTGTTCGGAGGGGAAAAGCAGCGAGACGTCACGCGGATCGGATTCACCGTGGCCTTCTGGGTGATCCTTGCGACGCCGATCCTGCTCACGGCCGACCTCGGGCGTCCCGAGCGGTTCTGGCACCTCTTCTTTTCCATTAAGGACAACGCTCCGTACATCAACTGGCAGTCCCCGCTCTCCGTGGGCTCCTGGGCGCTGATCGTATACGGCGGATTCGCGATGCTGTCCTACCTCGACGTTCTGGTTTCCGAGGGACGGCTCAAAGGGGCGCCATTTGCAAAGTCTTACACCCGCATCCCACGTAAGGTGTACGCGGTGATCGGCTCGGCAGCGGGCTTTTTTGTCGCCGGGTATACCGGCGTTATCCTGAACATCACGGCGCGTCCCTTATGGGAGGCAACCGACCCGCTGCTCGGCTCGCTCTTCCTCGTCTCGGGCGCTTCGACCGGCGCCGCGGCCATTGCCCTGGTCATGATTCGCCAAAAGATAACGTCCAACGAGGTCTTTGATCGCCTTCAGAGCTTTGACCGAATTGCCATGGTCTTCGAACTCGCGCTTATCGTGCTCATGGTCATTCTTGCCGAACGCTATCTTGCCCCGCTTCTCCTGACCTGGTATGGATTTTTGTTCTGGGTCGGGACCGTGGGGCTCGGCATCCTTGTCCCTCTCGGGCTTCATCGGTACGGGCGTCTTCCGGGATTCGCCTCTGCCAATCCGGTGAGGTTGAGCGCCGTGCTTGTTCTCATCGGCGGCGCGCTGCTGCGCATCTGCCTGGTGCAGGCGGGACAGATGTAAACAGCGTACGATAGAGAATTGGCTGAATAACGGAAGGGCGGGCGAAAGCCCGCTCTTTTTTTGCGCCCTATGCCGGGATATTGACACCCGCCTGTCCTTGTGATACGGTGGAGAGGAAAAACATTAATAGCAGAATTAAAAATTAAGAAGGAAGAAGTAAGAAATTAAGAAAAAACGACGGCTGTAGAAGATTTTTAATTCATCCTTCATAATTAACCAACTGGAGGTATCATGAAACGATATTCCATTCTGCACCCGCTGTACTTATCCTTTTATTCACGCGACCTCTACCAAGACGTGCGCACGAACTGGAAGGGAACGGGTTTTCTTTACCTTCTTCTTCTGCTGGCCATCACCTGGGCGCCGGTCATGGTCAAGCTCCACCTGAGCATTGCGGAAGGAGTCACGCAAGAGGCCCCGAAATACATCGAGCAGGTGCCGAAGATAACGATCGCTCGCGGCGAAGTTTCCATAGACCGACCGGTCCCCTATACGATCTCGGAGCCCCACAGCCGCGCTCCCCTCATGGTCATCGACACCTCGGGAACGATCACCTCATTGGATCAGACGACAGCCCCGGTGCTCCTCACTAAAAACAAACTCATGCACCATCAGAACAAGACCGAGACGAGAATCTACGACCTGTCCAAGATCGACTTCTTCACCCTCGACCGCGACGTCGCGAACAAGTGGGTCCAGGTATTCGGAAAATATTTCGCAACCCTTGCCTACCCAGTTGTGCTCGCAGCCTCCTGCGGCTTCCGAATCCTCCAGATGCTCCTCTACGCCGCCATCGGACTGCTGTTCGTGAACATGCTCAAGGCCAAGCTCGATTATCTGACTGTGCTCCGGCTCGCGTCAATCTCGATCACGCCGGTCATCATCCTTTCCACGCTGCTCACGCTCACGGGCCTTCGCGTCCCGTTCTTGTGGCTCATCTGCTTTGTAATCGCCATGAGTTATCTGGCCTTTGCAATGAAAGCGAACGCGGAAGCTTCTTCATGAGCCATGGCAGAATTAGGAAGGAAGAATTAAGAAATGACAACGACCTCGGAAAGCGATCTCCGTGATCGAACAAAACGATTTGCTCTACTGATCATACGGATGTTTACTTCTTTGCCGAAAACCATTGAAGCACAAGTGATCGGGAAACAGGTACTTCGGTCGGGCACATCGGTAGGAGCAAATTATCGCGAGGCATATCGCAGCCGCAGCCGTGCGGAATTTATCGCAAAGACCGGCGACTGTCTCAAGGAATTGGAAGAAACGGCATATTGGCTGGAACTGCTCACAGATGCGGGTATAGCGCAGGGAAAGCAACTGGCTGATTTGCAGAACGAGTGCGAGGAACTGATCGCGATATTTGTAACGATCATAAAAAATACAAAAAACAATAACTAGTATAAACATAAGAAGGACGAAGTAAGAATGCTTGCAACTGTTTTTTAATTCATACTTCATCCTTCATACTTTTTTTCATTCATCCTTCTTACTTCATACTTTGTCCTTTCACGCTGCTTTGCGTACGACGGCTTCCTTGCGCGTCACCGTCATCTCCATCATCTTCTCTTCCTTACCGCCCTTGGGGGTGATGAACATCTCAAACTCCTGAGTATTGTCGTCCTTGAGCCTGGTCACACTGCGCCAGACAGCCGGGCCTTTGATCGGGTCATCGTAGCGACATTCCTGCGTAATGGTCTTGCCATCCGCGCTTCCCGTGCCCACGAAGAAATAGATGGCTGTGCTCATCGAGTCGATCCAGATCGACTCATACTTCTTCGTATGATTATTGTACCCCAGGAGGTTTATGCCCGCGAACGGCGCTCCCATCATATCGCCGGTATAATCCTGTTGCAGGTAACGTCCGCCAAGGATCAGCTTTTGTTCGCACGTGCCGCTCGATTCCATGACCTGCTTGCCGCCTTCCCAACCCCTGGTCTTGGTAATCCAGCTTCCCTCCAGTTTCGCCAGCAGCGTATGAGGAGCACCCGGAGTTCCCACCTTCTTGTATATTTCCATCATCGCCTGCATGTCCATTTTATCATTTTGTTTTGCCATGGCAATTCTCCTTTTTATGGAAATTTCTGTAAGCAGCAGTGCATTCCATAGTTAAAGGAAAGCGCAACTATTTAACAATGTCAATAAGATAAAAGTATTACTAAAAATTTCGTAATCTAAACTCTTCGCAGCAAACTGGTGCGAAAGAAAAGATAACACAAAATAAGAGACCTGATAAACGCATAAAGGACACCTCCTAAGATGCTTTAATCTTATCTAAAAATTACCATTGCTTATTAAGTGCCACAATTCCGCACTAAGAGTGTTCATATTGCCTAATGATATTTCATAACTATTTGATTGACAATGATTAAAAACTATTATATCATTAGGTACACAAGGAGGATATTCGATGGAGAATTATGGCAAGCAATTGGAAGCGGTAATTAAAAGATTAGACATTCTCATTTTATTGAATCTGGAGAAAACAAACAACCTCACGCCAACATCTATGGCCGACAAGATATCTAAGCTTTCGAATTATGGGATCTCTGCTGCAGAAATCGGGAAAATTGTCGGTAAGCAAACAAATTACGTAACTGCAATTCTTTCTCAAAAGAAACCGAAGGGGAGATAGGAGAATATAAATGCACGAAAGAACAATAATAGATAAACTAGATACAATTATTAAATTGATGGTACTCATTACGACTAGCGATAAGAGTCAGTCGGAACAGATACGGCTATTGTCGGCTGCAGGTCTTCAGCCAAAAGAAATAGCAGAAATTATTAATACAACCCCAAATGCCGTAAGGGTTGCTCTTTTTAGTATTAGAAAAAACAAAAAAAAGAAATACGTATAGGTTATTAAATTATCATTTGTTATGTTATAGCCACGAGGTAAGGTCAAAATGAAGAAATTAAACCAGGATATTGTAAATGTTCTCGCAAAAAAA
>Ga0075021_10001287_pt1 | contig 12777 bp, 14 predicted proteins | sample ColStrG_CSR_2012_FD_72749 | JGI IMG/M metagenome (GOLD analysis project Ga0075021, IMG submission 72749) | Freshwater sediment microbial communities in response to fracking from Pennsylvania, USA - Cold Stream Run_MetaG_CSR_2012 | ecosystem: Environmental > Aquatic > Freshwater > Creek >...
GTGATCGCGGTGTACGCCCAGGAGGTGCACAACCTCGATGACGCCCCTCGCCGCCGCCTGCGGCGCCAGCAGCGCGCCTACACCGAGCTGTGGATCGACGTGCTCGCCGCCAGAGCGCCGCGGCGCTCGCGCGACGAGCTCGCCACCGCGGTGCACGGCGTGTTCGGGCTCATCAACTCGGTCGCGGACCACCGCCGTGTGCTCGACGACGAGCGCAGCGCGGTGATGCTGCGGGCGATGGCGGTCGAGTCCCTCGAGGCCGCTCTCGGCATCCGCGAAAGCGGGGCTTTGCCTTATCTGTGACGTAGGTCCCTAGTTGGACGTGCTCCACAGTGGCAGAGTCGCTACATGGACCTACTGGGGGCGGTGAGCGCCTTCTACACAGCCATCTCAGGACTGCTCGGCTCTGTCGTGAATCTCGACCAGCCGGGGCACTACCTGAATTGGGGATTTATCCACATCAGCGTCGCGAACCTGATCGTCATCTGCCTGATGGTGCTCGTGTTCATCGCGGCGATCCTCCTGCCCTTCCCAGGGCACCGATCCCACAAGGGGGGCGACAGTGACTGACCAGACCCCCGAACCGGTGTCCAAGTACGCAGGGCACCCCGAGGACGCCAAGATGTGGACCGCACGGGTCCGCAAGGGCGTCGTCGGCGCGCTGCCGCCGGACAAGATGCTGCCGGACCGCCAGCCCGCGTACGTGGCCTCGTGGATCTACGTCTTCGGGATGGCGACGATCACCTCGATGATCGTGGTCATCGCGACCGGGTGCATCCTCGCGCTCAAGGGCCCGCAGTGGTGGCACGAGTCGGGATTCGGCCACTTCATCAACTCACTGCACCTGTGGTCGGTCGAGCTGTTCTTCTTCGCGATGGTCATCCACCTGTGGGGCAAGTTCTTCATGGCGGCATGGCGGGGCAACCGGTCGCTGACCTGGATTACCGGGGTCGTGACCTTCCTTGCCTCGATCGTCACGGGGTTCACGGGGTACCTGTCGCAGACGAACTTCGACTCCCAGTGGATCTCCACCCAGGCCAAGGACGGCATCAACGCCACCGGCGGCGGCGCGTTCTTCAACGTCCTGAACTTCGGCCAGATGCTGATGTGGCACATCACGCTCATGCCGATTGCGCTCGTCGTGCTCGTCGGGCTGCACGTCTTGATGGTCCGCCACCGCGGCGTCGTGCCACCGCTGCCGGCGAAGGGCGAGACGATCCCCGAGATGACCGCTGAGGTGCCGTCATGAGTTCCAAGCCCCGCAAGTTCAAGGTCGACCGCGATGCGATCCCCTACAAGGGCCCCTACACGCGCTACGACCTGCTCAAGGAAGGTGCGATCGCGCTCGTGGTCGTGAGCCTGCTCACGGTGCTGCTCGCAGTGCTGTTCAGCTCGCCGGACGAGCACGCGCTGACGATCAAGGACTGGTCGACGGCGTCGCCACAGGACTTCATCGCGACCGCGGCGACCGAGCTCAACGGGACGTCGTTCGTCGCGGGATATGGACCGCCGTACAACAACGTCCAGGGCAGCGTCCAGAAGATCGGGCCGGTCAAGCTTCCGAACATCCTTGGCGTCACGATCCCGATCAACACGGCCGACGACTTCGTCCTGAACCCGCTGCGCAGCCAGCCAGGCCCCGCGGAGCTCCGCCAGGCGCTCGCCACGTACACCGCGGCCAGCCCCACCCAGCAGAAGACCTGGGCGGACAACTACGTGAACAGCGCGTCGACGACCGATGCCAACGGCAACGTGACGTACAACGTCAAGCTCGTCAAGGGCCAGGTCGTCATGCCGCCGGGCAACTACGGACCGGTCGCCACGATCATGCAGGGCGAGACCCAGATCGCACGCTCCGGAGCGCTCGACCAGGCGCTGATCACCGGCAACGGCTTCTACACGACGGACTACACCAAGGCGAGCCTGTTCCTCGCTGACGGCGGGTGGTTCGCGGGCGTCGGCGACGCGCAACACCTCACCGGAAGCCAGTGGGGAATGATGAACGAGACGGGCAGCTACCCCGGACAGGCGTGGCTGTGGCTCTACACGATGTTCTACCAAGTCCCGCCGTACAACACGTCGTGGGGCGCGAATGCCGACGTGCTGGTGTGGCTCACGATGGTCATCCTCACCGCCATCCTCGCGCTGGTCCCCTTCATCCCGGGGCTGCGCTCGATCCCGCGTTGGGTACGCATCTACCGGCTCATCTGGCGGGAGCACTACCGAGAGAACGACGTCGCCGCATAGCCGACCTCACCGGCGGCGCGCGCCAGTGCAATGACTGAAGGGGCCCTTGCGGGCCCCTTCAGTCATGAACAGCGTGATGTGCGCCTCTCGGCGCGAGTGGTCAGCTGGTCGCCCGGACGTTGAGCGCCTCGGGGCCCTTGCGGCCCGGACCAACCTCGAACTCCACCTGCTGGCCCTCGGTCAGCGACCGGTAGCCGTCACCGGCGATGTTCGAGTAGTGGACGAAGACGTCTTCGCCGTCCTCACGAGAGATGAAGCCGTAGCCCTTCTCGTTGTTGAAGAACTTCACAGTTCCTTGAGTCACTTGCATGTACCTTCCTGTATTCGCCCCGGGCCGAGGTCCGGGGCTGTCGCGCTAGTGCGACCAGCTACCACTCGGCAGCACGGCGAGCGTAGCCCCTTGCTGCGACCGAGGGCAGGGGGCGGTGTGTCAACCGAGTGGATTCTCGTCACCACCGGATGAGCCGCAGGGGGCAAGGTGAAGTTGGTGTGACCACGAAGTGGCGGTACCGTTCTCGCAACCCGTTTTCAATCGGACAAAGGAGCACCCATGCGTCGAACCGTCGTCGCCCTCGCGCTCGTGGCGGGACTCGCCGCGGCCGCACTACCCGCGGTCGCCTCAGGGGCGAGTGCACGCGCCCCCCGCGCGTTGCCCTCGTTCTACCAAGTCCCCAAGACACTTCCGTCGAAGGTCCCCGGCGCGCTCATCCGCTCGCAGTCCCAGCCGGTCGCAGGGCTGAACGGCAAGGCGTGGCTCGTGATGTACGTCTCCCAGGCGAACAAGGGCAAGGCCGTGCCGGTGACCGGCTACGTCGTCGTGCCGAACGGGCCAGCCCCCAAGGGCGGCTGGCCGGTCGTGGCGTGGGACCACGGGACCAACGGCATGGCCGACGTGTGCGCGCCCTCGCTGGCGATCGGAAGCTCCGACATACCGCTCTCGATCATCAACTCGTTCCTGGCGAAGGGATGGGCCTTCGTCGCGAGCGACTACCAAGGCGAGGGCACGCCCGGCCTGCTCCCCTACATCGTCGGGGCCTCTGCGGCCCAGGACACCGTCAACCTCGTCCGCGCGGCTCTCAAGGTCCCCGGCGCGGGCACCTCGAAGGTCTGGGTTGACTGGGGCCACTCCGAAGGCGGTCAGACCGCGATGTTCGTCGACTCCATCGGCGCGAAGTACGGCAAGGGCCTCACGCTCAAGGGGGTCGTCGCTGGCGCGCCGCCGTCGCAGTTCGCGCTGCTCAACGCGTTCCTCAAGACGAGTCCGTTCGCCTTCTACATCTTGATGGTGGCGTTCGGGTTCAACGCGTACTACGGCAACACCGCCGCCCCGCTCGACGCGGTCATCACGCCCACGGCAAAGGCGCTGCTCCCGGACATCGCGACGCTGCCCGCGAACGCGTCGCAGTGCACGAGCCTGCTCGCCAGCGCCGTTGCCGCCTACGTGAACGCCAAGAACTTCGGCGCCCTGCAAAAGGCGGACCCGTACACGGTCCCGGCCTGGAAGAAGCTGATCCTCGCGAACGACCCCGAGTCGTTCAAGGTCAAGTCGACCGTGCCGCTGCTGATCATCCAGGGCGGCAAGGACGAGCAGATCCCGGTCGTGTCGACCTCGATCCTCTACAACCACCTGTGCGGGCTGGGGCAGATCGCCCAGCGCTGGATCTACCCGAACCAGTCGCATGCGGGCGTCATCGCCCCGTCGTTCAGCGACATGGTCAAGTGGATCGGGGACCGCTTCTCCGGCGTCGCCAACCCGGACCCCTACGTCCCGGTCGGCCAGCCGAGCATCGTCCCCGCAGCGCAGCACTGCAACTGAGCGACCGACCTCCCGCCCCGGCGTCCGCGCCGGGGCGGGAGGCGCTCAACCCGCGCGCGCGTCGCGGTAGTAGACGACCTCGTCGTCACCGGGATCCACTCCCGAGAGCGTGCCGCTGAGCTGCCAGCCCCCTTTGTCGAGGAGCGCGCGCATCGCTGCGTTGGACGCGTTCGTCGAGGTGAACACGCGGCTCGTCGAACTCGCGTGCACCGCGGCGCTGAGCAGTGCTGCGCCGATCCCGCGGCGCCGTGCCGAGGACGCGACCACCAGCAGCTTGACGAGGTCGCGGCCGAAGAGTCCTTGTGGCTCGACGAGCACGTAGCCATCGATCTGGCCGGACGCCGCGACGTGGACGAGCAGCGACCCGCGCGCCGTCGCGTGGACGACGAGCTCTCGGGCACGCTGCGCGCTCAGACCGAGGATCGGGCCGTGGACCGCGAGGACCTCTTCGACCTGGTCGGCGCGCGCGGCGCGGATGCCGTCGCCCGCACCCACGGTCACGCCTTGTACGAGTAGAAGCCCTGTCCGGTCTTGCGGCCGAGCAGCCCCGCCTGGGTCATCCTCGACAGCAGCGGCGGCGGGGCGAGGTGGGACTCCTTGAACTCCTCGTAGAGCGACTCGGCGACCGCGAGGGTCGTGTCGAGGCCGATGAGGTCGGTCAGGGCGAGGGGGCCCATGGGGTGCGAGCACCCGCGGATCATCCCCGTGTCGATGTCCTCGGCGCTCGCGAACCCCGACTCGAGCATCCGGATCGCCGACAGCAGGTACGGGATGAGCAGCGCGTTGACCACGAACCCGGCACGGTCCGGCGACGCGATGACCTCCTTGCCCAACTGGTCGGTGGCGAACTCCCGCGCGCGCCGGGTGGTCTCTTGTGACGTGAGCAGCGACGAGATCACCTCGACGAGCTTGAGGACCGGCACGGGGTTGAAGAAGTGCAGCCCGATGACCTGCTCCGGCCGCTTCGTCGCCATGGCGAGCTTGATGATGGGGATCGACGAGGTGTTCGTCGCGAGGATCGCGTCGGGCTGCTCGACGACGGCGTCGAGCCGTGCGAACACCTCGGTCTTGACCTGCTCTTCCTCCATCACGGCCTCGACGACGAGCTCGCGGTCCCCGAGCGCGTCCAGCGAGCCCTCATAAGAGATGCGCGCCCGCGCCGCGTCGGCGTCGGCCTCGGCGAGCTTGCCGGAGCTGACCGCGCGGCTCAGCGACCGCTCGACGCGGGCACGCCCCGCCTCGAGCGCCGCGACGTCGCGCTCGACGACGATGACGTCCGCGCCCGCCTTCGCGCAGACCTCTGCGATCCCCGAGCCCATCAACCCGCATCCGACGACGCCGACCCTGTCCACGACTTCCTCCTCGTCCCTGACCCTCCGGGCCATCCCGCCGATCCTACGTTGGTTCCCGACTATCGATCGTCAAATAGTCGGAGGTCCATGCACTAGGATCCCGCCATGCCAGGGGGAACCCTTTCGTTCGACCCGATCGACGAGGCGACCCGGCAGTGGGAGGAGCGCTGGCCCGATGCGGCGCTCCCCATGGCAGCCGCGACCTCGATCATGCGCGCCCAGCAGCTGGTGCTGGGCGCCGTGGACCGCGCGCTCGCTCCCTACGGGCTCACGTTCGCGCGATTCGAGGCACTCACGCTCCTCAGCTTCGCGAGGACCGGCACCCTCCCGATCGGCAAGCTCGGGCCGCGCCTCATGGTGCACCCGACCAGCGTCACCAACGTCATCGACCGCCTCGAGGGCCAGGGCCTCGTCGAGCGCCGGGCCCACCCGTCGGATCGACGCATGACCCTGGTCGCGATCACCGACCTCGGCCGCCAGACCCTCGCCGGCGCCACCCAGGCGGTCAACGACGCCCACTTCGGCCTCGGCGGGCTCGATGACGAGGCGCTCGGCGACATCGTGCGGTCCATCCGCGCCCTGCGCGACGGGCGGGACTGACCCCGGCTGAAGCGATTTCTGAATCGCCTTCGCGCCGCCGACGCACATCTCGGCCCCAACTCGGTGTACCTTTCACGATCTGCCGAATGGCAGTGGCGGTCGGCGGTTGCCGGCCTGTCGTTGAACCACCCAAAGAAGGAGACCTCATGAGGCAGTTGCTCATGAAGGCAGGGGTTCCCGCTGTCGCAGTCGCCGTCGCTCTCGCCGGATTCACCGGTGCGGCATCCGCGTCTGCTCGGACCCATGCAAAGCCCGTGTACACCATCGCCTACGAGGGGCCGCTCTCTGGCGGCAACGCCCAGCTGGGCCTCAACATGGCCTACGCCGTCCAGGTGGCCATCGCCAGCGCCAACGCCGGCAAGACCTTCGGCACCCTGCCGTTCACGCTCAAGTACACCGGCAAGGACGACCAGGGCTCGCCCACCGTCTCTCCGACCACCGCCGCGCAGCTTGTCTCGAACAAGAACGTCCTCGCGGTCGTCGGCCCGGCGTTCTCCGGTGCGACCAAGGCCGCCGAGCCCACGTTCCACGCCGCGTCGCTGGCGACCGTGAGCCCCTCGGCCACGAACCCGCTGCTCTCGACGCACGGATGGAACAACTTCTTCCGCGTGGTCGCTGACGACAGCGTCCAGGGTCCTGCCGACGCCAACTACGTCGTCAAGAAGCTCAAGCTGAAGAAGATCTACGCCATCGACGACGCGAGCACGTACGGCCAGGGCCTCGAGTCGGCCTTCGCCGCGACCGCGCACGCTGACGGCGCCACCGTGACCCACAGCTCGGTGCCGAACACCACGGGCTGCGGCAACGGCGGCAGCGGCGACCCCTCGCAGTACCCGAGCGTGGCATCGACGATCGTTGCGGCCCACCCGCAGATCGTCTTCTACGGCGGCTACTACTGCGACCTCGGCCTGCTCCTCGGCGCGCTGCACACCGCCGGCTACACCGGCAAGGTGATGAGCGGCGACGGATCCGACGACCCGCACCTGATCACGGGCACCAGCCCCTCTTCGGCTGCCAACGGCGCGTACCTGACCTGCGCCTGCTCGGTGCTGGGCAACTCGTCCGCTGACAAGGCATTCGCCGCGGCGTTCAAGAAGCAGGCGCACTTCGTCGTCGGCACCTACTCCGCAGAGGCCTACGACGCCACGAACGCGATCATCAAGGTGATGGTCACGAACTGGAAGATGCACCAGGCGATGTCCGAGACCCGCAAGAACACGGTCTCCGGCCTGCACAAGGTCTCCTGGGTCGGCCTGACCAAGACGGTCAAGTTCCAGTCCAACGGCAACATCGCCGGGAGCGCCGTCTACGTGAACCAGGTCAAGAGCGGCAAGATCGTCCAGCTCGGCCTGGAGTAGCCCTCTAGGAATCCGCCGAAAGGCCGGGCGTCCCCTCGGGGGCGCCCGGCCTTTCGCGTTCACCACCGGTGCCCGGGCGGGCTGATAAGCATTGTCCCCACACTCCCGGGGGGAACCACCAGGCGAATGCACTGTCCGTCGATCATCGCCAACCACAATCTGTGGCTCTCGCTGGTCACGATCGGCCTCGCCAACGGGTTCCTCTACGCGCTGATCGCGCTGGGCTACACGCTCGTCTACGGCGTCCTGCGCCTGATCAACTTCGCGCACTCCGAGGTCTTCATGCTCGGCGCGTTCGGCGCCTACTTCGTGCTCCACGCCATCTTGGGCTCCTCTTCGCCCGGCGGCGTCTGGGCGATCGGGTACATCGCCGTCGGCCTCATCGCGGGCGGGTTGGCCGGCGGCGTGGTGGCCTTCGGCCTCGAGCGCGTTGCGTACCGGCCCCTGCGGCGCCGAAGCGCCCCCAAGCTGACCTACCTGATCACCGCGATCGGGGCGTCACTGTTCCTCCAGCAGCTCGCCGGCAAGGAGTTCGGCCGCGTCCCGGTGTTCATCCCGAAGCCGTCCCTCGTCAGCGGGAACGCGTTCTCGCTGTGCGGCGCGCCGGTCCAGCAGTTCTCGATCGTGATCGTGGTTGTGTCGATCCTGATGCTGGTCTTCGCCGACGCCATCGTGAACCGGACCAAGCTCGGCAGCGGGATCCGCGCGGTCGCCCAGGACAGCGAGGTCGCGAGCCTCATGGGCGTGCACATCGACCGGACGATCGCGGTGACGTTCGTGCTCGGCGGGATGCTCGGCGGTGCCGCCGGGTGCCTGTACGGGATGCAGTACGGGGTCGGCTACCAGATGGGCTTCGTCCCGGGGATCAAGGCGTTCACTGCCGCGGTGCTCGGCGGCATCGGGAACCTCCGCGGCGCCATGCTCGGCGGCCTGGTGCTCGGCGTCGTCGAGTCCGTCTCGTTGCTGTGGATCCCGGTCGCCTACAAGGACGCCGTCTCGTTCTTCGTCCTCGTCGCGGTGCTCATGGTCCGCCCCACGGGCATCCTCGGCGAACGGCTGGGGAGGGTCGCGTGAGCAGCCCCGCCTTCGTCGCGCCGACCGATGCCCCCTCCAAGGCCCCTCGCGCACCCGGCCGCCGTTACCTCGGGGCCACGTTGAAGGACCACGCGAAGCTCTTCGCGGCGAGCATCGTCTTCGGGCTGGTGCTCGCCGTCGTCACCGGCCCCGAGGGCAGCGCGTCGGCGCCGACCTCGGGCTTCACCGCCTCCTTGTCGCTGCCGAGGGTGCTGTGGTTCATCGGGCTCGGGCTGCTGATCTACGTCTTCCGGGTCGTCGCGTCGCTGGTGGGCGCACAGGTCCGCGGCAAGGTGCGGGGCGCACGGCTCCGCGTGTCGTCGTTCCTGTCGGCCCGTCGGATCAGGGTCGTGCTCGAGTGCGCGCTGATCGTCGTTGGGTTCGCCTTCGTCCAGTGGCTCGCGCCCCACGACACCTGGAAGGGCGGCCTGTGCGTGCAGCTCGGCGTCGGGCTACTGGTCGCAGAGGTGGTCGTCGAGTTGCGCCGCCGCGGCCACCTTCGCACGGGACGCCTCGTGATCTGGGCCGTGCTCGCCGCCTACGGGGCGCTCGCATGGTCGACCGGCGCCGTCCCGCACCGCCTCAACCACTACAACGTCGTCCAGCACAACCCGGTGTTCGGCAGGACCCTGATGTGGCTGGCGGCGCTCCTCGCGATCATCGAGGGACTCGCCGCCCTCGCCGAGGTCGTCGGCACGCGGGTCACCAAGCAGCGCACCCGAGGGGTGCTCTGGTGGGTCGGGGCCGTCCTCGTCGTGTACGGCTGGCTCACCTGGACGCGCTGGGTCCAGTGGAACGCCCGGACCCCCGGGTCGCTCGCACACTGGCTCTCTGCGCACCGCCTGCTCGTGCACAGCAGCAACGGCGGGCTCGCGGTGATGGGCGTCGGCGTCGGCGTGCTGGTGGCCGCGACGGTCTGGCTCCTCCTCGACCTCGCCAAGGGTGGCGGGACGAGCGCACCCCAGCGCAAGCTGCGACGCCGCATCGCCACCCCGACGATGGGGCGGCCGGCCCTGATGCTGCTGATCATGCTGCTCGCCCTGGAGTGGCCGCTGCACATGGACCCCGCCAGCCAGTCCAATATCGACACGCAGATCATGCCGTTCGTCCTGCTGGCCCTGGGACTCAACGTCGTGATCGGCTTCGCCGGGCTCTTGGACCTCGGCTACGTCGCGTTCTACGCGATCGGCGCCTACACGACCGCCTACTTCACCGGGGCGCTGACACCCCAGCCACCCTTCGTGCTCGACACGTTCTGGGTCATCCCGTTCGCCATCGGGGCCGCGATGCTCGCGGGCGTCCTGCTCGGCACGCCGACCCTGCGTCTTCGCGGCGACTACCTGGCGATCGTGACCCTCGGGTTCGGGGAGATCATCTACCTGTTCGCCAACAACAACTTCATGAACATCACCGGGGGACCCGCCGGTGCGCCCGGTTCGATCCCCAACTTCAGCTTCCGGTTCCTCTCCCCGTTCCTCAAGGCCACGGGTGACTGGACCTCGATCGGCTACATGTCCTTCTACTACTTGATACTCGGGGTGGTCCTGCTCAGCGTGTTCGCCTTCAGCTCGCTCGAGCACTCCAAGGTCGGCAGGTCATGGGCCGCGATCCGCGAGGACGAGGTCGCCGCCGACTCCCTCGGCGTCAACGCGCTGAAGTACAAGGTGATGGCGTTCGCCATCGGCGCGTCCACCGGCGGGCTCGCCGGGGTCTTCCTCATCAGCCAGAACGGGACCCTGTTCCCCACCGCCTTCACGCTGCAGTTCTCGATCACCGTCGTGGTCTGCGTGGTGCTCGGCGGCATGGGCTCGATCCCCGGCGCGATCGTCGGCGCGGTCATCGTCCTGGGGCTCCCCGCGTACCTCCAGCAGCACAACTTCTCGTGGTACCAGCCGCAGGACTTCCTCTTGTACCTCGGCATGCTGCTGATCATCATGATGATCTTCCGACCACAGGGCATTGTCCCGTCGCGCCGGCGCATGCGCGAGATCAGCCAGACCGAGGCAGGCGGCCGCGGTGCCGGGTTCGTCGACGCCGACGCACAGCCGGGATGGCCGGGAATGAACGACTCGCTCGGCGCCGCCGGCCCGATCAGCGCGGAGACCGAATGACCTCGACCGAGCTCTCCCCGACCTCGGCTTCGACCTCGGCGCTGCAGTTCGAGGTCAACAACGTGACCCTGCGCTTCGGCGGCGTCACGAGCCTCTCGGGCGTCTCGCTGACCCTCCGGCGTGGCGAGGTCCTGTCGGTCATCGGCCCCAACGGCGCCGGCAAGACGTCGCTGTTCAACTGCCTGACCGGCGTCTACCGCCCGCAGGAGGGCACGATCCTCTTCCACGGCGCGAGCGGGAAGACACGCTCGATCGTGGGGCTCAAGCCGTACCGCATCAGCCACCTCGGCGTCGCCAGGACGTTCCAGAGCTCGCACATGTTCAACGCGATGTCCACGTTCGAGAACGTCAAGGTGGGCATCGAGTCCACGCAGCGAACCGGGCCGATCGGCGCGATCCTGCACCTCCCGCGGACGCGCCACGAAGAGGCCGAGGGCGACGACCGCGCCTTCGAGCTGCTCGAGTACGTGGGGCTCGGCGCGCGGGCGAACGACCTCGCCAGCTCGCTGCCGTACGGCGGGCGCCGCCGCCTCGAGATAGCCAGGGCGCTCGGCACCAAGCCGGAGGTGCTCCTCCTCGACGAGCCGGCCGCGGGGACCAACCCCGCCGAGAAGCGCGACCTCGCCGAGCTGATCTCGCGGATCAACCGAGAGCTGGGGATCACCATCTTGCTCATCGAGCACGACATGAAGCTCGTGATGTCGGTCGCCCAGCGCATCGTGGTCCTCAACTTCGGCAGCGTGATCGCCGAGGGCCTCCCCGCCGACATCCAGCGCAACCCGATCGTCGTCGACGCCTACCTCGGCACGACCCATGAGGACGCGGCTCCCGGGGGCGACGCCGCAGGCGACCGAGGGGCGGACGGCTGATGGCGCTGCTCGAGATCGACGCCGCAGAGGTCCGCTACGGGCTCGTTCCCGCACTGCACGGGATCTCCATCACCATCGAGCAGGGCGAGATCGTCACGCTCCTCGGCGCGAACGGCGCCGGCAAGTCCACGACCCTGCGCATGATCTCAGGGCTGCACCACCTGTCGACCGGCGTCGTCCGCTTCGACGGCCACGACATCTCGAGGCTCTCGCCGCACGAGATCGTGGACCTCGGGGTGCTGCACGTCCCCGAGGGTCGGCGGATCTTCCCGGCGATGACCGTCGAGGAGAACCTCCAGATCGGCGCGTACCGACTGCGCCACAAGTCCGAAGCGGTGCTCGGGGCGACCTACGAGCAGTTCCCGGTGCTCTACGAGCGCCGGCGCCAGCTCGGGAGCAACCTCTCGGGCGGCGAGCAGCAGATGCTCGCGATCGGGCGCGCGCTGATGGGCGAGCCCCGGCTCTTGCTGCTCGACGAGCCGTCGATGGGCCTCGCGCCGATGATCGTCGAGACGATCTTCTCGACGATCAACACGATCCGCGAGAGCGGGATGACGATCCTGCTGGTCGAGCAGAACGCCGCGAAGGCGCTCGAGCTCGCCGACCGCGGCTACGTGCTGGAGACCGGATCGATCGTCCTCGCCGACGACGCGAAGGTGCTCTTGGCCGACGATCGCGTCCGCATGGCATACCTCGGCGAGGACATCAGCGAGTGACGATGCGTGGCCCCGCGGCCGAGGGCGGTGGCGGCGGGCTGCACCCGAGTGCGCAGCGGGTCGCCGACGCGCTGGCCGACGCGGGGGTCAATGGCACCGTGCGCCAGTTCGACCGGCCCACGCGGACCTCCAAGGAGGCCGCCGAGGCACTGGGCTGCCCGCTGCGCGCGATCGCCAGCTGCCTTGTGCTGGTCGCCGACGACGAGTCGGTCGTGCTGATCAAGAGCGGCGCGCACCGCGCGGACCTCGACCACCTCGGTGCGCAGGTGGGCGCCGGGGTGCTGCGACAGGCGAACGCGGACGAGGTTCGCGCGGCCACCGGCCAGCCGATCGGCGGCGTCGCGCCCGTGAACTGGCCGACCTCGCCTCGCGTGCTGATCGACGCCTCACTCAGAGAGGAGCCGACGATCTGGTCGGCGGCGGGGACGCCCAACACCGTCTTTCCCACCACCTTCGAGGAGCTGGAGCGGATCACGGGCGCCGTGACGGTGACGATCGAGCCCGAGTCGACGTCGTAACGGACCGTCGAGCGGTCCCGTCCAACGGCGCACCACGCTCGACGTAGCTGCGCCTGTTTCGGCCTGCCGACGTGCTCGGAGGCCTAGACAGCCCCCGCTACCCTGCGGCCATGGCC
>Ga0075021_10001289_pt1 | contig 12774 bp, 11 predicted proteins | sample ColStrG_CSR_2012_FD_72749 | JGI IMG/M metagenome (GOLD analysis project Ga0075021, IMG submission 72749) | Freshwater sediment microbial communities in response to fracking from Pennsylvania, USA - Cold Stream Run_MetaG_CSR_2012 | ecosystem: Environmental > Aquatic > Freshwater > Creek >...
GAGATCGGCAGGGGAACCGGGCCGGTCGACGTTCTCGGGGTCGCCCGCCGGAGCGCTCGTCGGCCACGTCCCCTGGCCGCAGAGACAGGTGCGAGCCCCGCGCCGGCCGGCGCTCCTCTGACATAATCCACTCGGTGCGCTTCCTGCGGATGAAGCCGGGGCACGGAGAGGTGCTGATCGCCGAAGGCGACATCGAACTCGCCGAGGACGAGCAGCTGCTCGTCGAGGAATTCAGGCGTCAGCTCGACGCCGGGATGTGGGCTGCTGTGCCGCTTGAGCACCAGGACCGTCGCCGTGCTCGCATGGTCCGATCCTTTGACGATGTCCCGCGGGACGCCGAACGCGTGATCTTCTTTCCCCGCGCGGCGGGCGGAAGCAGGTAGGCAAGCCGAGGTGCTGCTGGCGCTGGTCGCATCTGCGCTGGTGGCGCTCGCGCTGCTGTCCGATCTGATCATGCCCGGCCTGTCCGCGCGTTGGTCGCGCCACCGCGCGCGCCGGCGCCGTGCGCCGGAGTTGTCGTTCGACCCTGGGCGCGAACGGCGAGCCGAGCAGCGAGCGCGCGAACTGCTCCGCTCATGCGTGAACGACGAAGAGTGGGCGATGTATCGCGAGCTCGGCTTCATTCGCGTGTGGGGAACGCAGCGCGCGGCAGCCGCTCGCGAGCAGGCCGGACCGGCGTATGCCTATCTGATCTATCCACACAAGCCGATCGTGGCGTATATCGCCCAGACGGGAAGGCTGCTCAACGAGTACTGCATCACGTTCCCGGACCACACGCGGCCATACGGCAGCGCGCGCCTTCCAGACTCCGACGACGTCCTGGCCAAGTGGATGGCGCTCACCAGCGACGAGCGGCGCCTGATCGCGGCGGCCAACATGCACCTCCCGGGCCGCCAGCTCGACCCAGCGCAGGTGATGCGGGACCTCTGGCGACTGTCCCGATGGGAGCGCGCGCGCCTGTCCGGGGGTGCCGAGCGGCCGGGCACGGTGCGGCTGCGCCGGACGGCCGACGCCGAAGGCTGAGCGCCCCGTTGGCGGTACAGTTCGCGCTCCGATGAGCGAGGCCGACCAGAACTCCCGGGCCACAGCCGGGAGCCTCGACCTCAAGCACCGCAGCCGGGCACTGACCAATGGACCGGTGCGCGCCGCTGCGCGCGCCTACCTGAAGGGAATCGGCTACGACGACGAGGCGCTGTCCAAGCCACTGGTGGCGGTCGCCAACACGTGGATCGAGACGATGCCGTGCAATTTTCATCTGCGCGCGCTCGCCGCCAAGGTGAAGGACGGGATCCGCGCCGCCGGCGCCACGCCGATGGAGCTCAACACGATCGCGATCTCAGACGGGATCACGATGGGAACCCTGGGGATGCGCGCCTCGCTGGTGAGCCGGGAGGTGATCGCCGACTCGATCGAACTGGTGTGCGACGCGCACATGTTCGACGCCGTCGTCGCGATCAGCGGCTGCGACAAGACGATTCCAGCCACCGTCATGGCGCTGTGCCGGCTCGACGTCCCGAGCCTGATGCTGTACGGGGGCTCGATCGCGCCGGGTCACTACCGCGGCGAGCAGGTCACGATCCAGGACGTGTTCGAGGCCGTCGGCGCTCGTGCAGCGGGCAGGATCACGGACGCCGAGCTGCTCGAACTGGAGAACGTCGCGTCTCCCGGGGCCGGCGCGTGCGGCGGGCAGTTCACGGCCAACACGATGGCGATGGCGTTCGAGGTGCTGGGGATCTCCCCGTCGGGGGCATCGATGGTCCCGGCGATGAACGGCCGCAAGGCGGAGGTGGCGCAGGAGGTCGGCCGGCTGGTGGTGCAGACGCTGAAGCGCGGTCTGCGGCCCAGCGACATCATCACCCGCGAGAGCCTCGAGAACGCGATCGCGTCGATCGCGATGAGCGGCGGCTCCACAAACGGCGTGCTTCACCTGCTCGCGGTCGCGGGAGAGGCTGGCATCGAGTTGTCAATCGACGACTTCGATGCGATCAGCGAGCGGACCCCCCTGCTCTGCGACCTGAAGCCTTTCGGAAACTTCGTGGCGGTCGACTTGTACGAGGCCGGGGGCGTCCCGCTCCTGCTGGCGCGCCTCAAGCAGGCCGGAATCCTGAACGAGGACGCCATGACCGTCACCGGTGCAACGGCCGGCGAGATCGCCGACGCCGCCATCGAAACCCCGGGTCAGCGGGTGGTCCGCGCGCTGGACGAGCCGCTCGCGCCGACCGGCGGCCTCGCGATCCTGCGTGGGAACGTCGCGCCCGACGGGTGCGTCGTCAAGCTCGCGGGGCACGAACGCCGCCTGCACACCGGGCCCGCGAGAGTGTTCGAATCCGAGGAGGATGCGATGGCCGCGGTCACCGCTGGCTCGGTGAAGGCCGGAGACGTGGTCGTGATCCGGAACGAGGGCCCGGCGGGCGGCCCGGGGATGCGCGAGATGCTCGCCGTGACGGCCGCCATCGTCGGAGAGGGTCTGGGGGCGGAGGTCGCGCTGATCACCGACGGACGCTTCTCGGGCGCCACCCACGGCTTCATGGTCGGGCACATCGCGCCGGAGGCCGCTCGCGGTGGTCCGATCGCTGCTCTGCGTGACGGCGACCAGGTGACGATTGACGTCGCCGGCCGCCGGATCGACGTGGCGCTGTCCGACGAGCAGATCGCTGAGAGGCTCGCCGAGTTCAGCCCGCCGTCCAAGCCGCTGGCGCCGGGAGCGCTGTCCAAGTACGCAAAGCTCGTCGGCAGCGCCTCGCACGGCGCGGTCACGATCTGATCGCTGAAACGAACGTTGCAGCGCCCGGCTGCGTGCCCGATTGCAACCCTCCGCGCGGGGCTGCAAGTACGATGTCTGCAGGCCAATGTCGGCGATCTCGAGATTCCAAGCAAATCGCGGACCGGGTCGCAAGCGCAGCGTCGGCTTCGGCGCTCGCGGCCGCTACCTTGGGCCGCCAGGTCCACCGCGACCCGAGAACCGCCCTCGAAAGCTCGTCTACGCGCTGATCGGCTCGCTAGGGCTGCTGCTGGTCGCCGCACTGGCGATCCTCGCGGTCGGATTGACGGCGAGCGCCAGCATCACCTCTGACCCGCAGGCATTGGCGGCGCTGGATCTGCCCCTCGGCAGCGGCACCGTGGCCACACTCAGCGTCGTCGGTGGACGCGAGCAGCGGTTGATCCGTGTCCTGCGCAAGGACGGGCGGATCTGGCCGGCGACGCGACTTCGCCCGGGCGAGCGGGTGACGATCGTCGCCGTGATCAGGCATCCGGGGTGGATCTCCTGGCTGACCGGAAACACCGAAACGGTCCGCACTACGCTGACCACGCCGTCGAGCAGCCTGGTCTCGCACTACCTGACGGTCCCGCCACACGGCCCGCTGACGCTGACATTCACAACGCCGGTCAGGCTGCTGGAGACGGGACAGACGGGGCGGCTCACCCGCCGGCAGTTCGCCCAGCCGCGGTCACGAATTGAACTGACGCGCTCGGCCGCCGCGGGCTCGATGATGGTCGCAGCCGCTCCCCGCCTCTGGGAGACACCGCGGCGGGAGTTCTTCGACTGGTTTCCCGCCGGCGTCGCCGCCACCGCGATTGCGAATCCCGCGCCCGGCTCTCGACTCACTCCGAACTCGACGCTGACGCTGACGTTCTCAAAGCCCGTCGCCCAGGTGCTCGGCAGCCACCTGCCGCCCGTATCCCCCGACACTCAGGGCAGCTGGCACACGGTCGATCCGCACACGATTTCGTTCAGGCCTCGGGGCTACGGTTACGGATTGGGCGCGAGGGTGTCGGTGGCGCTGCCGGCCGGGGTCCGGTTCGTCGGGGCGACGCCGGGAAGCGGCGGCGCGGTCGCGAGCTGGTCGGTTCCGCCCGGATCGACGCTGCGCCTGCAGCAGCTCCTGGCCGGCCTCGGCTATCTGCCGCTGAACTTCACGGCGTCCAGGGTCGTGCCGAACACGCTCGCGGCGCAGGAAGCGGCGGCCGTGTCTCCGCCGAACGGGACGTTCGGCTGGCGCTACCAGAACACGCTCCCCGAGCTGAAGGCGATGTGGCAACCAGGCGCCTGGGGCGTGATGACGCGCGGGGCCGTGATGGCGTTTCAGAACGAGCATGGCCTGGCCACCGACGGCGTCGCCGGCCCGAGCGTGTGGAAGCAGCTGATCGCCGCTTCGATGGCGGGGCGCGCGTCGAGCTTCGGCTACACGTTCGTGCTGGTCAGCCAGAGCACGCCTCAGTCGCTGCGGCTGTGGCACAACGGCCACACCGTGATGACGACCGCAGTCAACGCAGGGATCCCGGCATCGCCGACCGCGAACGGCGTCTACCCGGTCTACCTGCGCTATGTGACGACGACGATGTCAGGCACCAACCCGGACGGGTCGCATTACTCCGACGCGGGCATACCGTGGGTCAGCTACTTCAACGGCGGCGACGCGCTGCACGGCTTCATCCGCGCTTCCTACGGCTCTCCTCAGAGCCTCGGCTGCATCGAGATGACGTTCGCGGCAGCCAAGCGGGTTTACCCGTTCACGCCGATCGGCACGCTTGTCGACGTGATCTGAGCGCGGCCCGCAGGCCACCCCTCGGATCAGCCCCACGCAGCCCCACGCAGTCCACCCCTCGGATCAGCCCCACGCACTCCACGCACTCCCACGCAGTCCCTCGCAGTCCACGCACTCCCCAGCCCCACGCACTCCACGCACTCCACCCAGCCCCACGCCGGCGTCTTGGAGCACAAAAGTGGCGTATATGACCAGAAACGTGCTCCAAGTGAGGTGGAGCACATACTCGGCGGTGCCTGCGCCTGCGGCCGGGCCTTACGTCGAGCCGGGGCACGACGGCTGCTCCGAGCGCCGACCAGGTCAGGGATCAGGGCAGGGCGGGAGCCGCGAGCGCCGAATCTGAGCGGTGCGATGGCCTCGACCACCCCTCAGACCGGCGAGCCGATCTCTGTGCAGTGGCGCGACGCGCTGCGCCTGCTGGAGCGCGATCTCCGCGGGCGCGCCGCCGCCGCCAACACGATCCGCTCCTATGAACGCGACTGCGAGCAGCTCGCTCGGTGGGCGACCGCCAGGCGGATCGAACCGGTCGCGGTCGACGCGCGGATCCTGCGTCGTTACCTCTCAGGGCTCTCGGAGCGGGCGCAGGCGCCGAGCACGATCGCCCGCAAGCTCGCCGCGGTCCGGGCGCTGTTCGGCGCCCTGCGTCTCGCCGGCGCGCGCGCCGAGAACCCCGCGGATCTGCTCAGCGCACCCAAGCGGCCACGGCGTCTACCACGGGTGCTGCGCGCGGACGAGGTGTCGCGGTTGCTCGACGCGATTCCGGCGACGGCGCCCCTGGAGCTGCGCGACCGGGCGCTGTTCGAGCTGGCCTACGCCAGCGGGCTGCGCGCCCAGGAGCTCGTGACGCTGGAGCTGACGGCGGTCGACTTCGATTCCGAGTCGGTCCGGGTGCAGGGGAAGGGCGGCAGGACCCGGATCGTGCCGGTCGGCGAACACGCGCTGGCGGCACTCGCCGCCTACCTGGAGCGCGGGCGCCCGTCGCTGGTGGCGGGCGCCGAGCCCTCGGGCGCCGAGCCCTCGGGCGCCGAGCCCTCGGGCGCCGAGCCCTCGAGCGCGCTGTTCATCTCCCGATCGGGGCGGCCTCTGCTCACCTCCGACGTCCGCCGGCGTCTGCGGGTCTGGGTGCGGCGAGCGGCAGCCGGGGTGGCGCCACTCGCCGGCGTGCACCCACATGTTCTGCGACACTCGTTCGCGACGCACCTGCTCGAGGGCGGCGCCGACCTGCGCTCGATCCAGGAACTGCTGGGGCATGCGTCGATCTCGACCACGCAGGTGTACACCCACGTCGAGACAGTGCGGCTCAGATCCGCTTATATACACGCACATCCCCGAGCCTAGCCGAGACGATCGAGGGACCGAACTGGAAGCCGCCAACGTCAAAGCCGTGGAGCTCAAGGAGCTCTGGACGCGATACAAGGACACGTCGGACGAGCGTGCGCGCGAGCGACTCGTGGTGGCGTATGCGCCGCTCGTCAAGTACGTCGCCGGCAGGCTCAGCTCCGGACTGCCCGCCCACGTCGAGGAATCCGATCTGATCTCCTACGGCCTGACGGGTCTGATCTCCGCGATCGAACGGTTCGAACTCGAGCGCGAGATCAAGTTCGAGACCTACGCGATCACGCGGATCCGCGGAGCGATCATCGACGAGCTGCGGACCCTGGACTGGGTCCCTCGGTCGGTGCGCGCCCGCGCGCGGGACATCGAGCGCGCCAACACCAAACTCGAGGCCCGCCTGCAGCGCGCCCCCACCGACGAGGAGGTGGCACAGGAGCTTCAGGTCAGCGTCGAGGAATTCAACCAGTCGCTGATCCAGATCTCGCATTCGACGATCGTCGCGCTCGACGAGCTGTGGAACGTGTCGGATTCCGGCGGCGACCAGGTGTCACTGCTCGACACGCTGCCGGACCGCGGCGCGCCTGACCCGCAGCTGGTCGTCGACCAGGGGGAGATGCGCACTCGGGTCGCCGACGCGATCGCCGCGCTCCCCGATCGGGAGAAGCTCGTGGTCGCCCTCTACTACTACGAGAACCTGACGCTACGAGAGATCGGCGAGGTGCTCGGCGTGACCGAATCACGTGTCTCGCAGCTGCACACCAAGGCGATGCTGCGGCTGCGCTCGAAGCTTCAGAGCGAGTTCGAGTAGACGCGATAAGGTCACGGTTTGGCCATCAGCCAGCTTCGGCACTTCACGAGAGGAGTAGGCATGCACAAGGCCGCGGACCGGATCCGCAACGTGGCCCTCGTCGGCCACCGGGGCAGTGGTAAGACCTCCCTGCATGAGGCGCTGCTGTTCCAAGCGGGCGCCGTGAACCGCCTTGGCACGGTCCTGGACGGGACGACCGTGTCGGACTCCGAGGCCGACGAGAAGGCCCGCCAGATGTCGATCTCGGCGACGCTCTCGAGCTTCGATTGGCAGGATCGGAAGGTCAACCTGATCGATACTCCGGGCGACCAGAGCTTCGTCGCCGACACGCTCGGAGCGCTTCGCGTTTGCGAGTCCGCGGTGTTCGTGATCAACGCCGTGATGGGCGTTGAGGTGCACGCCAACCGGCTGTGGCAGCGGGCGGCCGAGCTGGACCTCGCGCGGCTGGTGTTCGTCAACATGCTTGACCGCGAACGGGCCGATTTCTTTCAGACGCTTGATTCGCTCAAGCGTTCGTTCGGTCCGCATGTGGTGGCCACCGAGATCCCGATCGGGATCGAACACGATGTCAGCGGCGTGATCGACCTGATCGACATGAAGGCCTACCTCTACGACGGTGCCGGCCGCGAGAACTGCGCCGAGATCCCGATTCCCGACGAACTGCTCGCGACTGCCGAGCAGTACCGGGAGAAGCTGATGGACGAAGTCGCGGAGAACTCCGATGCGCTGATGGAGCGATACCTGGAGGGCGAGGAGATCTCGCACGAGGAGGTCGTCGGCGCGCTCAAGGACGGCACCAATCACGGCGCGATGTTCCCGGTCACCTGCGGTGTGGCGACGCACAACCTGGCGACCAACCGGCTGCTCGACGCAATCGTCGACGATCTGCCTTCTCCGGTGAAGCACGGCGGTCTCCAGATCGGCGAGGTGACGCTCGAGCCGTCCGATGACAAGGAGATGTTCGCGTACGTGTTCAAGACGCGCGCGGACCCGTTCGCGGGCCGGATCAACCTTTTCCGCGTCTACCAGGGCGTGATCCGCCACGACACCCACGTGCTCAACACCCGCGCTCACGCCAAGGAGCGGATCGGGCAGCTGCTCAGCTTTGAGGGCGCCCACAACGGGCACGTGACCGAGTTCGGCCCGGGCGACCTGGGGGCGGTCGCGAAGCTCAAGGAGACCCGTGCCGGCGACTGGCTGGCGGCGCGCGACGAGCCGATCGAAATGCCGAGCGTCAAGCTCCCGGCGCCGGTGATGGCGTTCGCCGTCGAGCCAAAGAGCAAGGGCGACGAGGAGAAGGTGTTCACGGCGCTGCGGCGCCTCCAGGAGGAGGATCCGACGATCGACCTGCACCGCGACGCCCAGACTGGCGAGCAGATCGTCGCCGGCCTCTCCCAGGTGCACGTCGAGGTGATCGTCGACCGGCTGAAGAGCAGGTTCGGCGCCGAGGTCAACCTCAAGCCGCCACGCGTCCCCTACCTGGAGACGATTCGCAAGCCGGCCAAGGCCCACGGACGCCACAAGAAGCAGACCGGTGGCCGCGGCCAGTTCGGCGACTGCCACATCTCGATCGAGCCGCTCGAGCCGGGCACCGGGTTCGAGTTCGTCAACGAGATCAAGGGCGGCGTAATCCCCTCCGGCTTCATCCCCGCGGTCCAGAAGGGCGTGGTGGAGGCGATGCAGGAGGGCGCGGTGGCCGGCTACCCGGTCAAGGATGTCCGCGTTCGGCTGTTCGACGGCTCCCATCACAACGTCGACTCCTCGGAGATGGCCTTCAAGATCGCCGGTTCGGTGGCGATGCGCCAGGCGCTCGAGCAGGCCGGCCCGGTGCTGCTCGAGCCGATCATGATGGTGACGGTGACGGTCCCCGAGGACGCGGTCGGCGATGTCATCGGCGACCTGAACTCCCGGCGGGGGCGCCCGCACGGGATGGAGCCGATCGGCGGCGGGATGACCGAGGTCAAAGCCGAGGTGCCGATGGCCGAGATGCTCTCCTACGCTCCCGATCTGCGTGCGATCACCGGCGGTCAGGGCGAGTTCACGATGGAGTTGCTGCGCTACGAGGAGGTGCCCGGCCACCTCGCCGGCAAGGTGATCACCGAGTCCAGGGCCGAGCGAGAGGCAGCAAGGGCTTGAGCGGCACCAGACAGATCAACACCACCGTCAGCGACTTCCCGGTGTGCGACGTGTGTGGCCGCACGGTGCTGCGCGGCGAGCACGTCACGGCCTACATCAACGGCAGCGCACGGCGGTCGGTGTGCGAGCTGTGCGAGACGCGGGCGTTGCACGAAGGCTGGGTGCGGGAGGGCAGCCTCGACGCGTTCAAGAGCTCCGGATCGGCGACCGAGCGGCGGCGGTCGATCTTCGGCCGTCGCCGATCCCGGCGAGAGACGCCGGCGGCCGACGGCGAGGTCACCACCACCTGGCAGGAGGACTCCTCGGCGAGCTCGTGGGCGCGCGTATCGAGCACCGAGCAGCCCACCACGCCGCGCCCGCTGCATCGCCAGGTGCACGCCGTGCCCACCGACGACGGGCAGCGCGCCTCGAAGGCCGTGGAGCTGTTCAACGGCTCCGAGCACATCAGGACGGTCGCCGGCGTGGCACGGTCGCTCGGCACCCCGACCGTCAGCGTGAACGCCTCCAACGGCCGGCCGAGCCTCGTGAGCGTCGTCGTTGCGTGGGAGCTGTGCTGGTACCGCTACGAGGTCGATCTGTCCGATGACGGAGCCAGCGTTCGCCTGGCTTCGCAGGGCTACGAGCTCGAGGATCTCCAAGAGGCGGACCGGCTTGCAAACGCGGTCGCGGACGAGCTGGGCCGACTTGCGCTCCGGCATGCCTAGAGCTCGGCGAAACCTTAGGATTGCGCGTCGATGATCTACTGCGTCATCCCCGAGGCGCTCGCCGACGAGCTGTTCGACAGGCTCAGCGAGTACTACGCCGAGGACCCGAACGTGACCGTGATCATCGACCGCCGCCACGGCTCGCGACGGGCTTCCGGCACCGATGCCGGCGGCCAGCGCACGCTCCGGGACCGCCGCCGCCAGCGCGTCACGGGCGATCTGCCGGACGCGATGCCGGGGCCTTGACCGGCACCGAACGCACGCTCGTAGTGCACGTCGACGGTGGCGCCCGGGGAAACCCCGGCCCGGCGGCGATCGGCGTAGTGGTCAGCGACGAGCGTGGGGAGCCGATCGAGGAGCTGTCGGAGGCGATCGGAGTGGCGACCAACAACGTCGCCGAGTACCGCGCGCTGCTGCGCGGGCTCGAGCGTGCCGCGGCGCTGAACGCCGGCGAGGTGCGGATCGTCAACGACTCCGAGCTGGTCGCCCGCCAGCTGACCGGGGCCTACCGGGTGAAGCACGCTGCGCTGAAGCCGCTGCACGCGCAGGCGCTCGCCGCTCTGCGTCAGTTTGCCCGCTGGCGGATCGACAGCGTGCCTCGAGCACAGAACGCCCGGGCCGACGCGCTCGTCAACCGCGCGCTCGACGCTCGCTAGCGCGTTTGTCCGCCGTCCCGGGAGCGGGTAGGCTACCGACCGTGACCGACGCTCTCCAGGAGCTCTCCTCGCGCCTGCGTGAGGCCTCCGATCGCCTGCGCAACGGCGATCTCGAACCTGACGCGACGCTCGAGTTGATCGAGGAGTGCGCCCGGCTGGCGTCTGAGGCCGCCTCGCAGGTCGACCTCGGGGCCCGCGCGGCGCTCGAGCCGCTGCCGGATCTCCCCGGCCAGCTCCCGCTCCCGGCGGCGTAGGCGTAGGCGTTGGCGGAACCCCGCCCGGCGAGCGGCGAGGTCGCCTATCCCGAGCACCTGCGCGCGCTGGTGGAGGACCATCTCCGCGAGCTGCCGTTCACCGGGGCGGAGGATGTCGAGGGGCTGCGCGAGGCGATGCGCTACTCGCTGCTCGCGCCCGGCAAGCGGATCAGGCCGGTGCTGGCGCTGGCGACCGCCGAGGCGATCGGACGCGATCCCAACTCGGTGCTGCCGCTCGCGGCCGCGCTCGAGCTGATCCACTCCTACTCACTGATCCACGACGACCTGCCGGCGATGGACGACGACGACCTGCGACGCGGCCGGCCGACGTGTCACAGGGTGTATGGCGAGGCGGTCGCGATCCTGGCCGGCGACGCGCTGTACGCCGAGGCCTTTTACCTCCTGCTCTCAGAGCAGTCCGGCGATCCCGAGAACGTGCTGGCGGCGGCCGCGATGCTCGCGGCCGCGACCGGGGTGGGGGGGATGGTCGGCGGGCAATACCTCGACGTGGCCGGCTCCTCAGCGGGCGGCGCGCCCGGCCTGCGACGCCTGCACGAGCTCAAGACCGGGCGGCTGATCGCCGCCGCCGTCCTGTGCCCGCTCGAGATCGACGGGTCAGCCCAACGTGACACAATCCCGGCGTTTGGAACATTTGCAGGCGAACTGGGCGTGCTCTTCCAGATCGTTGACGACATCCTCGACGTCACCGGCTCGCGGGACACGCTCGGAAAGGCGCAGGGCAGCGACGAGCGGCTCGGCAAGCGGACCTACGTGAGCGAATTCGGACTCGACGCGGCGCGGGAGCTCGCGGCCGAGTCACACGACCGCGCCAGAGGCGCGCTGGCGCAGGCGGCGCCCGCCGGTGCCAGGCACCTCGAACAGATCACCGACTTCATCGCGACCCGCAGCCACTAGACACGACGGCACATGACAGACCTCCTCAAGAACATCGACTGCCCGGCGGATCTGCACGGACTAACCGACGAGCAGCTGCAGGAGGTGGCGCAGGAGGTCCGCGAGCACATCATCGACACCGTCGGCGAGATCGGCGGGCACTTCGGCGCGAACCTCGGTGCGTGCGAGATCGCCGTCGCGCTGCACTCACTGTTGGACTCGCCCCGCGACAAGATCCTCTGGGACGTCGGGCACCAGGCCTATCCGCACAAGGTCCTGACCGGGCGCCGCGACCAGCTCCAGACGATCCGCAAGTACGAGGGCCTGGCGCCGTTCTGCTCGATCTACGAGTCCGAGCACGACATCATGGGCGCGGGCCACGCGTCGACCGCGATCGGCTACGCGCTCGGGATCAAGGAGGCGATGCTGCGCGGCCACGGGCAGGATGGCCAGGTGGTCGCGGTCGTCGGCGACGGCGCGATGACGGGTGGCGTCGCGTTCGAGGCGGTGCACCAGGCCGGGGGTGTCGGGACGCCGATCGTCGTGCTGCTCAACGACAACGGGATGTCGATCGCGCCCAACGTCGGGGCGCTCTCGCGCTACTTCAACCGCGTTCGGCTCAACCCGAAGCTGTGGCACGCCCGCGAGGACTTCGAGGGCGGGCTCACGAAACTGCCCGTCGGGATCGGCGCCAGGTTCGAGCGCTTCGGCCCGCACGTCAAGGAGTCGATCAAGGCGTTCTGGGCGCCCGGGCTGTGGTGGGAGGAGCTCGACTGGGCATACATGGGGGTGATCGACGGACACGACGTCAAGGCCCTGCGCCGCGCCCTGCGTGAGGCGTTGGCGGCGCAGCGGCCGGTGGTCGTTCACTGCGCGACAGTGAAGGGCAAGGGGTTCGCGCCCGCCGAGGAGGGCGGGCTCGAGGGGATGGAGAAGTGGCACGCGGCCAAGCCGAAGTCGATCGCCAACGGTGCGCCATCCGCGGCCGGGGCGGCGCCGGCGACCGCCAGGCCGGCGCCGCCTCAATACACACAGGTGTTCGGAGACGCGCTCCTCGCCGAGTGCCGGCGCGATGATCGCGTGCTCGGGATCACCGCGGCGATGAACTCCGGCACCGGCCTGAGCATTCTCCAGCGGGAACTGCCCGAGCGCTACTTCGACGTAGGGATCGCCGAGCAGCAGGCGGTGCTGCTCGCCGCGGGGCTCGCGCTCCAGGGGTGCAAGCCGGTCGCCGCGATCTACTCCACCTTCCTTCAGCGGGCGTTCGATCAGATCGTCCACGACGTCTGCCTGCAGAAGCTGAACGTCGTGTTCGCGATGGACCGGGCGGGGCTGGTCGGGGACGACGGCCCCACGCACCACGGCGTGTTCGACATCCCCTACCTGCGCTGCCTTCCGAACATCGTGCTGATGGCCCCGCGCGACGAGGCGATGCTCGTC
>Ga0075021_10001291_pt1 | contig 12769 bp, 10 predicted proteins | sample ColStrG_CSR_2012_FD_72749 | JGI IMG/M metagenome (GOLD analysis project Ga0075021, IMG submission 72749) | Freshwater sediment microbial communities in response to fracking from Pennsylvania, USA - Cold Stream Run_MetaG_CSR_2012 | ecosystem: Environmental > Aquatic > Freshwater > Creek >...
ATACATCACCATGCAGCCCGCACGCCAAGAGGACGAGGTCGAGCGGCTGGCCCGCATCGACCGCTGGCGCAACCGCAAGAAGCCTCCCTATGACCGGGCCTTCCCGGGCGACCCGCGCCGGGTCGAGGAGTTGCACGGCACGACGGCCGAGTTGACCCAGTTGGGACGCAGGTTGCTGGGTCTAGAGGCGTGGTAGCCGCGCCATCTCCCCGCTTGTGTTGGGAGGGTAGCGCGGCCATCTGCCGGGGCAGCGCTGATCTTTACAGCCTTGTCAGCAGGTTGCGCTACGCCTCGGGCCTGTCTGGATGCAACGATGCGACCTTCTGCTTGAGTCGAGTCGCACTTGGCCCGGCCCATGCAGCGGGCGCAGGTGACAGAGAATTATCCGGCGCCGGGCACACGCACAATCAGGGCAGGCTGCGATGTGCGCTCGGCGATGTCAAAGCGTTCGACCGCAACGAAGGCGTGAGCGCGCTACACAACGGGTTGCTGGCACTATGCCGCGTGCTCGGCGACCAACCCAGGAGTGGCGTCAAAATAAACACGCCTGCTGGCATGTGGCCTGAGTCATACGGTGCTAATCCACGTGGCCGCAATGCCCGCACGCGTTTGGCGCCCACCCGCGATCGGCAAAGCGCAAACTCAACCGGTATGAAGCCCTGACATTGCTTACAGCCATGCGTCCTCAAACAAGACGTCCTCTTGACTCAACCGCGCGCGACTGACCAACCAGTCCGCAACTGCCGGCCTGAGATAGGCTCGCGACAATGTGGCAATGGGCATCCATTTTGCTCCGGTCTGATCCTCGTCTGGAAGGGCGGGCAGATGGGGTTCCTGACCATCAACCAAAAACGCCTCAAACACAAAGTCAATCGTGTGCCGGTCACTATGCATGCCGCCGCTAGGTGACGGAATATATTCGGCTAGCATCAATAAGCGGCCAACGCTGACCTCGCAGCCGATCTCCTCACGGCATTCACGCTGCACCCCGGCACGCAGTGACTCGCTCGGGTCAAGCCCACCCCCGGGCAGATCGTAATGAACCCCTTTTTGTTCGGTAAAGAACTCGACCAAAACGACTTGATCCTCACGCACAATCAGGGCACTAACGCGCATGCGGGCTGGAAGAACGCCATCTGGCATACATCCATTAGACGTTATGCAAAACAAGAATTTGGTTGCGAAAACATGGGGAAATCAGGAGTTTTTCAACGCTGTAACGCGTATAACATGTATTTCGCATGACGTCTATTAGGTGCCAGGCGCAGGTATATCGGCAACGTGAATCAGGCCAGCCCGTGCGTCAGATGAATGGCTCACGCCTGGTGGTGGCCTGCGCGTCGATTGTGCTCACCCGGGCAATCCGGGCCGCAGGCCAGATCGATGCCGAGGCCGATCGGGGTTGACGCACCAGGGTGACTGCTATGCGGCCGGCACTCGGTTTATCAACGCGTGGTGGCCGGTCGGCCACCCACCGGTCGTCTTTGTCATGCCCCTGAGGAACACGCGGCTCAAAATCGACCGGCCCGAGATCGACGACCAGGTGTCCGACATCGAAGCGCTGGGGCTTTTGGGAACGCTGTCGCGCAGCCTGTCGGGACCGTATGAAAGTATCTGGCAAAATTGCGCCTGGGCTAAGGCACTCTGTCACGGGGGCGCTGGCGGCACTTCGAGCCGCTTTTTAAGTTGCGTTTTGGATAGCGGTGCGTCGTTGAACACTGTTAAACAGTGCACTCACGGCCCGGTGTTTGTCGGCAATAGCGCATTTCTGTGACGCCATAGGCCAGCCGCTCGGTGCCATCCGGTTGCCAACCACGGGCTTCATAAAAGCGCCGGGCAGCCTCGTTCTCTTTGAGCACCCATAGCCAAGATACACCGGCCGCCATTTCAAGCAGGCCCGTCCCGATGCCACGACCCTGACAATCAGGCAAAACGTATAGGGCATACAACTGCGTCCCATCAAACGCCACGAACCCGATCACCCGGCCCTGATCTTCGGCGACCCATATTTGGCCTGAGAAAGTCCGCCAGCGCTCAGCGGCTTCTTGGCGTGGAAAGGGCTGAGCGCCAAAGATGTGAGCGTAGGCCACGCGCGCGGTCTGTTCATGTACGGCTGTTAAACGCCCCGACTCACTCGCGTCACTTGGGCGAATTCTCATTGGTGGACATCCGCCCGGCTTGAATCGCAAACCGGACGTCCTGTGCGCTTGTCATATGACCACGCAAGAAAGTGGCCATCAGGCCCAGGCGACTTGTGCTAATGGGGCCGTGGGTGTCCGTTGCTGCTGGAGCCACGGGGCAAAGCTGCCCTGGATCGCTTGCCGCCCGACGCGCCGATCGCGAATCATGCCAATCTAACGCGGTTGACCACTCGCTACCAATCGATGCGTGCCAGGGCGTATGCAGGCAAGGTCAATACAGGCTTCGAAATCTCCATACCCGCTTTTGTCCGCCATGTTTCGGGCTTCTTCGTCACCAGCCGCATGCTCGACGCGTCGAGCAGCTTTACAGTGAGCTTTAGTTTGGCCTTGGGGCTAATGCCAAGGCCGATTAGCGTGACTGTTTGGGGCGTGTCGGTCATGTTTGCGATCAGCACAAGTGTCTTCTTGCCTTTCTGCAGCGCCAGCCCTTCCACCTTGAGCGGGTCACTCGACATTGTCGCAACGACCTCGTCCCCGAATTCGGCTATGTCGGCCAAAAGGTGATACACAGGAAACACGATTGCCCGTTCGAGCACGCCACGCGGCCCGCGGGTCTCAAACAGGGTGATGCTGTTTGCACCACCCGCCTGAACAATGTGTTTGAGCGAAGCAAGCGTCCAGCAGGCGACGAATTGTGATTTCTGTCGCGGGTCGGCCTCGGTGTTTTTTGTGGCGGGCTCTAGGCTGTTGTCCCCCAGGCTCCAACGTGGCTTGAAGGTGATGGGGGTGATGGCGAGCGGCTTGCCGTTGCTGAAAGTTTTGTAGGTATGGATGGTCTCAGCCTGGGCTTCGGGCGACTCACGGATGGACGAATTGTCGACGGCGTGCACCTGTGGATTGAACGAATAACACAGTCCATCGACCAGCCCCAGCAGCGTGGCATCCGGCCGGTTACAGTTGAGTTCGGTGAAGAATTTGTTGGTGCCCGCATAAATCCGCGCGGCTGCCCCCAGACGGGCCCGAGCGAGCGTGACCACGGCCTCAGGGGTGACGGGTGCGCTGCGATCAAAGACCAGATATCGCGCCACCTCCTCGTTCACCCGCTCGGTCCAGAAGCCGGGCAGGGGCCTGACCCGGGTGCGGCTGAGGGTCGTCAATTGTTTCTCGGCGCCCTCGTTGACGAATAAGCCGATCTCCAGCTTCGCGCCGAGCATATGCGCTTCTTTGGCAGCCATTTCTAATGTCGCCGTCCAGCTCGCGTCCCACATGGGCAGGTCCACGCGCAGGTGCGACAGCTTTAGCTGCTTCAGCCGCGTGGCCTCCTTTTTGGTCGGCAGCTTTTTACCAAGCGGGACACACATGCCGATAGCTGGCAGCGGAAAGCGCTCCGTCAGAATGGAGAATGTTGTCCCTTCAGGGCTTGGCTTGTCTGCCGTATCATCCTGATCGGTCTTGTCCATTGGCACTGGTCTTTTGCCATGTGCATCTTGGAGGGTGACGGTCACCTTCTGGCTGATCTTCTCACCGGCATGCACTTCGACCGGAAACGGCAGTCGCAAGGGTGTCCCGTAGGTCTTGAACGAGGCGTCGGTCCAGTTGCGTTGATCCTCGGTCTCGAATATCTCGCCTTCGAACGCGACGCGGCACCATACGTCTGACTGGACTTCATGGACTAAGGCGCGCATCTCGTCAAACGGCAGCATGGGTTGGAGGATGCCATCAACGACCAACTGTGGTGCAATATCTTTTGGAAAGGCGCTCTTCACCTGGGAGCCATCGACTTTCTCGATTCGGGCTGCTGTGCCTGCCACGCCGATTGGGTGCAAGACGCAGTAGCCAAGCCGGTTGCGCTGAAATGCTGCCCTCGCTTCCCCTTCAAATGCGCATGTAATAGTGCCGTCGGCTGTGCCGCTCAGCGTGCCGCGCCAAGTGAAATGGATGTCGTTCAGGCGATTGTCACAGGTGTAGCTGATGTCAAACGCGTCTGGGCGCACATTCATGCGCACATCACTCAGGGTGTTTGGCGCGGTGCCCCAAGCCTGGTCACGGGCGGCGAAATAAATGCGCCGGACCACTTCATGCTCCCCGAATTTGATATAGCGTAAATCGCCATTTTCATACACAAGCGACAATGGTCCAGCCGCCAGCCAGACACGCTTGGTCGGTTGCCCGTCCAGGCCAGATGACAGTGGGGGGAGGATGGTCTGTTTCATGGTCGCTTCGCCTTTGCCTCTTTTGCTTTCTTCGATTCTTTTTGAGCGTTGGCTGCCAGCAGAAGGAACTGACCTTGCCCATCGCCCGCACTCATGAACTCGCTTCGTGGCCGTGATGTTTGCCAGCACCAGCTGTGACGAAGGCAATCAACTAGCCGAACACTCTAGACAGGGTCGTCTTGACATTGATTGACATCAATCTTGAAGCGACTATTGTCGCGCATGATGAGCAGCCAAGACAGGATCGCCTTGTAGCCCAGGGCGTTGCTGCGGCCGCTAGGCCCCTGAGTCAGTGGGCGGACAAATACCAGCGGCCAACCGTCGTGAGCGCTGTCGCTGGTGTTGCCGTGCCTCGTGGGGACCGTGTTTGAAAGTCTCATACGATATCCAGCGCTGTGTGTTCAGTGCGGTCCCAAGTAAAGCGCGAATCGTCGCATAGCGCAAGTTGCGCATATAGGCCATGCATCGTAACAGTCATCACTGCCAGCGTCACACGGTGCTTGATCGAAGGCGCTCATACCGGAACACGTTGGAAACGGGGGCAAGGTTCGGCAGTCACCAGCCGTCCGCACCGGCCAGCCAACTTGCCGGTTATCGGATCGACATCGTTTTGGGTGATAGCGCTTGTGTCCTGACCTTGCGGGTCCTCTTGTCTAGCGGTTGGATAACGGCCGCTATCCGGCTGCAGTGTTGCCGCCGGCAGTCAGGAGCGACCGTTGTGCCACGTCCGTTGTCAGCCCCCACAGCACCAGGCCGAGATAGTCATACAACCCTTTTGCGCCGAAGGTCGTGCCGTTATTAACATACAACGTCTGAAGACCGAGCAAGCCCAGCAAGATCAGCAACACGATGGCAAGCAGAGGGCGAATGAACCAATACCGGGTTGCAGCTGTGATGAGCGGTGTGCCCGACAGTAAGGCCAGGACTTGCCGGGCCCGGCTTGACTGCCACGCCAGCGCCGCTTGCGCTTGGCGGGTAAGATCACCCGCGTCAACTTTGGCGCGTCCAATGACGTCAGCGATATTCCCCCGTGCGCCAATATCCGTCACGGGTGGCATGTCATCCAAGCCCTTTGAAACGGGCGGTGTTTTGAGAAAGGTTTCCAGGTCCTGACGCTCCCTTTCCGCGTCTTCTAATTTGCCCGCGATCAAGTCGTCCCGGATGGCCTTGATCTTAGTCTCCACCTGCGTCTTGTAGTCACCCGACGACAGACCCGCCGCCGTTTTTGTGCTCGCCTCGAGCGCTTGGGCCAGCCTGAGAAAGCCTTGGGTCCGGGCCAGCGCAGCCTGAGCCACATCCAACGTGATGTCGGGCGAGTCGATCTTATTGCTTAGGTCGTCAAGCGCGGCCCGGGTCGCGCTTCGCACCTGAGGGTCTTCAAGTCGGTCCACGTCTGAGCGGAGCCGATAGTATTCGGGCAGCAGCTTGACCTGCTTTTTGGCGACCGGACTATCCATGTCGCGCGCTAGCCTGCCGAGCACCAGTCCCATAAGGACGGCCACCACGGCCCATAACGGGCCGTCGCGCACATCGACTGTTGTCTTGAGCGTGAGCGGATCATCCTGCCCCGTCAGCCATACCCGCACCGCCCCGTTGTATCGATCCGATGCCAGGCTGTCGAGCCGAAGCGTCAGTCCCACATCGGTCACGTCAAATGCCCCGACCGTGCGCGGCGACGTCATGCTAGCGAGCGTGGTGGGCACGTTCAAACCAGAATTTTCGCCGATCAACACGGCTTGGGCGCGCGCGACTGGCACGTTGGTCGCGGTCTTGTTGCTGAGCTGAACCACGGCGTCGTTGGCGCGCAGGCGGGTAGGGAGCAGCAACCCAGCCAACCAGCAGTCAAGGACGGTGCAGCGCACGGCTTGTATCGCCAGGTTGTCTGACACCGTCTGAATCGCCGGCTTATCCTGCAAATGCAGACTGACGTTGATGGACTGTGAGCGAGTGATTGGGAGCCCAACGGCAAAAAACGTCAGCGTGCCCGCATAGTCCCCGCTGTGCTTGATGTTGGTCACCGTCAATTTGAGATCAGTTGGGACATTCCGCTCGAGTCCTGTCCCTTTGCTAAGCGAGATATTACTGCGATCAATTCTCAACTCCGGGCGTGTGGCGTGGACCAGATCGGAGGCGAGCATGCGAACCTCAACCAGGTTTGTGATCACCGGCGTGATGCGGATGCTCCGGCTGACCGTGCCGGTCTGGCTGTCGAACACATCTGAGATGGTTACCGGGTTATCGGCCGTGTCAATCACAAACGCCGGCGGTTCATTCTCTTGGCTTGGCGCGGCATATGCGCTGCGTGTCGGTCCCAAGGATGACAGAACAGTTGACAGGAGCAGCATGAGCACTGCCATGACGCATACTGACGCCCGCATGAAAGGCAAGCAACTTTGGGTTGGGCACTTGCCACGAGGTGGATTTGGGACTTGCGGTTTGGGTGGCACAGGACGACCAAACAAGACCACCTGACCCACACCATGGCGGCCTGGTATGCCACACCAGCGAACAGCCCTCGTAAAGAACGGTGTGTGCTCCTCACAGAAAGGCGCGCGTGATGTGGCGGGTAGCGCAGGTCGCGTGTGCATTTATGTATGATATCCGGTCACACCCGGCGTTGCCCGGCGCTAAGCAGACGACCGTCTGCGTAGCCGTCCAGGTCAATCTCAGCGGTGTCCTTCCGACCCCTGCTGCAAAGGGTATGCGGCGCTGGTTGCTGCCTGTGTGTTTTCTCCGTTCAGACCGCAGCGCTGTCTTATGACAACCTGGGCTGCGCCGGTATGGCTCTAGCATCTCGCTAACCATGCGCCCAGCGCCAGGGCGCCAGGGCACCAGGGCACCAGGGCACCAGGGCACCAGGGCAATTGAAGCTGCCGTGTTGCGATCTGTCATTGCGATAGCCATGCATCGCGTCGGATTGCCAGGGCCGAGACGGCCTACGCCCCACGCCGATCTTGTGCGATCACCTCAGCGCGCCACCATGGGCACATACACATGCGTGAATTGGATCGCGCTGCACGGTGTGAGCGTGAGCGTAAGCCCAGTGACCGACTTGTGTGCCTTTACTGAGATGGTCGCTGCGTCAGCGTAGGATGACCCACCGCCATACCAGGCACCAGCAAAGCCGTATACATCGATCTTCAATTTGTAGTCGCCTGCGGGCTGTATGCCTAAATCGAACACGCCGTTCTGATACCCAAAAAAGGTAGGCTGGTAGCTTGTGTTGGCATCGGTGTATAGATATGGTTGGGCTTGAGTGATGCTTGCTGAACCCCCAATCAGGCTGCCGGCGATGGTCCCACCCGGGTCGAAACGAAAATTGACGGTGGTCGTCAGATTTTGTGTGACGGTCACGATATCCGCCTTGCCTGGGTCATCCTGAAACGGCTTGTGATTGTAAATTTGACCGGCATACATACGCCCATCTGCCAATTGAATAGCGGAACTCTCGCTTCGGATGAAATACGACCCTGGCAAGGCGGGAATGACGTAGCCGCCTGGATAGCGGGTCTGCGCCAAAAAACACGAGTTATAGAACTCGTAGTTGTTCTGGGGAACAGGACAGGCGACGAAACTGATTGTGTCCAGGTTTTCACCCGTGTCCGCCGCGACCGAAGTCCCCTGGATGACGCCACCCTTCATCAATGTCATATTGATGTTTGGTGTGTTACCAGTGACGGTCACCCACGCTGCCTGGGTGAGATTCGTCGCGTTCGGATAATATTGGACCGTGTAGTGCAGCCCCTGATTGGCGTCACTCAGATCGTTTGTACGGGCAAAGATTTTGTAACGTCCTGGCACAACGTTTTGGATCACGTAATTCCCACTACTGTCCGTCTCGTTCGAGAGCGATAGGGGTAGGCCAAACCCGTCCACGGCTTCCACCCGGATGCGAGCCGACCCGGGAAATGCTTGGTATTGCGGATCGTCGTAGCAGGCCGGCGACAATCCCCGTCGTTGTGACGCCCGATGTCACCGTGACGGACATCGCTTGATCGAAGCTGGACTTTCCGGGCACCCATTGGCCGGTGTAGTTGCTGTCGGAGGAATCCCCAATCATTTTGTAGGTTCCTTCAGGGATATTGGTTGCCACAAACCTTCCATCTGCACCGGAATTAGCCAGACCGCCAAAGAGCGGCTGTCCATTTTGCAAACGCCACAATTGGACGCCACCCGCAACGGGCTGACCTGTTTGGACATCCTGGATCACGCCGCTGACTGCGCCGGGTGCTCGTTGAAAGCAGTTTGAGATGTCGCCGCTTGGCGCGGCAGTACGCGTAGGGTTGGCAGCAGACAGTGGTAGTGCGCTCAACCAGAACGTGAGTGCGAGTGCGAGTCCAAGCGTCGGAGTTTTAGATGTCATTTTGGATGTGTCGTGTCATGCAGGATGGGCCTGTGTCCCAGGCTGCAAATGCCAGCCGAGTTGCCGACCGGTTTATTATTACCAGCCTTGTGACCAGGCGCAACCGCCCTGTCACCGTCCCTGTTCCAGTTGTCGCCGTCAGCCGGCTATGTGCCCGACTCCGCCAAGAACAAGCGCAAAGACACGACAGCGCTTCATGGGCTTCATGCCAGATGATCTACGGCGAACGTGGGCGGGTTGGCGCCATGTGCTGGTGCGGTCACGGTCGCGTGATTCCACGCGAACCGCATTGCCTCAGTGCTGCGTCATGCACCTCAATAACAAGTTGGTCATGATGTTAGACGCCGCTGCCGATCTCGTCTCTTGGCTGTAGAACCCGTCTGGACACTTGGTAAGTGGCAAAAGACAGCGCTTGCCGAGCCACATCGTGGTCGTTTGTTGACAAGCCCCTTTGCGCCGGCACCATTCAATGTGCGATACGCCTTGTGAGGTGTGTTTGGGCGGCGACCAGCTTCCAGCGCGTCCTTAACCGGCGATCCGCCCGCTGATTGTCCTGGCTGTCGTGGAACCCCAAAAGACGTTCGGCTCAACGTCCAGTTGCAGGCCGCTTGGGGTGAAGTGAAAGCGGAAGATGGCGCAGAACACGCTCTCGTAATAGCACAGCCTGACTTCGTAAGTATCCTCGGCCGTCCAGGCGCCACAGGCCGCGACGGGTTCCTCACCATAGCCGCGCACATTGGTCCTGCCCGTCTGCCACGTTCCATAGCCAACCTGTATTGGGTGTTCGCCGCGTGCGTCGCGCAGGGTGAGCGTGATGCGCTCGGGCGCGAAGTTGACCGTGATACCCTCAAGTGCCAAGTCGTTGCGTTCCAGCACATACCCCTTCCCCTGCCATTGACCCATCTTGGGCGACGTGGGTTGGCCCTTCGCCAACGGTAGCGACAGGGTCGCCAGCGTGTCGCGCAGTTGGCCGTAAACGCTCGGGTTGACGGGTAATGCGTGGGGTTGCATGGCGGGCAACAGGTGTGCCCATACCTTATCCAACACAACCTGCATGTCGCGCACGCCAGCGTTGATCGCGAGCACCGCGTCTTGCTCAGGCATGACGATGCAATATTGGCCGTAAGCACCGTCACCCCGATAGCAGTCGTGGCGGCAACGCCAGAACTGGTAGCCATAGCCCACGGTCCAGTCGGGGTTAGTCTGGGTGTTGCTGTTGTCGGATGTGGCCTTGGTCGCCTCGAGGATCCATGCCTCAGTCAAAATGCGCCGGTCTTGCCACAGGCCCTGCTGCAGATACAGCTGTCCGAAGCACGCGATGTCCTCGGTCCTGATGTGCAGACCTGTCCCGCCAACGGTGAGGCCGCATGGGTCGGTTTCCCAGGTGGGATGCGAGATACCCAGCGGTTCGAACAGGCGTGGGCGCAGGTAGTCCAGCAAGGGCTGGCCAGTCAATTTGGTGATGATGGCCGAGAGCATGTAGGTGGCCCCAGTGTTGTAAACAAACCAGGTGCCGGGCTGGCACTCGACCGGCAGGGATAGGAAGACACGGGCCCAGTTGTTGTCCTCGCCGCCGAACACGTGTCCGCTCGTATTGGCCTTGTGGTGCGCTTCCAGGCCAAACAGGTTGTGTTGATGGTGGTCCTGAAAAACGCGCTGAGTCGTGTCTTCCTTGTGGCCGGTGTTCATAGACAAGAGGTGCCGCACGCGCATGGCCTTCAAGTTCTCGCTGGGGTGAGCCGGTGTGTCTTCAGGGAAGAACTTCAGCACCGGGTCATCGACCTTGAGTAGCCCCTCAGCCACTGCCAGGCCGATGGCGCTGGAGGTAAAGCTCTTGCTCAGCGAGTAGAGCATGTGCGGGGACTCCGGCCCATAGGGTGTCCACCAGCCTTCGGCCACCACGTTCCCATGGCGCAGCAGCATGAAGCCGTGAAGTGCGTCCAATGGCTGCGTGTGCTGCTCGATCGCCTGGATGAAGTCCAGGACCGCCGAAGAGGAAATGCCCTCGGCTTCTGGGTTACTGCGCTTTAGTTGGTTGCTCATGTTCTTCATTCCTGTTTACCATATCGCTCGTTACCGCTCGTTACCGCTCTTTCCCGCTCGTTTGGACCGCCTTGATTGTTCTGATCGTTCATGGCGTTCTAAACAGTGACGCGAGTTTACTTCCAGAAATGGCCCTGGGCCATGGGCCGGGCCGCTGGGCTTGGGGCAGGGCGGCCCGGAATGTGCGGCGTATGCATCACGGTCAACACGGTTGCATGCTCGTAATCGTTTGCCAAGACCGGTTGCTGGGATTGGGGGGCTTACACAACATCTTTGAGGCACGGAATGTGGCTCGTGCAGGGTGGGCAGGGCTTCATATAATCCCCAGCAAATGCCCAGCGCGCAGGAATTCGCCGAATCCATCATCCGCAACGTCGAGCGCGTCATCATCGGCAAGCGCGATACCATTGAGCTATTGATCGTCGCGATGTTATGCGAGGGTCATGTGCTGATCGAGGATGTGCCGGGTGTCGGCAAGACGATGCTGGCGCGTGCGATCGCCACCAGCATCGGCGGTCAGTTCAAGCGCCTGCAATGCACGCCAGATCTGTTGCCCAACGATGTGACTGGCGTGTCGGTGTTTAACCAGCAACTGAGCCAGTTTGACTTTCGACCGGGGCCGATCTTTGTCAACGTTTTACTTGCCGACGAGATCAATCGCGCCACGCCGCGCACGCAGTCGGCGCTGCTTGAAGCGATGCAGGAGCAACAAGTCACGGTGGATGGCGACACGCGTGCACTGCCGCGGCCGTTTCTGCTGCTCGCCACTCAGAACCCGGTCGAGTTCGAGGGCACATTCCCGCTGCCCGAGGCGCAGTTGGATCGATTTCTGCTGCGCGTTGGCATCGGCTATCCATCGCCAGCCGAGGAAAAGTCGCTCCTGAGCGTACTGCGGCGCGAACACCCGATTTCACATCTTAGGTGCGTGTCTGACACCGGCACGATTTTGTCGCTACAGCCGGCCATTTGGGATGTCAATATCGTCCCGTCACTTGAGGATTACATCGTTGCGCTGGCCGCCGCGACCCGGTCAAGTCACGACCTAGCGCTCGGCGCCAGCCCGCGGGCCAGCCTGGCGCTGTTCAAAGCGGCTCAGGCCCTGGCGGCCGTGCGTGGCCGCGATCATGTCATCCCCGACGATGTGAAGTATCTCGTGCCGTTCGTGTTTACCCACCGCTTGATTGTCAAACCGGACGCTGAGTTGCGCGGCCGAAGCGCGCGTGTCATTCTGGATGAGATTCTGGCACAAACGCCACTGGCGCTATGACCTATGGCCGCTAACATTGTGTTTTTGATTGTCCTGCTGCTACTGATCGCCGCACTGCTCAATGAGCCGTCGCTGTTTATGCCGATGGCGCTCCTGGCCAGCGCGCTGATCTTCGGTCGGGTGTGGGGCAAGCGGGCGCTAAAAAACGTGCGGGTGCGCAGGATGATGGCCGACCGGTCGTTCGCGAATGACAAAGTGCGCGTGACCATCGAGCTTGAGAACACGGGTCGCTTACCGGTGGTGTGGTTGCGCCTGCATGACAGCCTGCCGGCTGAGCTTGCGCCGCACCAATTCGACCACGCGATCAGCCTCAAAGGGGGTGAACGGCAACAGTTTGAGTATGTCATTCAAACCAACCGCCGCGGCTATTACCAGGTTGGCCCGCTCAGTGCGCAATCTGGGGATGTGTTGGGGCTGAGTGACTCGTCTATGGTTCATGCCGCCGGTATGACGCCGCTATTGGTTTACCCGCGGGTGGTGCCCTTCAAGTGGCTATTTGTGCCGTCGACCATGCCGCTGGGTGATGTGCGCCAGCGCCAGCCGCTGTTTGAGGATCCGAATCGGGTCCGTGGTAAACGCGACTATATACGTGGTGATTCGCTCCGGCGCGTAGACTGGAAGGCGACGGCCGCCACGGGGCACTTGCAGGTGAAGATGTTCGAGTCGTCGGTGACGCTGTCCACGATGATTGTGCTCGACCTGAGTGTGGGTGCCTATGACCACATGACGCAGCTTGACAGCG
>Ga0075021_10001292_pt1 | contig 12765 bp, 12 predicted proteins | sample ColStrG_CSR_2012_FD_72749 | JGI IMG/M metagenome (GOLD analysis project Ga0075021, IMG submission 72749) | Freshwater sediment microbial communities in response to fracking from Pennsylvania, USA - Cold Stream Run_MetaG_CSR_2012 | ecosystem: Environmental > Aquatic > Freshwater > Creek >...
GACCGCCCGGATGCGATGCATCTGAGCGGAGATCACCGCGGTGTACGACGCGTAGAACGCGCCGGACAGCAGCATGATCGCCGCCCCGAGACGGATGCCGGTGGCGTGGTCGCGGTAATGGCCGGCGATCTCGGCGGCCGAGGAGGACGGGGCCAGGGGCGGGATGAACCCGGCAGAGACAAATGCGCCGAAGAACAGCAGCGGGCAGATGATGCCGCTGATCGCGCAGATGCGCTGAAACGTCATTTGCGCGTTCATGTCAGGTAGTTTCCTTCAATTCGCTGGCGGACCAGGATCCTTGATCGCTCTCGGGCAGATGGTTGACATAGCCGATGCGTTGAGGGACAGTCGGAGACACCTCATATAGTAAGCACTATATAACCTATTCATGCAAGGTTCGACCGAAAAATCAGCAGAAAGGCTACAGCTGATGGCGCTCGACGCCGCCGCCCCGGATGTGTTGATCGTCGGAGCGGGCCACAATGGACTCACCGCCGGCTGTTATCTGGCGCGGGCCGGGTTGCAGGTACTGGTGGTCGAGGCCGCCGATGTGGTCGGCGGGATGACATCGACCAGACCGGTGCTCGCGGGAGCGCCCGGCCACCTGGTCAACGAGGGCGCGATGGATTCATCGTTGTGGCGCACCACCACGATCGCCAAGGACCTGCAGCTGGAGCGGTTCGGGTTGCGGGAGCTGGATATCGACACCCCGTACGCCTACCTCGACGCTGACGGCAGTTCACTGTGTATCCACCGCGACCCAGTCCGCACCGCCGACGAGATCCGGCGATTCTCGCCTGCCGATGCGCGGGCATACATTGAACTAGCCAATGCGCTGGACGTGGCGATGAACATCGCCGTGCCCTACATGAACTCCAACCCGCTGCGCCCCCGCGCGGCCGGGATCCTCGGCGGCGCCCTGAAATCCGCCCGGCACCCCAGCCGGTTGGGCCCGCTGGCTCAGTTCCTGACGACCTCGCAGGCGGAATTCATCGACAGCCGATTCCGCGATCGCCGGGTCAAGGCGCTGCTTGCAGCCGTACCGTGCTTCGCGCCGATCTTCGCCGATGGCACCGCGTGGGTGCTCATCTACTTTGGGCTGATTCATCGCTCGGGTGTGGGGCGGTTCAAGGGCGGCACGGGGGCTATCACCGATGCCTTGGCGGGTTGCTTTACTGCCGCGGGCGGGCGATTGCGGTTCGGCGCGGTGGTCGACGGGCTGCTGATGCGCGGCCGCCGAGTCGCCGGTGTACGGCTGGACACCGGAGAGCAGATCACCGCCGGCCAGGTCATTACCACCAACAACGTCAAGGTCGCCCTGTCGCAATGGCTTCCGGACGGGGTGCTCAGCGACGAACTTGCCCACCGGGTGCGCCACATTCCCACCGCATCGACCAACGCGTCGTCGTTCAAGATCGATGTGGCACTGGGCGGGCGGGCCGCCCTGTCGGCGCATCAGGCCAACCGCCGCGATGACGTCGACCTGCGCAAGCCGGCGCTGTGCCTGACCAGCTTCGACGACCATGTCGAGGCTTGGCATGCCTGCGCACGCGGTGAGGTGCCCGACCCGGTACCGGGATTCGCCATCGTACCCACCGGTATCGACCCCACCCAGGCCCCCGACGGGCAGGACACCTTCTGGTTCTGGTCGGGCATCACGCCCGCCAACCCGACCCGGCCATGGTCAGAACTCGTCGGACCCACCGCCGATAGGGTTCTCGAGCACACCGCCAAATACATTGACGGGCTGGCCGAACTCCAAATCGACCGCCGCCAGCAGAGCCCGGAGGACATCGCGGCCCGTTTTCGCTCCCCCGACGGCAACGTCTATCACGTCGACCCGGTCGCCACCCGATTCGGACCGCTGCGCCCCGCACCCGGATTCGCCGGCTACCGCACCCCGGTCGATGGATTGTTCATCTCCGGCGGCGGCACCCACCCGAGCGCCGGCATCTGCGGGATTCCTGGTCAGCAGGCGGCCCGAGCGGTCCTGCGCAGCCTGCGCCGCGGCCGTGTGGCAAATCCGGTTCGGGGTGGCTGGTGACATCCTGACCGTCCGATATGCATCGGCCTAAAAGCCCTGCAGAGTAGGGATTTCCGTCGAAAGGAACAACCTGTGACCGCCACGATCGACGACATCGCACACCAGCACGACTTGTCCCGACGCCGCATCTGGCTGGCCTGCATATGGGCGTGGCCGGTATGCGTGGTCACCTTCGGCGTTTTCTTTGCTGTCATCGCCGGGTTCATCCCACCGCCCGGCGAGTCGTGGAGCGCTGCCCACGTCGCCGAGTTCTACGCGAACAATCGCACCGCGATCCGCGCCGGGTTGATCGGCGCCATGTTCGGCTCGGCGCTGCTGCTGCCATTCTTCGCGGTCGTGTCGGCCGAGATAAAGAAGATCGAGGGCCCCAACGCGCTGCTGGCGCCCATCCAGTACGGCGCCGCGGTGATGTTGACGGTGATATTCCAGATCATTTGCCTTTTCTGGCTGCTGGCAAGCTTCCGGCCCGAGATTAGTCCGGAGATCATCCGTGCCTTCAACGACTACGGCTGGCTGTGCTGGACAATCTTCATCCCGACCTACTCGATGCAATATGTTTGCATGGCCATCGCTGCGTTCATCGACCACCGCCGCCAACCGGCCTGGCCGCGATGGGCCGCCTACTGCAACCTGTGGGTTGCTGTCACGGGTGGTGGCGGCGTCTTGGCGGTGTTCTTCAAGACCGGGCCCTTCTCGTGGAACGGCATCATCGGCTTCTGGATCCCTACCCTGGTTTTCGTCGCCGGAACATTCATGAATGCCTGGCTGCTGCACCGCCGTTTCCGTTACGAGTGCGCATCCCGTCTGGTCTGACACACCCCTGCTGCACGTGTCATCGCTAGCACACCGTCTCCCCGAGGATTACCGTAAACCGGTGAGCGCCGCTGAACGCACCCGTAGTAACGTCCATGGGCACGGCCGCACGCTAATTTTGGGTGCGGCCCGAGAAGTGTTCGCCGCAAAGGGATTCAAGGGCACCTCGACTCGCGACATCGCCAAGCGCGCCCAACTGACCGAAGTGATGATCTTCCGCCACTTCGGCACTAAGGCAAATCTCTTCCAAGAGGCGGTGATCACTCCTTTCACCGAGTTCATGGACCACTACGTCAGCGACTACCGGTCACGGGAACACGGAAGGCTCAGCCCGCAACAGGAAGGAATAGCCCTTTACACAGGGCTATTCAACGTGCTCCACGGCGAACGTGAACTCCTGCTCGCCCTGATGTCGGCGCATGAGTACGACGAGCTGAGTCCCGAATCTTCGGCGCAGATCGACGCCGCGTTCGACCGAATACTAGTGCTTTTCGAGGAAGTCGTCGCCACCGAGGCCGCAGAACGCCAGTTCTCCGACTTCGACCTCCGCCCCACCGTGCGCGCAATGTTCGCGATGGTGCTTTCGACCGCCCTGCACGGCGACTGGATGGGCCTGGGTAAGAAGGTCTCCTACAAACGGATGATCGACGCCATGACGCAACTCACCGTCCGCGGCCTGCGCGTGCCGGAAGGCGAAGTGCCGAAGCGCAATTCTTAGGGCGACAACATGCGGCTCTTTGCCGCGAACTCAACCGTGGGGGACGGAGCCGAACCGTCCGGCGTCGAGCGCATCGAGTAGCTGGCCGACGATCCACTCCAGAGCCGCCTTGTCGGGAGGCAAAGTCGCTTGCTCGTAGCCGACGAGTAGGTAGACCGCCCAGTCGGCGAACAGCCGCGCCTGCCGATCGTCGCGCAGGATCTCGAGCGCGGACTCTCGCAGGATCCCATGGCGTTCGTTGTCGACGTCCACTTGTACCGCATGCACATCGGGGTCCGCGCTACTCCACGAGCGGATCGCGGCTTCGGCGCCGTGGGGCAGATTCAGCCCGATATCGATGATGCGGTCGAGGCGCCGTCGCGGATCGGGTTCGGTTCGGATCCACTCCACCAGCCGGCTGGTGTTGGCCTGCCGCCAGTGCTCCACCAGCTCTTTCGTGTACGTCGGCCAGTTGTCGAAGTAGTGGTAAAACGAGCCGCTGGTGACCCCGAGCCGGTTGCACACTTCGGCCAGTTTGAGCCCGCCGTAGCCAAGGTCGGACAGTACGTCGAGGCCCGTTTCGAGGTAGGCCACCCGGGACACGCCGCTCACCATGCGTGGGACTTTAGTTCGTAGCGGCGCCCGAACTTCAGGTGGATGGCTCCGGTCGATCCCACGTTCGAGCCCGTCAGGCGTGCGGGCGGCCCGCCAACTGTGACCCGACATCTTGCGATCGATACAGTCCTACTGTAGTAGTTACTACTGTACTGATCACTACATTAACTGGATCGGGGACGGAAGGCCAAAGGGTGCTGGCGCGTGACCGCAGTTTGATGATGCTCGCCTGGAGCGGACCCGTCGGCATCGTTCTGGTGCTACTAGGGTGGATGGTTCTGGCCGGGTTCCTTCCGCCCCCTTCCCCCGACTTGTCGGCTCAGCAAGTGGCGGACGTGTGGGCCGATCACACGAATCTCAAACGGCTCGGCATGGTGATATGCGTCTGGGGCGGCACCCTCTACGTGCCCTTCACTGTTGCGGTGGGGGTGCTGTTGCGTCGAACCGAAGTGGGGGATCGCGTCCTGTCGACGGCCCAGACCGCGCTGGGAACTTTTGGGACCGTGTTCTTTACGTTGAATTTCCTGATCCTGGCGGTCGTCGCCTTCCGTCCGGCACGGCCGTCGGAAGTCACCCAGCAACTACACGATCTCGGCTTCATCATGACGTTCTCACCGGTCGCCCCGTTCACCTTGCAGTATGTCGTGATTGGTGTCGCGATCCTGCGGGATCGATCGGATAGCCCGGTTTTTCCGCGGTGGGTGGCCTATGCGAACTTCTGGGTGGGGTTGCTGCTGGTCCCGGCCTGCTTCATCCCGTTCTTCAAAACCGGGCCGATGGCATGGAACGGGATTCTGAGTTTCTGGATCCCGGTGGCGGTGTTCGTTGCGTGGTTCGTGGTGATGTTCTGGACGATGCGCGCGGCGGTTTTGCGGACGCCGCAGGCCGACGGGGTGACAACCGATGCCGCATCCTGATCTGCGGCCGGTGCTCCACGGCGTTACCCGACCACAGCGGCCGGCGGGGAACGCGACACGGCGCCGCCTGCTGGACGGCGGCCGGCGGAACTTCGCCCGAGACGGTTTCGCCGGTGCCGGAACTCAGGAGATCGTGGCGGCCGCCGCCGTCGCCCCGACGGCGCTCTACCATCATTTCGGCAGCAAGTTGGGATTGTTTGTCGCGGTCGGCTCCGAGGTCTATGACATCGTCATCGGCCACCTGAGTGCCGCAATCAGCTCATCGGAATCCTTCAATGGCCGGTTGGACGCGCTGCTTCGGGCGTCCGGCGAGTTGCATCGGTCGGATCCAACGCTGGCGCCGATGACCGTCACCGTCCAACTCGAGGTGGCCCGTGACGACCGGATTCGTGAGGCGATGGCCGATACGTTGGCGTCGCTTTGGGAGTTTGTCACCGATATCGCACTGACGGCACCGCCGGATCTGGTCGAGCTTGTCGGCGTACGCGCGGTCGCGTTGGCGATCGTAGGGCTCATGCAGGGGATAGGCAGCCTTGGCGCGACGTTGCACGATCCAAATGATCTGGTGGCGACGACCTTGGTGCTGCGCCGTCTGCTTCTGTCCAATCCGGCCGGCGATCGATGAAAAGCCGGTCGGTATTGGCGAGTGCCACTTACCAAGTGCGATCGTTCTTGACCCACCGAAGAGAGGATGAATATGTCCGAGCGTGAAGATTTCCTGTGGCAGCGGTTCTTTGCGGCCTGCTCTTTCATCTTCGTGGCTTTCACCTTCACCGGCCTCGAGATCTTCTGGCCGCAGCCGCCTTCGTTTGCGCTCAGTGCCGATCAGACCGCGGCCTACTATGTCGAACACCGCACCGGCTTTTTGGTGGGCGTGGTGATGTGCAGCATCGGTATGGCATTCCTTCTGGCGTGGACCGTGCAGTTCTGCCTGATGTTGTGGCGCCTCGAGGGAGGATCGCGTGCGGTCACGGCCGCGACTGCGGTCAGCCTCGCCGCCAGCCCTATCCTGCTCTCCTTCGACCTGGCCATATTCGGAGTTGTCGCATTCCGGCCGGGCGAGACAAGCCCGGACGTCACCCGTGCGATGAGTGATGTGGCATGGCTTGGCTCACAACACATCTGGCCCATGCTGGCCGCCGGAATGGCCCTAGCGGGCGTCCTCATCATCAAAACACAAGGGCGTTCAGGATCCCTGCCCGTTTGGCTTGGCTACCTCAGCCTCGTGGTCGCTCTAAGCGAATTCGGGCAACTTCCCATTTTCTTCTTCAAGACCGGCCCATTTTCGGGGAACGGCGTCGGTGCCTGGTACCTCGCCACGTTCACGTGGGGTCCGTGGATTCTGGCCGCCGGCTGGGCGATGTATCGGGTGCTCGGGCGGCAGCAAGCCGAGCGGGTGAACCACTCGGAGCGGTCCGATGTGGATTCGCTCGGTGCGTCTGCACCGGCCCAATGACCGGGCTACCCCACCACAGGCAGACCGCCGGCCGCGGATACTTGTCACCTTGACGCCAGCAAAAATTCTAAACTAAATTAAACTCGGTTGCTGCAAGAGCGAGATGACAGGTGGAGGATTCAGAAGTGCCCGGACTGCAGGACAAGGTCGTGATCGTGACGGGGGCCGGAGGAGGGCTGGGTCGGTCCTATGCAAGGTTCCTTGCCGACAACGGCGCCCTTGTCGTGGTCAACGACCTCGGCGGGGCTCGAGACGGCTCCGGATCGGGCGCCAGCATGGCCGACACGGTGGTCGACGAAATCCGCGGCAACGGTGGACGGGCGGTCGCGAACTACTCCAGCGTGGCCACCCGGGAAGGCGCCGAGGCGATCGTGGCCACCGCGATCGAGCACTTTGGAGCCGTGCACGGTGTGGTCAACAACGCGGGCATCCTGCGTGACGGAGCATTCCACAAGATGACTGATGAGAACTGGGATGCCGTGATCAAAGTCCACCTCTACGGCGGCTACTACGTTACTCGCGCGGCGTGGCCCCACTTGCGTGAGCAGAAGTTCGGGCGCGTCGTGATGGCGGCCTCGACCAGCGGGATATACGGCAATTTCGGCCAGGCCAACTATGGGGCCGCCAAGCTGGGGTTGGTCGGCCTGATCAACACCCTGGCGATCGAAGGCGCCAAGTACGGGATTACCGCGAATGCGGTCGCTCCGATGGCGGCCACCCGGATGACCGCGGATGTCGCGCCGCAGGAGGTCTTGGACAAGCTGGGTCCGGACCACGTCGCACCGGCCGTCGGCTACCTGCTGTCCGAGGAAAATCAGGAGTCCGGCTCGGTGTTCGTCGTCGGTGGTGGGCTGGTGCAGCGGGTGGCACAGTTCCAGAACAACGGTGTCACGTTCGGCAAACCGCCGAGTCTCGAAGAGATCACCAAGCGCTGGGCGGAGATCAGCGACATGTCGGACGCCAAGCTCGGCACCAATCCAGTGGGATAGTAACGTCCCCAACATGGTTCGGCCGAGCCGTTGACCACTGACATCGAGGCGCGAAGAGAAGCGCTTCGCCAGCGCTTCCCGTTGTGGCGAGAGCAGACGCTCGCCGACTGGCTTGACACTTGCGCTGGCCGCTATGGCAGCCGACCCTTCGTCCTCAGTGACGACGCGCGGCTTAGCTACGCCGACGTGGCAGCCGAATCTCGACGGCTGGCCGACGGTCTTGCCGCGCTGGGTGTTCGTCCAGGCGATCGGGTCGCCATGATCATGGCGAATTACCCGGAGTTCGTCACCGTGAAGTTCGCGATCGCCCGGGTCGGGGCGATCGCGGTCCCGCTCAACTTCCTCTACCGGCAGAATGAATTGCGTTACGTCCTTGCCGATTCAGCGTGTCGGCTCGTGGTCGCCATGACGGGGTTTCGGGGCCTCGACTACCAAGCGATGCTTGATGGCATCACGCCGGGCTGGGATGCCCCGACGTCGGGCGCACCGTGGACCGTGGTGCTGCTCGATACCGACGGCCGGGCGCGGCCGGCCTGCTTGACGGTGGCCGGCCTCGGCGCTCTCGGAGACGAGAATCCTGGTGCCAGGGGTGCTTTGGTCGCTGATCCCCACGATGCCAGCGATATGCTGTACACCTCCGGCACCACCGGCTCACCCAAGGGGGTACTGGTCACCCACGACGCGGTGCTGCGAAACGCTTATGCATCGGCCCTTACGCGAGCCTACGAGGACGGCAGGCGAACACTGTTCTCGTTGCCCTGCTATCACATGTTCGCTTATATCGAAGGATTGCTGTCCGTCATGTTCGTGGGCGGTGCCATCATCCCGCTGACGATATTCAGCGCCGAGGGTTATTTCGCCGCGATCGAGCGCCACCGGGCCCGAGACATTTTGTGCGTGCCCACGATGGCCGTGGCGCTGGTGGAGAGCTCGGCGCGCGGGGATTACGATCTCGGTTCGCTGCGCGCGATCCTGTGCGGATCGGCTCCGGCGCCGATATGGCTGTGGCGGCAGATCGAAGAAGAAATTGGCGTCAGCGAGATCGTCACTGGCTATGGCATGACCGAGGCCGGCGGTGCGATGACGCTGACGCGGCCCGAAGACCCGCTGCAACTGACTTCCGAAACCGTCGGCAAGCCGAAGATGGCTGGTGCTGCCTCGATTCCGGGCACCGATGCACTTGTCGCCTATAAGGCGGTGCATCCCGAGACAGCGGAAGATCTGCCGCCCGGCCGGGTGGGCGAGCTTGCCTCGTCCGGGCCGACGGCGATGCTGGGGTACTGGAACCACCCCGAGGAGACCGCGGCGACCCTCCGGGATGGCTGGCTTTTTTCGGGGGACCTGGGTCGGGTACGGGCCGATGGTTACCTTCAGGTCACCGGTCGCCGCAAAGAGCTTTACAAGAGCGGCGGCGAGCTGGTGATGCCCAAGGAGATTGAGGATCTGCTGGCGGAACATGACCAGGTCAGCCAGGCCTTTGCGGTCGGATTGCTCGACGACCGCTGGGGTGAGATCGGTTGTGTCGTCGTGGTTCCGGTCGAAGAATCAACACTTACCGAAGACGATGTGCTCGATATCTGCCGCGCGAAGCTGGCACGCTTCAAGGTCCCCAAGCGGGTGGTGTTCTACCGCGCCGAGGATCTGCCGACCACGCCGACCGGCAAGGTCCAGAAGTTCAAGCTCATCGAGCAGCTCACATCGACGAGGCGTTGACCACACGATTTGGGCGTGCCCGTGGTCGACCTCACCGGCCGGGATGGCTTGGGGCAAGCCTCAAACGGAGGCGGGGACTCGCTTTTCGGCATCCGTCCGCATCCGCGCGACAGCCACGGTGACGCCGACCAACATGATGAATGCGGCGACACCGGTGAGCAGGTATTGCCAGCTCGCAAAGCCGGCGCCGTAATAGCCGGCTGTTACGGCCCACCAGAGCACGACCATTGCGGCAAAACAGCCGTAGATGACCGGAGACTGCGCCACCGCGGATCGCCGGCGCAACAGCAGGGCCGTGGTCGCCAGCGGAAGCAGAAACAGCGTGATCGCGGGCACGGCTTGGTAGAGCGGATCGTCCCAAACGACTTTCATGTACTCCCAGACGAGCACAAATGCCGCTGCGCCGGCGACGACCAGTGCGGTCCATTGGGCCTGGGTGCCGTTCGGCAGATATTCAGCCCGCCCGACCCTGATCGCCTGCACGAAGAAGATGACTTCGAGGATGAGCGCCGTGAGCAGGCCGAGCCAGAACAACTTGAGGAACCAATGGTCGTACACATGGAACCAAGTGTTGAAGCGGGCCACGACACCGAAGTCGTGAGCGAACCAAAGAAACGTGCACGGCAGCGGGATCGAGATCCAGCCCTCACGCCGTGTCATGACGACCGCGGTGATCATCGCGATATTTTGTAGGACCATGGCCAACCCGAAGCCCACCAGGATCGGGATGGTGTGGTTGTCGATGGCGTCGAGAATCGCTCGCGTGTCGTACATGTTGAGGCATGGTATCCGTCGTCGCTCGTGACAAGCGGCTTTACCAGACTCAGATAGCGCAACGTAGAAAATCCGCTCCACGGGCTGGTGCTTGTCTCGTCGGAGAACACATTGAAAGCGGAAGTGGAGCTGCCAGCCTGGTTGCCGCGGATCCGTCGCGGTCGGCCGAAATGGGGGGACGTGCATCCGCGCCAAGGCGGAGTCTTGACCATAAGTCAACTTATGGTAGCGTTTTTGTGACTGAGGTCATAGCCTGTGGTCTGGGTTCCAAGCCAAAGTGCAGCGCCGTCTAAAGTAGAAATTTAATTGAATGTAGATTAGGGAGAACAATGGGGTTCAAGGACTCGGCGGAGGTCAGGAAGTATATCGGCGGCATCTTCGAGACTGCCTTCGATGACGCGGAGATCGGTCCCAAGCTGGTCGCCACCGGACTCGTGGTTGCCTTCGACTTCACCGATCCCGAGGCTGTCGTCGTCATAGACATGGCGAACAAGTCGGTCCGCGAAGGCGTGGAGGGCGGGTCGGCGCCGACGGCAACGATGTTGATGACGGCCGACACCGGCAACGGATACTGGCAGGGCAAGGTTAACTTGCCGCTGGCTATGGCCAAGAAGAAGATCAAGGTCGAAGGCAACGTGGGGAGCCTGCTCAAGCTGGCTCCGCTCGGCAAGAAGCTCTACCCCGGCTATATTGAGCGACTCAAGAACGACGGTCGCGACGACCTGCTCGTCTAAACCCATGTTTCCAGGTAGTCACGCGGCGTCTGCGCCCGACCGACCGGCCGTGATCATGGCCGAGTCGGGTCGAGCGCTGACCTACGGAGAACTCGACGACAACTCGGCTCGCCTGGCGTCGGCGCTGCACGGACTGGGCTTGCGCAAGGGTGACGTCATCGCCATGCTCTCGGACAACGCCGCCGAAGCATTCGAGATTTACTGGGCCGCACTGCGTTCCGGCCTGTACATCACCGCTGTGAACTGGCATCTGGCGGCAGAGGAAGCGGCCTATATCCTGCGGGACAGCGGGGCTCGGGTAGTCATTGCCTCCGTTGGCGTGCGAGAACTGGCGGAGCGGCTGGTCGACCTGGTTCCCGAGGTCCAGCAGTGGTATGGCTTCGGCGGCGCTATCACCGGTTACCTGCCCTACGGCGAGCTCTTGGCCGCAACAGAACCACGGCTGACCGATCAGCCGCGCGGTTCGGAGATGTTGTACTCCTCGGGCACCACTGGACGGCCCAAGGGCATCAAGCCGCATCTGCTGCCGATTCAGGTCGATGAACCCGGCGACCCGCTTGTCGGCCTGTTGGCGCATGTCTTCAAGATCTCCAGCGACGACGTATACCTGTCGCCGGCGCCGATCTACCACACCGCCCCGCTGAAGTGGTGCGGCGGAGTTCAGGCCCTGGGTGGCACGGTGGTTCTGATGGAGCGCTTCGACGCGGAAAAGGCGCTGGCCGCTATCCAGAAGTATCGGGTAACCGTCACCCAGATGGTCCCGACGATGTTCGTCCGGATGCTCCAGTTGCCCGACGCGGTCCGCAACGCCTACGACGTCTCTTCGCTGCGAATGGCGGTGCATGCCGCCGCTCCCTGCCCGCCCGACGTCAAAGACGCGATGATCATTTGGTGGGGCCCGGTCCTAGTCGAATACTACGGTGCGACAGAGCAGCACGGCAGCACGGTGATCACCACCGCTGAATGGAGAAACAAGCGTGGGTCGGTTGGCAAGGCCGCGCTCGGTGTCCTGCACATCTGCGACGACGACGGCGACGAGCTACCCCCCGGCGCGGTTGGCACCGTCTACTTCGAACGCGACGTCGTGCCCTTCGAGTATCACAACGATCCCGAGAAGACCGCTTCCTCAAGGCATCCGGAACACCGGAATTGGTCTACGGTCGGCGACATCGGTTATGTCGACGAGGATGGCTACCTGTTCCTGACCGATCGCAAGGCATTTGTCATCATCTCCGGTGGGGTGAACATCTACCCACAGGAAGTCGAAAACGTCCTGACGCTGCACCCTAAGGTCTTCGACGTTGCGGTGATCGGCGTGCCTGACCCCGAAATGGGCGAGCAGGTCAAAGCGGTCGTTCAATTACGCTCCGGGACAACACCATCCGCCGAACTGGCCGACGAGATCATCAACTACGTCCGAGACCGAATCGCGCGCTACAAGGCACCTCGCACCGTCGACTTCGTCGACGAGCTACCCCGGACACCCACCGGAAAGCTCGTGAAGAGAACTCTCAAAGCCCGCTATCTGGAGGCAAACGCATGACTCCTGAGACACCCCCGAAGATCGACCGCCCGCCCTTCGACCCGGTCGACATTTCGTCGCAGGCTTTCTGGGCGCAGAGCTTCGACGAGCGCGAGAAGGCATTCAAGATCCTTCGGGACGAACGCCCGGTCAGCTGGCACCGCCCCATTGAGGGCTCCATGATGGAGCCCGAGATCGATGGTGTATGGGTGGTTACGCGCCACGAGGACGTCTGCTACGTGAGCAAGAACCCGGAGATCTTCTGCTCGGGGCAGGGCATCACGTTCGAGGCCGTTCCCGAAGAGATGCTCGATGCCACTCAGTCCTTCCTGGGCATGGACGGTGCGAAACACTCGAGCCTGCGCAGGCTCGTCAGCTCGGTCTTCACGCCGCGACAGGTCGCCAAGATCCAGGACCAGATCGAGCACCAGGCCAAGTCGATCGTCGATGATCTGATCAAGACGAAGGAGGGTGATTTCGTCCAGCAGGTG
>Ga0075021_10001293_pt1 | contig 12759 bp, 11 predicted proteins | sample ColStrG_CSR_2012_FD_72749 | JGI IMG/M metagenome (GOLD analysis project Ga0075021, IMG submission 72749) | Freshwater sediment microbial communities in response to fracking from Pennsylvania, USA - Cold Stream Run_MetaG_CSR_2012 | ecosystem: Environmental > Aquatic > Freshwater > Creek >...
GAGCAAAATCACATTGGGCATCAGGAGGCACGCGTGAAGCGCGAAGAGGTTACCGGACTCGAGAAGTATTTGCGCCGCGCGCTTGGCTCGAGCGATCTAAAACTGAAGCCGGTCGCCAAGAAGGACGACATGCTGGAAGTTCATCGCGGCGAGGAGTTCCTGGGGCTGGTGTATCGGCTGGAAGAGGACGGAGAGCTGTCCTACGAACTGCGCATGGCCATTCTGGAAATGGACCTCGAAGGCTGAGCCTTCCGGCGCGATTTCATTTCAAAACGCCATGACGGCGCCGCTCCGGTGGAACGGAGCAGCGCCGATGGCACGACCGGACCTCGATCAACCCGCGATCTTGCCCGAGAACCGATGGCACAGTGGAGATGCCAGCAATTCGCGGCGTTGGGAGCGCATGACCGCGTTAACCGTCAGGACACGGCAGTCAACCAGGACAGTTCGCGTGAGGCGAGCGAAGTGTGCTGGTGCGAGGCAGACATTCTAGTCCTCCAATTTGTTGCAGCGCAGGCGCAAGAGAGAGTTGGGACATCATCCGGCGAGCGACCAAACGTGTGACCATCTGGTCCCTCGCCGGCAGGCAGATACAAGGAGAGTCCATAAGCCGGCGTGGGCCGCTCAGGTGCCGAACTGGGCAGATAAGCCGCCGGGGATCGCGGGAGGCGCCGCACCCCGATAGCGCCGGAACCAGCGGACAGCCATCCGGGTGAGCAAATCCAGATGCTGCATCAGCTCGCCTGGCCGTGGGGCGCCAGGGATCCGGTGATGGTGGGAATCACCGGTCGGGAGCTTGGACTGGTATTTCGGCGTCATAGGCTTGTCTTTCCAGGTCTTGTATTGAGCGGTCACTGTCAACTCGTGACCTGGGGCCACTATGCGGCTGGAACCTGAACGCAACCTTAAGTTGCATTTTGCAATTTCCAGCGCGCGCTCCGGTAATCACCCAGGACAGTTACCTGGAGCCGTTTGGGAAGCCGGAATGGAATCATTGCGTTCAAAGTATGGTTGCAGCAACCCTTCAACGGATAAATTCATATCAATTACAAGACATTACGCGAGGGTGTCTTGACTTGGCTGGTTGCCCCGAGGATAAGGGCACGCCGTTTGCAGGTCACGATTTTGCTAATATGGATCAGCATATGGTTCGCGCCTGATTTGGCGCCCGAAAGGTCAAAACGATGGCTCGCCGGACAGATCGAAACGACCAGGACACGGCCGCAGTGGCAGCGGCCGCAAAGAATGGCGGCACAAAAACACCTGCGGCTGCCAAGCACGCCGGCGAAGCCAAAGAGCGCCGGACCAAGCTGATTGATGGCGAGTTACCTCCCGGTTACCGGCCAAGCGAGTCCGAACCGTTCATGGGGGCCAGCCAGAAGCTCTATTTCCAGCTGAAACTGCTGGCCTGGCGCGACCAGATTTTGCGCGAAGGCCGCGAGACGCTGCAGGCCTTGCACGATGACACGACCCAGCACGCCGACGTCACTGACCGTGCGACGTCGGAGACCGACAAATCCATCGAACTGCGGGCGCGTGACCGGCAGCGCAAGTTGGTCGCCAAGATCGACGCCGCGCTGATGCGGATCGAAGACGGCAGCTACGGCTATTGCGAGGAGACGGGCGAGCCCATCGGCCTCAAGCGGCTTGATGCCCGGCCCGTTGCGACCTTGAGCCTCGAAGCGCAGGAAGGCCACGAACAGCGCGAACGGGTCTATCGCGATGACCGGGTTGAATAGCGCGCAATCGTCGTGATCCGTGCTGAGCCGTTGGCCAATCCAAACCGGTCTGAAAACCTGGATCGGCGGTGTGTCTACCAAATGACAGGCATCGAAGCCTTCTTCGACCTCGCTCCGGCAGGCGAGACACTCAACGAACTGGAAACTCCCTGCCCGGTCATCGACCTTGAGGTGGTGGCCCGGAACATCGCACGCTGGCAGGCGCGGTGCGATCAGCTCGGGATTGCCAACCGCCCCCATATCAAGACCCACAAGCTGGCGCCGCTCGCCCGTGCGCAATTGGCGGCCGGGGCCAAGGGCCTCACTGTTCAGAAGCTCGGCGAGGCCGAAGCGATGGCAAATGCCGGCTTCACCGATCTTCTGCTCACGTTCAACGTGGTTGGCGCCGCCAAGCTCGACCGGCTGACGGCGCTGGCCAGGCGCACGGACATCGCGGTGACGGTTGACAGCGCAACAGTCGCGCAAGGCATCGCTCAGGCTGCCGCCAAAGCCAACCGGCCGATACGTGTGCTCATCGAATGCGATACCGGTGCTGCCCGCTGCGGCGTGCAATCGGCGGCCGCTGCCCATGCGTTGGCGCGGACCATCAGCAAGACCAAGGGCCTTGCGCTGGGTGGCCTGATGACCTACCCCGCGACCGGCGGCAGGCTTGCGATGGCGCGGTTTTTGGAAGAGGCACGCGATCTCATGCGCCGAGACGGCTTGAACGTGGATACCATATCAACTGGCGGCACACCCGAGATGTGGTCGGACGAGGGGCTGTCCTTTGTCACGGAGTACCGGGCAGGCACGTATATCTACCACGACCGCTCGCAGATCGCCGCTGGAGCCGCCAGTGAGGCGGACGTTGCACTGACGGTTCTGGCAACTGTGGTGAGCCGCCCAACGCATGACCGCGCAATCCTCGATGCCGGTTCCAAGACGCTGACCAGCGACCTGTTTGGACTGCGCGGGCACGGTAGCCTGCGCGGGGCGCCAGAGGCGGTGGTCTATGCGCTGAGCGAGGAGCATGGGTTCCTGGACGTTTCCCAGTTGTCAGCCAAACCAGGCATCGGCGACCGGCTCCACATCATCCCCAACCACGTCTGCCCGGTCAGCAATCTGTTCGACCGGGTGGTCCTGACACGGGGCCCGAAAGTGCTGGGTTCCGCAAAAGTCGATGCGCGCGGGATGGTGACATGAAGCGGCCGACCTCGGTCATCCTCCCAGAGGAGGCGTCTTCCACAACGCCAACGCCGAACCGCCGCCTGATGCGGCGCTATCCGCTGTTCACGGACATGATTGCGGACGTCGAATCCCGCGTCCCCAAGCGGATCGCCGGCTACTTCCTCAGCGGAGCCGACAGCGAAGGCGGGCTGGCCGAGACCACCGCCGCTTTCCAGCGCATCCGGCTGGTGCCGCGGTACGGGGTTGATCTGTCGCAAAGCTCAACGGCGATCGAATTGTTTGGCCGAACCTATGCCGCGCCCATCGGCGTGGCCCCGGTCGGATACACCAGCGCCATATGGCCAGGAGCCGAGCGCGCTCTGGCTCAGGCCGCCCAGCACGCCAATGTGCCGTTCATCACAAGCACCTTCGCCATCGAGCGGCTGGAGCAGATCATAACCTTTGCGCCCGATGTGGCCTGGTTCCAGCTCTACGCCCTCACGAACATGGCTACGTCTGTCGACCTGATGGCCAGGGCAGCCCGCTCGGGCTACAAAGTGCTGGTCGTTACCATCGACATTCCGGTCTATTCCAAGCGTACGCGCGACTATCGCACGGGGTTGGAGTTTCCGCCCCGCGTTACGCCCGCGCTGTTGGCCGAGGTGGCGCGAACCCCCCGATGGTCTCTGGAGTATCTCAAACGCTCCTACCCACTGCCCGGCAACCTCATGCCATATGCGGCTGATCCCGGCGGCGGCGTTGCGGCGTTGCGGGAGCTGTTGGCCCGCACCGAAATTCGCAGCCTCACCTGGGCGGAACTTATGGACCTGCGCAAGGCCTGGCCAGGCAAGCTGGTGGTCAAGGGCATTCAGCACCCGGCCGATGCCGAGGCTGCTGTGGCAGCCGGCGCCGATGGCATCATCGTTTCCAACCACGGCGGCCGGCAGTTCGATGCCGCGCCCGCACCCATCGACAGTCTGCCAGCCGTCGCGGCAGCCGTAGGTAGCCGCGCGACCGTCATGGTGGACAGCGGTGTCCGCTCAGGGCTCGACGTCGCCAAGGCGCTGGTGCGCGGCGCCCAATGCGCCTTTGCCGGCCGCGCGTTCGTTGCCGCTTGTGCGGCAGCGGGCAATGCCGAGGTTGGCGCGCAGCACGCGATGGGCCTGTTTTTCGACGAAACCGCCACCGCGCTCGGCCAACTCGGAGCAGCGACCCCGGCAGCCCTCATTGGTGACCGGGCGCGGGAGTGGCGGTGAACCCTAAACGACCAGGCACGCCTCATCGAATGTCAGTCGGGGCGAGCGGCCGAACAGCCGTTCATCCGTACCGTGCCCGAGCGCGCAGATGAAATTCGACTTGTAGCGCCCGTCCGGGAAAAACGCCTTATCAAGAGCGGCGTTGTCGAAGCCTGACATCGGCCCGCAATCGAGCCCCTTGGCGCGCGCCGCGATCATGAAATAGGCCGCCTGCAGACTGGCGTTCCGAAGCATCACTGTTTCAAGCCCTGGGCTGCCCTCGAACCACGCGCGTGAGCCGGGATTGTGCGGCAGCACCTTGGCCATATTCTCGTAAAAGCGCGTGTCATAAGCAAAGATCGCGACCACGGGCGCCTTCATGGTCTTGTCGCGGTTGCCTTCCGAAAGCGTTGGCTTGAGCTTTTCCTTCGCCGCCGCGCTGGTAACGAAGGCGATCCGTCCCGGCTGGCTGTTGGCCGTCGTCGGCCCCATTTTGGCGATGTCGTAAATCTCGCGCAGCAGCGCTGCGGGGACCGGCTCATCATGCCAGCCATTGCGGGTGCGGGCTTCAAGGAAAATCTGGTCCAGGGCGTCATTCGACAAAGTGCTCACGGGCAATCCCTTTCTCGCATAATTTCATTGCAAATGCATATATGTATTCCGCTTCCGATAGCAAGCCGGTGCTACCGGCGGCGCTCCGGTTTGGCTTTGGCCCGCACCTTTGCCGCAGGCCTGGCTGGCGCCGACGGTTCAGCCTTGGCAAAGACCTTCCGGCCGCGTCCAGGCTTGTCGGCAACGCGCGGCTCAGGCGCACGGCCATCGAGACCGAACGCGGCAGCCATCGCCGGCCCCATCTGGTCGCGCAGCACCCGGCGGTCGATCTCGGCAACCGCGCCGGGCTGAAGATCGGTGAGCTGGAATGGGCCGAACGAAATTCGTATCAGCCGGTTGACGTCCAGGCCCAGGCTGCCGAGCACTTTACGCACTTCGCGGTTCTTGCCCTCGCGCAAGGCCAAGGTCAGCCACACATTGTCCCCCTGCTCGCGGTCCAGCCGCGCTTCAATCGGCTCGTAGTGCACGCCTTCAACCGTGGCGCCCTGAGCCAGGCTTTCCAATTGCGCTTCCGACACCTTGCCCCAGGCGCGCGCCCTGTAGCGCCGCAGCCAACCCGTGGACGGTAGCTCCAGGTGGCGGGCAAGCGCGCCGTCATTGGTGAGCAACAGCAGGCCTTCGGAATTGTAGTCGAGCCGGCCAATCGAGATGACGCGCGGCATTTCCGGCGGCAGCGACTCGAACACCGTTGGCCTGCCCTCGGGGTCCCTGTGCGTCGTCACGCGCCCGCGCGGCTTGTGGAACCGCCAGAGCCGCACGCCTTCGGCCATCGGCAGCGGCTTGCCATCCACCACGATGATCTCGCGGCCCGTGACATTGAGCGCGGGCCTCGTCAGCACCTTGCCATCGACCGAGACGCGGCCCTCTTCGATCATGCGTTCGGCATCGCGGCGCGAGCAGATGCCGGCCCGTGCGATGGCCTTGGCGATGCGCATGGGTTCGGTGGGTGCGCTGGTCACGGTCTCGGGAGTTCTGGCGTCCGGCGCTGGGCGGCTCTCTTGACGCGGACGACTCTCTTGACGCGGACGACTCTCTTGACGCGGACGACTCTGGCGCATGGTATGGCGAACCTTGATGAAACGGAGCCGTGTTATGCCAGCCGCGAGCGGCCAAAGCCATATGGAACTGGCGCTAGCTGAGGCCGCGCGCGCAGCTGAACGCGGCGAGGTGCCCGTTGGAGCCATCATCCGCGGGCCAGATGGGGGGGTTCTGGCGCAAGCGGGCAACCGGACTCGCGAGTTCGCCGACCCGACAGCCCACGCCGAGATGCTGGCGATCAGGGCAGCTTGTACGGTCCTCAAGTCCGAGCGGCTGGACGGCTGCGATTTGTACGTGACACTTGAGCCGTGCGCGATGTGCGCGGCGGCCATATCGTTCGCACGCATCCGCCGGCTGTATTACGGCGCACCCGACCCCAAAAGCGGCGGCGTCGAGCAAGGTGCACGTGTGTTTGCGCAGCCAACGTGCCACCACGTTCCCGAAGTTTATGGGGGCATTGACGGAGCGCGGGCAAGCGAGCTCCTCCGGGCGTTTTTCGCCATACGGCGCTGAACGCGCTACATGCCCGGATAAACCGGCCCGCCGCCTCCTTCGGGAACCGTCCAGGTGATGTTCTGGTTGGGGTCCTTGATGTCACAGGTTTTGCAGTGCACGCAATTTTGCGCGTTGATTTGAAAGCGCTTGGCGCCCGCTCCGTCATCCACCCACTCATAGACACCGGCCGGACAATAGCGGTTTGAGGGGCCGGCATAGGTTTGCAACTCGCTTGAGACTTGCAGCGGCATATCCGCCACCCGCAAATGTACCGGTTGGTCCTCTTCGTGATTGGTCCCTGAGAAGGCCACGTTGGTGAGCCGGTCAAAGGTGAGTTTGCCGTCGGCTTTGGGATAGACGATGGGCGTAAAGACGTTGGCCGGGCGTAAGGTTTCACAATCGGGCTTGCCGTGGCTGAGCGTGAAGCCGAGGCCACCTGGCAGCAGCGTGTTCAGCCACATATCGACCCCGCCGAGCCCAACGCCCAGCCGCGTTCCCCAACGCGACCAGAGCGGTTTGACGTTGCGAACTTTTCGTAGCTCGCGATAAGTCGGGCTATTTTTGTAGGCCGCACTATAGGCTTCGAGCTGGTCGTGGGCGCGGCCAGCTTGCAAGGCAGCAAAGCAGGCCTCGGCCGCCATGATCCCCGTCAAAATGGCGTTGTGCGAACCTTTGATGCGCGGAACATTGAGAAACCCGGCTGAGCAGCCAACCAGAGCACCGCCCGGAAACACCAGCTCGGGCACCGATTGGAAGCCACCTTCGGTAACCGCCCGCGCGCCGTAGGCGATGCGCTTGCCGCCCTCAAAGGTCTCGCGAATAGCGGGGTGGGTCTTGAGGCGCTGGAACTCCTCATAGGGGCTCAAATACGGATTGTCGTAGTTCAAATGGACCACGTATCCCACAGATACGAGGTTGTCGCCGTAATGGTATTGGAACGAGCCGCCGCCGAACCTGTCGGCCAGCGGCCAGCCCATCGTGTGGAGCACGCGGCCCGGGTGGTGCTGCCCGGTCTGGACCTCCCAGAGCTCCTTCATCCCCAACCCGTATTTCTGCGGGCTGCGGCCCTTGTCGAGTTCGAAGCGCTTGATCAGCTGCTTGGCCAGCGAGCCGCGCGCGCCTTCGGCAATGATGGTGTAGCGCGCCTTGATCTCCATGCCGCGCGCAAAGCCGGATTTGGGTTTGCCGTCCTTGCCCACACCCATATCGCCAGTTGCAACGCCGATGACCGCGCCTTTGTCGTCGTAGAGAAGTTCGGCGCCGGCAAAGCCGGGGAAGATCTGCAGACCCAGCGCTTCGGCCTGTTCGGCCAGCCATTTGCAAACGGCGCCAAGGCTGACGATGTAGTTGCCGTGATTGCTCATCAGCGGCGGCATCAGAAAATTGGGCACACGGAGCGATCCGGCGGGGCCAAGATAAAGAAACCGGTCGTCGGTCACAGCGGTTGCGATGGGCGCACCTTGCGTATTCCAATCGGGCAAGAGGCTGTTGATGCCAATGGGGTCGATCACCGCGCCGGACAAAATGTGCGCGCCAATTTCAGCGCCTTTTTCGATTAGGACGACATTGAGTTCCGCCCCTCGCGCCTTGGCCTGCTGCATCAGCCGGATGCCGGTTGCCAGGCCCGCTGGCCCTCCTCCGACAATCACCACATCCACGTCCATCGCCTCGCGGGCGGGCAATGTCTCATCGGCCATGACACCTCGTCTCCCCATCTGCAGTCCCTCGATAGGGGCGGCCTGTCCGGGGCGTCAAGGGGCGCCGTCATTGCCGGTCTTCAGCGGCGTCTGGACGCGGGGAGTTGTTACAGGGATGGACTTGCCGCAAGATGCCAAAACAAAAGTTACCTTGGGAGGCTATCCATGCTGCGTTTGATTGCCGCCAGCGTTCTCGCTGCTCCGTTCGCACTTGCCTTTGCGTTGCCCGCATCGGCTGCCAGTTTCAATTGCCACAAGGCCAAGACTGACACGGAAAAGACCATATGCGGCAAGGCTATGTTGAACGTGCTCGATCAGCGCATGGACACCACGTATCGCAAACTGCTCAAGATCGTGGGTAATTCGGGCCAGCGCGACTCAATTCGCGGCGATCAGCTGTATTGGTTGAATTTGCGCGATGCGTGCGGGGCGGACGCACCCTGCCTGCGCGATACGTTGCAAGCGCGCATTGTTGAGCTCAACGGCTACATCAAGGCTGCAAAGTCGGGAACGTGAGAGCCTCAACGCCCGGCATGATGGCAATGGTCGGCGTCTCGCGCAAGGCAATGGCGGCCTACCTGGATTGGTGGCGTGACGCCGGCTTGACAGCCGGCGTAAGCGACCGGGCGACCGACTGGTTCGCGCTCGATCAAATAGAAATGCAGGCGCCCTTGCCGGTTGCACCATCGCGCGCGCAGCCAAGACCCAGCGAACCGGAGCCGTCGAGGCCAGCCCCGGCAGCCACCAGTTTACGCCCGGCTGGAACCATCAATCCCGCACACCGCGCTCTTGCAGCATCGGCTGGCAGCCTTGATCAGTTGCATAGACTGCTGCGAGACTTCGATGGCTGCGGTTTGAAAACAACAGCCACGCACATGTGTTTCTACCGGGGCGCTGCTGAGGCCCCGACACTGCTGATCGGGGAAGCCCCAGGGCGCGACGAGGACTTGGCCGGCAAGCCCTTTGTTGGCCGGGCCGGTCAGCTGCTGGATTTGATGCTCGCTTCAATAGGCCTCGACGAAACCTCGGTCCACATCGCCAATACCGTTTATTGGCGTCCTCCCGGCAACCGCACGCCGACGCCGGAGGAGACGTTGATCTGTGCCCCGTTCCTGGCCCGGCAAATCGAACTGGTAAAGCCCAAGCGGATTGTGCTGCTCGGTGGCGTTGCGGCCAAAACCATTCTCGGCCTGGACGAAGGCATCACCAAGTTGCGCGGAAAATGGCGGACGCTGGCCGTCGCCGGCAATGCCATTCCGGTGCTGGCAACCTGGCACCCGGCCTACCTCTTGCGCACACCGGCCGCCAAACGCCAGGCATGGCAGGACCTGCTCATGCTCCAGGACGCACTTTAGATGAAGGCCAGCGGATCCTCAGTCTGGCGGATGGCTGGCGCGGGTGCCCCCCGGTTGCTGATGATCGCGTAAAGCCTTTTCACTGTCGTGCTGGCGGTGCGCTCGAACAGGCAGGGCACCAGCGCATGAATGACCGCAGCCGCCCCCGCCCCCAGCAGCGCCACGCCAAAGCCGGCAGCGAAATGGAAATGCTCCGAGTAGCTCTCATCCACGGAGCCGGGATGATCAAAAAACGTCCGGTTGATGAAATCGCGCATCCAAGTCTCCCAGTCATTAGGTCCAGGGTAACACTGCACGTGCCGCCACTCGAATCGCTCCGGTGTCGAACCATAAGGATCGCCCCGAACCCGTTTGCAAATCCTTAACCGGCCGCTCCTACCGCAGCCAAAAGGCTGGCATTGCCGCCGCTGGCAGTTGTATCGGTTGTGCGCACGCGCTCCACTGCAAAACGCGGCAAATAGTTGGGGCCGCCAGCCTTTGGTCCGGTGCCAGACAAACCTTCGCCGCCAAACGGCTGCGCGCCGACCACCGCGCCGATCTGGTTGCGGTTGATGTAAACGTTGCCAACGTTGACCCGTCCGGCGATGAAATCGGCGTTCGCGTCGATGCGCGTGTGGATGCCAAGCGTCAGCCCGTATCCAGCAGCGTTGATCGCATCGCACACCTTGTCGAGCGAGCCTTGCGCAAACCGGACCACGTGCAGCACCGGGCCGAACACCTCGCGCTCCAGCACGGACATCGAGCTGATTTCATAGGCCGCGGGGGTCACAAACGTGCCTTGCTTGCACGCATCGGGCAGCGGCAAGTCGATCAGTTCCTTGGCCAGACGGCGCATCGCGCTCTTATGCGCGTTCAGCATCAACCTCGCGGGCTCGTCGATCACCGGCCCGATATCGGTCGCATAGTCCATCGGATCGCCGATTTTCAACTCGCGCATACCGCCCGTCAGCATGGTGAGCACTTTGCTTGCCACGTCCTCCTGCACAAACAGCACGCGCAGAGCCGAACACCGCTGGCCAGCACTGTCAAAGGCCGAAGCCATAGCGTCGCGCACCACCTGCTCGGGCAATGCCGAGCTGTCGACGATCATGGCGTTGATGCCGCCGGTTTCCGCGATCAGCGGCACAATGGGGCCTTGCCGCCGCCCAAGCTGACCCTGGATGGCGCGGGCCGTGTCGTTTGAGCCGGTAAAGGCGATGCCGCTGACGTGCGGGTCGGCGACCAATCTGGCGCCCACCGATGCCCCGCCGCCCGGCAGGAAATGCAGCACGTCGCCTGGCACTCCCGCGCGGTGCAGAAGCGTCGTGGCAAGATAGGCCGTGATCGGTGTTTGTTCGGCGGGTTTGGCAAGCACGCAATTGCCCGCGGCCAGCGCCGCGGCGATCTGACCGGTAAAAATCGCGATGGGAAAATTCCACGGCGAGATGCAGGCAAATGAACCCCGGCCATGCAGGGCGAGGCTGTTGCGCTCACCCGTGACGCCAGGCAGTTGCATCGGCTCAGCAAACAGCCGCCGCGCCTCGCTGGCGTAGTAGCGCAGGAAATCGACCGCTTCGCGCAGATCGGCAAGTGCGTTGGCAATGGTCTTGCCGCCTTCGCGCACCATCACGGCCATAAGCTGGGCGTGGTTGGCTTCGAACAGCCCAGCGGCGCGGTCAAGAATTTGCGCGCGGCCTGCCCCACCGACCTGGTCCCAAGGGCGTCTGGCGGAACTGGCTTTGGCCAACGCCGCCTCGATCTGTTGGGCGCTGGCCGCGGTCACGCGCCCCACCGTGACCCTGCCATCGTGCGGGCTGACAACCGGCTCGCTTTGGCCGTCGCTGCCGGGCTGCCCGCCAACAATGGGTTCCACCAGCAGCGGGCTGGCCAATGCAGCTTGCATCTCTGCCAGCAAGGGCGCGCGCACGCTTGGCTCCCAAAGGGCAATGCCGGCGCTGTTGGTGCGCTGGGGGGCAAACAGCGCGGGCGGCAGGGCAATTGCGGCTTTGGCCCCGGCAGGCATTGTCAGCACCCGCTCCACGGGGTCACGGATGATCTCAGCGACCGGCAATTCATCGTCTGCCAGCCGGTTGACAAACGACGTGTTCGCCCCGTTTTCCAGCAACCGGCGCACCAGATAGGCCAGCAGATCCTCGTGCTCGCCCACAGGTGCATAAATTCGCGCAGCGCGGCCCAATTTATCCTTGGGCACGACTTCGCGGTACAGCGCCTCGCCCATGCCGTGCAACCGCTGGAACTCGTAAGGCGCATCGCCGGCGAATGTATGAATCGCAGCAACCGTCTGGGCGTTGTGGGTTGCAAATTGCGGGTAGAAGGCTGCGCGTTCCGACAACAGATACCGCGCACACGCCAGATAGGACACATCCGTGTTGGCCTTGCGCGTGAACACGGGATAGTCCGGCATTCCGCGCTCCTGCGCCCATTTGATCTCGCTGTCCCAATAGGCGCCTTTGACCAGGCGCACCGGCAGGTGGTGGCCGCTTGCCTTGGAAAGCTCCAGCAACTGGGCCAGCACTCCCAGCGCGCCCTTGTTATAGGCCTGAACCGCCAGTCCAAGGCCATGCCAGCCAGCCAATGCCGGATCCGCCAAAGCATCGCCAAACACGCGCAAGGTCACGCCGAGCCGGTCGCTTTCTTCGGCATCGACGGTGACTGAAATGTCGGCGGCGCGGGCGGCGCGCACCAATTCGCGTAGGCGCAGCCCAAGCTCCTGGCGCACGCGGCCCTCTTGCGCCGCCTCAAAGCGCGGATGCAGCGCCGAGAGCTTGATGGACAGGCCGGGCCGCGACATCAAGCCCTCGCCCGAAGCTCCGCGCGCCTTGCCCGCCGCCTTGCCGATGGCATCAATCGCGGCCAGATACCTCGCCGCGTAGCGCGCCGCATCGTCCGCAGTGCGCGCAGCCTCGCCCAGCATGTCATAGGAGTACCGGTAGCCTGCTGCCTCCTGCTTGACGGCACGGCCAAGGGCCTCCCCGATGTCGCGGCCGAGCACAAACTGGTCGCCCATGATGCGCATGGCCTGACGCATGGCGCGGCGAATGACGGGTTCGCCCGTTCGCGCCAATAGCCGGCCAGCGATGCCAGTGTCCTTCAAGCCAATCACGCGGCCGGTGAGCAACAACCCCCAAGTCGACGCATTGACCAGCAACGATCCCGATTGCCCCAGATGCCGGGCCCAATCGCCGTGCGATATCTTGTCGTCGATCAGCTGATCGGCGGTGGCGGCGTCCGGCACGCGCAGCAGCGACTCGGCCAGGCACATCAGAATGATGCCCTCATCGCTGGACAGCCCATATTCGGTAAGGAAGGCGTCGATCCCACCCTGGTCCTTGCGGCCCGCCCGCGCCGCATGGACGAGACGGCGCGCCAGGTCGTCGATCTGCCGCCTTTCCTCACCCCGCGAGCGGGCAAGTGTCAGTAGCCCGTCCACGACCGCAGCTTC
>Ga0075021_10001295_pt1 | contig 12755 bp, 12 predicted proteins | sample ColStrG_CSR_2012_FD_72749 | JGI IMG/M metagenome (GOLD analysis project Ga0075021, IMG submission 72749) | Freshwater sediment microbial communities in response to fracking from Pennsylvania, USA - Cold Stream Run_MetaG_CSR_2012 | ecosystem: Environmental > Aquatic > Freshwater > Creek >...
TGGGCGTGCTGGACGCGGTCGAGCGCAATCCGTCGGTGACTCAGCGCTCGGTCGCCCGCGAGCTCGGAATAGCGCTCGGGCTGGTCAACGCCTATCTCCATCGCTGCCTCAGCAAGGGGCTCATCAAGATCGGGCAGGTGCCGCCGCGCCGCTACGCCTATTATCTGACGCCGCGCGGCATGACCGAAAAGTCGCGGTTGACCGCAACCTATCTGATGGATTCGTTCGCCTTCTTTCGCGAGGCGCGGACACAGTGCAGCGAGTTGTTCCAGGCGCTGGCGGAGCGCGGTCAATGCCGGCTCGCGCTGGTCGGCGGCGGCGATCTGGCGGAGATCGCGCGGCTGGTCGCGCGCGACCACCTCATCGAGATCGTCGGGATGGCGCCGGCGAGCGCCGACGCTGCCGAGCTGAGCGCGAGCCTCGAAGGTTTCGGTCAGCTCGACGCCATCGTGGTCACCGCGCTCGAGCGGTCGCGCGAGACATTTGCTGTGGCGGTGAAGGTGTTGGGCGCCGAGCGCGTCCATGCGCCCGCTCTCCTGCGCGTTCGCCCGCTCGCGACGGCGTCGGCGGCGGCTGGAGGAAACCGGCGATGAGCGTGCGCTGGTATGTGGTGCACACGCAGGCCCAGGGCGAGGACCGCGCCGATATCAATCTGCGCCGGCAGGGCTTCGTGACCTATCTGCCGCGCTATCTGCGCGCCCGCCGCCATGCCCGACGCACCGAGACGGTCGTGCGGCCGCTCTTCCCACGTTATTTGTTTGTCGCCATGGACGTCGCGCGCGACCGCTGGCGGGCGGTGCAATCGACCTTCGGGGTGAGCAGCTTGGTCGTCGTCGGCAACGATCCGATACCGTTGCCGGACGGCGTGGTGGACGAAATTCGCGCGCGGGAAGGCGAGCAGGGGCTCGTCAAGCTCGGCTTGCCGGCGGGCGTCAAGCCCGGCAGCCCGGTGCGACTCATTGACGGTGTCTTCGCGGAATACCGCGGCGTCTTGGAACGCCTGGCGGATGATCGGCGGGTAACGGTGCTGCTCAATCTGCTTGGCCGCGAGGTGCGCGTCTTCGTTCCGGTGGCGAACGTCGGCACGGCCTGACGGCGACCGACCGGACCGGAACGGACGACCTGGTGGCGACCCCGAGTCACCCGGAATGCGGTAGCTTGTCTCGATTCGCCGGCGAGTTTTGCAGTGTCGCTTTGCAGGTGTCGCATGGATGAAGGTGTCGCATGAATGATCGCGTCGCATTCATCACCGGCGTGACCGGGCAGGATGGTGCCTACCTGGCGGAGCTCTTGCTCGGCAAGGGCTATGTGGTGCACGGCGTCAAGCGGCGCTCGTCGTCGTTCAATACCGAGCGGGTCGATCATCTCTACCACGACCTGCACGAAGGCGATGTCCGTTTTGTCCTGCACTACGGCGACATGACCGATGCCACCAATCTCATCCGCATCGTGCAGGACGTGCGGCCGACCGAGATCTACAATCTCGCCGCCCAGAGCCACGTGCAGGTTTCGTTCGAAACGCCGGAATATACCGCCAATGCGGATGCGCTCGGTACGCTGCGCCTGCTGGAGGCGATCCGCATCCTGCGCATGGAGAGCCAAGTTCGCTTCTATCAGGCTTCGACCTCTGAGCTCTACGGCAAGGTCCAGGAATCCCCACAGTGCGAGACCACGCCGTTTCGTCCGCGTTCGCCATACGCCGCGGCGAAGCTCTACGCCTATTGGATGACCGTCAATTATCGCGAGGCCTATGGGATGCACGCCTCCAACGGCATCCTGTTCAACCATGAGGGACCAACGCGCGGCGAGACTTTCGTCACCCGCAAGATCACGCGCGCGGTGGCGGCCATCGAGCACGGCCTGCAGGACAAGCTCTACCTCGGCAACCTGGACGCCGAGCGCGACTGGGGCCATGCGCGCGATTTCGCCGAAGGCATGTGGCTGATGCTGCAGCAGGCCGTGCCCGACGACTATGTGTTGGCGACCGGCGAAACCCATTCGGTGCGGGAATTCGTCGAGCAGGCTTTCGCCCATGTGGGCCGGCGGATCGAATGGCACGGAACCGGCCGCGACGAAAAGGGCCTGCAGGCCGGCACCGGGCGCACGCTGGTCGAGATCGACTCCCGCTATTTCCGACCGACCGAGGTCGACTCTCTGCGCGGCGATCCGTCGAAGGCGCGCGCCAAGCTCGGCTGGAGTCACAAAGTATCGTTCGACGCGCTCGTGCGCGAAATGGTCGCTTCCGATCTCGATACGGTCCGGCGCGAAAGTGCCCGCCACAACCGAGATGACTAGGGACGGTGAGCCCGCTCGTTCCCTTCGAGCTGCGCGGCCGGCGCGTCTTCGTTGCCGGTCATCGCGGCATGGTCGGCGCTGCCATCGCGCGCCGCTTGGCGTCTGAAGATTGCGAGCTCCTGACCGCCGATCGCAAGCGGCTCGACCTGACGCGCCAGTCTGAGGTCGAGCACTGGTTCGGCGACAACCGGCCCGATGCGGTGTTTCTGGCGGCCGCCAGGGTCGGCGGCATCCATGCCAACGACGTCTATCCGGCGGACTTCATCGTCGACAATCTGCAGATCGAGCTCAATGTCATGCGCAGCGCTTTCGCGGCGCAGGTCAAGAAGCTGGTGTTTCTCGGCTCGTCCTGCATCTATCCCAAGCTCGCGCCGCAGCCGATGACGGAAGACATGCTCCTGTCCGGTCCGCTGGAGCCGACCAATCAATGGTACGCGGTGGCCAAGATTGCCGGCATCAAGCTCGCACAAGCCTATCGCCGCCAGCATGGCGCCGACTTCGTGTCGGTGATGCCGACCAACCTCTATGGGCCGGGCGACAACTACCATCCGCAGGACGGTCACGTTCCGGCCGCGCTCATCCGCCGCTTCCACGAAGCCAAAGTCGCGAAATCGCCGAGCGTGACGGTATGGGGCACCGGCACGCCGCGGCGGGAATTTCTGGCGGTCGACGACCTCGCCGACGCCTGCGTGTTCGTGATGAAGCACTATTCGGGCGACGAATTCCTCAATGTGGGCACCGGCGAGGATATCACGATTGCCGAGTTCGCACGGCTTGTCGCCGAGGTGGTGGGCTACGGCGGGGCGCTTTCGTTCGACACCTCGCGCCCCGATGGCACGCCGCAAAAGCTTCTCGACGTCTCCAAGCTTTCCGCGCTCGGCTGGCGCGCGAATACGCCACTGCGGGGAGGACTGAAACTGACCTATGCGGATTTTCTGGCCGGCGGCGGACGGATGGGCAGCAGAACAGCCGATCGGCCGATCGAAGGCATCGATAAATGACGATCTCATCCACACCGGACGCTCCGCATTCCGGCCTGCGCGCATTGAAATCGACCGCCTGGGAGGACCTGGCCGGCGGCCTCTCCAAGACCGAGCTTTGGGGCCGCATGGGCTGGCTCGACGTCAAACGCAAATACCGGCGCACCATGCTCGGCCCGTTTTGGAACTCGATTACGCTCGGCGTCTACGTCCTTTCGGTCGGACTGGTCGGCGCCGGACTATGGCATCAGAATGTCCGCGAGTACTTGCCGTTTCTCGTAAGCGGCATGGTGGTTTGGATGCTCGTGTCGACGATCATCAGCGATTCCTGCATCGTGCTCATTACCGGCCAGAGCTTATTTCGCAACGTTCGCTTCGAATTCTCGATCTTTGCGTATGCGCTGGTTTGGCGGAATTTCCTGGTATTTCTCCATAATCTCATCGTTTACGTCCTCGTCGTGCTGCCGCTGAAACCGGCGCTCTTCGGTTGGGTAGCTCTGTTGGCGGTTCCCGGTATTTTTCTCGTTCTTCTCAACGGAGTTTGGCTTGCATTGTTGGTCGGAATGCTCTGCTTGCGGTTCCGGGACGTGCCGCAGCTGGTCGCCACCGTTCTACAAATTTCCATGCTGATCACGCCGCTGTTCTGGCCGCCGGACAGCTTGTCGGGTTCGGGGCGAATCTTCTTCGTGGAATTGAACCCGATTTATCACCTGATCGAGGTGGTGCGGGCGCCCCTGCTCGGAAACGTCCCGGCGACGACGAGCTACGCTGCCACCATCTTGATCGCGGCCGGAGGATGGCTATTCGCCTACTTTGCCTTCGAGCGGTTTCGCAGTCGAATTACGTATTGGAGTTGAGTGCGAATGACCGCGATGGTTCTCGAGAACGTCCAGGTGGACTTTCCAATCTACGGAACGCACCGCAGCCTGCGCACCGCGCTGTTCGAGCGCGCTGCCGGCGGCTTGATACAGCACGAGGGAAAGAATCAAGAGCGCGTCGTCGTCAAGGCGCTGGCCGACGTTTCGATAACGCTGAAGGAGGGGGACCGTCTCGCGTTGATCGGTCACAACGGGTGTGGAAAGTCGACGCTCCTAAAGGTCATGGCCGGAATCTACGAGCCGATCGCAGGTCGGGTTCTTGCGGAAGGGCGGGTCACTCCGCTGTTCGACATGATGCCGGGGCTCGATCTCGAGGACAACGCCTATGAAAACATCTTCACCGCCGGCCTCCTGATTGGAATGTCCCGCAGGCAGATCGAGGACAAGATTCCGCAGATCGAGGAATTCTGCGAGCTCGGCGAGTATCTCGCGCTGCCGGTGCGGACCTACTCGGCCGGAATGGTGGCGCGCCTGGGCTTCGCGCTGAGCACGGCGCTCGATCCGGGCATAATATTGATGGACGAGGGCATTGGCGCCGGCGACGCCCGGTTCGCCGAGCGGGCGGCCAAACGAATGAAGGAATTCCTGGTGCGGAGCAGCATTCTCGTCCTCGCGAGTCACAACAACGCGTTTGTCAAATCGATCTGCAACCGTGCCGCGCTGATGGACGCCGGACGAATCCTCGCCATCGGTCCAGTGGAAGAAATCTTCGACCAATATTATGCCAACATCCATGCGACGGAGCCGCACGCCTCAGGGGCAGATCAGCCGGTTACGCAAGGCTGGTCGCGACCTGAGCTCATTCCCGCCGCGCCGCTCGCCAATCAATTCGCCCAATGCCTGGGGGGACGCATCGAGACCTTGGAGGGCGCCCTCTGCGCGCGTCCGCCCATCCACCTGCCGTTCAAGGTGAGCCTTCGCTATCGGGTTTTGAAAGACAGCTCCTTCACGATGATTCCGAACTTTCATTTTCGCGACTGGAGGGGCGAAGCCTTGCTGGTGGCGAGCCCGCTGGAGTCGGCGCCTGCCGGCCAAGGGGACTATGTGGCATCGTGCATCATCGATCCCTTCACATTCAACGCCGGACGGTATTCGGTCGCGCTGGCGCTCAGCAGCATGGAGCTGGCCGAGCCGGCGCACTTCCTTGCCGAAGCGCTGCGCTTCGAGGTGATCGAGCCGCGCGGGGTCGATCCGAGGCGGCACGGCTACGAGCTTGACCTTCCGGGCGTCATGCGCACGCGGCTGGCGTGGCAGATTGCCAAGGTCCAATGATCGGCATGCTCACATTCGAACCGCTTCCGCTTGCCGGGGCTTATCGCATCCGCATGAACCCCGCGGCAGATGAACGGGGCTGCTTTGCACGCCGCTTTTGCGCCGAGGCTTTTCGCGGCCGTGCGCTCGAATGCGATTTCGTCCAGCGGTCGATTTCCTTCAATCTGCGGCGAGGCACGCTGCGTGGACTGCATTTCCAGGCGCCGCCGGCAGCGGAGACCAAGATCGTGCGCTGTACGCGTGGCGTTGCCTTCGACGTGATAGTTGATTTGCGGGCCGGTTCTGCGACTTACGGCAAATGGTATGGCGAGGAGCTCAGTGCCGATAACCGGGTGATGCTTTATGTCCCAAAAGGGTTTGCTCACGGATTTCAGACTTTGAGGGATGAGACGGAGATCGATTACGAAATTACACCGGCCTATGTGCCGGATGCTGCGCGCGGCGTGCGCTTCGATGATCCGACGCTCGCGATCGGCTGGCCGTTGGTCGATGTGGTCGTTTCGTCTCGAGATCGAGAGCTTCCGTTGCTGGGGGCACTTGCTTGCTAACCGATGGGGCAAGGTCAGGTGCCGCGCGGGTTGTGTTCTTCGCGCATGGTCCGATCGGACGCCAAATCGTGCAGTTCGCGCTCGACCATGATCGACGCACCGTCTCGGGAATGGTCACTCTGCCCGGTGATGAACAGCTAGCCGATTTGCGAGGCACGAATGACAACGGCCCGGCCCGTGTCGAGTTCGATGTCGCGGACCCCGACGGGACGAGCGCCCGGATTCGATCTTTGAACGCCGATATCGTCATTTTGGCATGGTGGCCGCACATCCTGAAGCCGCAGCACTTGCGTCTTGGACAAGCGGTGACGCTCAATCTGCACCCGAGCCTGCTGCCGCATGGACGAGGCAAAGACCCGAACTTCTGGGCCATTGTCGAAGGCAGCCCGTTTGGCGTGACGATCCACCACGTCATGGCCGAGGTCGACAGCGGCGATATCGCGTTTCAGAGAGAGATAGCGCATGGCTGGGAGGATACCGGCCAGACGCTGTACGAGCGGGCGACCACAGGCATCGTCGAGCTGTTTGCCGAATGCTATCCCCGCATCATAGCATTCGACATCCCCCGGCAGGTGCAGCAGCACGCGCAGGGGTCGTTTCATAAACGTAGTGAGCTGGACGAACGCAGCTTGATGACATTGGACGGCAGGCACTCAATACGTGAAATCTTGAACTTATTGCGCGCAAGAACCTTCGAGCCTCATCCAGCTTGCCGGTTTCGCGATGGCGATGCGACCTACGAGGTTCGCGTGACGATTCGAAAAACGGGAGATTGATGCGTGGATCCCATGGAGGCGTTCTACCAGCAGAAGCGCGCCAACATCCGCGCCTTGGGCGCGGACGAAGATATTCGCGATCTGACCAGGGCTTGGTTCAGTGGTGTTTCGAAGCACAGATATTCGTATCACTTTTCCTGGCTCGGTATCCCGGTCATTCAGTTTCCGCAGGACCTCATCGCGATGCAAGAGATCATTTGGTCCGTGAAGCCGGATGTCATCATAGAGACCGGAGTCGCCCACGGCGGATCGCTGGTCTTCCATGCCTCTATGTTGGGGCTGATGGGCGGGGACGGAATTGTGGTCGGTGTGGACGTGGATATTCGAGAGCACAATCGCCGCGCAATCGAATCCCACCCGCTTGCCGGGAAAATAAGATTGGTTGAGGGAAGCTCGGTCGATCGCATAACCGTGGGCAAGGTCGAGGCCTTGCTCGACGGCAGACAAAATCCGCTGGTGATCTTGGACAGCAATCATTCGTGCCAGCACGTTCTCGCCGAGCTCGATCTGTACCAACACTTCGTGAGGAGCGGTTCGTATCTTCTCGTCCTCGATACGATCATCGATGACATGCCGGAGAAATTTTCCGATGGCAGGCCCTGGGGGCCCGGTCGGGGACCAAAGACGGCGGTTCACCAGTTCCTGCAGACGACCGGTCGCTTCGTTATCGATCAGGAATATAACGACAAGTTGCTCATCAGCGTGGCTCCGGATGGCTTTCTCCGGTGCGTGGCCGATCCATGAAGCGCATCCCCATAGCAGGGCCTTCGATCACCCAGAGGGAGATCGACTATGTCACCGACGCCGTGAGGTCGGCATGGTACACCGACGCCAACACGTATCACGAAAGGTTCGAACGGGCATTCGCGCAGCATTGCGGTCGCAAGCATGCGGTGTCGCTGCCCTCCTGCACCTCGGGCTTGCACCTTGCGCTGCTCGCGCTCGGGATTGGCCGCGGAGACGAGGTGATCGTGCCCGATGCGACATGGATCGCATCCGTGGCGCCGGTCGTCTATGTCGGTGCCACGCCGGTCTTTGCGGACATCGACGCGAAGGCGTGGTGCTTGTGTCCGGACGCGTTTGAATCCCTGATCACGCCGCGTACCAAGGCGGCGATTGTGGTCGATCTCTACGGATCGATGCCGGATTGGGACCGCCTGGCCGAAATTGCCGCTCGACATGGCGTGATGCTCGTCGAAGACGCGGCCGAGGCGGTGGGATCCCGCTGGCGCGACCGCCCGGCCGGTTCGTTCGGCGTGATGTCGGCGTTCTCATTTCACGGCTCGAAGACGCTGACGACCGGCGAGGGCGGAATGCTGGTCCTCGACGACGACAGCCTGCTCGACCGCATATTGCGGCAGCGCGATCACGGCCGCACGCCTGGCGATACCATGTTTTTCAATGCGGAGGTGGGCTGGAAGTACAAGATGTCCTCGATGCAGGCGGCGCTGGGCCTTGCTCAGCTCGAACGCATCGACGAGCTCGTCGCCGGAAAGCGGCGCATTTACGGCTGGTACCAGGAGGAGCTGCGAGATTGGACCGGCGGATCGCTCAATCCCCACGTGCCGGGGCTCCATAATTCGTACTGGATGACTACGGTTATCCTTGATCGCGACATCGGGTTGACCAAAGAAGCGATGGTGCCGTCTCTGCGGGACCAGGGCATCGACGCCCGTCCGTTCTTTTATCCGCTTAGCGCGATTCCCGCGTTCCGCGACACGCTTCAGGCAGCGGCGGCGCGTGCGCGCAATGTCACCAGCTATTCGGTCACGGCCTGCGGAATCAATCTTCCAAGTGCGCTTGCGTTGACCCGGCCCCAGGTCGATCAAGTCAGCGCGACGCTGCGCCACATCGTGGGCGTTTCCGGCCGATCGGTCTCCCCGGCATGATCCCCGCGACGAGGACGCCCGCAGCCTCAGCCGGAGAGGACGGTTTCTCCTGATGGCGCTTCGGCAAATTGCCCCTTTCACGGTGGTTATTCCCACCCTCAATCGTGCGGACGTCCTTCATGCCGCGATCGAGTCTTGCGTGCGTCAAGACGATCCGAAATTGCAAATCTTGGTCAGCGACAATGGAAGCGAGGATAATACCGTCAAGACGGTTCAATCCTTCTCGGATTCACGAATTCGCTACATCAATCCGGGCCGTCAGCTCGGCATGCCGGAACATTGGGATTTTGCCCTGTCTCACGTCGATGCCGGATTTGTCACCGTGCTCGGAGATGATGACGGACTGGTACCTGGGGCGATCATACGCGCACGTCGCCTGCTCGAGACGCACGGCGCGCAAGCCGTGGCGTGGCGCAAGGCCGAATACCATTGGCCCGACCACATTTTGCCGTCATATCGAAACTGGTTGCAGATCCCGCTGCGCGGCGGCAGCGAGATGCAGGAATCGGCCGCGGTGCTGCGAGACGTGCTCGCATTCAAGTGCACGTACACTGCTCTGCCGTGCATCTACAACAGCTTCGTTGCAACGGAAGTCCTAGATGAGATACGCCGCAGCTCGGCAGGCAGGCTGTTCCCATGCATTACGCCGGATGCCTATTCCGGCTTTGCCATCGCGTGCGTGCTCAGTCGTTTCGCGTTTTCGCATATGCCGCTGTCCGTCAACGCCGCCTCACGCCACAGCAACGGAACCGCCTCGACGCACTTGGGTACCGAGATCGAGAGCACGCGCCGGCATTACACCAGCAGCTTGACGCCGCTCCATCCGTGGTTTGTCCGATGTGCAAGCGTCCCGGTCCTGATTGCAGAGGCCGCGCTTTCGGCGCGGGCGCATCTCGCGCCGAGCTGCGGATGGCCCGAGCTCGATTGGAAGGCCATGTTTGAATTGGCGTCGCGCCACGCAGAATGCCGCTCGCCGGCGGTCCTCGCAGACGCGATCATTGCTCTTGACGAGATCGCGCGGCGAAGCGGCCAGGTCGCTGTCTGGGAACCGATTCGCGCCAGCGTCAAACACCGTGGCCTCCCGGCGCTCCCCCCGCCCGGCGTCGATCCCGCCGGCGACAACCTCGTGGTGGACGGCGCCGCGCTTGGATTGCGGACGGTCGCCGATGCCGCGTTGTTTGTTGGTGCGGCACTTAGTGCGGTCAGCATGCAAGAGCCCGGCAGGCGGCTCAGCGCGCATCAGGCGGCTGCCTGCCTGCCGGCGGGTCTGGACGATCAATCGCAGAAAATTTGGCTAAGCAATCTTCTGCGGTTAAACGATCGTCCGAGGTGGAGGCTATTTCTTTACAAGCTGCGGGCGCGTCTAAGGTTGCGATTGCGAATGCGGCGCGTCTGGCACGTCCTGTTGGCGCGCATCGGGGTCGAGCCGCAGATATCGAGCCCGTGATCATCATGCGTTTCCTGAACGAGCCATGAGCGGCACGGTCTTTATTGGGCTACCCGTACGTAACGGGGGTGAGCATTTGCGCACCGCGCTCGACAGCGTAATGCGCCAGACATACCGGGATTGGAATTTGCTGGTTTCAGACAATTCATCGATGGACGGTACAGTGGAGATCGTCGAGGAGTACCGCAGACGCGATCCGCGCATCTCGCTCAAGTGCCAGCCAATCGATCTCGGCGCGTTCGCAAATTTTCGCTTTTGCGCCGAAAGCTGTCCCGCGGGAGCCGCCTATTTTGCGTGGTTCGCCCATGACGACGTGTGGGAGCCCGAGTTCCTCGCTGCCACCGCCGGACGTCTGGAGATCGAACCCGATGTCGGATTTGCCTGGACCAATGTCTTTGCCATCGATTCATTCGATCAGCGCCAGGGCATCAGTGCCGACTATTCCCGTTATGTCGGCCAGACGCTCTGGCCCGCGGTGCGCTACATTCTCGAGCACGAGAGTTGCGGCAAGGCCATGTTGGTCCAAAGTGTTCTCCGACCCCAATTGATGCGGGCCGCGCTGGCGGCAATTCCCGCAAAATATCAGCAGCCGAATTGGGACAATGTGTTCAATCTTGCCTGCCTCGCCCGCGCAGCTCTTGCGGTGGACAAGCGTCCATTGTTCGGCAAGCGGGCGGCCCGACCTTGCGACGCTCCCGGTCATTTCGAGGCCTGGAGGATTACGTTTGATCGAAGACTGGGCTTGAACCGCGTGGCGTGGTGTGAGTATTTCAGCGCGATGGACGCGGTGGTGGCCGGTACGCGTTACGCAGGCGCGCTGAACGGGATGATCTGGTGGCGACGTTACACCGGCCACTATTTCGTGCCGCGCCGGGCCTTGGCGTTGTCCAGCGTCGTTGTGGATGGATAGGGATTTGGCGGTACAACCGCCGAATATGCCGGAGAAACGCGAGCGCGGAAAACCTCGCCTGTTCGGACACGCATAGATTCATGCAAAGCCATTGTCGTTCATGCGGTGATCCGCTCCAAACCGTTCTGGTAGATCTCGGCCTGTCGCCGATTTCCAATGCCTTCATAAGGCCGGAGCGCGCCTCGCAGAGTGAAAAATTCTATCCCCTGAAGACCTACGTCTGCAACGCGTGCTGGCTTGTCCAACTCGAGGATTATGAGGCCCCTGATACCCACTTTCACGGCAACTACATGTATTTTTCTTCGTTTTCGGACAGCTGGCTCGCCCACGCGCGCGCCTTCGTCGACAACGCCGTGCAGCGGTTCGCGCTTGGGCCCCGCTCGCGCGTGGTCGAGGTTGCCAGCAACGACGGCTATCTGCTGCAGTATCTCGTCGAACGCGGCATTCCTTGCCTCGGTGTCGATCCAGCCATGAATTGCGCGGTGACGGCCTGGCATGAGCGACGCGTGCAGACCGAGATCGCGTTTTTCGGAGCCGAGACCGCAAGGCGACTGGTCGCGCAAGGGGGCGCGGCCGACTTGATCGTCGCCAACAATGTGTTGGCGCACGTGCCGAACATCAACGATTTTGTGGCGGGCTTCAAGATCCTGCTCAAGCCGGATGGGGTTGCCACGTTCGAATTTCCGCACATTCTCGAGATGATGCGCAACAATCAGTTCGACACGATCTACCACGAGCACTATTCGTATCTATCCTATATTGCGCTGCGTCCGCTTTTTGCCCGACACGGATTGCGCATCGTCGACATCGATCGGCTGCAGACTCATGGCGGTTCGCTACGGCTCTATGTCCGGCATTCCGAAGCGCAGGAGCACGCGAGCGCGGCCGCGAACCTGCTTGAAGGCGAAGAGCGCGATGCCGGACTGGACAACGCCGAGATCTATCGCACATTCGGCGCCAATGTCCGGGCTTTGAAGAGGTCGCTACTCACGCTCCTGATCGGGCTGATCGACGACGGAAAGCGGGTGGCAGGATACGGAGCGCCCGCGAAGGGAAATACCCTGCTGAATTATTGCGGGATCGGGACGGATATTCTTGATTTCACGGCCGATCGAAACAATTACAAGCAGGGTCTGTTGCTGCCGGGCACCCACATTCCCATACGGCCGCCAGAGGCAATTTTTTCCGAGAGACCGGACTACGTGCTGATCCTACCCTGGAATCTTCGCGATGAAATCATGGCGCAGCTTGTGGGCATACGCGACTGGGGCGGAAAGTTCATTGTGCCGATTCCGCACCCCACCATTCTCGACTGAACAAATCGAGGTCGAAGCATCGTGCCGCTCGTCGTCACCCGTCTGATCGGTGGCCTCGGTAATCAGATGTTCCAGTATGCGACTGGGCGGGCGCTGGCTTTGCGCCGCGGCGCCGACCTCAAGCTCGATATCACCCGGTATGGGACGTCCCCGATCCATGCGAAGCGCCGTTACGAGCTTGACTCATTCTCGATCCACGGGAGCGTGGCGAGCGGTCGGGAGATCGCCCGGTTCGGCCGCACTCGGCGTTGGTGGCGCTTCGGTAAAGCAGAAGACTCTTGGCCGATTTATCGCGAGCCGCACTTTCAATTCGATCCGGCCGTGCCTGACCTGCCCGCGCCCGTCTACCTCGATGGCTACTGGCAGAGCGAAAGATACTTTTCCGATATTGCCGGGATGCTGCGGCAGGAATTTGCTGCCAAGGAACCATGGGAACGGGAGAAT
>Ga0075021_10001296_pt1 | contig 12752 bp, 13 predicted proteins | sample ColStrG_CSR_2012_FD_72749 | JGI IMG/M metagenome (GOLD analysis project Ga0075021, IMG submission 72749) | Freshwater sediment microbial communities in response to fracking from Pennsylvania, USA - Cold Stream Run_MetaG_CSR_2012 | ecosystem: Environmental > Aquatic > Freshwater > Creek >...
GCTGATGCCTCCATCGTTGGGCGGGACGGCATGATTTGTCCAGACCTGGATCGAGGCGGCCTCGAATAGCGGTTTCAGGTCGTGTAGTAGCAGTTCATTTTGGAACACACCGCCGGAGAGAACCACCGTGTTTAATCCGTGGTCACGGCAAACGGCGATAGCGGCATCGCTCAATCCATGAGCTAGGCCCAACTGAAAAGCGCGTGCAATTTCAGCGGCATGGCGTCCCTCAAGACGATCTCGCGCGACCGCGAGCAACAGGGGACGAAAATCGAGCTGATTGTTTGCAAATGGGAACGGGTATGGGTCCGTCCATTCGGATTTGCGCGCGAGCTGTTCCAGCCAAATCGCTGCTTGCCCTTCGAAGGAAATTTCCCGGGTAAATCCGAGAAGCGCCGCCGCCGAGTCAAAAAGACGTCCGACCGACGTAGTCTCAAAGGTCCTAACACCGCTGCGAACCAGTTGCTGTGCGCTGCGGTAACGATCCGGGAAATTGAAAGGCATCACCATTACGTTTGGCATGTTCTCGATTTGCGCCAGGAAACCGGCGGCGGCCTGAACCGGAAAGCGCGCGGCGGCATCGCCTCCCGCTAAAACGGCTGGACGAAGGTGCGCCACCCGAGTAAAGCCTTGTTGCACACTACCGACGAAAATCTCGCCGCCCCAGATTGTTCCGTCGTCGCCGTAGCCGGTACCGTCAAAGCTAACGCCGACGATCTGCGTCGTCCAATCCCCGCGTTCGGCCAGTACGGAGGCGATGTGGGCGCGGTGGTGTTGGACAGCAGCAGCCGGAACGATTTTGGCTGCGACGATTTTGGCTTCGGCGTGAAGTGCAATTTCCACGGTTTGCGGATGACAATCGCGCACGATCCGCACGCCACTTTTCTCCAACTCGTACATCGAAATCAGGTCGGCAGCGGTTTCCTGGTGCGCCTTCCTCGACTGGTAGTGGTCCAAGTCGCCGATGTACTGGCTGACGAACGCTTGCCCCTCGACAACCAGTGTGACGGCGTTTTTTAACTCAGCCCCGAGCGCGAGAATCGGTTGCTCCGTCGGAATTGCGGCAACCGCGCCGGGCGCATAACCCCGGGCGCGGCGCAAAACAACCGGGCCGAACGCGCCGACGCGGACAACAGAATCGTCGACCCGCCGCGCGATGGGCCGCTCGCCGATGAGAAACGAGTCCGCAATTCCAGACAAGCGTTCGATGGCATCCTCATCTTCGTAGGCGATTGGCTCGTCGGAACGGTTGGCGCTGGTCATGACCAGAACTTCCGGCGCGCCGGCGGCAAACAGCAAGTGGTGGAGCGGCGTGTACGGCAACATCACGCCGAGTTCGTCGTTGTCGGGTGCTACGCCATCAAGCTGAACCTTCGCAGGCGCGAGAACGATTGGGCGAGCTGCGGAAACCAGTAATGCAGCGGCCTGGGGCACAAGCTCGACAAGGCTACGAGCCGTTTCAATATCCGGCACCATCAATGCAAAAGGCTTTTCCTTGCGAAACTTGCGCTGGCGCAAAGCCGCTACGGCGGCTGCATTGCGTGCGTCGCAGGCCAGATGGTATCCGCCCAGGCCCTTCACGGCCAAGATGCGACCGTTTCGAAGCACCTCTGCCGCCCGGTGAATGCTGGCCTCGGTGCCCTGGACATTCTCGACTTTAGGATGGAGATAGTACCCCGGTCCACACTCGGGGCACGCAACGGGCTGCGCGTGAAATCGACGATTCCCGGGATCCGAGTACTCTTTCGCGCAAAACTCATCCAGCGGCCATGCCTTCATGGTCGTGTTCGGACGGTCGTAAGGCAGCGCCAGCGTTACCGTGTAGCGCGGGCCGCAATTGGTGCAATTGATGTAGGGATACCAGTGGCGACGATTGGAAGGATCGAACAGTTCAGCCAGGCACTGGTCGCAGACCGGGAGATCGGGGGAGATGCGGACGGTAGGCAGGCCATGGCGCTCGCTCTCGCGGATGGTGAAGTTGTGAAAGCCTTCCACAGGGGCGGGTTGGACCTCAATTTCGGCGATGCTGGCTGCCGGCGGCGGCTGGCGCTCAAGACCTCGAACAAAGGCCTCGAGTCCCTCCGTGGCGCCTTCCAGGTGAATCTCGACGCCTTCCTCCGCGTTTAACACCCACCCTGCGAGCGTGTTGGCCTGGGCGAGACGATAGACGAACGGACGAAAGCCCACACCTTGCACGACACCTCGAACTCGAATGGAGCAGGCGCTGGGCATTCCGGGTCCTCTACGCTCAACAGTTATTCGTCCAACATGCAGCAACGGCCCTGCCAGCCGATCTGGCTCACCTTGCCGTCTTCCATCAATATGGGAACGCTGCGCTGGCCGCCGGTGAGTTCACGCATGCGCTGGCGGGCATCGGGATCAGCCTCCACGTCGTACTCGACGAACTCCTTGCGGCGGAACTCCAGCCAGTCGCGCATCTCGGCGGTGTGCGGACAGCGTGCCGTTCCGAAGAGTTCAAGCACGGCCACGGCCCAGCACCTCCAGTCCTTCGCGGATCAGATGGTAGATGGAGGCCTGTACTTCCTGGATGCGCGGGATGTAGTCACATTGAACAACGACTGGAAAATCGGACAGATTGGAGCGCTTAATTTCGCCGCCATCGTAGCCAAGCAGCGCGACCGTCAGCATCTTCCGTTTACGCGCTTCTTCCAGCGCCATGATGATGTTGCGTGAGCCGCCACTGGTCGAAATGCCAATGGCGACATCCTCGGGACGTGCCTGGGCGATGAGCTGGCGAAGGAAGATAACGTCGGTCCCGATATCGTTGGCAACAGCAGTGATGTTCGCTGGCTCCAGGGAAAGCGAGACGGCTGGGACCGGTTGATAGCCGGATGGCGGAAGAATGCAGTCGATCGCGAAATCGTTGGCATCCGTCGCGGAACCGCCATTGCCGAAGATGATGAGTTTGCCGCCACGCTGGAGCCGCTCGTGAATCGCCTGGGTCGTGCGGCTGATCTGTTCAGCTTCTTCGCGTGCAACCTGCGCGCGCAGGTTGGAATCGTCTTGAACCTTGAGCAAGATGGACGCCGCGGCTTCCGCGACAAGATCGGGTGTGTTCTGCTTTTCCTTGCCCAGGAAAGGGTACAAAAAGCCAGACTCGCCCACATCGTGGCCAAGTTCGCGGTGCTCGAAGAAGAGGTGCACGGTTTCCCAGAGGACGTGGTAAAGGATCTCGACCATTTCCTGATGCTGAAACGGGTCTTCAGAAACGGCGTTCATGGAATACGAGTCCGTGGGGTGCGAACCGGCGGAGTGCGAACTCGTGGGGTGCGTACCGGCGACGCCCGGAAGAGCCAATGTCATGGCATCGCGGAGCTGTGCTTCCTGTAGGGTGGCCCACACTTCCGTGTCACCCTCAGGAGGGCCGAAACCCATAACAATGTCTTCCGGACGAAGAATGGCTTGGATCCAAGGACGGAACAGTACGGAGAGATCGAGCGCAGGCAACGCGCGCTTCCCTACGATTACCGGGTGCACAAACTCCACGGATACATGCTGCGCGTCGGTGACGTAAGGTCCCCGCCCGAATGCCAGTAACCGCCCCCCGCGCAGGAAACGCTCGGACATTTCACGACAGGCTTCGGCCAGGCGATGGGACTCGCGAGCGAAGAAATCCTCATAAATATGGTTGCGCTCGAGGAGTCTTTCTTCAATCCGGCTGGTCAAACTCAACGTCGTTGTCATAGCCCCACTACGTCTAACAGATACGCGGCAAAGGATCGCCTACGAGCATGTCGATGATTCTGCTGCCCCCATAAGAAGTTGCGATTAGAACCGCGCCGGCGGGCTGTTCCCGAACTTCGCCAATGATCTGCGCGCCTTCGCCACCGGGCACCAAACTCAACGCGTTCATAGCGGCATCCGCATATTCCGCCGCGACCACAGCGAGGAACTGACCCTCGTTCGCGATGTGAAGCGGGTCCAGGCCCAGCAATTCGCAGGCGCCCCGAACGGCATCGCGCACCGGAATTTTTTCTTCCTGAAGAACAATGCCCAAGCCGCAGTCGCGCGCAAGCTCGTTGAGTGACGTACCCGCGCCACCGCGTGTGGGGTCGCGCATCCAGCGAACGCCCGGTCCTGCGGCGCCGACGAGAGCTTCCACCATCGACAACACGGAGCGCGTGTCAGAGCGAAGATCCGCTTCCATATCCAGCTCGCCGCGCGCCAGCAGGATGGTGATGCCGTGGTCTCCGATGGGGCCTGACAGCAGTATCTTGTCGCCTGGACGAACCGACGCAGGGTCGATAACGACTCCATGCAGCAGGCGGCCAATTCCGGTTGTGCTGATGTACATCTGGTCGGCCTTACCGTGCTCGACGACTTTGGTATCGCCACCGCAGATGCGAACGCCAGCGGCTTGCGCCGCCTTGGCCATAGCACGAACCTCGGCTTCCAGCACCGAACTCGGAAGACCGGCTTCGAGAACATAGGTCACGACGAGAGCTTCCGCCTTCGCTCCCGATACGGCCAGATCGTTGACCGTTCCATTAATGGCAAGCTCCCCGATGGAGCCGCCGGGAAAAGTGAGTGGTTTCACGACGAAGCTGTCGGTGGTGATGGCGATGTGCGTGCCGCCCAAGTCAACGATACCGGCATCTCCTAGCGGACCGGGCGAGTTCCCATACAAGAGCGGTGCGAACAATCCTTCGACCAGGCGGCGGCTGGCTTTGCCTCCAGCTCCGTGTGCCATCTCGATTTGCGGATCTCGAAAACGGATGGCCTGAGGCTTGACGCCGGTGGTAATGGGAGCGCTCATGCGACGCTCAACTGGGTCAACGGCGTTTTGCGGTGCTCGTAGTTGAAATACGCGGCGCAGGAGCCCTCGGACGACACCATGAGCGCTCCCACGGGACGCTCGGGCGTACACTCGCGACCGAACAACTTGCACTGATGCGGCTTAAGAACTCCTTTCAGCACTTCGCCGCACTGGGCTGCCTTGGGATCGGTGACCCGAATTCCGGGGACATTAAAGCGCTGCTCGGCATCGAACTCGGCATACTCGTCGCGCAGGCGCAGAGCCGATTGAGAGATAAAGCCAAGGCCGCGCCACTCGAAATAGGGACGCAATTGGAACACTTCCGCCATGACTTTGAGGGCTGCGCGATTGCCCTCCCAGGGAACCACGCGCTTGTACTGGTTCTCGACCTTGGCCTCTCCCTTTTTGAGTTGCTGAAGCAGCATGACCACCGACTGCAGCATGTCGAGCGGCTCGAAGCCCGAAACGGCGATGGGCTTGCGCGCGTCCTGGGCAATCCACTCGTAGGGACGACATCCGATGACCGTCGAAACATGTCCCGGACCAATGAAGGCATCCAGACGCATGTCGGGTGAGTCGAGAATGGCGCGGATGGCAGGAATGATGGTGACGTGATTGCAGAATACGGAGAAGTTGTGGATGCCTTCGCCCTTGGCGCGCTTGATGGTGAGCGCCGTGGAGGGCGCTGTGGTCTCGAAGCCGATGGCAAAAAACATCACGTGCCGGTCAGGATTGAGCCGCGCCAGCTTGAGCGCGTCAGACGGCGAATAGACAATGCGCACATCCATGCCCCGGGCTTTATGCTCGAGCGGACTGCCCAGCGTTCCAGGAACGCGCATCATGTCGCCAAAGGCCGCGAAAATGACGTTCGGATCTTTCGCGATGGAGAGGCCGTCGTCGATGCGGCCCATGGGCAGAACGCAAACCGGGCAGCCGGGTCCGTGGATGAGTTCGATGTTTTCGGGGAGGATGTCTTTGAGGCCGAAGCGGTAGATGGCATGGGTGTGACCGCCGCACACTTCCATCATCCGGTAGTGGCGCTCGGTTCCGGCGAGGCGGCGAATCTCTTCCGCAGTCTTCGAAATCAGTTCTGGTTCGCGAAACTCGTCGACGAATCTCATGCTGACCTCTTTCCCCGGTTAGACGCGGCCTGCGCTACTGAATCGCCTTGGTAATCGGTGGAGGAGTGTATTCGGACGGTGCGTCATTCGGGTCACCGCCCGAGCCATGGTCCGGGTCATGGTCCAAACCGTAGCCTTGAACTTCCTGCATGGCACCTTCCACTTCGCCCAGCGCCCGCAAGGTATTCATTTGATCCGTGGCGTCGGCTTCACTGATCTTGCTCATGGCGAAGCCTACGTGAATCAAAACCCAATCTCCGGGCACCGGCTTGTCCTCGGACAACAAGCCCACGTCAATCTTGCGCCGCACGCCTACGACCTCCACCATCGCACAGTCCTGGTCTCCGGAGGACATGAGCTCAACAATCTTTCCTGGAATGGCTAAACACATGGAATGTTCTCCGGTTTACCTTTTGAAAAGCGCCGACAGAAACCTCAAGCCTTCTTTCGGGCCGATATGCTGAAGGAAATTTTGAGTTCGTCTTTCAGCTTTACGGCGCCTCCGATGGCGGAAACCGGCGGTATGTCGTAGTCGCTCATGAGAATGGTAAACTCTCCCGCTGCACGCAGCGTATCGTCGGCCAATGATACCCAGGCAGGAATTGATTGATTGCGTTTCACGCCCCGCAGGGTGAACTCCCCATTGAGAGCCAGCCAATACTGGCCCTCGCTGGTCTTGCTGACCGTCGCTCGAGACGATTCAAAGAAGATGTCCGGAAACGAATTGGAATTCAGCACCTCCTCTTGCATTCTGCGGTTGATTTCCCTGGAATCTTTCTCACTCATATCGCCGGTCACCATCATGGCAGCGGCATGGATGGTAAGGAGCAATGAACTCTGTTCGATGGCTTTGGGATTCAGTAAGATGTCGCCTTCAAGATCGGGAACCGAAATAGTTGGATTGTGACCAAATGAAGCAAGCAAGCCTGTGGCGAAAGCTCGCACCATGCATGTGCTTCTAGCCTTGTCGATGCTGTACGGTACCGTGGCGTCCTCCGGCATTCCTGTCGGTTCAACCGCGTAATGCACGCTGTCTACCTCCGGGTGTTCAAGACTATTGTGCGCGCCAAAAAATCAGACCTGTTTGCGGGCGAGCACATAAAAAGAAAACTTTAAATCATCCTGCAGCTTCAACGTACCGCCGGCGATGGAGGCGATCCGAATGTTGTAGTCGCTCTGCTTGAGGCTGAACTCGCCATATGCCCTTGCACTGTCCTGAGCCATCGAAACTTGCGAGACGAAAGAATGCTCGCTGATGGTGCCGTGCAAACTGAGCCGTCCCCGCACCTGCAGCTTGTACAGATCGTCCCTCACCTTTTCGGACTTAACCTCCGAACTCTCGAAGAGTATTTCCGGGAATTGAGAAGCTTCCAGCACATCCTGGTTCATGACTCTATGAATCTCGCGGCGGTCCGCTTCGCGAAGCTCGTCAAGGACCTCGAGATGAGCCGCATCGATGCGCACTTTCAGCAGTGAGCCATCCAGCTTATCCCCGGTCATAAGTATTTCGCCTGTCCATTCGCGAATCGCGATTTTCGGACTATGGGCCACGACCGCAATCAGGCCACTTGCGAAGGCTTGCACAGTAAATTGACTGGCCCTTGTGTCCACCACCCAACGAACTGGCCCGGCCCCGCTTGCGGTTGAAGCTACCATCGAAGTCTCCTCATCGCGTGATCCGTACTGAGATCATACCCACTTTCTCGCTTCGATGATGGCTAACGGCCTGCATGCCTACATTGCACGGAGTTTCAAATATCGGTCGAGGTCGGGCAGGGCGGCGGAGGCCAGGTCGCCAACGCCAAACTGACCAAGATACTTCCTGGCAATCGGGTTGGTGATGATTAGGCCCGCCCCAAAAACTACCAGAGCCAATCCACCTAACATGTAGAGAGTATCCTTCTCGTTTACGCTGCCATTGCCGTTGTCCATTGCCACGGTGGTCTCCTTTTTCATCGCGGGATTTTCTCATCGCGCGCGATTGGTCAAATTGTTGAACTAGCCCCGCCTTTTTCCAGAATGTCTTTGATCAGCGACTCGACAAGCTTGACCGCGTCTTCGATCGAGGCTTCGACAGTTGCGCTGAGACCCATCTGGCCTTCTTCGCCACCGAGGGTCTCCGGTTCACAGCCCACCAGAAGCAGGTTCTTGACTTGGATGTTCATTGCTCGAGCCATCCGCAATACGCTCTCCGGGTTCATGGCGTGCGCTTCGACCTGCTGTGGTTCCTCGTCACTCGGAGCTTCTAGTTCGGGCTCGATCACGTAGAGGGTGCCTGCGGGCTCGCCATGAGGACAGGCGTCCACGAGGATCGTAGTCTCGTAGCCATCTTGCAGCGCGTAGGCCAAATCGAAGCCCCGAATGCCGAAATCCGTGACGCGCACGCTGTCAGGAATCTTGCGATCGGCCAGACGGCGGACCACTTCCACGCCGAACGCATCGTCCCCCAAAAAGATATTGCCAATACCCGCGACAAGAATCCTTGGCTTCTGGAGCTTTGCCGCAAGCGGAATCTCGTGAAGGGGAAGAGGCTCCACCTCTTCGGCATCGAAAAAGAACCTGTGGCCGGGCTGACGCAACATGCCCATGTCCTTGCCGGGATCGTTTTCCAAAACCACGCAGACATGATGCTTACCTTCGTAGTCTTGTTCGATGGCCTCGACCACCGCGACCTGCCCGGCAAGAGCGATGTCCATGATGTCTCCACCAGCGCGCGGGCGCAAGCGTACATAACTGCCAGTCTTCACTTCCACGCCGGCAATTTCAATGTGATCCACGGCACTCTTGTCTTCGAGGACTTGCCATTCCCACTCGTTCACTGCAGGTCCTCCTTCGCCGGTTCGAGCGCAGAGGGACGCACGTTGCGCAGGACACCGTGGAGCTTCATCAGTTGCTCCATGGGCAGGGTTTCGGTGCGCTCAAGCATGAGCCGAGCGCGGTCGTCGGACTGGCTCATTTCGCGTTTTTCTTCGTCGGTCAGGGTCATGATGCGCAAGGAGAGAATCTCGTCGATCTCGGTGCCGTCGAAGAGGTCTCCGGCGCTCTCCGGGGCAATCTGCGGATAGTCGTAGAGGATGATGGGGGATGCAAGCAGAGTGTCGCGCGTGCCTTCTTCGCCGACAAGAACAGGCCAGCATCCAATCTGCTGGCAATTCGCCGCCGACTCGCTGAATCCCTCCGCTGGCGCCGTCATCGAACTGAATTCCCCGCCTTCGATTCCCATGGCAATGTGGGTTGAAGCGAGGGAACTCAGTAACGCGTCCTTCCGGTTGGCCTGTTCTGCTTCGGCAAACGGCGTCAAGTTGCGTACCAATACCCGAATCTTGAAGAGGCCATCAGCTAAACGCTCTGCTGAAATCTCAACATCCCCGCATAGTTCGGTCTGATCGCGGATGATAATTGCAGTGATCGGGCCACCAGGCTCACGCAAAGCCTCGCATTGCTTGACCGCAGGAAGCGTAAAAGAGTGCGAAACGGGTGCTACGAGAAGTGCATCCAGGTTTCGCGCGGGCACGATAACCTCACGCTCCACCGCCTCCTGCCACGTCTGATAGATCCGTCCCGCGATTTCGATACGCTGCTTCGTGCAAAATTTTGGGGTTTCCCCGGAGGGCAGCTCGGAAACCGGTTCCTCCAGCTCTCCGACGGATCGTGCAACCAGTTGGAGAAACCGCACTCGAATGTCGAGCTCAGCGTCCGAGTTACCCTCCACCAGACATTCCGTTTGCATGATCCAAGCTTCGCTGCCCTGTTGCGATTCACTGTATGACTTCGGGCAGAGCACGCCAAAATTCCAGCGCTGCTGATTCTTCACCGACGACGGCCGGTAAGGATAGAGCATGTACCCTTCGTAGAGGACGGCTTTGGCGATGGCGTTGATCTTGGCGAGGTTCATGAGGCCACCGTTTCCTCATCAGGCACCAAACCCTCCAGCACCTCTTCCCAAGTCGGAATACCGTGACGCACTTTGTATTGATACAGGCGGTCGAACGCATCCTTGTGCAGGCAGAGCCATGCGCTGTTGGGATAGTACGACTCCATCATGTCCCGCCAGACTTGGACCGGCAACTTGAAGCGAGCTTCTTTATCCCACGAAATTGGCGCGACCTGCAAGCCTCCGTCGGGATTGGCGTAGAACACAGTACCGCTGAATTGGACGCAGATTGGGATTTCGCCATCCGATATGCCATCGAAATATTTTGTGGCGGCCACATTGAAATCGAAGCTGCAAGGGACGGGAATGTCGGCCATGGTAGTGCCTTGGAATGACGGCACCACAATGCTGGCATGAGTCCAAAGCAAACTTTTCAGAGTCTGGCTCCAACGGCTCGGCTCGTCGAACAAATCGCGCAGACGGGCCTGATCCTCGGCGGTATATTTGCGGCGGGCAACTTCGAGCTGGATCTGGCAGCGCAATGCAACCGTATGAATGACTTGCTCTGGATCGGCGGCGCTCACCCGCAGCTTGAAAGCGAGCATCGGCGAGATCGAGTTCGCCACTACCTCGGCACGCTCGATCTGAAAGCTCAGCTCAGGCATGCGATTCCTCTTCGAACGTTATCGTCTGTTCGGCTGGCAGCTCTGCGCCAGCTTCGGCCCCAACGCTCTCGGACCCGACGATCACGGCCCGGTCTTTCATGTTGCGGAAAAACTCGCCAATCTTCTGCCACACTTCCGCGCCGCCAGATAGTCCGTTCCAGTTCGCGCGAATCAACCCCACCAGCTTGTAACACTCATCGATGGGGACTTGGTAGTACTCTGGCACGCTATATCCGCGAGAGTAACCCAATCGATTCACGAGCAGGGCTTCGACATCGGGCTCCATTTCCTGGAGCGACGGGTTGTGCGCCACGATGTCATTCCAGGACTCCAGTTCCAGCAGCGATTCCGTGGCACCTGCGGGACTCGGGTACATGGCGACGACACGGTTCTCGACACGGTTCTCGACGCTATTCTTGAAAAAGAAGACCATATTGATCGGAACCATCAAAGCATTCCATTCGGCATCGCTCAAGTGAAAATTGGGAAAAGCTTGAATACGGCGAGGGACGCGGCGGTACTTCTTGGACGGCCCGCTGAACAACAACGCACAGGCATCGCACGCGCAGACCAGCTTACGTTGCAGCAGCTCAATCAGATGGGGGTGGTCGGGCCGTATCGCGAGGCTGCAGAGTTCACACTTCTCCACCGTTCTATCTCGCTTGGCAAACTGGCGCAGCGCGCTAAACCCCGCCGACGAATATTGCCCTTCGCTCATCAGTCGGTTCCTTCCAGTCCTGTGCCTTCCAGTCCCAGGGAACCCTCAGCCATAACCAGAGGCGCTCCTGCCATCCCAGTTAGCTTCTCCAATGCCACAAAACCAGAGGCGACCTGACCGTCCAGACCTTCCAGGGTGAGTAAGTTTATGTCTGGCGCCGCGTCGTAGATCGCCCCTTCCAGCGTGGCTCGCACCGTCTTGGCTGTTGACCCACAGGAATGCTCGCCGACCTGTACTCGCAACCGCACGACGCCCTCGTGCAATTCCAGCACTTCGACCTCAGCACCCTGCTTTCGCAGTTGTGGCCTTACTTTCTCAATCGCTCGCAAGACTCGGGTATCCAACTCTTCCGGATGCAATCCATAGAGCACCAGGATGCTGCTGACCATCGGATCGCGGGCTAGCCGATCGGTGATCTCCATACCCTGATCTCCAGCTTCCGAAACGATCTCCATCGCCCGCTCGATGGCGGCCCCATGCAGATCCATGAGGGATTGCAACAATACCTTCGTGGTTGCCCGTACGGCGGGATCGGCAATTGTTTCGACTTCCTGAACCAACCCGCCAATCCGCTGTATCTGGTCACGAAAATCTTTGTCGTCTGCCACAAAGCTCCTTGGTACAAAAACTTAGAGTGAGAGCGCGGTCAAGCCAAACTAGCCCTCAGCAAGCATGTCTGGCAATACCTTTAGCGAGCGCCCCCACTCCGGTCTTAACCTGATCGCAACCAAAGTTCCTAGCGGCACGAGCCTAGGACTGCACTCCGAACATCGGGGAGTGTTTGGTCTTCAGCACCTTGCCCTTGCCCAAATACATGTGCACGCCGCAGGGCAGACACGGATCGAAGCTGCGGACTGCCCGCATAATGTCGATTCCTTTGAACTTATCTGGCCCATTTTCCTCAAAGATCGGCGTATTCTGCACCGCATCTTCGTAGGGTCCCGGAGTGCCGTAAATATCGCGTGGATTGGCATTCCAGGGCGTCGGAGGATACGGATGATAGTTCGCGATCTTGCCCTGTTTGATAACGACGTGGTGCGAGAGCACGCCTCGGACCGCTTCGTGGAATCCGCAGCCGATGGCCTCTTCGGGAACCTTGAATTCGGTCCACGTCTTGGTCCGCCCGGCGTGCAGCTCCTCCATCGCTTTCTCCATGAAGTGGAGCGCTGCGCAAGCAGCGTACACCTGGAAGTAAGTTCGCGCGCGGTCGCGCTCGATGGCGTTGCTCCACTTGGGAATCTTCCACTCAAATTCGACTTCGCCCATTGAAGTGGTCTTGGGCAGGTACATCTTGACGCTGGTGCCGGTCGCCTTGATGTAACCGATATCCACGAAGCCCGCCAAAGCCGTCGCCCAGAGACGGGCGATGGGGCCGCCGCCGGTATCGAGGGCCAAGTGGTCGCCGGTCCGCTTGTCGAGCCAGCGGGGTGACATCACCCACGTGTATTTGCCGTTGAAGTCACGCTTCTGTGGCCGCGGAATAGTGGTTTGGTTCCAAGGATGATTCTTGTCTACCGGATTACCGAGCGGATCTTGCTTGACGAACGTTTGCGAGTTTTGCCAATCGTCGTAGTAAGAGCTGCCGAGCAGAATGCGA
>Ga0075021_10001298_pt1 | contig 12747 bp, 7 predicted proteins | sample ColStrG_CSR_2012_FD_72749 | JGI IMG/M metagenome (GOLD analysis project Ga0075021, IMG submission 72749) | Freshwater sediment microbial communities in response to fracking from Pennsylvania, USA - Cold Stream Run_MetaG_CSR_2012 | ecosystem: Environmental > Aquatic > Freshwater > Creek >...
AGATTCTGGCAGTTCCCGGTGTCGACGTCATTCTGCGTGCAACCTTGACTTGGAGCGGATATTTCTCGCAGCTTTCGGCCACTGGCTGTGTAAGGCTCCCAGTGCGCGCCAGTTTGGAAGGCCCAGATGCCATTGAGCGACCATCCGCCGACAATTGCACCCGCCGCGCCCTTCAGGTTCTGTCCGGGCAACTGCCATACGTAGTTCAAAACCAGCCGGTGTCGGATATCGTAGATCGAGTTGCCCCGATCTAACCCGGGCAGCGTCTGATCCGTGGTAAAGCCTTCGCCCGCAGCCGTGCCGTTGGCGGTGGTGGCTCCACTATGCCAGGTCGATCCGTTGTCGATCGAGTGGCTGTACGTGTAGTCGACGTTGAAGAGCACCCCGTGAGACATCTGGTGCTTCACCGACGCCTGCAACGAACTGTAGTTGGAGCTAACCGAGTTCTGCCAGTTACGCAGGCGTCCGAAATTCTGGTTCAATCGGCCACCCATCCCGGTCAGCTTCCTTCCGAAGTTGTCGGTTACCGTAACGCCTTTCGGCAAAAGAGAGCCCGGTTGCCTGTTGATGTCCTCAGCGCGGAACAGTTTGTGACCGGCGGTGCCAACGTAGCGCGCCTCCACCACCGTCTTGGGAAAGATTTCGCGCTGCACGCTGAAGTAGAAGTTGTACACGTACGGATCCTTGATGCCCTGCGGTAGGACGATTCCAGTCAGGACAGCAAAATTCGGGTTGGCCGAATCCCAGCCGTCGATGTTGCCTTGGGACTGGGCCTGTCCCGCAGGACCCTGATTGGGATTGGTGCCTGGTCCGGTGAAGGTCGGGACTATCGTCGGCTCTTGCTTGCAAACGCCGCCGGAGCAGGAACTTGGCCCCCAGACCACATCGGCGCCCGCCTGCCCAACACCGCCGGCTATCCCGTTAAACGAGTAGTAAGGAGGATCCCAGCGCGAATTTGAGAGCGGGTTGTACAGCGTGCCCTCGTACGCCACACCAAAGCCGCCGCGCAGAGAAGTCTTGCCATCGCCAAATACGTCCCAGGCAAAACCGACGCGTGGTCCAAAGTTGTTGTGGTCGCCAGCGCCCAAAGACTTGGACGGGGCAAAGCCGCCGGTGCCCGGCCCACAACCGCCGGCCATCTGGGCCAGCGCGGGATTAGCGCAGGTATTGGGGTTGCTCGCGTTGAACAGCCTGTTGGGGATTCCGTTGCTCGGGCCCAGGATTTGCGGATTCGGCGTGCTCGGACCCAGGATGAAGGTAGTCGCCAAATTGGCTTCTTCGTTGTGACGCTGATAGAGGTCGTACCTAAGCCCGAGATTCAGGGTCAGACGCTTCGAAATCTTCCAGTCATCCTGGAAGAAAGCCCCCATTTCGAGATTGCGCCAGTGTCTGAAGTTGCTACTCAGCCGGGAACTTGGAGCCGGGTTGTACGAAGACACCGGGCACGGCGCCTTGCAGATTCCAGGATCTACGCCCGCAGCCTGATAGTAAGGTGCGTCGGCCGCAAAAAACACCTGGTCGTAGAAGTAATACGACGGACGCGCCACGTTGAATTCGCTGTTCTCGATGTTGCGACGGAAGTCCACGCCGGTCTTCATGTTGTGATTCCCATGGCTGATCGAAACCAGGTCCGAGTAGGTGTAAACGTTCTCTTTAAAACTCTGGGGATAGCCGTTATAGGAGCCAAATCCCGCCGTCTTGTCAGTAAAGGCGGCCTGGGGTACGCCACCATGGTTCGTTTTGATGACGGTGTTATTCTGCAAGTACCCGGCCCGGAACTCGTTCAGGATAGTCGGGCTGAAGGTGTGTACAAAACTCAGCGAGCCCTGCGGGAAGTTATTGCGCAGAGGGTTGCCGAAGCCGCGAGTGCAGGACACATTGCAGGGACCAAACGAGTCCGTGTCTCGATTGTAGTTGTAATTGATGTAGAAGCGGTTGTTGGCGTTCGAATTATAGTCTAGGCGCAGCGAAGCCTCATTGCCGTTGAACAAATTCCCGAGGCTTTGTGTCTGCGTTTTGAAGGTGGCAACACTCTTCTCCTGAATCGGGGCATTCCGGTCGAGCGTGCCGGTGATCAGCCCTGGAGTGTCCGGGCAGCCGGCCGCATTCATCGCGACGATGTCGGGATGGGTTACGCCGAAGATATTCTGCCACTTCTGCGCCATCAGTTTAGTCCCACCGATATTGGCCGACGGGCACAGATAGTTAGTAAAGTCGCCGCCGGTGTAGCTGTTTGCTGTAAGGCCAGTGGGCGTGCCGGTATTGGCGGGAGCAAAATCTTTATACAGCAGGGCAGCCACCGAGTTTGTCGGAGTGGCAGTGAGGTTGGCGGCGGCATCGGCCTGGATGACGGCATCGCGCCACGCTTTCGTCTCCTGGGTGTCGTTGATCGGCGCGGCAGTCGCCTTGTAACGGTCGCCCTGTAAAGACAAGAAAAAGAACAGCTTGTCCTTAACAATCGGTCCGCCCAGAGTAGCCCCGAATTGGTTGAAACGCAGAGGAGGTTTCTTCACGCCCGATTGATTCAGGAAGAACAGGTTGGCGTCGAGAGCGTCGTTGCGGATGTACTCCCACGCGCTGCCATGCCAGGCATTGGTGCCCGACTTGGTCACCAGGTTGACCGAACCTCCGGCGCTGTTGCCGTACTGTGCCGACATGTTCAACTGCAACTGCTGGAATTCCTCGACTGTGTCCTGGATCGGCACATTGATAGCCCCGCCACTCAGACCTTTGTTAGACACGCCGTTGATGAGAAATCCGTTGAAGTCTTCACGCAAGCCATTGACGACAGTCTGGTGGCCGTTTTCAAAGTCAACACCGGCTACATTCACGGCGCCCGCCCCCAACTGCATCAGATCGAACACATTCCGACCGTTTAGCGGCAGGTTGTTGATTTGCGTTCCGGTCACCACTGAGGCCAGCTTGGAGTCTTCGGTATTGACAGCCGCTGCTGCGCCGGTTACCTCGATCACTTCCGTGGCTTTGCCCATCTGCATCTTGAAATCCACGTGCGAGATGGTTCCAGCGTTCACCGGGACGTCGGTATTTGCCGTCGTCTTGAAGCCCGGAGCCTCCACAGTCAGCTTGTACGAGCCAACCGGGAGTTCCTTCACGGTGTAGTTCCCGCTCGAGTTGGTAGTGGTGGAAACGCTCAGGTTGGTTGCCGCATTCGACACCGTCACCTTGGCATTGGCAATCGCGGCGCCGGTTGGGTCCGTTACGGTGCCTGTGAACTGGCCGTTCTGTACCTGCGCGAACGCGCTACAAGTCAGAGCCAGAAGGGCAAACACTACGAGGCAAAACTGCAGTCTTCTCATTCACCTACCCCCTTGAGAAACAATGGCGTGTGGTTTTGTGGTGTGCACGGATTTTTTCGTTCTGAATCCTGGGTACTTCGCAATCGCTTAAAACCAAGTGCCCTGCGTCGTTACGATTCTGATTGCGCAGAATTTTCCGCCCGCGGGTACTGCCTTGTCAAGCTATCTTGCTGATCCTGTTGGCTGCCGACGGTTGCTATCGCGAACCACTTGAATCACAGAAGACGCCCCACCGGCAGAACCATTGGTAAACCTGGGGGCATTTTAGGAACCAAAGAAGAACCTTTTCTTTTTCAATTAGTTACATTGATGATCCCGATCAATTGTATGAATAGCTATAGATCGTCGAGATTTTGCCATACTGATTTTGGTAGGTCGTGGTCCAATGTCTCCGAGATGTCTGCCGAATCACCGCCCTACCAACAGGCGTCAGTTCTTCGCATTGGGACGCACACCCCGCCCCTCCTGGACCACGATCTCCCGGTCCGCCATTTCTGGTCCGATCTTGTCTACCTGCCCGCTCGGCCAGCGAACCACAACCGAATCGATTCGCGTCGCCGAGCCCATGCCGAAGTGAACTCGCGGATCGTTCGAGCTTTCGAAGCTGCCGCCCGCGCGCGCTTCTGCGTAGTGAGTAGAACCTTCGGCTGCCACCTCCACCTTCGCTCCAAAACCGTCTCGATTCGACTTAGAGCCGATTAACTTGATCGTTAGCCAGTGTCCGGACGCTTGCGTTTCGTTGCGCAGCAGCGCCGGCGACGCGTCGAGATTGGTGATCAGCAAGTCCATGCGTCCTCGGTTCCAGAAGTCCGCCGCGACCGCCGCCCGGCCAACATATTTTTTCGTCAGGGCCGCGCCCGACTTCTCGGCAATTTCTTCAAACTTGCCGTTCTTTAGATTGTGAAACAGAAATGGGCGCTCGGCGTAGCCGACCCCGAACGACTGCCCTTCCACCTGCGGATCCACATGCCCGTTGACGATGAAGATGTCGGGCCAGCCGTCGTTGTCGAAGTCGAGAAATTTCGCGCCGAATCCGAGATACGGAGTGCTGATCGCTCCAATCCCCGCTGCGCCAGCCATGTCGGTGAATTCGCCGTTCTGATCGTTGTGGTAGAGGTTATTGGCGTCGTCGGAAAAATTCGTCTTCACGATGTCGGGCCAGCCGTCACGGTCATAGTCGGCGGAATCGACGCCCATGCCGGCCTGCTCGTGACCGTCGGAACTGTAGGCCACACCCGCCTCGGCGCCGACTTCGGTGAATCCTCCTTTGCAGTTGTTGTGGTACAGCAGGCTGGGAGAAGAATCGTTCGCCACATAGAGATCGAGGCAGCCGTCTTTGTCGTAGTCGAGCCACAGCACGCCGAGCCCGTAGTAGCTGCCGGTGTCGATCTCGAGCTTCTCCGTGACGTCGGTGAACGTGCCGTCACCGTTGTTGTGGTAGAGGCGGTCGCGCGCGCCCTTCAGTCCGCGCGGTCCGCAATTCACTGGAATGCCACGGTACTGGCAGAACGCACCATTCCCGAACTTCGGCAGGTCATTCATATCCACGTCGACGTAGTTCGCGACGTAGAGATCCAGGTTGCCATCGTTGTCGTAGTCACCGAAAGCTGCGCTCGTTCCCCAGCGGTTGGCGTTCGCGACACCGGCTTTCTCCGTGACGTCGGTGAACGTGCCGTCGTGGTTGTTGTGGAAGAGCGCCGAGCCGTGGAACCCGGTGATGTACACGTCTTCCCAGCCGTCGTTGTCATAGTCGCCGACCGCGACCCCGTATCCCCAGCCGCAAAAATTCAGGCCGGACTTCGCCGACACGTCCGTAAAAGTACCGAAATGATTGTTGTGATAGAGCCGGGGAGGATGGCACTTGCCCGCGCGGTAATCTTCGATGGAAGAGCCATCGACCAGCAGGATGTCCATCCATCCGTCGTTGTCGTAGTCGAAGGCGGCCGCGCCCCCGCACTGTGTTTCGACGATGTAGAGTTTTTCTCTGCTCCCGCAGTGCAGGCGAAAATCGATTCCCGTCGTGTGTGTGACGTCCGCGAACATCGCTGGAGAGCCGTGCGCCAGAGACGTAGCGGGAGCTTTGGCAGTTACTTTCGTAGGGGCTGCCGCAGCCTGTTTGCTCGGGGACGCTGAAGGGGCAGTTTGTGCCGCCGCGTCTGCGATTAGGGACACGGCTGCCAGAAACGTAAAGACAGATGTCTTCATGATCACCGGTCGCGCGCGGTCGCCATCCCCGCGCTGGCCGGCTGCGCCTTCTTGAGTTCGGCGAAACGTTCTCGTTCGACCCGAGCTTCGTCGGTCTTACCCAGCTTCTCCAGTGCGCGCGCCAGTTGATAATGAGGGCTGGGATCCTTCGCGTCTAGTTCAATGGACTTTTGCAGCGAAGCTTCGGCCTGCGCTGCATGCCCCCCCAGTACCTGCGCTTTGCCCAGGTTGTACCAGACATTCGAATTTTTCGGATCCAATTGCGCCGCACGCTGCAAGTAATTGATTGCTTCGTCGCGCTTGCCCGACTCAAGGAGCGAATGTCCCAGTTCGTAGACTACCTCCGGATGCTCCCCCGAATGCTGTAACTCTGCCTTGTACTCGGCGATGGCTTCCTCGCTGCGTCCGAGGCTGGCGTAGGCAAAGCCGAGATGGTAGTGCCCGAGGCGAATCGCCGGGTCGAGCTTGAGCGCCGTCTTGAATTCGTCGATCGCCTGCACGCTGCGGTTCGAATTCAGGTACGCGCGTCCCAGCAGCACGTGGGCGAGCGCGTTCGAGGGCATGATCTGGATCGAGGTCTCGAGTTCGGCCGCAGACCCGGCGTAGTCCTGCAAGCTCAATAGCACCAGCGCCAGATCGAAGTGCGTGGCCGAGTCTTTCGGATCCAGATCGCGGGCTCGCGCCAATTGCTCCTGCGCTTGCTTCGAGTCTCCCGATTTGAAATAGGCGACGCCCAGATAGTGCCGAAACTGCGCATCCTTCGGCCAGCGCGACACGGACTGCTGGCCAAGCAATACCGCATCCCGTACCTGCCCAGATTCCAGGTACTCCAACAGTTTCCCGCGGGTCTCGGACGGCGTCTGCGCCTGTGCGGAGACCGACGCCAGCCTCAGCAAAATGATGAAAGCCAAACGCGACGGGCGCAACGTTGTGAGGCAGGATGTGGCGCGGGGGATCAGTGAGTTCATGTTTCGTCCGACCGCCATCGTACCGTCTGGGCGCAGTGTGTCGCAACGGTCAGGGATATCGTAGATTAGGGAGGGCATGGACCAGGGAAACATCACTCGCATTTGGCTGCCCCTAGGGCTGGGCCTGTACGCCCTTTATTTTGTGTTTGTGCGCGGACCTGGTCCGCGCGATCCGGAGCGCTGGCTCGGGCTCGCGCTTTGCCTCATAGGTTTAGCCGGAGTGATTCTCGCCCGTTACACACTCGGCCGATCATTCTCAATCGTGGCCAGAGCTACCGAGCTTGTGACCACCGGGATCTATTATCGGGTTCGCAATCCCATCTACATGTCGAGTGTGATTTTCATCGTTGGCCTGATCGTGATCGTGCGGCGTCCCGCCCTCGCGCTTATCCTGGTCCTCATCATCCCGGTACAGATCCTCCGCGCCCGCCGCGAGGCGCGCGTCCTCGAAGCCAAGTTTGGCGACGCGTATCGCCAATATCGCGAGCGCACTTTGGTTTTAACGGGCCGCTTAGAACACGAATCTTTCAATCCCGGCGCTACCCGTGTAAGCTTCCCAATCAGCCTGGTGTGCGGAAGGACAACCTCCCAACATGCGCAACGGACCTACAGTTTTGCTGCTGTTTGTTTTTGCCGCAGCCGCCGTTGGCGCCACCGCAGCCGGCGCGGCCCCTGCTCAAGCCCTTCCTGCGTCCATAGCGACGCTCGCCGATAGGCCTCTTTCCGAGCGCGTCGTTGCCTACCAAATCGATGCCCGCTTTGACGCCGGCAAACGCACGCTCGACGCCACCGAAGTTCTCACCTACCGCAATCTCACCGGCCAGGCGCAAGACACCTTTCCGTTTCATCTTTATCTGAACGCCTTTCAGCCGACTTCCACTTTCATGAAAGAAGAACGCCGCAATAGCGCCGAGTTCGAGCTGAAAGACAAATACAAGGCCTCGGCGGAAGTGAAGTCGATCGAGGTCGCAGGCATGGGTGACTTGACCTCGCAAATCAAGTTCATCGCGCCCGACGACGGCAATCCCGACGACCGCACCGTCTTTCAGGTGAAACTCCCGCGGTCGATCGCACCCAATGAATCCGTCCGGTTCAAGATCGCCTTCCACGACCAGTTCGGCCAGGTCTTTGCCCGTACGGGATATAAGCGCGACTTCATCATGGGCGCGCAGTGGTTCCCGAAAGTCGGAGTTTGGTGGCAGGGCGCTTGGAACTGCCACCAGTTTCATGCCAACACGGAATTCTTTGCCGACTTTGGTGCTTTCGACGTGAAGCTCACCGTCCCGCAAAATGAAGTCGTCGGTGCCAGCGGCGTGCAACTGGCCGAGGTCAAGAACGCCGACGGCACGAAGACCCTAACCTTCCGCGGCGAGGATATTCACGACTTTGCCTGGACTGCCCAACCCAGCTACCACGTCGTCGAAGACACTTTCACTGGTAGCGTGGGCAGCGTGAAGATCCGCCTGCTCCTCCAACCGGATCACATCGATCAGGCCGCTCGCCACCTGCGCATCATGCAGGAAACGATGAAGCGTTTTGACCAGTGGTATGGTCCCTATCCATACAAGCAGATTACGGTTGTCGACCCCGCCGATCTACGTGCGGGCGGCATGGAGTATCCGACGCTGATTACCGGCGATACGACGTGGTGGATGCCCGAGGGCGCGCGCTTCACGGAGTTAGTGGTGGAGCATGAATTTGGCCATCAGTACTGGTACGGCATGGTGGCAACCAACGAGTTCGAAGATGCGTGGCTCGACGAGGGTATCAACAGCTATACCGAGTGCAAGATCCTCAACGACATTTTTGGCAAAGACAAGTCGGCAATGGACATCTGGGGATTGACCGAGGGCGACGATGCCACCCAGCGCAACAGTTATCTTGCCGCCGCCGACCTCGATCCCATGTCACGCTTCGCCTACCAATACATCAGCGGCGGCTCCTACGGCGACATTACCTACGGCAAGACGGCCACGGTCCTGTTGACGCTTGAAAACGTGATTGGGGAAGAAATCCTCAAGCGCGCCATCCATACCTATTTCATGCGGTATCGTTTCACTCATCCGACCAAGGAAGACTTCCTGAAGACGCTGGAAGAAGTCAGCGGCCAGAATCTCCGCTGGTACTTTGATCAAGCAGTGTACGGAACGCAGGTACTGGATTACGACATTCGCCGTGCCAGTTCCGATCGCCTCGACTGGTACGTAAAGGATCCGCCCAAGGAAAAGAAGGGCGAGACCGTTTACCGGACTCAAGTCCAGGTTCATCGCAAGGGAGACTTCATCTTCCCCGTGGATGTTGTGATCAAGTTCGACAACGGCGAGTCGGTTACTGAGCACTGGGACGGCAAGGATCGCTGGGTACGCTACACCTACGAAAAGAAGGCGAAGCTCGCGTCGGCGGAACTCGATCCCGGCACTGCGGTCCGCCTGGATAAGAACTTCTTCAACAACAGTTACGTTCAGGAAAAAGACATACGGGCGAGATGGAAGATTGTCAGCTACTGGACGTGGATCACACAGGTGGTGTCGCAGTGGTTGGCGTGGCTGGCATAGCCGCACTGAGAACCGAGAATGGGGAACTGAGAACTATGTCCGAACGGTCTGGACTGTTGCGCGAAGGATTTAACCGAGCGTGGCGCTATCAGCGTGTACTGTGGTTCATCTTCTTTATCAATTTTGGCCTGTCCCATTTCGCGGCCGGGCCGGTCATTCACAAATTGGACTGGGTCACCGATCACAGTCTGCACGCCCAGCGCCTCTCCGGGATGTTCGATGTCGGCGCCTTTTCGGAATTGTCGTCGAACCCTGAGGTCAAACTGTTCGAAGTGGCCGGGTCTTCGTTCTCGTCCGCCATCGTGTTCTTCGTCATCGTTCTGTTCCTCACTGGCGGTATTCTCGAGGCCTATCGCTCCGGCCGCAAACTCACTACCCGCGAGTTCTTTGAAGCTTGTGGCAGCTATTTCTGGCGCTGGGTCCGGCTTGTCATTCTGATGGCGATTGTTCTGATTCCCGTTTTCATGCTGGGCTCGTTAGTCTCAAAAGAGACGGGTACTCTCCTGGACGATGCCTCTCACGAAAAAACCGGTTACTGGTTCTTCCTCGCCGGCATGGGAGTCGTTGGCTTGCTCGCCATGTTCGTACGCCTCTGGTTCGACATGGCACAGGTCCGTGCCGTCGTCGAAGAAGAGACCGGCATGTGGCGCAATGCCCTGCGCGCGTTCAAGCTCACCATCGATAGCTTTTCCTCTTTGTTCTGGATGTATCTGCGCATCTCTGTTTTAGGATGGCTCGTCTTCGCCGCCGGTCTTTATATCTGGGCAAAAATGCCCCCCGCGCGCTTCGGGTGGACAATCTTCTTTTTGGAGATCGTGGTCGTTTTCGGCTTCGGCGTAAGGCTCTGGCAGCGGGCCTGCGAAATGACGTGGTACCAGCGCAAGTTCCTCGCTCCCGTCGCTGCCCCGCCGCCGATTGCGCCTCCGGCTCCAAGTCCGCTGCTGACGATTGCGCCGCCGCCAGCCACGCAAAGCTGAAACGGCATGACCGTCATTTTTGCTATGACAGACGAATGACACCCGGGAACCCGTCAAAGCCCGAATCAAAGGTCAGGATCTTGTCGATCCCATGATGTTCCATGACGGCGAGATGGACCGCATCTCGCGCTGATAGGTGCCGATTCCCTAGAACAATCTGTTTCGCCCGCTCGGCATCGGCCCCATCAATCGCTAAAACCTGATCGACGACGCCGATCAAAGAGTCGAACGCTGGCTGGATCGCGTCGCGGCGGTTAATCCCAACGTAGCGGTGCAGTATCTCCTGAAGTACTTCGGCATCCGTAACCAGGCGCTGGCGTTCGCTAACCAACTTTTCGAGTAGTCGCTGCGCGTCACTTTTATGAGGATGAGGGCCACCAACGAGATACATCGGGATATTTGAGTCGACGAGAATCACCGGTGTTCACTCATTCCGTTCGCTCCATACCCCCTTTCGATCTCCTCTAGCATGTCCCCGATATCGCCCGCGGGGTACTCGTGTTGTGCAGCTGCACGAATGACTTCGAGCTTCTTGCCGGCGCTGCCCACAGGCTCCTGGCGGCGAGCCAGTTCCAGCGCTTGACGGACCCACTCGGCGATCGACATGTGGCGCGCGCGCGCCACCCGCTGAATCTCGCGATACTCCGGATCCCTCAGAATGACTTGCAGCCTTTTAGCCATATGATGAGTATATATGACTCATTATAATGAGTCAAGAAAAGAGACTGGCGCGTCGAGCGCCAGCGAGGGCCAGTTGTGCGGTCGTCTCCGCTGCTATCATCTCTCCGATGACGAAGCCGTTAACGGCGTTTCTCTGTCTGCTCGTGGCCGCCACGCTCCACGCTGCCGAAGAACCCAAGCTGAGCCCGCTGCCCTCGCCAGTCTCCAACAACGCCGTCGCTATCTCTCGCGACGGCAAGAATCTCCAGATTTTTTCCTTCATGGGCCTCGGCCCGAAGAAGACGTGGGGCGCCACCACGACCAGCGCCTATCGGCTCGATTTTGGCACCGGCAAGTGGAGCGAACTTCGCCCCGTGCCCGGAGTTGCCGGACGGCTCGCCGCCTCTGCTGCCGCGTTTCACGGGCAGGTGTTCCTGTTCGGCGGCTACGTAGTCGATGGACGCGGCGGTGAGACCACCGTCTCCGACGTGAACATTTATGTCCCTGCCGAGAACCGCTACTACCACGGCGCCGACCTTCCCACGCCGATCGACGACTCAGTTCTGGGTGTGTACCGCGACCGCTATATCTACCTCATCAGCGGATGGTCTGGACCTAAGAACGACGCGGTTCGCAATGTCCAGATCTACGACACGGAAAAAGATCGATGGATGGAGGCCACGCCGATTCCCGGTACACCCGTGTTCGGTCATGCTGGAGCCATCTTCGGCGACACCATTGTCTACGTCGATGGAGCCTACAAGAATCCCAGCGGTGCCAATCCAAAATACGTCGCTTCCAGCGAATGCTGGATGGGTAAGATCACGAAGCACGATCCGGCCAAGATTGAATGGACTAAGCTCCCCGCGCATCCGGGCAGCGCGCGCTATCGCATTGCCGCCGGCGTGTCCGAGAAAGAAGCGCGAATCTATTTTTCCGGTGGAACTGACAACCTCTACAACTACAACGGGATCGGCTACGATGGCCAGCCCTCTGAACCTTCTCCTGTCACCTTCGCTTTCAACGTCCGCGGCGGCAAATGGGAAACAATTAGCGAAAACACGCCCGAGCCGACCATGGATCACCGCGGCCTGCTCGTTACCCACCGTGGCCTCATCCTTGTCGGCGGGATGGAAAAAGGACAGCAAGTGACGCCAAAAGTGACAATTGTAAAAGGGACATCCGGGAAGTAACCTTTACAACAGCTCCACGTACTCCTGACCCCGGGGTCTCTTGTGCCCTACGCACTCCATGCGTGCCCAATCGTCACGGATTTGGGTGATGCGAATCACAGCCGAGCGTCACCTCCTGGCATCCAATAGCTACAGCCGCATTTCAGCGGCGTCCTACTTGTGACAATCCGTTCATTCCTTACAAATTCGGAGGCAAGCCTATGAGTGCTGTCATGGAACCGCCCAAGGGTAACGCTACGGCGGACTACATCAATCAGATTTTCAACCTCGTCAAAGCCAAGAACCCGGCCGAACCGGAATTTCACCAGGCTGTCATGGAAGTCCTCGAGTCTTTGCGGCTCGTGTTGGAGCGCCACCCTGAGTATCAGGAAAACAGAATTCTTGAGCGCATCACGGAACCCGAACGAGTCCTCATGTTCCGCGTGCCCTGGTTCGACGACAAGGGCAAAGTGCAAGTCAATCGCGGGTTTCGCATTGAGATGAACAGCGCGATAGGCCCGTACAAGGGCGGCCTGCGGTTTCACCCGTCGGTGAACCTCGGCATCCTGAAATTCCTGGCGTTCGAACAGGTGTTCAAGAACTCGCTCACCACGCTGCCCATGGGCGGCGGCAAGGGCGGATCCGATTTCGATCCCAAGGGCAAGAGTGACAACGAAGTCATGCGCTTCTGCCAGAGCTTTATGACCGAACTCTGCCGTCACATCGGCCCCGACACCGACGTGCCCGCGGGTGATATCGGCGTGGGCGGGCGGGAAATCGGCTTCCTATTCGGCCAGTACAAACGGCTCCGCAATGAATTCTCGGGCGTCCTGACCGGCAAGGGCCTGGCCTGGGGCGGCTCGCTGATTCGCCCCGAAGCCACCGGCTACGGC
>Ga0075021_10001299_pt1 | contig 12745 bp, 7 predicted proteins | sample ColStrG_CSR_2012_FD_72749 | JGI IMG/M metagenome (GOLD analysis project Ga0075021, IMG submission 72749) | Freshwater sediment microbial communities in response to fracking from Pennsylvania, USA - Cold Stream Run_MetaG_CSR_2012 | ecosystem: Environmental > Aquatic > Freshwater > Creek >...
GCCCTTGGAACACCACCGGGTCCATGCCGTTCTGCAGGTTCTGCGGTGCCAGCGAGGCCGATATCGACTGGCCGGCGATGCGCATATGCAGCCCGACCAGGTTGTTGTTGGCATCGAAGGCGCCGGTCATCTTGCATTGCGTGATCGGATGGAAGCTGCAATGCGTCATGTCCTCCTCGCGCGTCCAGATCAGCTTGACCGGGACGCCCGGCATCTCCTTGGCGACCAGCACGGCCTGGCGCACATAGTCGGAGCGGCCGCGCCGGCCGAAGCCGCCGCCGAGGATGACCTTGTAGAAGTCGCACTTCTCGGCCGGCAGGCCCGACGACTCGATGATGGTCGCGAGCGCCGCCTCGCCGTTCTGGCTCGGGCCCCAGACCTCGCAACGGTCGGCCGTGTAGCGCGCCGTCGCGTTCATCGGCTCCATCGTGGCGTGGTTCTGGAACGGATAGTTGTAGATCGCCTCGACTTTCTTGGCGGCACCCTTGATGGCGGCGGGGGCGTCGCCGGTCTTGTTGCCGATATAGGCCTGTTCGGCGTCGAGACCGGTTTTCACGAATTCAGCGATGGTCGCGCTCGAAGCCTTGGCGTTCTCGCCCGGATCCCAGACGATCGGCAAAGCGTCGATGGCGGTCTTCGCATGCCAGAAGGTGTCGGCGATGACGGCGACGCCGCTGTCGCCGATCTGCGCCACCTTCTTCACCCCGGGCATGCCGGCCACCTTGGCGGCGTCGAAGCTCTTGATCTTGCCGCCGTTGACCGGCGAATCCTTGATGGTCGCGACCAGCATGCCGGGCATCTTGATGTCGATGCCGTAGGTCAGCTTGCCGGTGAGCTTGTCGAGCGTGTCGAGCCGCTTGACGCCCTTGCCGGCAACCTTCCAGTCCTTCGGATCCTTGAGCTTGATGTCCTTGGGCGGCGTCAGCTTGGCGGCGGCTTCCGCCACCTTGCCGAACGTGGTGGTGCGTCCCGACGCCTTGTGGGTGATCACACTGTTGGCGGCGCTGCATTCCGAGGCTGCGACCTTCCATCCATCGGCGGCGGCCTGGATCAGCATTTCGCGCGCGGCGGCGCCGCCCTGGCGGACATATTCGTGCGAGCCGCGGATGCCGCGGCTGCCGCCGGTCGCAAAGTCGCCCCAGACCCGCTTGCGGGCGAGATTTTGTCCGGGGGTGGGGAATTCGGTGGTCACCTTCGACCAGTCGCATTCGAGCTCTTCCGCCACCAGCTGGGCGAGACCGGTGAGCGAGCCCTGGCCCATCTCGGAGCGCGCCACCCGGATGACGACGCTGTCGTCGGGCTTGATCACCACCCAGGCGTTGACCTCGGGCGAGCCGTCGGCGGCGCGCACCACCTGCGGGCCGAACGGAATCTGGAAGCCGAGCGCCAGCCCGCCACCGGCGGCGGCGGTGCCGACCACAAAGGAACGACGATTGATTCGCGGCATGTGAGTCATTGCGGCCTCCCGATTCAAGCGTTGGCCGCGGCGTGAATCGCCGCGCGGATTTGCTGATAGGTGCCGCAGCGACAGATATTGGTGATCGCTGCGTCGATGTCGCCGTCGGTGGGCTTGGGCTTTTGCTTGAGCAGCGCCGTCACCGCCATGATCATGCCACTCTGGCAATAGCCGCATTGCGGCACATCGTGATCGAGCCAGGCCTGCTGCACGGCGGTGAGCTTGCCGCCGACCGCGAGACCCTCGATGGTGGTGATCTGCTTGCCGGCGACTGCGGCGACCGGCATCGAGCAGGACCGCGTCGGGACCCCGTCGATATGGACCGTGCAGGCGCCGCATTGCGCGATGCCGCAGCCGTACTTGGTACCGGTCATGCCGATGGTGTCGCGCAACACCCAGAGCAAGGGCGTCGAGTCTTCCACATCGACACTGTGGGATTGGCCATTGATGGACAGCGAGATCATTCTCAATCCTCCCATTCCGTCGTTGATCGACGAGGCGAAAAATATCAGGCGCGGGCGGGGGCAGGGGTCGCTCGAGGACACGAGGCCGCGCGCAGGCCACCATAGCTTGAGTCATTCCAGGATGGGAAATCGCAAACGCGCGACCGGGCCTTAGATCGCGGAGCGGCAAGAAATAACTGTTGTTATTCAGTATCTTATGCCCGGGTCGCCGGCCTGCTGAAAAGACTTTCCGGGCCGGCGAATTTGCAGGTTCGGGCAGGAAATCCGGCGCCAATGCGGCACGCCGCCCCGGCGAGACCCGCCGGCGGCGTGCTATAGCGACGGCATGCTAGGCTGCAATCGTGCAGGCAGTTTCGAAAAGCTGCCGCGACCAGGGAACGGGAAACAGCATGGGGGATCGTTGTTCGAGCGCCGTCATCGCAAGCGCCATGGCGGCCGCGGCGCTGCTCGGCTGCGGTCCGGCTCATGCCATCGATGCCGCCGTGATCGATGCCGCCAAGCGGGAAGGCGAGGTGGTCTGGTACTCGACCCAGATCATCAATCAGCTGGTGCGCCCGATCGCCGCCGCCTTCGAGAAGAAATATCCCGGCATCAAGGTGCGCTACACCCGCGCCAATGCCAATGAGGTCGCGGTCAAGATTCTCAACGAAAGTCGCGCCGGCCGGCCGCAGTCGGACGTGTTCGACGGCACCTCGTCGGTGGTGCCGCTCAAGCAGGAGGGCTATGTGCTGCAGTGGCAGCCCGAGGCCGCCAAGGACTATCCGGACATCTACAAGGACCGGCAAGGCTATTGGGTTGCCAGCAACATCTACATCAATACGCCGGGCTACAACACGTCGCTGGTTCCCAAGGGGAGCGAGCCGCACACCTATCAGGATCTGCTCGACCCCCGCTGGAAGGGCAAGATGGCCTGGAACGCCCTGCCGTCCGCTTCCGGCGGGCTCGGCTTCGTCGGCACGGTGCTGGCCGAGATGGGCGAACGCGACGGCATGGCCTATCTGCGCGCCTTCTCCAAGCAGAGGGTCGCCAATGTGGCGGCGGCGGCACGCGAGGTGCTCGATCAGGTGATCGCCGGCGAATACGCGATCGGGCTGCAGATTTTCAACCATCACGCCGTGATCAGCGCCAAGAAGGGCGCGCCGGTCGATTGGATCAAGATGGAGCCCGCCACCGGCACCTTGTCGGTGATCTCGATCCACAAGAACGCGCCGCATCCCAACGCCGCCAAGCTGCTGGTCGATTTCATCATCTCGAAGGAAGGCCAGCAGGTCTATCGCGACGCCGATTACCTGACGGCCGATCCGGCGGTCCCGGCGCGCGATCCCTCGCTCAAGCCGGAGGATGGCCATTTCCGCGTGCGCTTCTTCCCGCCCGAGACGATCGAGGACAACGTGCCGAAATGGAAGCAGGTTTTCGATGACCTCTTCGGCTGAGGCGCCATCCTGGTCGCGGTCGTCGGCGCGCCAGACCACCTGGATCGCCGGCCTGTTGACCGTGGTGCTGGCCGCCCTGGTGGTGCCGCCGCTGATCTTCCTGCTGCAAGGCAGCTTGATCATCGCGGGCGCCCCCAATGAGGCCACGCGCTGGGGGCTGGAGAATTTCCAGAACGTGCTCGGTGGTCGGCGCTTCGTCGGCACAGCCCTCAACACGCTGGTCTTCGCGGCCGGCAGCGCCGTAATCGCGCTCGTGGTCGGCTGGATCATGGCGTGGATCGTCGAGCGCACCAATGCGCCGCTCAAGGGCTTGGCCTACGTGACCGCGATCATCTCGCTCGGCACGCCCTACATTCTCTACGTATCGGCCTGGCTCCTGGTGTTCGGCAAGGCCGGGCCGGTCAATCAACTTTATCGGACGCTCACCGGCTCGACCGACGTGCTGATCAACATCTATTCCATGCCCGGCATGGTGCTGGTCGAGGGCTTTCTGTGGTCGCCTTTGGCGTTCCTGCTGGTCGGGGCGACCTTGCGCAACGCCAATCCGGAGCTCGAGGAGGCGGCGCGCGTCAGCGGGGCCGGGGTCTGGGGGACGATCAGGCGCATCACCATGCGACTGTCGCTGCCCGCCATCATGGCGCTCTCGATGCTGGTCTTCATCCGCGCCATCGAGGCCTTCGAGGTGCCGGCGCTGGTCGGATTGCCGGGCCGCATCTCGGTTCTGACCACCGACATCTACACCAACATGATGGCGCGGGCGCCGCCCGACCTCGGCGGCTCGAGCGCGCTCTCGGTCCTGATGCTGCTCCTGGTGCTGGTGCTGCTCTACATCTATGCCCGGCTGTCGCGGCACGCCGAGCGGTTCGCCACCATCACCGGCAAGGGCTTTCGGCCGCGGCCGTTCGATCTCGGACGCTTGCGCTATGTTGCGGCCGTGATCCTGGTGGTCGATTTCGTGCTGTTGCTGCTGGTGCCGATGCTGATGCTGGCCTGGATATCGCTGCTGCCGTTCTTCGCGCCGGTGAGCGCGGCCTCCTTCAAGCTTCTCAGCCTCAACAACTATCGCACCGTATTGGCGTCCGACCACCTCGAGCTGATGATCAATACGATGCTGGTCGCGGTGGCTACCGCGACCTCCGCGGTCGTGCTCACGTTCTTCGCCGCGTGGCTGGCGGTGCGGCGCGCGCCCGGCGGCTGGCTGGTGGAGCGGCTCGCCACCATCCCGCTGGTGTTTCCGGGCCTGGTGCTCGGCGTTGCGGTCATGCAGGTTTTCCTGCGGCTGCCGATCCCGCTCTACGGCACCATCGGCATTTTGATTTGGGCCTTCGTCATCAGCTACCTGCCCTACGGGATGCGCTACAGCTCGTCCGGCATGCTGCAGATCCATCGCGAGCTCGAGGAGGCGGCCGCGGTTTGCGGCGCCTCCGCGCTCACGCGCTTGCGCCGGATCGTGGCTCCGCTGTTGGCGCCCGCTTTGGTGGCCGGCTGGTTGTTCATCTTCTTGATGGCCACGCGCGTTTTGTCGCTCGCGATCCTGCTCGCCGGCCCGCGCTCCCAGACCATGGCGGTCGCCATGTTCGACCTGTGGGGCAACGGCCAAGGCACCGAGCTTGCGGCGCTCGGCCTGATGTGGTCGATGCTGATGGCGATGATCGCGGTCGCATTCTACGTCATGGCGCGCCGTTCGGCCGCCGGCGCGTTGGGTCGGGCATGAAGGTGGGGGAACGCGCGTGAGCCTGGTGGTCGAGGCGTCGCCGTTGCTGCTGCATTCGCTCGGCAAGGTCGACGCGCTGCTCAATCCGCGCAACGTGGTGATCCTCGGGGCGAGCGACACGCCCGGCAATTGGTCGCAGCGGGTGTGGCGCAACGTCAACCGCTACAAGTTTCCGGGGCCCGTCTATCCGCTCAATCCGCGCCGTGATCGGATTTGGGATACGCGCTGCTATCGTTCCTTCGCCGAGTTGCCGGAGCCGCCCGACCACGTGGTGGTGGTCATTCCGGCGGCGTCCGTGCCGGATGCGTTGATCGAGGCGAGCCGGGCCGGCGCCCGCAGCGCCACCGTGCTCACTGCCGGCTTTGCGGAATCATCCGATCCGGCCGCGCGCGCACTTTCCCTGCGGCTCAAGTCGGTCATCGCGCAGACCGGGCTCGCGGTCTCCGGCCCCAATTGCTTCGGCAACCTGCATGCCCGCGCCGGCCTCATGACCATGCCGGACGATCGCCTGCAGCGGCTCGCCAACGGGCCGGTCGCGATCATCGGGCAGTCCGGCGGGCTCGCCATGGCGATCAAGCGCTCGCTGGAGGAACGCGGCATCGATGCCGGCTCGGTCGTCACCTCGGGCAACCAGGCGGGCCTCGCGGGCGCCGACTACATCGCGTATTACGCCATGAACGACGATATCCGGGTGATCGTCTGCTATCTCGAAGCCGTGCAGAATCCCGAGGCCTTCATGGCGGCGTGCCGCATGGCGCGCGCCGCCGGCAAGCCCGTCGTGGTGATGAAGCTCGGCGCCTCGCCGGAAGGCCGCGCCGCCGCGCTCGCCCATACCGGGGCGCTGGCCGGCGCCATGGAAGCCTTCGATGCGGTCGCGGGTGCCGCCGGCGTGCTGCGGGTGCGCACCGTGGACGACGTGGTGGAGACGGTCGAATATGTCCTGCATGCGTCGCTGCCGCGTGGCACGCGGCTCGGCGCCATCACGTTCTCGGGCGCGTTGCGCGGTCTCCTGCTCGATGCCGCCGCGGCCCATGGGCTCGCGTTCGCGGCGCTCGCCGAGGTGACGGTCGAGCGGCTCGCCGCCGTGCTGGGTGTCGGCACCATCATCGGCAATCCGCTCGATTCCGGTTTCACCGGGCTCACCAACCGGGAATCCTATGTCAAATGCGTCGAGGCCATGCTGGACGATCCCGGCATCGATCTCGTGCTGCTGCAGGCCGAGTTGCCGCGCGCGCCCGGCATGGACCGGGCCGAGGCCAATATGCAGGCCGTCGAGTCGATCGCGGCGCGCGCCAAGAAACCGATCGTTCAATTCAGCATGGGGTCGCACGGGCTGTCCGACTATAGCCGCGCCTTTCGGCTGCACCTGCCCCACGTTCCGTGCCTGCAGGAGGTCGACAAGACTCTGCGCACGGTGCGCGCGCTCGGCGACTACGCCCGGCGCGCCACGCAAGCGCCGGCCGCGCCGGCCGTGATCGTACGAAAGGGCAGGGAAGCGCTCGAGAAAATCCTGACCCGCGCGGAGAAGCAGACCCACAAGGCATTGAACGAGATTTTGTCCAAGCAGCTCCTCAAGGCTTATGGGATTGCCGGCCCCAAGGAGGCGCTGGCGCGCGACCCCAAGGCGGCGGTCGCGATCGCCAAGCGCATCGGGTTCCCGGTCGTGGCCAAGGCGGTGAGCGCGGCATTGCCGCATAAAACCGATGTGGGCGCCGTCGTGGTCGGCCTGGATTCCGTCAAGGCGGTGCGCGCCGCCTATGATCAGATCGTCGATGCGGTCGCCCGGCACGGCGCTGGCGCCCTCGAGGGCGTGCTCATCGCCGAGCAGGTGACGGACGGAATCGAGCTCGTGCTCGGCGCCAACCGCGATCCGGAAGTCGGGCCGGTGATCCTGTTCGGCACCGGCGGCGTCGCGCTCGAGCTCTATCGTGACGTGGCGCTGGCGCCGCCGCCGCTGGACGAACGGCGCGCCCTGGCGTTGATCGAGGCGACCCGCGCAGGCCTGCTCATTGCGGGCTATCGGGGTCGCCCGGCCCTCGACGTCAAGGCTGCGGTGGCGGCCCTGATGGGTCTCTCGCGCCTGATGCTCGATGCCGGCGGGCGCATCCAGTCGGTCGACGTCAATCCGTTCCTGCTGCGGCGGCGTGGCGGCGTCGCCCTTGACGCCCTGGTCGTGCTTGCCGACCATGGGGCGTGAGGGGATGTCATGCTGCGCGTCGAGCGTCTGAGCAAGATTTTCGAGAACGTGACGGATCAGATCGTCGGCGGGATTCGCGACGCCAGCTTCGAGCTCGAGGCCGGGACCTTCTTCACGCTGCTCGGGCCCTCCGGCTGCGGCAAGACCACGACGTTGCGCTGCATCGCCGGGCTCGAGACGCCCGACGCCGGCGTCATCGCGGTCGATGACCGGCGCCTGTTCGACGCCAAGGCGCGCATCAACGTCCCGGTCGAGGCGCGCGCCATCGGCATGGTGTTCCAGTCCTACGCGATCTGGCCCCATATGACGGTGGCCGAGAACGTGGCCTTTCCGCTGACGGTGGCAAAACGCGGCAAGCGCGCCGAGATCGCCGAGGCGGTGCGCCGCGCCTTGGCGGTCGTCGATCTCGACGGCTTTCAGGAGCGCTCCGCGACCCGGTTGTCGGGCGGCCAGCAGCAGCGCGTGGCGCTTGCCCGCGCCATCGTGCACGAGCCCGGATTGCTGCTGCTCGACGAGCCTTTGTCCAATCTCGACGCCCAATTGCGCGACGACATGCGCGGCGAGCTCAAGCGCCTGCAGAGCAAGATCGGCATCACCACCGTCTACGTGACGCACGACCAATCCGAGGCGCTGGCGCTTTCCGACCGGATCGCCGTCATCGATCGCGGCCGCATCAGCCAGATCGGCTCGCCGCAGGATATCTACTACCGGCCCGCCAATCCGTTCGTGGCCCGTTTCGTCGGCGCCACCAATCTGCTGCCGGGCCGCTTGCTCGCGACCTCCGACGGCCGCGGCCAGGTCGAGGTGTTGAGCGGACGCCGGATCCATTGCGTGGTCCCGCAACCGATCGACGATCCTGCCATCTCGGTTTCGATCCGGCCCGAAAGCATCCGGCTGGCGCCGCAGCCACCTGCTGGAGAAGGCGACAATTGCCTCGCCGGCCGGGTCAACGGGGTGACCTTCCTGGGCGCCACCCGCCGGGTCGATGTGGTGAGCGACGGCGTCACCCTGCAGGTCGCCACCGCCGCCGAGGAGCCGTTGCCGGCCGACGGGCAGGTGTGGCTCCTGTTCGCCCCCGAGCGCGCGGTCGCCTTGCCGGGCAGGGAGAATTGAAGCTATTGCTGTCCGGGATCGACAGTCCAGGACCACCGTTCCTGACGGCTTACGAGCAAACCGAGCGAGGAGACACGCAATGACAACCAAGAAATACGAGACCATCAAAGTCGAGAAGGAAGACGGCATCACCTGGGTGATCTTCAACCGTCCCGACAAGCGCAACGCCATGAGCCCGCAGCTGCACCTGGACATGGACGACGCGCTCGACGACCTCGCGACCGACGAGGAGACCCAGGTCCTGGTGATCACCGGCGCCGGTGAGGCCTTCTGCGCGGGCCAGGACATCAAGCTCTATTTCCGCGGCACCGAGACCGACCCGAAGATGCGCCACAAGGCGCGCCGCGCCTCCAATCAATGGCGCTGGCAGAAGCTCTCCACCTTCCCGATGCCGACCATCGCGATGGTCAACGGCTTCTGCTTCGGCGGCGGCTTCACGCAAGTCTGCGCCTGCGATTTCGCGCTCGCCGCCGACGACGCGGTCTTCGGCCTCTCGGAGGTGAACTGGGGCATCCTGCCGGGCGGCATCGTGTCCTGGAACGTGACCCAGACCATGAACTATCGCGACGCGCTCTACTACGCGATGACGGGCGACACCTTCGACGGCAAGAAGGCGAAGGACATCGGCTTCGTCAACTTCTCCTACCCGAAGGCGAAGCTCAAGGAAGAGACCGTCAAGCTCGCCAAGAAGCTGATGGAGAAGAGCCCGGCGGTGCTGCGCTACACCAAGGAAGGCATCCGCGCGGTGCGCTTCATGAACGAGCCGCAGGCAGCCGACTATCTCAACGCCAAGAGCGATGCCCTCAAGCTCAACGACAAGGAAAACAGCCGGCAGGAAGGCATGCGCCAGTTCCTGGACGAGAAGACCTACCGTCCCGGCCTCGGCAACTTCAAGCGCAAGAAGACGGCCGCGAAGTAGCCAGCGTTGTTGCGCGAGGACCACGCCTCCTCCCCAGGGTCGTCCCTGCGAAAGCAGGGACCCATACTCCGTGTCCTCTCGATAGGCTGCGGCGTATGGGTCCCGGCGCAATAAGCGCGGTTACGCGCGTCTTCGATGCGCTACGGCCGGGACGTCGCTGAGGTCGTTGATGCGAAGTGGAAACTACGGCGCCGCCGCGGATCCGCGAGCACCCGGCCGCTCCCCCTACAACAACACGCAAGTTCCATCTTTACCCGGCATTTACCCTTTGCTCGTAAAAATTGCGTATCTGCGTGGGGGCGGAATCCGAGCGGGGGGACGAACGTGCTCAAGAAGACATCTGTCAACACGCTGTTGAAGTCGGTGATCGCCGTTCTGGGCGCGGCCGTCGTGGTGATGCTTGCGCTCAGCGCCTGGGATTCATGGGAGCGGTTGCGCACCGCCAATCGGATCGCCGCCGTCGCCGACGTATCCGGCTATCTGTTCACCGGCCTGCACAATATGCGCGTCGATCGTGCCTCCAGCTTTCGTGACTTGGCGGCCGAGAAGCCGCTGACGTCCCCGAATGGCCTCCTGGTCCAGTCGCGCCGCGACATGATGCCGGCGCTGAATTCCGCGTTGAAAGCGCTGGACACCGTGGATTTCCCCGAGCGGGCGGCCGCCGTCGCGGATCTCGCGCAACGCACCAAGCGGCTCGAAGCCCTGCAGGCGGAATCGGCGGCCGCCTTTCTGCAGCCGAAAGCCGCCCGGCGGCCCGGGATCGCCCAGGAATATCTCACCGAGGCCGGCGCCTTCATCGACATGCTCGACAAGCTGTCGACCCGCCTGGTCCGGTTCATCGCCCTGCAAGACGCCTTCATCGATCGGCTGATGGAGGTCAAACAGCTCGCCTGGGCCGTGCGCAATGCGGGTGGCGACGCTTCGGTGGTCATTTCCAACACGCTGAGCGGCCAACCGCTCGCGCCCGACGCGTTTCTCAAATACACCGCCAATGTGAGCAAGGCTGATACGGCGTGGGCCGCGCTCGAGGACATCGCCGGCGCCATGCCGGTGCCGGCAGCGCTCACCGCCGCCATGAACAAAGCGAAGCAAGATTATTTTTCGAGCGACTATCAGGCCCTGCGAACCAAGTTGATGAAGGGCTTGGTCGCGGGCGAGTCGATTCCGATGACGGCCGAGGAGTGGTCGCCGATGTCGGTCGGAAAGCAAGCTTCGCTGCTGGGCGTGGCGGTCGCCGCGCTCGATGCCGCCAAGGTCCACGCCGCCGAGCAATATTCGGCCGCGCTGGCGAAGCTCGTCCTGCAGCTTGGGCTGTTGATCCTGGCGATCGCGTTGGCGGGCGCCATGATGCTGATGGTGGCGCGCCTGGTGACCGGCCCGCTGGGCCATATCCGCGATGCCATGCTCAAGCTCGCGGGCGGCGATTTCGAGGTCGTGTTGCCGGGTCTCGATCGCGCCGACGAGATCGGCGCCGTCGCCAATGCGGTGGAGAAGTTCAAGCTCCTCGCCTTCGAGAAGGCGCGCGGCGAAGCCGACGAGCACGTCCGCCGGCAGCAGGCCGAGTCGGAGATGGCCCGCCTCGAGGCGCAGGCGCAGGCCAAGGCGGCGGCCGAGCGCGCGCAGGCCGCCGAGCAGCAGGCTCACGCCTTCCGGGCGCTCGGCCATGGACTCAGCAAGCTGTCCGAGGGCGACTTCACCTTCCGCCTGAACGACGAGATTCCCGAGGACTATGCCGCGATCAAGAACGACTTCAATACCGCGATCGGCCGGCTGCACGACATAATTCAGGCGGTCGCGGATTCCACCCGCGAGGTATCGGGCGCGGCCGGCGAGATTTCGTCGGCGACCGACAACCTGTCGGAGCGGGTCGAGCGGCAGGCCGCGAACCTGGAGGAAACCTCCGCCGCGATGGACGAGATTTCCGCGACCGTGAAGACCAATGCGGCGAACGCCCAGCAGGCCAATCAACTGACCGGCAGCACGCGCTCGGTTGCGGATCGTGGCGGCAAGGTGGTGGCCGAGGCGGTCCAGGCCATGTCGCGAATCGAGGAATCCTCGCGCCAGATATCCGACATCATCGGGGTGATCGACGAGATCGCGCGCCAGACCAACCTCCTGGCGCTCAACGCGGCGGTCGAGGCGGCGCGCGCCGGCGATGCCGGCCGCGGCTTCGCGGTGGTGGCCTCGGAAGTGCGTGGCTTGGCGCAGCGCTCCTCGGAGGCGGCCAAGAACATCAAGGGCCTGATCGCCAACAGCTCCGAGCGGGTGCAGGAGGGCGTCGGCCTCGTCAACCGGGCCGGCACCGCGCTGACCGAGATCATGGATTCCATCAACAAGGTCGCCGATATCGTGGCCGATATCGCCGGTGCCAGCGCCGAGCAGTCGACCGGGCTCGAGCAGGTCAATCGGGCGCTGACCCAGATGGACGAGGTGGTGCAGCAGAATTCCGCGCTGGTCGAGGAGAATTCCGGCACCGCCAAGACGCTGGCGCAGCAGTCGCAGGCGATGAGCGACCGCATCGCCTTCTTCCGGCTCGACGCTGCCGGCACGCAGTCCAGCGGGAGTCGAGCGCGCCGAGTTGCGGCGTAGTCGCGGGCCCGCCCCGCGACCATTCTGCTCAGACCTGTCCCGACCGGAGGCCGGAGCGACGCTCGTCAAGCGCGGCCAGAAACCACGCTGTTGGAATTGCACGCCGGGCGACGGCAGCCGGTGCCGAGGCTACCGGCTGGTCCGGTAAAGTTCCCATCAAGAAAAGCGGGTCGTGGACCATGGTCCACGATGGAGCGAAGCATCGCCTGATGATAGGCTAGGCAAGGAAGAGCCGTCCGCTTCGGAGGGCCTACGGATGCCGGTCACGTCGCAATGAGGCTCAGCTGCACGCTGCCTGCCGTCGCGCTTTTTGTCGCCTGCATGGCGGTTGATTCCAGCCGGGCACAACAGGCGGATTTCGCGCGCAAGACCATCACGATCTACATCGGCAACACGGCCGGTGGCACCTACGATCTCATGGGTCGATTGGTGGCCCGCCATCTCGGTCATTTTCTCCCCGGCAATCCGACCGTGGTGCCGGAGAATATGCCCGGCGCCGGCTCGTTGCGCGCGGCGAACCACATATTCAATGTCGCGCCCAAGGACGGGACCGCGCTCGGTATCGTGACCGATACCATCGCGGTCGAGCAGGCGCTGCACAATCCGGCCGTCCAGTTCGACGCCCGCAAGCTCGCATGGATCGGCCGCGTGGCGGCGAGCAATGCCGTTCATGTCATGTGGCACACCTCCAAGGTGCAGTCGATCGAGGACGCCAAGCGTTTCGAGGCGACGGTCGCCGGCACCGGCGCCGGCAATGCCGCCGAGACGGTGCCCATGTTGCTCAATGCGGTCCTCGGAACGAAGCTCAAGATCATCCGAGGCTACCCGGCCGCCAACGAGGCGATGCTCGCCATGGAGCG